>Ga0075433_10001701_pt1 | contig 16416 bp, 18 predicted proteins | sample RhiMethybrSRZTD2_FD_75299 | JGI IMG/M metagenome (GOLD analysis project Ga0075433, IMG submission 75299) | Populus rhizosphere microbial communities from Tennessee, USA - Rhizosphere MetaG P. TD hybrid SRZTD2 | ecosystem: Host-associated > Plants > Roots > Rhizosphere > Soil | place: USA... | reverse complement strand
AGCACCGCCTCAAGAAGGACGACCAGGGGCGCATGAAGTGCGTCGCCTGCTTCATGTGCCAGACGGCGTGCCCCGCGGAGTGCATCACGATCGTCGCGGGCCCGTCGCCGTGGGCCGACCGGGACAAGATCCCGGTGAAGTTCGACATCGACATGCTGAAGTGCATCTACTGCGGGATGTGCGAGGAGGCGTGCCCCTGCGACGCGATCGAGCTCACGCCCACCTACAACATCGTGGCGACGTCGCGGGCGGAGAAGCTGTACGACATCAACAAGCTGCTGAGCCGGTAGGGACCCCCGAGCCATGGCGGACGCGCTGAAGGCCGTCGCGGCGGATGTCCTCGCCGACCCCGTGTTCGCGGTCTGCGCCCTCGTCGCCGTGGGGGCGGCCGTGCTCATGGTCACCCGCCGCAACCCGGTCTACGGCGCGCTCTGGCTCATGCAGTGCTTTCTCGCCGTCGCCGTGATCTTCCTCAAGCTCCACGCCCCGTTCCTCGCGGCCATCCACGTCCTCGTCTACACGGGGGCGATCCTGGTCCTCTTCCTCTTCGTGATCATGCTCCTCAACCTCCAGCCGCGCGAGCTGGGACAAGAGCACTCCAGGCCCGCGAAGGGGCTCGCGATCGGCGTCTGCGCCGCGCTCCTGCTCCTTCTCGCCGGCTCCTTCCTGAAGGCGGCGCCGGACGGGGCGCCGTTCAAGGAGGTGGCGCCCGTCATGGTCGGGGTGGGGGACACCCGCCTGCCGATCCCCGCGGACGACTGGGGCGGCGTCGAGCACGTGGGTGCGGAACTCTTCGACCGTTTCATCGTCCCCTTCGAAATCGTCTCGGTCCTGATCGTCGTGGCGATCTTCGGCGCGGTCGTGCTGGCCAAGAGAAAACTATGACCAAGTACCTGCTCCTGAGCGCCATGCTCTTCTCGATCGGGGCGGTCGGCGTCCTGTCGCGGCGGAATCTCCTCGTCGTGCTCATGTCGATCGAGCTCATGCTGAACGGCGTGAACGTCGCCCTCGTGGCCTTCGCGAGGTTCCACCAGAACCTGGACGGCCACGTCTTCGTGATGATGGTGATGGGCGTCGCGGCGGCCGAGGTCGGCGTCGGGCTCGCGCTCCTCATCGCGCTCTTCCGGAACCGGCGCACCGTCGACGCGGGCGATCTCACCACCCTCAAAGGATGACCGTGACGAACGAGACGATGATCGCGCTGATCCCGGCGCTCCCGCTGGCGGGGTTCCTCGTCAACGGGCTCGCGGGGCGACGCCTGCCGCGCGTCGCCTCGGCGGTCATCGGCTGCGCCGGACCCGCCCTCGCCTTCCTCCTGTCGCTCCTGCTCTTCCTGGCGAGCCGCACCGCGCTCACGCCGCTGACGAACGTCCTCTGGAGCTGGATGGCCGCGGGGAACTTCACGATCGACATCGCGTTCCGCGTGGACGCGCTGACGGCCGTCATGCTCCTCGTGGTCACGGGCGTGGGATCGATCATCCATGTCTACTCGATCGAGTACATGAAGAAGGACCCGGGGTTCGCCCGGTACTTCGCCTACCTCAACCTCTTCATGTTCTCGATGCTCGTCCTGGTCCTCGCGGACAATCTCGTCGTGTTGTTCGTGGGGTGGGAGGGCGTGGGGCTCTGCTCCTACCTGCTCATCGGGTTCTGGTACGAGGACTTGAAGAACGCGGATGCGGGCAAGAAGGCCTTCATCGTGAACCGGGTCGGCGACTACGGCTTCCTGCTGGGGATCCTCTTCCTCCTCGCGATCTTCGGCACCGTGAGCTTCCCCGAATTCGAATCGCGCGCGGCCGAGAAGAGCGCGGCCCTACTCGCGGCGCCCGCCCTGCTCCTGTTCCTCGGCGCCTGCGGCAAGAGCGCGCAGATTCCGCTCCACATCTGGCTTCCCGACGCAATGGCGGGTCCGACGCCGGTGAGCGCGCTGATCCACGCGGCGACGATGGTGACGGCGGGCGTCTACATGATGGGCCGTCTCTGGCTCGTCTACCGGAGCGTCCCCTGGGTCTGCGACCTCATCGCGATCGTCGCCGCCTGCACGGCGCTCATGGCGGCGATCACGGCCTGCGCGCAGACGGACATCAAGAAGATCCTGGCCTGGTCGACGATCAGCCAGCTCGGCTTCATGTTCGCCGGCATGGCGAGCCTCCAGTTCCAGACGGGGATCTTCCACGTCGTGACCCACGCCTTCTTCAAGGCGCTGCTCTTCCTCGGCGCGGGCGCCGTCATCCACGCGCTCCACGGGGAGCAGGACATCCGGAAGATGGGGGGCTTGTGGCGCGATCTCAAGGTGATCTTCGTGACCGTCCTGGTCGGAGCCTTCGCGCTGTCGGGCTTCCCCTTCACCTCGGGGTTCTTCAGCAAGGACGCGATCCTGACCGCGGTCTACGAGCAGTTCGTGCAGAAGGAGGCGATGTTCTGGCCGCTGTGGGTCGTGCTCCTGGGCGCGGCGCTTCTCACGGCCTTCTACTCCGGACGCCTCATCGCCGTCGTCTTCCTCGGCAAGCCGCCGGAGACGCCGGAGGGACATGAGCGGGTGATTCACCGCCCTGGATGGCTGATCCTGGGGCCGCTCGTGGCCCTCGCGATTCTCGCGCTCTTCGGCGGATTCCTGCAGTCGGGCCTCGACGGATTCCTGCAGACGATGAACTGGACGGGCGCCGAGGAGCCGGGCCACGAGGCGGCGCATCTCCTGAACGCGGGGATTTCCGTCGTCATCTTCCTGGTCGGCTTCGGCTCCGCGATGCTCATCTACGGATTCCGGCGCGATCTCGTCGACAAGATTCTCGCGTGGGACCCGGCCCGGGGGCTCTACCAGCTCGCGGCGAACAAGTTCTACTTCGACGAGGTCTACCGGTGGACCGTCGTGACGTGGACGAAGACCGCCGCGGCCGTCCTCTGGTTCATCGTCGACCGCCTCCTCGTCGATCGCCTGCTCGTGGAGGGCGCGGGGTGGATCGCGTACCGGTCGGCCTCCGCCCTGAAGCGGGCGCACACCGGGGTCATCAGCCTCGCGGCGGGGGCGATGGCCGCGGGCGTGGCGTCCCTGCTCGGATATCTCCTCTTCCGGTTCCTGATCAATGCTTAGCGCGATCCCCTGGCTGACGATCCTGACCTTCCTCCCCGCGGCGGGGGCGGCGGGGTTGATCTTCGTCCGTTCCGAGGAGACCGCGCGCCGCGTCACGCTCGGGTTCGCGCTGGCCGCCGGCATCGTCGCGGCCTTCCTGACCGGCGCCTTCGATCCCGCCGCGGGCGCCACGATGCAGTTCGCGGAATCGGTGTCGTGGATCTCGGCGGGCGGGCTCGACGTCCGCTACTCGCTCGGGATGGACGGGATCGCGCTGTCGATGGTCGCCCTCACCGCGCTCCTCACGCCTCTCGTCATCCTCGCCTCGTGGAAATCGGTGACCGACCGGGTCCGGGGATTCCACGCCGCGCTCCTGCTCCTCGAGTCCGCGATGATCGGCGTCTTCCTCGCCCGCGACCTGTTCCTCTTCTACGTCTTCTGGGAGGCGATGCTCGTCCCGATGCTCCTCCTCATCGGGGTGTGGGGCGGGCCGCGGCGGATCTACGCCTCGGTGAAGTTCTTCCTCTACACGCTCGCGGGGAGCCTCCTCATGCTCGTTGCGATCCTGGCCGCCTACTTCCAGCAGGCGGAGCCGACGTTCGACATCGGCCGCCTCGGCGCGCTCCTCCCGGGGCTCCCGCAGGCGACGCAGGGTCTCCTCTTCCTCGCGTTTGCGCTGGCCTTCGCGATCAAGGTCCCGCTCTTCCCTTTTCACACGTGGCTCCCCGACGCGCACGTCGAGGCGCCCACGGCCGGGTCGGTGGTCCTCGCCGGCGTGCTCCTGAAGATGGGGACGTACGGCTTCCTCCGGTTCGCGATCCCGTTCTTCCCGGCGGCCGCCGTCTCGTTCGCCCCGACGATGATCGCGCTCGCGGTGATCAGCATCATCTTCGGCGCACTCATGTGCATGGTCCAGTCGGACATCAAGAAGCTCATCGCCTACTCGAGCGTGAGCCACCTCGGGTTCGTCGTCCTCGGCATCTTCTCGTTCACGGAGATCGGGGGGCAGGGCGCGGTGCTCCAGATGGTCAACCACGGGCTCTCCACCGGCGCGCTCTTCCTGCTCGTCGGCGTGATCTACGACCGGACCCACCGGCGCGGTGTCGACGATTTCGGCGGCCTGGCGAAGGGGATGCCGGTGTACGCCGCGGCCTTCCTGGTCGTGACGCTCTCCTCGATCGGCCTCCCGGGGCTGAACGGATTCGTCGGCGAGTTCCTGGTCCTCAAGGGAACGTTCGACGTCCACCGGTTCGCGGCGGCCGCGGCGGCGCTCGGGGTGATCCTCGGCGCGGTCTACATGCTCCGCCTCTACCGCGACGTCTTCTGGGGCCCGGTGACGGCGGCCCGCAACGGAAAGCTCGCCGACCTGACGGGGCTCGAGCGCGCGGCGCTGGCGCCGCTCGTCGCGCTCATCATCCTGCTCGGGTTCGCGCCCAACCTGGTGCTGCGGCGCACGGGGCCCGCGGTCGAGGCCGCGCTGCGGAACGTCACGCGATCGGGTCCTCCGGAGGCTCTCCATGACCGGCGCTGACTGGGGCGCGGCCGCGCCGGCGCTCTGCCTGCTGGGCGCGGCCCTGCTGGCGGTGGGGGTCGACCTCTTCCTCCCCCGGGCGCGCTCGTGGGGGCTGACGGAGTGGATCGCCTACGGCGGCATCGTGGGCGCGATGGGCGCCGTGTGGGGCCTCGGCGGCGGCGTGGCGTTCGACGGATCCCTGACGGTCGACTCCCTCTCGCGCTTCATCTCGACGGCCGTCCTCGTCGCGGCCATGCTCGCGGGCATCGTCTCGGCCGACGCGCTGGGTCCCCGCCGGGTCCTGCTCCCGGAGTACTTCGCCCTGCTCCTGTCGTCCGCGGCGGGGATGGTCCTGCTGGTCATGAGCCACGACCTCATCACGATGTTCCTGTCGGTCGAGATTCTCTCGCTCGCCCTCTACGTCCTCTGCGGGATCACGCGCGCCGACCCGCGGTCGAACGAGTCGGCCATGAAGTACTTCGTCCTCGGATCGTTCGCGTCGGCCTTCCTCCTGTACGGCATGGCGCTTCTCTACGGCGCGACGGGGACCGTCTTCCTCGAGGGGATGGCGCCCAGGCTCGGGACGGGGACCTCGGCGATGGCGCTCGCGGGGATCGGACTCCTCATCGCGGGGTTCGCGTTCAAGGTGGGGGCGGCGCCCTTCCACATGTGGGTGCCCGACGTCTACGAAGGGGCGCCGACGCCCGTCACGGCTTTCATGTCGGTGGCCGTGAAGGCGGCGGGGTTCGGCGCGCTCGTCCGGATTCTCCTCGGCGGCCTCCCCGCGCAGGCCGAGGGGTGGGGCCCGCTCGTCGCGACGATCGCGGCGCTCACCATGATCGCGGGAAACCTCGGCGCGCTGACCCAGGGGAGCGTGAAGCGGATGCTCGCGTACTCCAGCGTCGCGCACACTGGCTACGCCCTGATCGGTCTCGCCGCGGCGGGAGCCCCGGCGGGCCGGGGCGCCGCGGACGGACCGGCGGCGGCGCTCTTCTACGTCGGCGTGTACACGGTGATGACGCTCGGGGCCTTCCTCTTCCTGATGTTCGCGGGAAGGCCCGCCACGCCCGCCTCGCCCGCCCGGGAGGCGGAGACGTACGACGATCTCAACGGGCTCGCCCGCCGCCGCCCGTGGGCCGCGGCGTTCATGACGATCCTGATGGTGTCGCTCGCGGGCGTGCCGCCGACCGCGGGCTTCTTCGGGAAATTCACGCTCTTCAAGTCCGCCGTGGAGGCGGACTGCACCGGCCTGGCGATCCTCGGGGTGATCATGAGCGTCGTTTCGGCGGCCTACTACCTGCGGGTGGTCGTGGCGATGTACATGAAAGAGGCGCCGCACGAAACGGACGAGGAGGCCGCGGCGGGGCCGAGGCCCGATCCGACGGCGGGGCTGGCGGTCGGCATCTCGGCCTTCCTCACCCTCGCGTTCGGAATCGCGCCGGGGTGGATCCTGGAAACAGCCCGGGCGGCCGCCGACTTCCTGCTCCGGTAATCGATCCGCCCTCAGATCATCGCCGGGTTCCGAAGAGTGCGCGGTGCACGACCATGATGCACTGTTCCGACACCACCTTCAGCCCGGCCTCGGAGGCGCGCCGCGCCGCGTCATCGTTGCCCACGCCCAACTGCATCCAGACCGCCTTCGCCTTCGCGCGGATGGCATCCTCGACCACCGGCGGGACCTGGTCCGGACTGCGGAAGATGTCCACGATATCGACGCCGCCCGGGATCGATGCGACATCCGGGTAGCAGTCGCGGTCCAGGATACGCGACTGGCCTGGGTTGACGGGAACGACGTCGTACCCCGCGCCGATGAGGTACCGCGCGATCACGTGGCTGTCGCGCTCGGGCTTGGGCGAGCAGCCGACGACCGCGATCCGGCGCGCGGTCTCGAGCAGGTTCCTCACCGCCCTCGGGTCGTTCGTGATGTCCATGAGTCCTCCACGCGACGGCCGTACGCCTCGGCCTCGCTCTCCGCCCGCGTCACCGCGTCCTCGATCCGTTTCCGCCACTCCTCGACCTCCGGCGGCGTGAGCCGGTCCGGGACCTGGAGCGGTTCGCCGAAGGCGAGGATGATCCGGCTGAAGGGAAGGGGGAGCGCCGTCCGGTCCCAGCTCCGAAGCCGCTTCGCGCGGCAGCACCAGGCGCCCGCGGGAAGGACGGGCAGCCCCGTGTGGCGCGCCGCCACGACGACGCCCGTCTTGGCCACCCGCGCCGGTCCGCGCGGCCCGTCGGCGATGATGGCCGCGGTCCGTCCGCGCCGCACGCGCTGGACGAGCTCGTGCATCGCCTCGGCGCCGCCCCGGGACGAGCTCCCGCGCACGTGGCGGTACCCCATCGGGCGCATGACGCGGACCATGATCTCGCCGTCCCTCGACCAGCTCGACATGACGAGGTAGCCGCGGTGGCGGAAATACCACGCGAAGAAGATGAAGTTCTGGTGCCAAAGCGCCCCGATCGCGTGCCTTCCCGACCCGAGGACCTTCTCCTGGATCTCCGGATGGAGGACCGTCACGCGCAGGGTCCAGAACCAGAGCCGCAGGAACCAGGGGATGATCCATCCCAGGAACCCTGAGAGGACGCGGAATCCGAAAGGATGGACCTGGCGCGGGCCGCGCATGTGTGCGGGATTATAACCGGACGGTCTTGTGTCCCGGGTCGGGAGTCGGGCGTCACGGGTCTCCGGGTGTGCGTTGCCTCCCGGCCTAGGACCGGCGACCCGTCACCCGCGACTTCCGACCCTCGGATCGAAGGAGCGGGCCTTGTCACCCCTGAAGCGGAGTGGATAGAATTGCCCCCGTGACTCCCGAGGAACGCGATCGGCTGGGCAATCTCCTCATCGACGAGGGAATGATCACCGAGGAGGAGATGTCGCAGGCGCTCGCCGAGGGCGGGGCGCGCAACGCCGCGCTCGCGGGGCTCCTCGGCAAGAGCCGTCACCCCCGCCGGACGAGCCTGGCCCAATGGCTCGCGGCCGATTACCGCCAGCCCGAGGTCCCCGACCTCCGCCGCGTCGACCTGCCGGCGTCGCTCGCCCAGCTCGTGCCCGCCTCGATGGCCCGCCGCCTCCAGGTCCTGCCGCTCGCGAAATTCGGCAACATCCTGGTGGTGGCCCGGTCGGCCCGCGCGAGCGCCTCGCTCCAGGAGCTCCGGAAGATGACGGGACTCAAGGTGAAGGTCGTGGGGGCGGACGAGAGCCAGATCACCGGCGCGATCGAGCACCTGTACACGGGCGGCAAGACTCCCATCCCCGCGCCCCAGCCCTCCGCGAAGCCCGAGACGGCGCGCGTCGAGAAGGGCACCGCCGATCCCGCCAAGTACGAGACCGTTCCCATCCTGAACGTCGCCACGATGCCGCCGCCGCCGGGCACGGAGGGGGCGTTCGTCGAGATCGAGGAGATCGAGCCCGCCGTGCCGGTTGCGCGCGCGGAGTACGACGAGGTGGCGCGGACTCCCTTCGGGATCCTCTACCGGGCGTGGGACGAACTCTTCCGCGACGGGAAGCCCATTCGGCCCATCCGCGTGGGTTAGTCGAGCCTCCAGCCGTCGGCGTCCCCTCGAAATCACGCGCCGGGAAATTGGCTTGACACCTCTCGGGCCGGGGCGTAGATTCCCGGCCGTCTGGGGCGTTTTACGCGGTTTTCGGGGTCCCACGTCATTTGCCCCTGGAGGGCGGAAAGGACTGGGTCATGGCGGACGTTCTGGTCGTGCAGTCGAAGGTCCGGGACCAGGTGAAGAGGGCGAAACTGCGGCTGAGCAGCGACGCCGTCGACGCGCTGAGCAAGGCCGTGTCCGACCTGATCAACAAGGCCGGGGCCCGGGCGAAGGCGAACAAGCGCCAGACGATCAAGGCGTCGGACATTTAGAGCTCCCAGTTTCCAGTTACCAGCTCACAGGTTGCAAAACTGGGAGCTGGATACCGGGCGCTGGAAGCCGGCCCAGCGGGTCGCCTTGACCGTCCCCACCGTCGCTGATATCATGCCTCCCTCGACCCGGCTCGACTCGCCAGCGGGTGAGGAGGTTCGCAGGGGTGCCTGATCTAACCATCCAGGTCCAGGAGGTGAAGGGCATTCCCGGAACCGCCCTGGTCATCCTGAACGGCTCGATCGACGCCAAGACGGTCATCACCTTCCAGACCCAGCTCAACGCGGTCAAGGAACGCGGCTCCAACCGGTTCGTCCTCGACATGGAGCACGTCAAGTACGTCAATTCCACCGGCCTCGGGTTCCTGATCAACCTGTCCGACTCGATCACCAACGACAAGGGCGGCATCGCGCTCGTGAAGGTCCAGCCCAAGGTCAAGGTCGTCTTCGACATGCTCGGGCTGAACGCGTTCTTCAAGATCTACCCCTCCCGCGACGAGGCGATGAAGCACTTCCAGGTGGAGCCCGCGGCGAGCGCGACCGACCAGACGCTCATCTTGAAAGTCGGCAAGCCCGACCAGCCCTCCCCGGCGCCCACGGCGACGGCCATCGCGGTGGTCGAGCCGATGGCCCGGTCGTCGCGCCCGGCGCCGCCGCCGATCTCCCATCCGCCCGCCCCGGCGCAACCCGCCCCGGCCCGCGGGGCCGAGGAGACGATCACCGTCGACTGCGGCGCCTGCCGCGCCCTGCTTTCCGTGACGGAGGTCGGGACGTACAAGTGCCCCCGGTGCCTCACGCTCTTCCACTACGACGGCGGAGGCAAGGCGAGCTTCCTGCCGCGGAGAAACGTCCTGCCCGTCCAGCTCGGGCTCAACTTCTCCGACGACGCTACGCAGGGCCTCCTCCAGTTCGTGCGGGTGCTGGCGACGCGCGCCGGTTTCCCCGAGGCGACGGTGGGGAACATCGAGGGGGCGGTGCGGGAGACGGTCCAAACGATCCGCCGCTACGCGTACAGCAACCAGGACAACAACATCTACCACGTGATGATCGCCCGGGCGGGTCCCGAGATCGAGCTGCGCTTCGCCGACTCGGGCGCCTCCCTCTCCGCCGACCGGGCGGGCGACGACGGCAAGCCCCTCTTCGCCTCGGCCCGCGCCCACATGGACCGGTTCGAGATCCGGAATCATCCGCGCGGGGGAAACGTTATAACGGTGTCGAAGAAGGCGAAGTAGGAATCGTAAGGAGTCTGGGATGACGTTCATCCTCGCGGGCATCCTCGGGGGCATCGGCTTTCCCGAGCTCGTCATCATCCTCGTGATCGTGCTCCTGCTCTTCGGCTCCACCAAGATCCCGCAGATCATGCGCGGGATGGGGCAGGGGATCGGGGAGTTCAAGAAGGGCCTCAAGGAAGGCGACAAGGAAGAGACCCCCAAGCCCGAACCTCCCGCCGAGAAGAAATAGACCGGGCCGGGTATTCCTGATTCCTAATTCCTGATTCTTGATTCTTGATTCTAGATTCTTGGTTCCTGATTCCAGGTTCCCTCCCACATGAAACTCGACATCCTGGCGTTCGCGGCCCATCGGGACGACACCGAAATCACCTGCGGCGGCACGCTGTCCCGGCTCGTTGGACAAGGCTACGCGGTCGGCGCGTGCGACCTCACCGAGGGGGAGATGGGGACGCGGGGCACCGCGGCCGAGAGGCAGGCGGAGGCGGACGAGGCCGCGCGCATCCTGGGCCTCAAGGTCCGGGTGAATGTCGGCCTGCCCGACTCGGGACTCTTCAACGTCCGCGAACAGCAGTTGCGCGTCGTCGAGATCCTCCGCCGACACAAGCCCGCCATCGTCATCATGCCGGGCCTGGAACAGCGCCACCCCGACCACGCGACGACGCCGCGGATCGTCTTCGACGCCTGCTACTTCGCGGGGCTCGCGAAGTTTCCCGACCTGAAGCACGACGCCGGCCGCGCCCACCGGCCGCGCAAGATCTACTGGGTACACAACAGCTACGATGCGGGCCCGCCGTCGTTCGTCGTCGACATCACGGCCGAGATGGAGAAGAAGATGGCCTCCATCCTGGCGTACAAGTCGCAGTTCCCGGACCAGGGTGATCCGGCCAAGGGGCCGCCCCGCGACCAGATCGAGGATTGGGTCCGGAGCCGCGGCCGGGCGTACGGGCTGATGATCGGGAAGAAGTACGGGGAGGGGTTCATCCAGCGCGAGACGATGGAAGTCGAGGATCCCGCGAAGGTCCCCGGACAATCGATGTGAGTTCTATCGCCGGATCCGGAATGGAACGGCCGCGCCCGCCGGAAGCACGTCGATCGTAAGACCCCGCTCCTTCGCCTCCGTGAGGAATTTCGGGAGATCCTCCCGCTTCACCGCGCCGTCGGCGGCCGCCGCAAGGCCCTCGTGCAGCTCGGACGGGATCTCGAACCGGGCGGGGCCCGTCGCGGAGAGCTCGTCGAGCTTCCGGAAGAAGTAGACGAACCACGGGATCGAGGGGAGCCCGCCTCCTCCGCGCTCGGAGACGAACCACGCGGCGCTCTTCGTCCGGATGGCCCACGCTTCGAGCGCGTCGGACCACACGTGTTCCACGACCTCGGCGGAGGAGATGCCCGCTTTCTTCAGCGCCTCCGCGAAAGGAAACGCGGGCGAACCCGACCGCGCCGACGCGGCGCGCAGGACGAGCGACGCGGCGCGGCCGTCGAACCGGACGTCCACCTCGAGGCCCTTCTGCGCGACCTCCTTCAGGAAGGCCGCGACCTCCTCGCGGGGAATGAAGGCGAGCTTCCGCATCCGCTCCTGGTTGTCGCGAAGCGGCACGATCCGCCGGTCCGGGAAGCGCACATCGATCGCCCCGGTGAACTCGAACTGGGCGCCCAGGTGGGGCTCGATCATGTCGAGGTGGAAGAAGCAGAGCTCGAACCGCGTGATCGCGGGGAGGGGGGTGGCGCCCTTCGGCGTGATGAGCCACGACTTCCCGTGCGACCGCACGGCCCAGCCGTCGAGGTAGACGCAGAACGTGGACTCCTCGACCTCGGGCGGGGTGAGTTTCGCCCGGACCAGGGCGTCGGCGAGACGGAATCGCCGCGGCGGGGCGTCCGCCTGCAGGAGGACTTGCGCGGTTCGCGGCGTTTCCAGCGGCGAGCGCGCGTGGGGGAAGACGACCGAGCGGTGGGTCGCCTCGGCGGTCTTCGCCGGCGGCATCGATTCGACCTCCTTCGACATCACGCGCCGGTAGCGGAGTCCGCCCCCCTCGCGGTCCTCGAAGTAGACGTTCCGCGCCGCCTCGGCCGCCGTGTAGCTGTGGTAGTACAGGTCGTACCGTCGGGGCAGATTCAAGAGACGGACCTGGGGACGGAAGACGATCGATTCGCCGGGCAGCAGGAGCCCGATGTGGACCCCTTCGCCCGAGGAGTGCGGACCGGCATCGGCCCGGAATTCGTCGAGGCGCGAATCGTAGATGAGGGGCTTCGCCGGGGGATTCTCCCAGGTGAGGATCGGCGCTCCGTCGGGGAGCGTGAGATCGCGCAGGATGACGATCCGCTTCGAGGCGTTCCGCACCGAGACCGCGAAGAGGCCGAGGCCCCCCTCGATCGGGTCCATGGTGGCGGGATCGAGGCGCGCCGAGATCTGGAGTTCGTTGCCCGCGGGGGCGGCGGCGTCGTCGGGATTCCTCCCGGGGGGCGCGCAGGCCGCCAGCAGGAGGACGAGGGGCAGCGCCGTTCTCATGAGATCTTGGACGGACGGCACGAGGCGATCAGGGCAGCTTGTTGCCGGGCTTGAGCTTCAGGACCTTGGGTCCCTTGAAGGCCCGGGCCTCGTCGGCCGTGAGGAGGCCGAAGGCCATGAGGATGATCTCGTCCCCGACGCTCGCGTGGCGCGCGGCGCTGCCGTAGATGCCGATCACGCCCGATCCCGCGGGCTCCGGGATGAGGTACGTCTCGATCCGGGCGCCGGTGCTGACGTTGGCCACGAGGACCTTCTCCCAGGGGAGGAGTCCGGCGGCTTCAAGGAGGAGCGTGTCGACGCCGCAGCTTCCGGTGTAGTGGAGCTCCGAGCGGGTGACGACCGCCCCGGTGATCTTGGCGCTGCAAAATTCTCTCATCATGGGTGGGCCACTATACTGCGCGACTTCCGTCGGGACAACTATCTCGCGGTCACGGGGCCAGCAGTTTTTCCGCGCCGATCCAGTCGGGAATGGCCTCGAGGCAGGCCCTCACTTCTCCGTTCCGCAGGAGCAGGAATCCGCCCTCGCCGGCGCCGTGGCTCCCGGGTCGATCGCCGCCGATCGGGGCGAGCGGCGGCAGGTTGGTCGGATCGTCGGCGGGTCCTCGATAGCGATCCCGGCCGGAGAGAGGGCAGGTGAGGGCCTCGGGGTCGGCGCCGGGGCCCAGGATCTCCGCCCAGTACGCCGATCCCTTGGCCGGGGGGCCCTTGCCGCTTCGGGCGCGAAAGGCGGTCTCGGCGTCGTACAGGGCGCGCAGCCTCGATTCGCAGGTCGCGAGCCGCTTGTTGCGTGATCCGCGGAGAAGGGCGGGCACGGTGAGGGCGAGGCCGAGGCCGACGACGATGATCACGACGAGAAGCTCGACGGCGGTGAATCCCCGGTCGCGTCGGTGGATCATGGCGCCATGATAGCGCACGCCGACAGTGCCTCGAAGCGGCGGCAGCCGCGAAGGCGAAAAAAGAAAACCCCCCGGTTTCCCGGGGGGTTAGGGTGCGAAGCGATTCGCGTCGATCGTCAGGGCACGGTCTTCGTCTCGGCCGACTGCCACATGCCGTCGGTCTCCGAGTACTCGTTGACGTCGCCCGTCTTCGTGAGGACGTTGCCGCCCTGTCCCGAGCCGTGGTTGTTCTGGGGAAGGTTCTTGTCGGCGCCGACGGGGTCCTTGTCCTCCATCTTGTTGACGTTCGCGTAGGGGCCGCGGAACGAGGTCTGGCCCTGCACGATTTCGTCGCCCGCGATGGGGCAGAAGAAGGGCTCCCACCGGTCGATCATGGGCTTGGGCGTGTTCTGGAGCTTGAGCCAGAAGTTGCCCCCGACGTCGATGGGCATGATCTTGTGGGGGCCGCCGTACTGGGCGGCGTAGTTGAACTGCGACTGCCAGAGCGAGCGCAGGTTGGTCGCGCAGCCGGTGACGCGGGCGTTGCGGATCGCGCGGGCGATCTGCGGCAGGAGCAGCGCGGCCAGGATCCCGATGATGACGATGACGACCAGGAGCTCCACCAGGGTGAAGCCCCCCTTCTTCGAGCGTTTCATGCCTCGGCCTCCGAAAAGGGAACTATGAATGAATGAATCCGATACGCGATTCGCGAAGGAGCGGCATTGTACCTCAATTGGACGCCGCGTCCACGAATCCATTACGGATGAATCGGGAGAATTTGCCAGACAGGGTCCGATGCCGCGGCAGGGAAACAGTCGCCCGAGTACCCCCATGAGACCGAGGCAGCTTGGCCAGGACCGCGAAATACATGCCCTCCTTCTCCCGGACCGTGATTACCAGGTCGCTCTGCCGCGAGGATTGCCCATCCATCAGGCGTACGCAGGCCTCGGAAAGGGCCGAGATAGCTCGTGAAACCAGGTCGAACCCGCTCGCCGGATAGCGGACAGAAAAACACCTCGTAGTTGCTGAAAGTCGGCTTCTGCCCCCTTTGGAGATCCAGGAAGTTGGCGGGATGATGCCTCACATTGCACCCAAACTGGCCTGAGTAGTTCCCCGCGGAGAGCATGAGAGTCCGCAAGTTCGCGGCACAAGTAGTGAGGTGCGTGTTGCGGAGGGATCCTGCAATTTGCACCAACAGCACCGCGGCAATAGCTACGAAGATAGCAATTACGACTAGTAGCTCTGTCCGAGTGAATCCATGCGGGAGCGGTCGTTTCATTGCTGGCAAGAATTGGACGCCAAATCGGCGGTCCCGAGTATCGAGAATCCAGAATCGAGAATCGAGAATCGATCCTAGGCCTCAGGCTTCGCGCCCGCCTTCTTCAGCGTCTCGAAGATGTGTGCCTTCTTTTCCTCGAGCATGGCGGGTGTCGGCGCCTCGAGGTTGAGGCGAAGGAGGGGCTCGGTGTTGGACGGGCGTACATTGAACCACCAGTCGTCGTACTGGACCGTGATTCCGTCGAGGCGGTCCTGCTTGCCGTCGGGGAAGGCCGCGGCGAGCGCTTCCATCGCGCCGGCCTTGTCCTCGACGTGAAAATTGAGCTCGCCGGTGGAGTTATAGCGTCGGTACGGAGCGAGGAGGTCGGCGATCGGATTCGGTTGCGATCCCAGCAAATCGACTACTTTCGCGAAGGCCAGCAAACCCGAGTCCGCGTTGTAGTGGTCGCGGAAGTAATAGTGTCCGGAGAGCTCGCCGCCGAAAACCGCGTTCTCCCGGCGCATCGCCTCCTTCATGAAGGCGTGGCCGACGCGCTCCCGGATCGGCTTTCCTCCGGCGCGCGCGATCTCCTCGGGCACCACGCGACTCGACCGGAGGTCGTACACCACCGCCGCGCCTGGCGAGCGCTGCAGTTCGCGCACCGCGAGGAGCGCGGTCAGGAGGTCGCTGGGAATCTTCCGGCCATGCGAGTCGAGGAAGATGCACCGGTCCCCGTCGCCGTCGAAGGCGGCGCCCAGGTCGGCGCGGTTCTCGACGACTGCCTTCTGCAGATCCCGCAGGTTGGCGTCCTTGAGCGGATTGGGTTCGTGGTTCGGGAACCGCCCGTCCGGCGTGAAGAAGAGCCGATCGAACGTGACGGGGAGGTCGCCGAAGAGCGCGTCGAAGTGGACGCCCACGCATCCGTTGGCCGTATCGATGGCCACGCGCAGCGGCCGCAATTCGCCGACGAACCGACGAAGGTGGGTCCGGTATTCCCGAACGATCGAGATTGTTTCCGCCGCACCGGGAGGTCCGGAAGGCCGGCCCGACTCGCGGACCATGGTCTCGATTTCCTTCAGCCCCGTGCGCTCGCCGATGGGGAAGGCTCCTTCGCGGCAGATCTTGAATCCGATGTCGGGGGGCGGATTGTGCGAGGCGGTCACCATGATCCCGCCGTCGAGCCGGAGGTGGCCGACGGCGAAATAGGTCATGGGGGTGGTGACGACGCCCAGGTCGAGGACGCGCGCGCCCGCGGCGCAGGCGCCCCGGATCGCGGCCGCGGCCACGGCGGGGGCGGCCATTCGGACGTCGCGTCCGATGGCGAGGGTTTTCGCGTTCAGGAAGCGGACGGTCCAGAAGCCGATGCGTTCCGCGAGGGCGTCGTCGATCTCGTCCGGGTACCGGCCGCGGACGTCGTACGCCTTGAAGACCGCCATCTACGGGAGGTTCTCGAGGAGAACCGGATCGGCGTCGTAGGTGAACATCCGGTAGTCGTTGTTGAGCTTCGCCAGGGCGAGCTTGCCGCGGTTGTCATCGGGGTATTCGCGGGCCAGCACCTTCCACACCTCGGAGGCCTCGCGCTTCATCCCGAGCTCCTCGTAGATCTCGGCGTGACGCTCGAGGGCGAGCGTCCGGCGCGGATCGTCCGTGTACCGCTGCCAGAACTTCTTGTAGCACTGTCCGGCCTTGTCGGCGCGCAGGGAGTTGTAATAGATCGTGGCGAGCCGCAGCTGCCAGTCCTTCGAGGAGGGGGAGTCCGGATACTTGTCGATCCGGGTTTGGTAGCAGCCCATGGAGGCGCCGTTGAACGCGATCACCGGGCTCAGGAGGATCATGCCGCCGAGCACGATCAGGACCCACATCTTCTTACCTTCCACGGCCGGCCTCCTTCGTCTACTACAACAGGGATTCTAACACAGTTTATCGGTCACATTGTCCTTACGCCCGCAGGGAGGCCGGCGATTCCCGCTATTTGGGCAGGAGCGACGCCGCGATTTCGAGGAGGAAGAGCGCGAGGGCCGCGGTGAGGATGAGAGGTCGGGCGCTCCGACGCTCCGGCGGGCTCCGGCGGGGAAGGGCGGCCAGGTCGCGCGGGGCGGAGATCC
>Ga0075433_10001700_pt1 | contig 16419 bp, 17 predicted proteins | sample RhiMethybrSRZTD2_FD_75299 | JGI IMG/M metagenome (GOLD analysis project Ga0075433, IMG submission 75299) | Populus rhizosphere microbial communities from Tennessee, USA - Rhizosphere MetaG P. TD hybrid SRZTD2 | ecosystem: Host-associated > Plants > Roots > Rhizosphere > Soil | place: USA... | reverse complement strand
ACATACAAACTCGAATTCGATTTTTCCGAGCTGACCGAGCCGCTCGTTGCGCGCGCGCCGGTGCCGCAATTGATCGTCAGCGGAAAAGACTCCAAATCGATCACCGTCACCCTCGATCCGCGACCGATTCGCATGTGGAAGGGTTCATGAGTGTACTGATCAAGCGCGCGCTACGTGGGTTGATCTGCATCTTTGCCACGTCGGCCTGTCTCAAGTCGACGGAGCCGCAGCCTTCACTGCTGCAACTCAATGGGACCTGGAACTACACCGGCGTACAGACCTCGCCGACGAGAGAGAATCTTTCCGGCACACTCAGCATTTCGCGCGAATCGGGGACGAGCTTTCAGGGGCACCTTCAGGTAACTGCGACAAACGCGCAGACCGGTCAGAGCGTTCTGCTCGACGGTCTCGTGAGTGGCGCCGAGAGTGGCAGCAACGTCATCGACTTCGATGCAGATCTGGAGGCGACGCCGCGTCGCCATGTCGGCCAAATCATTGCCGACACCATCAGTGGGACGTGGGTGGGATCGTCGTCAAACGGCGCGGTCTCTTCGGGAACTTTTAGAGTCGAGCGTCAGTGATGAGAGTCTTGCACTTACTCGGGTCGGTTGGGCTCATCGCTGCCGTCGCGTTGAATGCGAACGCGCAGTGCACCGCCAGCGGCAGTCCCGCCAATTGCGGCCAGCCGGGAAGCGTGAGCATGACCGCCGGTCGGGTGGTACGGCTCCAGATGAGCGCTGGCTCGACGTCACTCACCGCGCCGACAACATCGGATTTTGATGCCGGATTCAATTCGACAACCGGCCCGACGCTGACGGTGAGCGCGAATGCCGCCTGGACTCTACAAATTCGCGCTGCCTCCGCAGTATGGACCGCGACGAACACGGCTTCCGGCGTGGCGGCAAGGGTCAACAAACCAGCTGGCGACTTGAAGTGGAGCACCAGCAGTGGTGGCGTTTTCACTGCGCTTAGCGGAAGTGATGCGAGCCTGGTCAACGGCTCGGCAACCGCGAGCAATGCCACGACGCTCTATTTCCAGACGTTGTACGACTGGTCGGTCGACACACCGGGTAACTACAGTCTGTCGATTGTGTTGACTCTGACTTCACCGTGATCGGCCTTCCTTTGCATTATGCAAAGAACTGGGCAAAAGGCGATTCACATAACGAATTGAATCCGCTTTTTCGAGGGTTTAGGGACCCGTAGAACGCCATAAACAGATCGTTGCTGCTGGAACTGCCCCTGCGTCTTTGTACTACGCGAGAACCCTAGTATCTCGTACCTAAAACCGCTCCGGGAGAGTAGATGTCGTTCAACAAGAAAGGCTTCACCCTGATCGAGCTTCTGATCGTGGTCGTCATCATCGGCATTCTTGCCGCGATCGCGATTCCGAAGTTCGCGAACACGAAGGACAAGGCTTACGTCGCTGCGATGAAGTCTGACCTTCGTAACGTTGCCACGTACGAAGAGCAGTATGCCGCTGACAACAACGGCGCGTACTTCTCTGGAACCGCCACCATGGCGGCTCCTCTGCAGGGCTTCACGCCTTCGCAGAACGTCACGATTGTCGTGACTGGTGTTGCAGGCCCGCCGCCTTCATGGAGCGCGACCGCGACGCACTCGCAGTCTGCCAAGACCTGCGATATGACCGGTGGCGTCATTACCTGCACGCCGTAATCTGGTCCGTACTGCAAAAGAAGCCCGGAAGGAATTCCGGGCTTCTTTTTTTTGCCCTATGCGAAGTCAAGAGCTATCAACTGGTACAGTCCCTGCCTAACATCAATCAGAATCTTCCCGGATGGATAAATGGCTCTGCGCAATCTGTTCCCCGAATCGATCTTCGGCCGCAAGCTCAACCCCAACGCGGAGCGCCGGCTGCGACTGTCGCAGGCGCGCGCCGAAGAAACGATCATACGCGGCCACGTCGACAATGCGCTGATGTTCGTCGATACCCTCGCGGAGGATCTCTCCTTCGATCGTGCGATTGACACGTACATCCGAGTGATGGGCATTCCCGAGCCACTCGCCAGCACGGTCGCGACACGAGCGCTGGTGCACCTTGGCCGCGATCTCGTTCCGTTCCGCCGTCGCATGCAACGCGAGGGTGAGGATGCTGCCGCTGAGAACAAGCCGAGGCTCAGGCTGGATGAGGCGGCGAGGGCGGGGGATATCAAGCGAGCCTAGTCTCGGCGTAGAGATCACGACTAGTAGCTGACAATCACAAAACAGAAGCGACGAGCTCCAAGCTTAGCGAGCTTTTCAGCCGAGAGCGTACCTAGACGGCTTATTGTGAGCTAAGAGCTGTGAGTTAAAGCCCCGAGCTCACAGCTGAAGGGTAAGCGTGGTAGCCCGCTCTCAGCTAATCAGCTGACTAAGCTTGGAGCTCGCCGCTTCCGTTCTGTGATTGGTTGCTACCTGCTACGGACTCTACCCCGCCAAACTCTCGCAAGTCCGCAACGCTCACCAGCAGAATCAGCGTTACCACGACGGCTGAAGTCACGCACCAGATGCAGATGGCGTGTATCACCCCGAGCTCGAGATAAGTCAGCCAGGCGGAGAACAGCACGCCGACGACTGCTTCGGCCACCAGCACCACCGACAACACCCGCTCGTCCTCGAAGCGGGGAAAGGTGCTGATCACCGCGATCGCGAAAACGTCGAGATAGAACAGCAATCCCCACGCAGCCACCGGCAGCCCGAGGAAGCGCGACCACTTGCTCATGTTGACGGTCTCACAGGAGCCAATGCTGCAGCTCAGCTCGCCGATGATCCCGAGTTTGTAAAGCGTGAGGTAGAGACTGATGAAGATCCCGGCCAGCGCGAGCGCGGCCACGATCATTCGCTTCGTCACTGCGGCTTTGCGGCGGTAGTGCTGCTGGCGGGCGAGCCGCCGGAAGTTTTAGCGAGCGAATCCACCAGGTGCTTGAGCTCGTCGTAGGTGCGCATACCTGGGTACAGCCTGTTGCCGATGACGAAAGTCGGCGTTGAGTTGACCCCGCGGCGCAGACCGTCGGCCAGATTCGCGTTGATACGCTTCTGATACTTCCGCCCATCAAAGCAGCTCTCCCACTTTGCGACGTCGAGCCCCGCTTCGGACGCATAGCGCTTGAAAAAGGGTTTCGGCGCTTCGGTTGCCTCGCCGTTCCACTCATCCTGCGACTGGAACAACCGGTCGTGCATCGCCCAGAACTTTCCCTGCTCATCCGCACACGCGGCGGCGTTGGACGCGGCGAGAGTGTTTCGGTGCTGGGTCAGCGGAAAATCGTAGTAAGTCAGGTTCGCGAGCCCGGCGTTGATGATGCGAGTCCGAACATCTGGCTCGGTCACCGTCGCCCAACCGCCGCACGATGGGCACTCGAAATCAGCAAATTCGAGAATCTTGACCGGGGCATCGACCTTGCCTATCAGGTAGCCCTGCGAGGGGCCGGCGTTGGTGGTGTCAGCCGTCTCGGCGGCCTGCACGGATGAAGATTTCGGCCTCGTGGCGACGTAGCCGAGTGCTGCGACGCCGATGAGTGCAATTACGCCGAGCAGCCAGAAGAAGGCTTTTGGTCGATTTGATTGGCGGGAATTTCTGACAGAGTTTCTCGGAGGCGGCGGTGGCGCGTTGCCTCTTCGCGGTGGGTCATTGGTTGGCGACATCGTCGAGTAATTTCCTTGTGCGTGAACGCTTAGGGCGTCGTGACGCGAAAGCTAAGAGAGGGGTTTAGAGATGCAAGCTGACATACTCCGTGCTCCAGTTGGACCGGGTGCGATGCACGTCGATCGGTACGGGCACGGCGGGACGGCGGTGATTCTGCTGCACGGATTCGGCACCTGCAATTTCCTGTGGCGCGCGATTGCGCCAGCGATCACCGCCGCAGGACATACCGCCTACTCGGTGGATTTGTTCGGCCACGGTCAATCCGATCGACCTCTCGATGCGGATTTCGGCATCGCCGCCCAGGCTGAGTATCTGGATGCGGCGATGACCGTGCTGCGCGTTCCCCGCGCGGTGGTGGTCGGAGTCGATCTCGGTGGCGACGTCGCGATGAAGCTGGCTGCCAATCGTCCCGATCGAGTTGAAAAGCTCGTTCTCATCAACACCCCTGCTTTCGACGAGCTGCCGGCGCGCGACATCACTCAGATGCAACGCCGTACGGCCCGGTTCGCCTTCAGTCTGACGCGCGGTGTGATGGGGGCTGCGCCGCTACTCGAGGGTGTGCTCAAAGGCAGCGTCGCCGATCAGGAGCACATGCCGATGAAGCTCATTGCCCGGTACCTCGCTCCGTTCGTGGGCAAGGATGGCGCGAATCACCTGTTGACCCTGGCGAGCGCCGTCCATCGCGGCGATCTCGACGAAGATGAATACCAGGAAATCAAGGCGCCGACACTCATTATCTGGGGTGACGAGGATCGGTGGGTTGATCCGAAGGTGCCGGATCGGCTCGTGAATGCGGTTCCAGAAGCCCGTCTCGTAAGGTTGGCCGGTGTCGCTCGTTTGGTGCCTGAGGAAAACCCCGAGCATCTGTCGGAGCTGCTGCTCGATTTCATCAAGCGACGTGCTGCGGCATGAACCTTTCTCCTATGAAAGGTGTCTCAAAAACAGTAGATTGTAGAGCACGATTCACAGGATTTTTTCTCAAACCGAGATTGATGAACACCACCAAAAACAGATTCCGTAAGGAGCCGGTCAGGGTAGCAAGTCCGTTCGCGGAAGCCAGGGACGAGTTGTTTCAGCAGATCATGCGTTGCGGCGTCGTAGGCGCAGCGCCAGAGGACCAGAAGGATTGGTTCGACAACACGATGCAATACCTGGCGGATCGCTATCATGAGCTGGCACCATCGGAAGTAGATGAGCTCCGGGTGTTGGGCGAGCGTTTCGCTCAACCGCCAAAAGCGAGAAAGGCAGTTTGATAGAGGGCGCCCACTGGCGCCCTTTTTATTTGAGCGCAGCTGACTGAGTCATCTCCGCGCGTTGATTCCGCGCCGGATGACGACGCCGACGCGCGCTCCCCCGCCAAGCCCTACCTCGAATGCTGGCACCCACCCGCTGGTATGACCAAGCGGGAGCGGACCTTCCAGCCCCAGGAAGAGCAGCAGATAAGCGTGTGCCCCGCCGTCCTGCGCAGTGCGGTAACGGCCGCTTATTCCGCCGCCGCCGTATAGCGACCAGCGCGATTGGCGAAACGGATCGAGGCTGAAGCGCGACAGTAGGTCAGTCCGCCCCTCAACCCCGTGTCGGCCGACACCGATTCCCCCAACGAGGCCGTTGCGCACGTAGATGCCAACCGGCAGGCTGGCGCCGAGGCCTACCTCGGCGCCAGCGGTTCGCGCGAAGATGCCATCGACGCGCCACTCGGTTTGTACCGCCTGTTGGGGAGTTTGAGCAGAGACGCGCAGGACGCCGGTCAGCGCGCCGAGGATCGAAACACCGACAATGCGTCGCTTGCGCACGAATCAGGCGACCGATCGTGCACGTCCGCGCCATAGCGCGATCGTGTAGTCCACAATCGACGCCACTGACACGACGGCGATCGTGACGATCAGGAAATCCGTGAGCTCGGGCAGAATCAGGATCGTGACCAGCGCTATCAGCTGCACGACGGTCACGATTTTTCCCAAAAGCCTCGCCCTGAAGACAGCTGGACGCAGCGTTGGAATAATTTTGGCGACTAGGAACCCGACCGCAGTAGCGATGTCGCGCGTCAGAAACAGGAAGTACTGCGCGGTGGTGAGTTGACCTTCAACGAGGTACGTCGAAATCGCGGCGAAAACGAAAATTCGATCGGCAAGCGGGTCGAGCAGTGCGCCGGCGGTGCTCACGCTTTTCTCGTGGCGTGCGAGCCAGCCATCCATGAAATCAGTAATGCCCGCGACTACGATCAGAATGACACGCGCCCAAAGATTGGGAATGAGCACGAACGCGAGCGCAAGCAGAACGCGCGACAGCGATATCGTGTTCGGAAGTGTCACCAGACTACGACGCATGCAAGCGAAAAGTACGGTTGGCCTATTGTGCTGGCCAGCGTTGACAATCGCGCGAGGCTGCTTGCGACCGTGTCATACCCTGTCTAGCTTCGCTCGATGAGCTCGCACGGGTTGTTGGGCGCGCTTTACCTCGCCCTTTCCATTGCGATGATCGCGTGGGACATCCTGAGAGCGGGTCGCATTGCGCAGCTGCGCAAAATGCCGCGCGGCTTCCAGGCAATCACCGGCATTGCGGGATTGCTGCTCGTTCCGGCGCTGGTGGTTGGTTACACGGCAACGTCGCTGCTCTACGGACGCGCAATTTATCTGGTGGCGTGGCTGTGGCCATTCACCGCGTTGCTGTTCGTCATCCAGACTATCTACGCGCTCACGCGCCGTCTGGTGAATCCCGCGCTCGGCTTTCCGCTGCTGATTTACAACACAATCATTGCCGTCGTCGCGTTGACCCGCTTCATGATCTCGCGCGGGTTCACCCCGTTGTACTTCGGTTTGTCGTTGAATGCGGCGCAGGCGAGCATGCTTGGAACTTTCTTCGGCGCGGCAGCATTGTGGAATCCGCTTTACCTGCAGGTACCGATCTTCGCGCCGTCGTTGCCGGCACGCTGGGGCGTCACGCGTCTGGCGCGCGTCGCGATGGCCGGCGCAGCGATCGCGATGACCGCATTGGTGTTGGTCGAGCTTCCCGGCGCTTTTGCGGGAGTAAAAAGCTACGACCTCTTCGCCAACCAGCAACTGCAAGAACATCCGGAAGGAGATTTCAGGCTCGGGCTGAAAATCTTCCCCGATCTCCACAGCGGGCCTCCACCGGTTGCGATCGGTTACGACCTTTCGCTCGCAGACACACTCGATGTCGACGCAATCAGCATCGTCGTCGATCCGGAAGCAGCGCGCGGCATTTCACTGGACTCGCTCGCCCGCTCCATCGAACAGGCCCGCTCTGACAGCACGCTGCTGATCGTCGCCCTCGGTTACTCGAAGAAGGGAGCGGATGAATTCAAGCGGTCACGCGAGGCGTACACGACGGCGAGACTGAAGGACATCGATCAGATCGCCCGCAGGTTGAAGCCCGACTATCTGATTCCTGCGACAGATCCAATGGAAGAAGGCCTGCGAATGCTCGACATGCAGGATCCGGCATACTGGATCGATTATTTCACGCGTGCGGCGCGGCTCGCACACTACATCTATCCGCGCATCAAGGTCAGTGTGCCGATGAGCAGTTACGGTACTCGGGACAGCACGCTGTACGCCTGGGCAGCGCGTCCGGGCTCGCCAATCGACGTGGTAGGATTCTCATTGCTCGCCGGATTCGACGGCGCGCGATCACTGGATACGCACATGCGGATCGCGGCGCGCTGGATGCGCCAATTCCCGCGCCCGAAAGAGCACTGGGTGTTCGCTGCCGGCGGTTATCCGCTCGTACACGGCGAAGAGAGCCAGTATGACGCCATCTGGGGCGCGCTCGCCTGGGCTACCGCTCAAACTCCCATTAAAGGATTGGTCGTTTACGAAGGCGGCGACTATACCACCGCGCGCGGCATTCGTGCCTCGGGAGGACGACTGCGGGGAGCTTTCAAGGCAATCGTCAAAGCAGAGAAAGGACTTCGCGCGAGTCCTCAATAACGCTGCGCGCTGCGGGCCAACTGATCGCTGCGAGCTGCGGGCTAGTTGCGGGTTGCGGGGCAAACTGCGAGGTAAGGGGCCAGCCGCCATTCGGAGCTCGTTTGCACAGCCCGCAGCGCCCGCAGCTCGTAACTGGCTTCCCAACCCGCAGCTAGCACGCAGCCCGCACCGATTTGTTGGCCCGCAGCCCGCAGCGTCTAAACAGTCCGACCGGTCCCCCGCACGATTCCTTCGACTCTCTTCTCCGGATCGAAGTACTTTCGGGCCAATTCGCGCATCTGCTCGGCGGTCACTCGACGCACCTGGTGATCGTGGTCGAGTAGCTCGTGCAAGCCTTCACCAAACATCCAAGCGTCGAGCATTTCGCCGAGCTGCGCACCGCCGCTCTCCTGGGCAATCGCATGCGAGCCGACGACGTACTCCTTCGCGCGCGACAGCTCCTCGGGTGTCACCAGGTTGTCGCGCAGCTTCGTGAACTCGTTCAGCAATCCGCTGCGCGCAACGCCCTCCTTTTCCGGAGAAGTCGCAATGTAGGAGACGAAAATCCCGGCTAGCCGCTTCTCACTCGCCGCGGCGTGAACCGTATATGCGAGAGACTGACGATCGCGCAGCTCATCGAAGAAGCGGCCGCCAAGACCGCTTGCGACCGTGCCGAGCAGTGTACCGGCGAAGCGCAGATCGTCGCTGCGCGAGGGCGCGGGAAACACCAGCGTCATCGCGGTTTGCGCCTTGTCGCGTGATTCGGCCGCGATCTTAACTCGCTTCGGCCAGCGAGGCTTCCCCGCCTTCGGAGCTTTGCGCGCATCAATCAATGCAAACTCTCGCGCGACCATGTTTGCGGCTTGCTGAAGATCGACATCACCGACGATGCCAATAACCGCCGCGGAATCCATCACCCGCGTTTTATGCCATTGGCGCGCTTCATCGACGGTGATCGCGCGCAAGGATTCCTCAGTGCCCATCGTGGGATTGCCGTACGGATGCCCCGCGAACGCGGCACTCATCGCGAGACGCAACGGATATCGATACATATCGTCGCGCAACATGGCGATGTTCGATAATGCGACCGTTCTCTCAGTCTCGAACCCGTCGTCCGGGAATGTGGGTTGTTGAACGACATCCGCGAACAGCTCCAGCGCCTCTCCGAGGCGCGCCGTGGGCACGGAGAACGACCAGCCAAAGCTGTCGCTGCCGACGGCCGCCGATATCGTCCCGCCCAACATCTCTGAATCCTCGGCGATCTGCGCTGCAGTGCGCGAAGTCGTACCCTTGAGCATAGTTCGGGCAGCAAGCAGCGTCAGACCCGCCCTTTCCGACTCGTCCTCGAGTGCGCCGCCGACGATGTACAGCGCTATGTTGGCGATTGGCGCACCGTGTTTTCTGCGCACGAGAATCGGCACTCCTTTCTCGGTTCGAAAAACGGCAACACCCGCTTCTTCCTTTTCGAGCTCCGCTTTCGCTTCGGCGCCCGCGGGGCGGGTCTTGCGTGCCGGTATGTTCGGCAAGCGTGCCGTGCCACCCTCGCCGAGCAATCGTTTCATGTCTGCGGCGTCCTGCGCAACGACTGGCGTGCTCGCGGGGCGGTATACGAGCGCGGCTGCTTTCTCTTCGGGCAAATGCTCGCGCACCACCCGTTGTACATCGTCGGCCGTCGTCGAGATGTACCGCCGGAAATAATCGTCGCCGAGCTGCCAGCCGCCGAGTGCCTCCCATTCGGCGAGGTAATTCGCTCGACCTTCGGCAGTCTCCAACCGCCGTACCCAGCGGGCCTCGAAGATTCGTCGAACCCGCGTCAGCTCCGATTCATCGACGAGGCCGACGCGGACCTGATGCAGCTGATCCCAGATCACCCGCGCGGCGTCAGCGGTCGTTTCCGGCTCGGTTTCGGCGTGCACCACGAAGACTCCGAGCTCAGTCGGCGTGTAATCGTACGCGCTCACCGACGAAGCCAGTTTTTTTTCGCGCACGGCCCGATAGAGCCTGGACGCGCGCCCGGTGCCGAGCAGAGCCGCGGTCACATCGAGCGCCGCAGTATCGGGGTCTAACGTGCCCGGCGTGCGCCAGCCAAAGAGAAGTTGCGACTGGGCAATGTCGCCTGAGAGCTCACGGTAACGGAAACCGGTATGGTCCGGCTCGACCGGACCCGGTTGCCGCCGCGGCTCGCCAGCATCGAGACTGCCGTACAACTCCGTGACCTGGCGCAGTGCGTCCTCGGGATCGACATCGCCCGAGATGCTGAGGATGGTGTTGCCCGGTCGATAGAAATTCCTGTAGAACCCATTCATCATGTCGCGCGTGAACGACCGCAATCCCGGCTCGCGTCCGATCCGCCAGCGCCGCATGCGATGCGCGTCGTGAAGAAGCTCGTAGAGAGTTTCGGTGGCGACCGCGGCCGGCGAATCTGATTTTCGCTTCGCCTCCTGGATGATGACTTCCATCTCTTTGGCGAGCTCGCGCCCATCGATTACCGAATTGGCGTAGGCGTCAGCCTGAATCTCGAGGCCTTTTGCAAAACCGCTCGACGGCAACACCGCATAGTAAGCCGTATTGTCGTAAATGGTGTGGGCGTTGAGATACCCGCCGCTCGCTCTCGTCTCCTTGGCAATCTCGCCGACTCCGCGCTTCGAGGTGCCCTTGAAGAACATGTGCTCGAGCGCATGCGCGAGCCCGTTCTGCTCATCGGTCTCATCGAAGTAACCGGCTTTGACGTAGGTGACGATGGCGACGACCGGCGCTGATTTGTCCTGCTGAACGAGAACAGTGAGACCGTTGGGAAGGACCGTGCGGCGGACGGAATCGGCGAGCAAAGCGGTTAGCGGTTAACGGTTAGCGGTGAGCGGGTGAGCGGGTGAGCGGTGAGCGGTTGAATGGTAATCTGAGTTGCAGTTTAGCGAACGCGCGCAAAGTGAGGCGAACTGCTTTCGCACGACGCTAACCGCTCACCGCTAACCACTAACCGCGCGCTCAATCCGCCAGGGATCCGTACCTCAAGATGACGAGCCCAATGACGAAGCACACCGCTCCGTAACCGACCAGCCAGACGACGTCGGGCAAGTGGGCAGAGCCGGTTCCAATCAAGGAGTTTGCCACATCGTCGAGGCGGTGCACGGGCGGCAGCAGCTGAACTGCTTTGCCTTTCCAGCCCGCCTGCGGACCGGAGTAGATCGCACGCAGGGTCCGCGATCCAAGCCACACCGCAGCCAGCGTGAGCCAATCGTAGCGGGTCGAAACCGATAAAAGGAATCCGATGCCGCCCATCGCGATGTATACCAGGGCCGCGTAAAGCAGGAAGTACGCGACGTTGAAGCTCGGCAGGATGATGCGCAGCAGTGACGAGAGCAGTGCCATGATCAATATCACGCCAACCATGTACACAAAGAACATCTGCGTGTAGTACAACACGCGATTGATCGGCTTGGAGAAGAGGAACCGGTAGTAGCCACTCTTCCTGTCTGTCGAGACGATGCCGTTCATGGCGATCAACACCGACAGCGAAACCACCACCGACGTTATCTGCAGCACAAGGTTCCACATCGGCGAGCCAGGACCCATTGGGATGACGGTGCTTTGAACAGACATTGCCGCGCGCAGTGGCGCTAGCAGCGTATAGCCCCAGAGCAAGCCGATGACCGCGATGCCGATTCCGTGCTGCATGAAAAAATCGCGGAACTGCCACAGCGAGTACTTCGCCAGTCTTCCTCTCATCGCGGCTCTCCGACGGCTTCCCGGAATTGCTGCTCGAGCACCGAGCGCTCCGGTACGACGCTAGCTATCAACGCGCCGCGGCCGATCAGGTTCACCAACGAAGTGTTGAGGTCGGTTATGCTCTGTACCGTCACGTCGTACTCGCCTTTGCCGACTTCCTCCGCGTTCGGAAATGCGGCGGTGACTAGGTCGAAACCGCTGGCGAGGGTGAGTCTGAATCGTGTCGTCGCCGGCGCGGCCGCTTCGTAGGTGGTACTCACCACACGCTGTAACCGGCCGCGGTCGATGATCGCCACGCGATCCGCCAGACGCTGAAGCTCGTCGAGATTGTGCGAGGCAATGAGCATCGTGCGGTCCGGTCGGCGCAGATCGCCAACGATGTCGCGAAACCTCTGCGTCCAAACCGGATCGAGGCCGTGGGTGGGCTCGTCGAGGACGAGAATCCGCTCGTCACGCAGAAGTGCCTGAGCGAGACCGAGTCGCTGCAGGTTTCCTTTCGACAACGCCTTCACTTTCTTGTCGCGATGCTCCTCGAGACCGAGCAACTCGATGACGTATTGGACCCGACGCGGAATCTCGTTGTCGGATATTCCGGCGAGCGTCGCGTAGCGCACCAGCGCAGACTCGGCCTTCCATCTCGGATTGATCGAGATCAGTTCGGACAGATAGCCGATGCCGTTTTGCTCGACGTAATCGCGCGCGGGCATGCCTCCGATCTCGACGGCACCGGTCGTCGGACGGAGATAACCCAGCATCAGCGAGATCAGAGTGCTCTTGCCCGCGCCGTTCGGTCCGGCGATGCCGAGTATCTCACCATCCCGGACCGACAACGAAAACTCCTCGACCGCCTGAACGGAGTTGCCGAGGAGTGATTTGTAGATCTTGCCGACGTTTTTGAATTCGATCACAACGGCGGCGGCGTGGGCTGGGTCGCCGGCGGGAGACAGGCAGACCACGGTCCGTTGGTGCCCGCTTTATTGATCCAGTTGGTACCTTCCTGCACCCGACCCAGCCTCATCATCGTACAGCCGAGATATCCTTGTGTCGCGCGGTCCTGCGGATTTGCCTGCACGGCGCGCACAAAGAAACGGCGGGCGAGATCGTACTGACGGCTCGCGAAAAGTACGAGTCCCATTTCGCGGAGCGCGTTCCCGTTGCTCGGCTCGAGACGCAAAGCAGTGTCGAGCTCTGCGCGCGCGGTGGCGAGGTCGCCTTGATCGCGCGCCAGTCGCGCAAGGAAAACGTGCGGAGTTGCCGCTCCCGGATCATCCTTGACGGCCTTCGCAAATTCGCCGCGCGCTGTTTCCAGCTGGCCGTTTTTCATCGCGCTGATTCCGGCGCTGACGTTGTCGCCGCTGCCGCCTCCGCGACCGAACAACAGATAGCCGCCGATCAGCAGAATCACGACAGCCGCAATCGCGGCCCAAACCGGCCAGGAAAGATCCGGAAAGCGACGCCGGCTCTGGGCGACAGCGAGCGCATGCTCGACCTGACCTCGGCCTACGCCCCCTGTGCCGGGCGGCGTCTTGTCGGCGCTCACTGACCTTCCTTCGGACATGAAGGCACCCGGCAGCTCAATCGTGGGCGGCCCTGCCATCTTGCGACCGGCATAGGCCGGAGGCTGACGATAGCCGCCGCCTGCGGTAGGTGGCGCGTAGGGCGATGCAGGTTGCGAGGGTGGCGGAGCTGGCGGTGGCGTGACCGCCGGACGAGAGCGAGGAGTGTAGGCTGCTGGAGATGGACTGGTCGAAGCCGACCGCGCACTCGCAGAGGCGGAGCCTCCGCCGCTCAGAGCGCCTTCGAGCGCCCTGAAACCATCGACAGCGGCGTCGCCATCGGCTTGTGTCGGCTTGTAGCTGGTGCGATTGGCGCGGTCGCGCGCGGCGAGGAACTCGAGCAGCGAATGCGCCTGGTCGAGAGTGATCAGCTCGGCCTGGCGCGCCGCACGAATCAGCTGCTGTCCGGAAAGAGAGGAATTGCCGACGAGAGTTTGGAGGGCAGATTCGACGCCGCTCCAGAGATCGATGATGTCGGCGGCGAGATCTTCGGCCGAACGGGGTTGATCGAAGTGAGCAAGGACGGGGCGCGCGCCGTTTAGTGACGCGAGCGCCGCCTGGGTGCTCTGAGGACTCATCTCAGGATGCGCAAAAGCCCTGCATCCGCACTACGTCGAATGAAGCTCTCTGCATCCTGCTCCGGTTTCGGGCTTTCCTTGAGGCAATTTGCATTGCGCATCTTGTCGACGATTTCTTCCCAGGTCCCTTCAAATGTATTGCCATCGTCGGTCTTGATGCGGTGGGACTCGGGAGTCCCTTTGGCATCCGTGAAGCTTGAGAGCAGCGCGCCGAACAATTCGAGTTGCCCCTTCGCCTCGGTCTGGGCCGTTTCCATCGCCTTCGCTTCGATCTCGGCGAGCATCTCGTCAATGTCGTCGACCTCGCCCGACAGATCACGCAAGCGGTCCTCCCATGGACGCAGCTCGGGATCGTTGTCGCGCAGGCGATAGATCATTTTCTTGAGCTCGATCAATCTCCAGATGCCCAGCTCGTCCCAGTGATCGTCGGGCGATGAGCGATCGAGATGATAGAGCGCGGCTTCGTAATCGCCGCGATCGTAAAAGATGTTGCCGAGGTAGATGCGCGCTTCGGTGTGATCGGGATCCATCTGCAATGCACGGCGCAGCGTAGCGATCGCCGATTCATCGTTGCCGAGTCTGTGCTCAGCGTAGCCGATGCACGAAATAGCTTCGGCGGCGTCGGGCGTCTGTTGCGCGGCGATCTCGAAAAATTCCTTCGACTCTTCGATCAGACCTTCGCGAAAAAGCGCACGGCCGATCTGGAGCATCAGCTCCACATCGTCCTGATAACCAAGTTCGAGCGTGCGACGGAAATTCCGCATCGCGTACTCGTCCTGGCCGAATTTGAGCAGGGTCTCGCCAAGTCCGGCGAGTGCGTCCTCGTGATCAGGATCGAGAACGAGGGCTTCCTCGAAGCTGCGCCGGGCCCACGCGTATTCTTCGCGCGCATGGTGTGCGTAGCCAACCCCTATGTGGAGCTCTACCGAATTCGGGTAGAGGCCGAGTCCTTCTTTAAGTACGGAGAGCGCTTCGTCGTAATTTCCTTCGTTGTACAACTGGTGTGCTCTCTCGTCGTACTCTTCAGAACTCAAAAAAGGTGTTGGCATACCTACGCACCCTCCGAGGAGTCGAGTTTAACCTATTGTACTCCTTAGACACGCCATTGTTCAAGGTCGTAACATCCCACGCGACGCTGCTCAGGTGACGACTGCAATCTTTTCTGTGAAGCGCTGCCAGCTTCCGCTCTCGAGACAGCGGTCGATCTCGTGGACGACCTCCTCGACTTCCTCGTCCTTCGTAAAGAAGTGAGGCGCAATCCTGATACCAGCACCGACGCGGTAGTCGACCAGGATGTCCTTCGACAAGAGAACCTGGGCGACCTCGTAGCCATGAGGAACGTCGATCGCCACGGTCCCGCCACGTCGCTCCGGATCGCGCGCGGCGGTCACTTTGTAACCGCGCGCGTCGGCAAGCTCGATCAACCGAGTCGTGAGTCGGAGACTCTTCGCTCTGATCGCTTCCATACCCGCTCGCCGAATGATTCTTGGTCCTTCCGCGGACACGTAAAGCGCAGGGATCACTGGAGTTCCGTTAAGCCAGCGGAACGGTCCAGAGGTGTACTCCATGGTTTCTTCGAACGCGAAGGGGCGCGCATGCGCCTGCCAGCCGGTGAGGGCCGGCTTCAGTCGATCGCGGACCTCGGGACTCACGTAAAGGAAGCAGGCACCGGGTCCGCCACAAAGCCATTTGAGGACGCCACCGGTAAGAAAGTCTGCTTTGCTTCGTTTCACGTCAACTGGCACGATGCCGACAGCATGGAACGAGTCGAGGGAAACCAGCGCACCCATCTGGTGCGCGTGTTCACAAATTGCGTCGGCATCCATCAGGTAGGCGCTGCGAAACAATACGTGCGAGACAGCGACGAGACAGGTGCGGTCGTCGATGGCCGCCAGCAGTCGTTCCAGATCGATTCCAATCCCATCGTCCGATTGCACGGACACGACGCGCGCACCCAGGCGCCGGGCCATTTCGGCGTACGCGTAACGGACCGATGGAAAGTCGAGGTCCGTCATCACGACCGTGTCCCGACCTTTTGAGAAATCCATCGACGACAGCACCGCAGTCTGGGCGATGGTGACGTTCGGCATCATCACGATCTCGCCGGCACCGGCATTAATGAGCGGGGCGATCTCGTTGCCCACCTCAACCGGATATTCCCACCAGCCGCGATTCCAGGCTTTGACGCCGAGGTCGCCCCAGTCCCGCGCGTATTCAGCGAGCTTGTCCGGAACCGTGCGAGGCATCGGGCCCAGCGAATTGGAGACGAGATAGTTCGTCTTCGCGAGGATCGGAAACTCTTCCCGGAAGGCGAGCAGCGGATCCTCACGCACGTCCGCGCTCTCACGCGACAATTTCTGCGTGCCTTCGCTTTTGTTCACGGTTTTGCGCGCGATCTCAGAGACCTTTGCGCGAAGCTTCACGCAGCGCTTTGAACTCAGCATCCGCGTTCCAGGTCGGCACCGTTTCGGCATTGGCGATACTGCTGCCAAACCGGTAGACGATCTCGCCGAGCTGCGCCGCGCCGCGGAGATCGAAGTCAGCACGATATTCGTCCGAAGGCTGGTGATAGCGATGGGCGGTATAGTCGTCGCGCTGCGCCTTGCCCCAGTCGGCTGGATGACCGAGATAGTCGTAGCCGTTTTTTATGTCGACAGCGGGTATGCCAACCTTGGCAAAGGAAAAGTGGTCGGAGCGGTAAAACCCGCCCGCTTCTGGGTGTGCTTCGGGAACGAGGCGGATTCCTTCGCGACGGACCATCGCGGCAATCTGAGGACCAAGTGAGCTCTTGGTGTCTCCGAGCACCTCGAGATCGCGAAAGCGTCCGAGCAAAGGTGGGTTGTCGACGTTAAGGTCCGCGACGATGTCTTTCGCCGGAACGGTCGGATGTTCGCCGAAGTACTGCGAGCCGAGGAGTCCCGATTCCTCGGCGGTGACAAACAGAAAAAGCTGAGAGCGTCTGGGTTTGACTCCTTCTGCGGCGGCAT
>Ga0075433_10001699_pt1 | contig 16423 bp, 10 predicted proteins | sample RhiMethybrSRZTD2_FD_75299 | JGI IMG/M metagenome (GOLD analysis project Ga0075433, IMG submission 75299) | Populus rhizosphere microbial communities from Tennessee, USA - Rhizosphere MetaG P. TD hybrid SRZTD2 | ecosystem: Host-associated > Plants > Roots > Rhizosphere > Soil | place: USA... | reverse complement strand
GCGAAAGTCCGCTGAGCTCGACTATTGTCAGCACTTGTCGTCCCCCGTGATGGCTTTATACCGATATGGGACTGCAGCGCTACCATCGCAAGCGTGATTTTGCCAAGACGCCGGAACCGCGTGGAAAAATTGCCACGCACGCGGATGGGAAATTGTCATTCGTGGTGCACAAGCATGCGGCGCGCCGGCTGCATTATGATTTTCGCCTGGAAATGGACGGCGTGCTCAGTAGTTGGGCCGTGCCCAAAGGACCGAGCCTCGATCCAAAGCAGCGCCGGCTGGCCGTCGAAGTTGAAGATCACCCGCTGGATTACGGCGCTTTCGAGGGAACGATACCCAAGGGCGAGTATGGCGCCGGGCGCGTGATCATTTGGGACCGGGGTTATTGGGTGCCGGAGAGTAATCCCGCTGCGGCACGGCGTCAGGGCAAGCTCAAGTTTCATCTGTTCGGCGAGAAGCTTCACGGCGGCTGGACTCTCGTCCGCATCCGCAGACCCCGGGAAGCAAACGGCAAAAACAATTGGCTGCTCATCAAAGAATCCGACGACGATGCCAGCCAGCGCAATATCGTCGAGGAGCGTCCTGAGAGTGTAAAATCCGGGCGCATCATCGAAGAGGTCAACGAGGCGCAAACTCCCGGAAAAGCCATGCCACGATCAAGCCGCCGAGGCCCCTCTGTGCGACGCCGGGATGGCGCCGCACGCGCCAAAACGGCGTTGGCGAAATTTGTCGAGCCCCAACTCGCAACGCTGGTGAGCGCTGTTCCCGAAGGACAGAATTGGCTGCATGAGTTAAAATTCGACGGCTACCGGATTTTGTGCCGCATCGATAATGGCCGGGTCTCTCTGTTGACCCGCAATGCGCAAGATTGGACCAGCCGTTTCGGCTCGCTGGCGCAAGCGGCAAAAGAGCTCGATGTGGGCCAGGCGCTGATCGACGGTGAAGTGATCGCCGTCGATGACAAGGGCAAGCATAGTTTCCAAGTGTTGCAAAACGTGCTCAAGCATGGCGACTCCGCTGAGCTAGTCTACTACGCTTTCGACCTGCTCCATCTGGACGGCCGTGATTTGCGCGCGTCGGCGCTGCTCGACCGCAAAGAACTGTTACAGCGGCTGCTGCGTTTCGATCCGAAAGCGCCGGGCACGGGAGTTCTGCGCTACAGCGAGCACTGGATCGGCCAAGGCAGCAGAATATTCGACAAAGCTTGTGAGATCGGCTTCGAAGGCATTATTGCCAAGCGCGTCGACGGGCCGTATCGCTCTGGCCGCGGCCGAGATTGGTTGAAAATAAAATGCTCCAAGAACCAGGAATTCGTCATTGGCGGTTTCACCGACCCGGCCGGTGCGCGCGCCGGTTTCGGCGCATTGCTGCTCGGCGTTCATGATGACAGCGGCGGGCTACGCTATGCCGGCCGAGTGGGCACCGGCTTCGATGACAGAATGCTGCGCGAACTGCGCGCTCGTCTCGACAAGCTCGAACGAAAATCGCCGGCCTTCGTCAATCCGCCGAAGGGCGGCGACGCCAAAGGCGTGCACTGGGTGGAACCGGAGCTGGTGGGGGAAGTCGTTTTTACCGAGTGGACGAGCGACGGACTTTTGCGCCATCCTTCGTTCAAGGGCCTGCGCGAAGACAAGCCGGCAAAACAGATCCAACGCGAAGTGGCCAAGCCGCCGCCGCACCAATCGGCCGCACCGGCGAGCCAGGATGATCGCGTCGCGGGGATAAAACTGACCCATCGCGATCGTGTCCTCTATCCCGACCAAGGGATAACCAAACACGAATTGGCGCTCTACTACGAACAGATTGCGGACTGGATCCTACCTCACTTGGAGGGGCGTCCGTTGACCTTGGTTCGTTGTCCCGAAGGTGATCTTAAGCAATGCTTCTATCAACGTCACACTCGAGATGCGGTCAGCGACGTGATCCATGCCATTCCGGTGCGGGAAAAGCGCAGCACGGTTAAATATCTATCGGTCGATTCGCTTCCGGGCATCATTACTCTGGTACAAATGGGAGTTTTGGAATTGCACACCTGGGGCTCACGCGTACCCCGCATCGAACAGCCCGACCGCATGACTTTCGATCTCGATCCGGGACCGGAAGTTCCCTGGGATCAAGTCAAAGCCGCAGCGGCGGAGCTGCGCGCGCGCCTGCGCGATCTCGATCTCGGCGCGTTCGTCAAAACCACCGGCGGCAAGGGACTGCACATTGTCGTGCCTATCGTACCCAAACAAAACTGGCAATATGTCAAAGACTTTTCACGATCGGTCGCCGAGAGCTTGGTGCATGAAGCACCCGAGCGCTACACCGCGACGATGTCCAAGTCGAAACGTCGCGGTAAAGTCTTTATCGACTACCTGCGCAACAGCCGAACCGCATCGGCGGTGTGCGCTTACTCGACCCGCGCTCGGCCCGATGCATCCGTATCCGTGCCGGTGCGCTGGCCGGAGCTGACGGAAGATCTACGCGGCCATTTCACTGTGCGAAATGTCCCTGAGCGTTTAGCGCGTCTGCGCAAAGATCCTTGGGGTGACTACGAAGCGGCACGTCGCCCGCTCACGGCGAAAATGCTGCGACAGCTGGAGTAAACCAAGGGAAAAACCAATCGGAGGTGTCGCTTGGAGCAATTGAACTACGCCGAAAATCATAAGCGGTATGCTTCTTGCTCGCTCGTATGTTGATTAGATAGGGGACTGGCTAGTTTTTTGATTACCGGTCACGGGACAGGCACCAATGTTCCAAACAAACTCCGATTCGGTCCTGAGTTTTGGATTCTAATATTTTGAGTTTTGGAAACACGGGGAGGCAAGCATGAAAAACAACGAATTGTTCTTTTTTCTGATTGGCGTCAGCGTCGGCGTGGTTGCCACGCTCTTGATCGCCCCCTACTCGGGTGAAGAAACGCGGCAATTTCTCCGCGAGCGTGTCGACGAAGGCCGCGAGCGCGCCGGCGAAGTTTTCGAAAGAGGCAAAGATCTCGTGGGGCGCCAGACCGAGGCGATCAGTAACGCGATCGGTTATGGCAGAAAAAATCATCCGCAAGATGCCTAGCGTAGTTCGTTACATCATTGCACCCGGATTCCGCGGTTGCGGGCCGACGCGATGAGCGAGGAACAAACCTTCCATAGCGAAGTCAATGGGTCTCTGCCTCTGAGCAGACATCGATCATCGGTGGTTCAAGGTGAAATCTAAGACTTTACAATGGTGAAGTGCGAAGTAGCGAAAAGGACTTTGAAACTTTACAGTTAGGTGCCTTCGCTACTCCAGGTTTGCTCCTCGCTCAAGCGCCCATAGGTTTAACTGCGGAATCCGGGTAGAATCGCCATTCCGTAGGGGCGGGTTTGAAACCCGTCCCTAGCTGCCGGCATGACGGCAAAGACACGTACGACCCATCGAATGACAGCGCGTTGTATTTACGCCGCTGGCGCGCGGCTATTTGACCGCAACCAGCGTGTCCTCGATGGTATCGACGTCTCTTGTGAGACCGGCGAAGTCGCCTGCTAACGCCTTCAGTGCATAGCGTTCGCGGTCAATTTCTTCGCGCGTCCGAATACCGAGGCGACGCAGCACCGGCACCGGCGGACACCATCCTTGAATGGCATGCAATAAAAGGAACGATAAAACGACGGTGGGAAGCAAAAACCATCGGCGATCAGCCGTAGCACCGAGTATGATCCCGGTCAGCGAGACCGACGATGCCATCGCTTCTATCCAGCGCTCAATGTCCCACTCTTCGTCAAGATCGCGGATTCGCTCCGCCATTTCTTCTATGGGTTGGCCTGAGTAGTAACGAACATTTTCCTCGATCCGCTTGTCGATGCGCTGGTTAATTTCCGGCGCCGTGTTCGCCCGGACGCGGTCCGGTTCGGTTTTATTGACGTCAATCATAATTGCCTCCTAGTTTTGCCACGTTCTTATAATCGATGAAAAATTTTCTTCCTATTTGACTATCACCAGCAGCAAGTCCGGTGCCGCACGGCTGGCAGCACATGCCAGAGTTTTCACGGCAACGTTCAGAGAACGAGACTATTTGTGTTGCATGATTTCGCACGGAATCTTAACCGGGCAAGTAATTTCTTGCGTCGTTTCTGTCCCATGATTCGATCTTTCACTTCGATCGATGTGCCAATTCTCATACACTGTCGGGCTTTGGTGGACGGTATTCACCGCTCCGGTAGGCGACCTACCCTGCCGACCACCCCTGAATGGTGCGAAATCTTGTTTCCTTCCCCCCGCACGCCTCGCCGGCGGCGCGCGTCACAAATAGTTCCCTGGCATATCGCTTGCTCGTCTTAGTGTTTGCGATAGCTGCGAACTCTGCAGAGCGCTGAGAAGTGAAGGAGATTTCTTATGGACGAGCTGACATCACAATATAAGCTGCCGCTACCGATTAAGCTTGCGCTGATTGGCGCGGCTGGCGCGGCGGCAGTATACATGGCGCGACAGCTGCGGTGCATGGATTTCTGCGGAAAAACAATCGTGATCACCGGCGGCTCGCGCGGTCTGGGCCTGGAGTTAGCGCGCGGGTTCGCTGCCGAGGGCGCCAATATCGTGCTCTTGGCGCGCGACCGCGACCAGCTCACCGAAGCGGAGCGGGAGCTCAAACGCAACGGCGTGCGGGTCGTCAGTATGAGCTGTGACGTGGCCAATCAAAAAGAAGTGCGCAACGCCATCGCATCGATCACGGCCGAGTTGGGAATCGACGTTTTGATCAACAATGCCGGCATTATTCAGGTCGGCCCCTACGAGCATATGCAAGCGCAGGATTTCGCCGATGCCATGGACACTCATTTCTGGGGTCCGCTCTATCTTATTCAGGAAGTGCTACCGTACATGAAGCGTCAGGGCGGCGGACGGATTGTCAATATCGCCTCCATCGCTGGCAAGATCGCCGTGCCCCATTTACTGCCCTACGTCGCCAGCAAATTCGCCCTGGTCGGTTTTTCCGAAGGATTGCACGCCGAGCTGGTTAAGGACCGCATCTACGTCACGACGGTATCTCCCGGCCTGATGCGCACGGGCTCCCACGTCAACGCCTTATTCAAGGGCCAGCACAGGAAGGAATTCGCGCTGTTCAGCATTGCCAATGCCTCGCCGGCGCTTTCCGTGAGCTCCGAAGTCGCCGCGCACCAGATCATCGAGGCGTGCCGCTATGGCGTTGCCCAGCTGGTCGTCGGTCCACAGGCGCGCTTGGCACGCTTGCTCAACGGTCTGGTTCCTGGCTTTGTCGGAGGAGCCTTAAGTGTGATTGGCCGCGCACTGCCCGCACCGGCGCGGATCGATGGCGATCATGTCCACCGCGGTTGGCAAAGCCGCTCGCGATTCCTCCCGCGGTTATTGACGCGGCCGGCGGATCGCGCCATCACCCGCAATCGCGAAAGCTTGCAGTCGGCTCCGAGCGAATGACCGGCACCAAAAGCTGAGGATCGAGAATGGAGGATAGAGGATCGCGATCTTCGATCCTCAATCCTCTATCTTCGACCCGCGCCGGGTTTGAACGTCTTGAACGATTTGAACTTGCTGGAACGTTTGGAACGATTTGAAACCGCGCACACAGCGCAATCGGCGTCCCGTCACTGCGTCGCGGTCGAGGGCGCCGTTTCGTTGATCAGCTTTTCCATCTCCTTGATATCTACCGGTTTGGTAAAATAGGCATCGAAGCCGGCCTTCTGCGCCCGCAGATTTTCTTCGGGGCCGTGGCCCGACAGGGCGAAGAATCTGGTGTGCGCCAGTAACTCGTTACTTTTCAGCCGACGAAACACCTCGTAGCCGCTGATATCCGGCAGGCTGAGGTCGAGGAAAACGTAATCCGGCCGAAACTCGGCGGCAACTCGGATCGCCCCATGCCCGGTGGCCGCGGCCCGCACTTCGAAGCCGTACATCTCCAGCAAACTCTTGGTCGCATTAAGCGCCACCGGCCGATCGTCGACAACCAACACGCGCCGATATTGCACGCGGCCCTCGGACGCGCTTTCAGCCGCCACCGGCTGACCGTCGCTATTGCTGTTCTGCCACGAACTCGACTGGCTCGACCACAAGGGTCCGGCAGCGGTTGGGCGCGGCTGCGCCACCCGAGCGATGACTTCAAACAGCTTCGCCCTGTCGATGGGTTTACTGACATACTCGCTGCAACCGGCGGCGAGGCAGTTTGCCTGATCGCTGGCCATGGCGCCTGCGGTCACCGCAACGATCGGTCTGGTAAACCCCAGCGCGCGCAACCTCCGCGTGGTTTCATAACCGTCCAAAAACGGCATCTGGATGTCCATCAGAATCACGTCAAAGTCGTCCGGCCTCTGCTCGACTGCTTTCAAGGCCGCCTCGCCGCCGTCGAACGCCGCTACACTGCCACCCGCATCGGTGATGAAGTGTTCTATCAGCCGGCGAATATCCGGCTGGTCTTCGACGACCATCACCCGCGCGCCAAGCAGTTGTCGCCCCGGCAGTCTCGCCCTCTCGGACTCTTCTACCTCGAAATTGCCATCGGCACTGTCCGCGAGCACGCGCACGGGCAGTGTGACGTAGAATGTGCTGCCTCGGTCCGGGACACTCGCCACGGTGATGCGTCCTCCCAAAGCTTCGACCAGACGCTTGGTGATCGCCAGGCCGAGCCCGGTGCCGCCGTAGGCTTTGGACACGGTGCTGTCGCCTTGAGCAAACGGTTTGAAGAGATTCTGTTGTTGCTCCTCGGTCATGCCGATGCCCGAATCGCTGACCTTCAATTGCAGCTCTCCGCCCCCGGCGTTGTAATGGACGGTCAATTCGGCGCCGCCATTATGCGTGAACTTGATCGCGTTGCCGAGCAGATTAATAAGGATTTGACGCAGCCTCTTCGGATCGCTTTCGATTTTATGCGGAATCATGCCTTCATACTTTAGCGCCAACGGCAGCGACTTCCCTCGCGCGGCGCCTTCCATGAGCCTGTACACGTCACTGAGAAAACTGGGCAGATGGATCTCCTGTTTTTCGAGCTCCAGACCCTGCGCCTCGATCTTCGCCAAATCGAGTAGATCGTTGATAATTTGCAGCAAGTATTGCCCGCTGTTTTTGATCGCGCGCACACACTCGAGGTCTTTTGCGTCCTGCAAGCGACCGAGCAGTACATCCGCATAGCCCATGACTCCGGTCATCGGATTACGGATCTCATGACTCATGTTGGCGAGGAACTCGCTTTTGGCTCGGTTCGCCGCATCCGCTGCGTTTTTCGCGTCGACCAGCGCTTGCTCGGCCTTCTTGCGCGCACTGGCGTCCCGCACCAAGCCGGTGAAAAAGCGGCGCTCGCCGAGCACGGTTTCACTGAAGCCAAATTCCAGAGGAAATTCGCTGCCATCTTTGCACCGACCGCGCATTTCGACGCCGCTATCCATCGTTCGACGCGCACTGGTTCCTAGGTATTTGGCCAAGGGATCAGGGCCAGACCCCGAGAGATCGGGTACGAGCCGACCTATATCGATTCCAACCATCTCGCCGGTCGCATAGCCGAAGATCTTCTCACCCGCCGGATTGACCGACTCGACAGCGCCGCGCTCGTCGATGGTGATGATGCCGTCCACCGCTGTTTCGACGATCGCTTTGAGGTGCGCCGCCGCTTCCATCACCGCCCGCTCCGCCTCTTCGATGATCGTGATGTCTCGGTTGACTTCCAAAATCACGTCGCCGTCCGGTCGGACGATTCGCTGCATGCGGCTAAGTACCGCTACCTGGGCGCCGCTCTTCCGGATATGCACCAATCGGCCGTCCCATTCCCCTTCATCATTAATTTTTTCCTCGATGTCGAGCCGCGACACCGGATAAGCGGTTTTGAGCAGCTTGTCGATCGAACGACCGATGGCTTCTGCGGCGGCGTAGCCGTAGAGCTTTTCAGCTCCCTCATTCCAGTACTGAATGGTACCGCCGGCAGTGCTCGAAACGATAATGGCATCGAGCGACAAGTCCAACAGTCGCGCCTGCTCTTCGCGTTGTTCCTGCGCGCGCTTGCGCTCCGTAATGTCGCGGGCAATGGCGGATATGCCGACGATATTGCCATGCGCCACGACCGGCGAAAACGTCAGCATCGCATCAAAGCGACTGCTGTCCTTGCGCACGCATGTGGCCTGGAATTGCGTTACCGACTCGCCGCGCATGACCGGCTCAATGAGGCGCTCTCGTTCGGCGATAAGTTCGGCAGGAGTAAAAAGACTCGCCGATTGCCCTAGCACCTCCGCTTCGGTCCATCCGAAAAGCGTTTCCGCCGCGCTATTCCAACTGATGATCCGAGCGTCGAGGGTAAACGAATAAATCGCGTCCTGAGAGGAATTCACGACGGCGGCCAATAGCGCCAACTGTGCCTCGGCGATCTTGCGGTCGTGGATATCGATCGTGCAGCCGGCATAGCCAAGAAATGTCTCCGTATCGGTGAAACGAGGCTTGGCCAGCGACTTCATCCAGCGATACTGGCCGTCAGCGCGGCGCATGCGAAAATCGGCTTCAAATTGCTCCCGTTGATTCAATGCCGTCAGATAAGCGGCGATATAGGCTTCGCGATCGTCAGGATGAAGGTACTTCGACCAGCCCAACCCGACCAATTCAGAGTCGTCGGCAACGCCGACAAAATCGCGGTAAGCTTGATTGCAAAACTGCGTTTCCTGTGGCCCGGCGATCCAGATCAGCACCGGCGCGCTATCGGCCAACGCCCGAAAGCGCTCTTCGCTTTCGCGCAGTTGTTCCTCGGCGCGCTTGCGTTCATTGACGTCCAAATTGATGGCGAGAACTCGTTTCACTTCGCCGTCATCGCCATAATAGCCTTCGCCCCGCAACGCGATCCAGCGCACCTCGCCCGAGCCGTGCATGACCCGGTATTCGATATTGAAGGACTGCCGTCGCCGCAGTGCCTCTTCACGCTCGGCTTCGACCCGCGCAATGTCGTCGACATGGACTAGTTGGCGCCATTCGGCGTACGTTTCCGCTGGATAAGCGACACCGTAGAGATTCAACATCTCCGCCGTCCACGACAGGCTGCCGGTGCGCGGGTCCCAATCCCAGATCCCGACGTGGGCCGCGTCCTGAGCCAAGCTTAGCCGTTCTTCGCTGCGCCACAGCGCCTCCTCGGCGAGTTTACGCGCGGTGACGTCGGTCAAGCTGGCGGAAACGCCGACGAGATTTTCCCTTGCATCGATAACCGGCGACACTGTCAGGATCACGTCCAATAGACGGCCATCCTTCGCGCGGCGAGTTGTTTCCAGCGTTTGCGCTTCGCCCGCGCGCAGCCGCTCGAAGAGCGTTTTTTGTTCTTGCCAGCGGTCATCGGGAGTGACCAGACTGATGGACTGGCCGATCGCTTCGGCCGCCGTGAAGCCAAAAAGGTGCTCGGCCGCGGGGTTCCAGCTTTCAATGATTCCCGCCGGATTCAGGCCGATGATGGCGGTCATCGTGTGCTCTACCATCGACGCCAGCCAGGCGCGGGTCAGCTCGCTCAGCTTGCGCTCGGTGATGTCACGCAGCACCACTGCGTAACCACGCAGCGCGCCGTCGCCGTCAACCAGCGCCGTGTAAATCACGTTGGCGATAAACCGCGAGCCGTCCTTGCGGATGCGCCAATCGTCGAGCTCAGAACGACCATCGGCTGCCGCGACCTGTAAATCATCGGCCGGTTGTCCCGCGCGGATCGCCTCGTCTGGGTAGAAATAAGAATGATGTCGGTTGAGTATTTCCAGCGCGACGTAACCGGTCAGCCGTTGTGCGCCGGCGTTCCAACTGCTCACGCAGCCGTCTTTGTCGAGCATGAATATCGCGTAGTCGCGCACCCCGTCGATCAAAATGCGCATCCGTTCTTCGCTCTCGCGCAGCTCAACGAGCAGCCGGCGGTTTTCCTTTTCGCGATCGTAGAGCCGCAACAACGCCCGCGTCGTCGCGAGCAGTTCCGCAGGATCTAAGGGCTCGGTCAGGTAGGCGTCTGCACCGATCTCCAGGCCTTGAGCGCGATCCGCGGGGGCCACCCGCGACGCCGAGACTTGTAGAACCATGATGTCGGCGCTCGATCGATCACTCTTGATCTGGCGGCAGATCTCCAGGCCGTTGATATCGGGCAGTTTGACATCGAGCAAAACCAGTTCCGGTCGAAGTTCTCTGACGATGCGTAGCGCCTCCCTGCCGGTGGCGGCTTGCAGCACTTGATAGCCGGCGCGTTGCAAGATGCGAGTCTTGGCATAACGCCCGGCTTCATTATCGTCGACGTTTAGAATTGTATGGGCTTGAGGCTCGGTCATGATCTACCATTCCCCCCCAACAAGAATCACCTCGCCCGTAGCACGAAGCCCAACAGCTGCTGCATACGCTCCCGTGAAAGAGTGCTTTTGTCGATGATCGCGCAGGTCTGGCGCTCAAGACTACCCCTCTGTTCCTCGGTGAGGCTTGCCGAGGTAACCACAGCCACGGGTATCCTGTGCATCTCCGAGTCGGCTTTGAGTGAATCGAGCACATCATACCCGGTCATATCCGGCATATGCAGATCGAGAAGCACTAGCTGAGGTTTGATCTCGCGCGCCATGCGCAAGCCTTCGACGCCGTTTTGCGCTTCGTAAGTGACGCAGTTTTCGGCCCTCAAGAGACCGACCACCACGTAGCGCGCCGCCGGCTCGTCGTCGATGATCAGAATGTTACACTCAGGCGAATTTGCAGCAACCATTTTTCGTTTATTGTTGCGTCTTCTCGTCCTTCTTTTACCCTTCGCTCAATTCAGCCGCAGACTCGTCACCATTGCGCGCTTTACTCTCCGGCTGATAGCGCAACGGCAATGTCAGAGAAAATTTCGAACCCACTCCCAGCTCGCTCTCCAGGTCGATCTGCCCCCCCAACAACTGGGCCAACTTGCGGCATAGCGGTAAGCCCAATCCCGTCCCTTTGAACTGGCTCTGCGCAGGATTTTCCAACTGGGTAAACTCCTCGAATATTCTCCCTTGATCCTGGGGCGCAATCCCCATTCCGGTATCACTTACTGAAAAGGTCACCATACCACTACGCTCGTCGTACCGCGTGCTGACCCGCACCTCGCCGCGCTCGGTGAATTTAAGCGCATTGGAGATAAAGTTGCGCAGTATCTGCGATACCTTGGCCTCGTCGCCATATAATAAAGGCACCCCCTCGGGCTCTTCGAATACCAACCTCACCGCTTCATTGATCAGCAGCGCGCGCAGCATGCCGCGCAATGCGCTGAACAAATTGGCCGCTTCGAACTCCAACGGGTGCACTTCGGCCTTGCCCGCCTGGATCTTGGCCGAATCCAACAAGTCGTTGACCAGCTCCAATAGCGAGTCGGCCTCCTTACGGATGAAATCGACCTGCTTCTCCTGTTCACTGGTCAACTCCCCGTCGGCGCGGTCGAGCAATAGACTCGATAAGGCGAAAATCGAATTGAGCGGCGTGCGCAGTTCGTGGCTCATATTGGACAGAAACCGCGTCTTCATCTCGTCGGCGCGCCTCAGCTCCTTCGCTTTCGCGTCGAGCTCCGCATACAGCGTCACCATGCCGCGATTGATGTCCTCCAGCGCTTGGTTCACGCGCTCCAATTCCTCCTGGCGCTGGCGCAGCGCCTGCTCGCGCGCGCGCCCAGCCTGCTGATCGATTTCTAACGCCAGGCGGCGCTGCTGCTCGGTCAGGTCCAAGACAATGATGCAGATCGCGCCTGGCAAATCGTCCAGCTCAAGCGGACTCGACGCCAGTTGTACCGGTAACGCCCCGCCGTCGGCTTTAACGAGCATCAAATCTCTGCGCTGGGGCACCGCGGCGTTTTGCAGGAACTCGGCGTAGCTCGCCTGGTGTTCGTCTGTCACCCACGCGGCGAAGTGCGAACCAATCAACTCCGAGAACGGCCTGCCGAGCAGCTGCGCGAACGCTCGGTTGCAATGCAGCACCGTGCCCTCTTGAGACAGGGTGACCGCTCCTTCGCTCATGGTTTCCATCATGATGCGATAAGGCCGCTCCGCGGCTTGCAGCGTGAAGACCTGCTCGCCGCCCGCACCGCGCACGACCACGGCATCGACCTCGCGGTTATAAATCGCCCGCAGCACGGCTTGCGCTTCGGCCAGCTGCAACTCCAGATCGGCCACTTGCCGGCGCAGTTTGGCTTCTTCGTCGATGCTCATCTCTCGCGTTCCTCGCCGGACACTCCCAGATGTTTGAGCGTATCTTTGCTGTTGGACAGATTGCCGATCAACCGGCGCGCCGGCAGCGGTAGCTCTTTGATCAGTGTCGGCACGGCAAGAAGCTGCTCCTTGGCGGCAATCCCGGGCTGTTGATAGATATCGACGACCTCGAGCTCGTACTGATCAGGAAAGTTCTCCTCGCACAGCCGTTTGAGATTATCGATCGCCTGAAGCGATTTCTGCGAAGCGCCCGAGACGAACAGCCGAAGTGTGTAAACTTGCGCGGTCGGATTCTTGAGCGCTTGCTCGAACTCTTCAACCTTGTCTTGCTTAGGTTTTCTTGGCATAGGGTTTCCGCCTGAGAGTTCCTTCAAATTGAACAATTCACTGTCGTGATCCCGACGTAAGCCTGGTAGGGGCGGGTTTAAAACCCGCCCCTACATCGGGAGACCGGCATGACGAAATTGCGTACGCTCATCTTATGCCTTTAATCCTCACCGCGCCGGGCGCAGATCCAAGCCCACCAACACCCGTTCGGTGTTGGATAGGTCGCCGATAATTTTTTTTAACGGCTGCGGCAATTGCCGCACCAACGTCGGTATTGCCAGGATCTGGTCGCCCGCGGCCAGCTGCGGCTGCTCCAATAGATCGATGATCTCGATCCGATAGCGGCCCGCGAGATGCTCTTCGCATATTTTTTTTAAATTGGCGAAAGCGGTGAGCGACTTGGGCGTCTGTCCGGCGACGTAGAGTCGCAGTTCGTAGCGTGGATCGTCGCGTGCCTCGGCCAAAACCAAAATTGCGCCGGCGCCTTTATCGTTGCTGGCGATCTTCACCGTTTCCTCCCCGCGCCCTGAGCGGGCGCTGTCGCTTGATTTTCGTACCGCCGTTGGCGTCGCGCAGCTGCGCCGCCTCGAGCCGGCCCTGAGCCAAAGTTGCATCAGTCAAACGCAGCTCGGCAATTTCTTTTAACACCTCTTCTTCATAGGCGGCGAACTCCTCGCGTTCGGCCTGCAATCGTGCTTCGAGGGAAGCCCGTTTACGTTCCAGATCGCGCTGCCGCTGCGCGATTTCCGCTTGGCGCCGCAATGCTTCGGCACTTTCTCTGGCCTCCTGGACGACTCGGGCAGTGCCGGTCAACACACCACCCGACCCGGTGTAAACCTTGACCAACTCGACGCCATGGTCGGTCAGGATGTACTCACGGATCTGATTCGAATGTGCCATGCCGCGCGACTTTAGAACGTAAAGGCCGCGGTTACGCTCGCCGTTGTATTCCAAGTTGCGCAACAGGATCCATGTATCCATCAGTGAAGAGACACCGACCTCGGAATCTTCAGCATGCGCCGCATCCTCGGTGAGGCTGGTAAACAGCGTCGTAATGCTGTTCATCTTGAAAAAGTCGAGCAACCGCATGAGCGCCGCCTTGATCTCCAGTGGCGTACCGATCGCGTTAAAATTGGTTATCGGGTCGATCACCACCACCTTGGTCTTAGTCTTCTCAATCAAGCCCTGGATGATCGCCAGGTGCATTTCCAAGCCATAGACCGTCGGACGCGCGCTGTGAAAGTTGAGCAGGCCGCTTCTGTTCCACCGCTCCAGGTTAATGCCGATGGAGCGCATGTTGCGCATAATCTGGCTTTGGGATTCTTCCAGAGCGATGTAAAGAGCACGCTCGCCGCGGCCGCAAGCAGCGTCGACGAAATGTGCCGCCAGGCTGGACTTGCCGGCGCCTGCCGTGCCGGAAACCAGCACGCTACTGCCGCGGAAATAGCCCTTGCCGCCGAGCATCGAATCAAGGCTAGCGACGCCGGTGGAAATCCGATCGTTGGTCGCCTTGTGATTCAAACCGAGAGAGGTGATCGGCAGCACGGCGAGACCGCGAGCGTCGATCAGGAAAGGGTATTCGTTCGTGCCGTGGCTCGAGCCGCGGTACTTGACCACGCGCAAGCGGCGGGTCAGCACCTGGTCAGTGATCCGATGATCGAGCAGGATCACGCAGTCGGAGATGTATTCCTCGAGCCCCTGACGCGTGAGCGTGCCCTCGCCGCGTTCGGCGGTGATGACGGCAGTGACGCCTTTGCTTTTGAGCCAGTGAAACAGCCGGCGCAACTCGGTGCGCAGAATGCCTGGCGAGAGCGACGAGAACAACACCTCGATGGTGTCGATCACGATGCGCTTAGCCCCGATAGAATCGATCGCATAATTTAACCGGACGAATAACCCTTCGAGGTCGTACTCACCGGTCTCCTCGATCTCGTCGCGCTGGATGTGCACGGCGTCGATGAATAGTTGTTTGCGCCGGATCATCTCGGACAGGTCGAAGCCAAGCGAGCGCATGTTCTCGGTCAACTCTTCGGCGTTTTCTTCGAACGCCATGAAAACACCGGGCTCGCCGTAATCGCGCGCGCCGCGCACAAGGAACTCCATACCGAGAAGCGTTTTGCCGCAACCCGCGCCGCCGGTAATCAAGGTGGAGCGGCCGCGCGGCAGCCCGCCTTCGGTGATTTCGTCGAGACCTTTGATACCGGTCGGCGTTTTAGCCAAAGCCTGGGGCTTCGGTTGGCTGTTTCGGCGCGCTGCTATTTTAGAATTGCTATTCGACCGCGGCTGATTTATTGAAGTAACCATTTCGGCTATCTTTTCGTCTCCGCGTTGTTATTTCACCTCTGCCGTCAATACAACCGGCTCTTCCACACCTTCTGCCTGCTGTGTTACGTAGCGCGCCGGCACCGTCAGCGAAAATTTCGAGCCCACTCCCACCTCGCTCTCCAAGTCGATCCGCCCCCCCAACAACGCGGCCAACTTGCGGCACAACGGTAATCCCAATCCTGTCCCCTTGATTTGGCTGTGCGGCGCACTTGCTAATTGGATAAATTCCTCGAAGATTTTCTCCTGATCTTCGCGCGCAATCCCCACCCCGGTATCGCTAACTGAAAACGTCACCGCGCCGCTGTGTTCGTCGTAGCGCGCTGTGACCCGCACTTCGCCGCGCTCGGTGAACTTCAGCGCGTTGGAGATAAAATTGCGCAATATCTGCGATACCTTGCCCTCGTCGGTGGACAACGTGGGTAAACCCTCCGGGTCTTCGAATACCAATGTGACCGCTTCATTGACGAGCAAGGAACGCAACATGCCGCGCAACGCGCTGAACAAATTAACCGCGTTGAATTCCGCTACGCGCACGTCGATTTTTCCCGCCCGCACCTTGGCTAAGTCCAGCAAGTCGTTGACCAGCTCCAGCAGCGAGTCGGCCGCCTTGCGGATGAATCCGACCTGCTTCTCCTGCTCGGCGGTCAACTCTCCATCGACGCGATCGATCAATAAGCTCGATAAGGCAAAAATCGAATTGAGCGGGGTGCGAAACTCGTGGCTGATATTCGATAGAAAGCGGGTCTTCATCTCGTCGGCTTGCCTGAGCTCTTTCGCCTTCTCGTCGAGCTCCGCATACAGCGTCACCATACCGCGATTGATGTCCTCCAGCTCTCGATTCAGTCGCTCAAGCTCCTGTTGACGCCGGCGCAAACGCTCGTTGGCATGTTTGGCTGCCGTGATGTCGACGATCGTGCCGATGGCGCGCACGGCGCGCCGGCTCTCGCCCTCACCGGAGAACAACGCGCGGCCGCGCGCAAGCACCCAACCAGGCTCGCCGTCGGACCGCGCGACGCTATACTCAGCAGAGATCGTTGTTTCGTCCGGTTGGTTGACAGACCGCCGAATCGCCGCTTCGATGCGTTCGCATTCGTTCGAGCGACTATCTTCAGCACCGAGCGTTTGGGTGCCCGAACCATTGGGCAACATGCCGAGAATTTGTTTTGCTTCCTCCGACCAATAAACCATTCCGGATACGAGATCAATGTCATAGGTGCCAAAGCCGGCCGCCTCTGCCGCCAGGCGCAGCCGCGCTTCGCTCTCGCGCAGGGTCGACTCCGTACGGTGCTTGTACAGACCGATTTCAATCTGGGTTTTCAGCTCGCGATCGACAAATGGTTTGAGAACATAGCCGAACGGCTCCGTGCCGAGAGCTCTGGTGAGCGTGTCCGGATCGGAATGCGCGGTAAGATAGACGACCGGTAGATCGTACGAGCTGCGCATCCGCGCGCCCGTTTCGATGCCGTCAAGAGCGCCGCTGAGTCGAATATCCATGAGTACAACATCCGGTCTCCGTTCGCCGGCGATGGTGAGGGCTTCCTCGCCGCTCGCAACGCCGCCGATAATTTCATAGCCCAGCTGCCGGAGCTTGTTGGCGAGGTCGGCGGCGACAATCGCTTCGTCTTCAACGATTAACACTTTGGTTTTCGTCACCG
>Ga0075433_10001696_pt1 | contig 16430 bp, 11 predicted proteins | sample RhiMethybrSRZTD2_FD_75299 | JGI IMG/M metagenome (GOLD analysis project Ga0075433, IMG submission 75299) | Populus rhizosphere microbial communities from Tennessee, USA - Rhizosphere MetaG P. TD hybrid SRZTD2 | ecosystem: Host-associated > Plants > Roots > Rhizosphere > Soil | place: USA... | reverse complement strand
TCGGGGCCGCGATGTGCCCGGAATTCCTCCGGGAGGGCTCCGGGGTCGCAGACTTTTTCGCCTCGCCCTTCTTTGTGGTGGGGACCTCCGATCCTGGCGTGGCCCAGGCCGTCACCGGCCTGTTTGGCTTCCTCGACCAGCCGGTGCGGGTCGTCGACGTCCGCACTGCTGAGTCGCTCAAGTACGCATGCAACGCGTTCCACGCCACCAAGGTGTCCTTCACCAACGAGGTATCGCGGCTGTTCCGGCTCTTGGGGGTGGATTCCCGCGAGGTCATGTCGTTGTTCTGCGAGGACCATGTCCTCAACATCTCACCGGCCTATCTGCGGCCTGGCTTCGCCTTCGGCGGCTCCTGCCTGCCCAAGGATCTCAGGTCTCTGCTGCACCTGGCACGCATAAATGGCGCGGATCTGCCCTTGCTCGCCGGAACCCTGGCCACGAACGAGCTGGTGATCAACGAAGTCGTGGACCGGGTCGTCGCCTGCGACGCCCACAGCGTGGCCCTGCTCGGCTTGAGCTTCAAGATGAACACCGATGACCTGCGGGAGAGCCCCAACGTGGAGCTGGCTGAGCGATTGGTCGGCAAAGGGTTCAATGTCCAGATCTATGACCCGATCGTCAACCCTGCTCGGCTGGTCGGCGCCAACCGCCGCCACGTGGAGTCAAAGCTGCCCCACCTAGGGCGCCTCCTCACCCACGAACCAGGCGAGGCGCTGCGGGGCGCGGACGTCGCGGTCGTTTCGTCGAGTGACCATGCTGTTGTGGATGCGCTGCTCAAGATCCAGCCGCCCCACCTGATCGACATCAGCGGGCGGCTGGGCAGCGAGGTGGAGTCGCTTCCGGGCTACGAGGGGCTCGGCTGGTGACCCGCGTCCTCATCATCGTCCAGAACCTTCCGGTGCCCTTCGACCGGCGGGTGTGGCTCGAATGCCAGGCGCTCGTCTCAGCCGGCCATCGGGTCGCTGTCGTCTGCCCCAAAGGCGACGGTGACCCGGCGTACGAGGTCGTCGACACCGTGGAGCTGTACAAATACCGGCCCTACGCGCCCGGCGGCAGCAAGCTCGGCTTTGCCGCGGAGTACGTCTACTCCTTCCTCGCGACAGCGTGGCTGACGTTGAAGGCAAGGCGGTCCGGGCGGTTCGGGGTGATCCAGGCATGCAACCCGCCCGACATCTTCTGGCCGATCGCCCTGGTCCTTCGCGCCATCGACCGCACCCAGTTCGTTTTCGACCATCACGACCTGTGCCCCGAGCTCTACGAGTCCCGTTTCCCCCACGGCCCGAAGCTGCCCTACCGGCTGCTGCGGGCCCTTGAGCGCCGAACGCACCGGACCGCGGACCACGTGATCTCCACCAACGACTCATACCGGGACGTCGCCGTGACACGAAGCGGCAAGTCGCCCACCGACGTCACGGTCGTCCGCACCGGCCCGGATCCGGAGCGTCTGCGGCGTGGCGAGCCCTACGTCGAGCTGCGCCGCGGGCGCCGGTTCCTGGCCGCCTACATCGGCGTCATGGGACCGCAGGACGGCGTCGACATCGTGGTACGGGCCGCCGACATCGTCGTGCATCAGCTGGGCCGCGATGACATCGCCTTCACGCTGATCGGCTCGGGGGACTGCTTCGACGATCTGGTGGCATTGCGCGACGAGCTGGGCCTGGCCGGCCATGTCGAGTTCACCGGGCGGGCGTCGGATGAGCTCGTCGCGCGCATCCTGTCTACCGCGGACGTGGGCCTGTCGCCCGACCCACTGAACCCGCTGAACGACCTGTCCACGATGAACAAGACGATGGAGTACATGGCGTTCGAGCTTCCCGTGGTCGCCTTCGACCTGCGCGAGACGCGGGTTTCAGCCGGCGACGCCGGCGTCTACGTTGTGCCGAACGACGTGCAGGCCTACGCGGCGGCGATCGCGGAACTCATGGACGACGAGCCCAGGCGCTCCAGGCTGGGGAAGCTGGGGCGTGCCCGCGTCGAGCAGGAGCTGGCCTGGAGCCACCAGCAGCGCGCCTACCTCGGCGTCTACCGGGGCCTGACCACCGGCAGCAACACTCACGCCAGGGCCAGGGGCTGAGATGTGCGGGATCGCCGGGTGCTACCAGCAGGCCGACGGCCAGAAGCTCGTGGACATCATGAGCGAACGGATCGCCCACCGCGGGCCGGACGCGACCGGGGCCTGGGGCCATGAAGACGGCCGCGTCGCTGCGCAGCTCGGCCACCGGCGGCTCTCGATCATCGACCTGTCCGCCGCGGCCGACCAGCCGCTGTCCAAGCACGGCTTGACGCTCATCTACAACGGCGAGCTGTACAACTACCAGGTGCTGCGGGCGGAGCTGATCACCCAGGGCGTTCGCTTCGCGACCAACTCTGACACCGAGGTTGTGCTCGAGGCATGGCGGGCATGGGGGCCCGGGGCCCTGCGCAGGTTCCGCGGCATGTTCGCGTTCGCGCTGCTCAACGAAGAGACCGGCGATCTTGTCCTGGCTCGCGACCCGCTGGGCATCAAGCCGTTGTACTACCTGCCTCGTGGTGAGGGCGTGATCTTCGCTTCGGAGCTGAAGGCGCTGGTGACAGCGGTGGGCTCCGAGTTGCGGATCGAGCCAGGCGCCTTGGTGGCGTCGATGCTCTACTACTGGGTGCCCGAGCAGCGGTGCGCCATCGACCGCGTGCGGAAGCTTCCCGGTGGCTCGTGGGCGCGCTTCCGCCCCGACGGCAGCTTCGGTGTGGAGCACTATTGGCGTCCCGCCGAGGTCGCCGCCGAGGCGGCGGCCGGGCCGCCTGTGGACCTTGGCCCGGTGATCGAGGAGTCGGTCACCGCCCACCTGGTGTCCGATGTGCCGGTGTCGAGCTTTCTGTCCGGGGGCCTGGACTCCAGCATCGTCACCGTCCTGGCCCACCGGGCCGATGCTGAGATCGACGCCTATACGATCACCTTCCGTCCCGAGGACCAGCGGCTGGAGGCCATGCCGGACGATGCCGTCTATGCGCGGAAGGTGGCGGCCCGCTACGGCATCGACCTGCATGAAATCGAGATCTCACCCGACATCGTCGACCTCCTGCCGCGGATCGTCGACGTGCTCGACGAGCCGATCGGCGATCCGGCCGCGATCAACACGCTCCTTATGTGTGAGGCAGCACGGGAGCGCGGCGTCAAGGTGATCCTGTCCGGCATGGGTGCCGATGAACTGTTCGGCGGCTACCGTAAGCATCTCGCGTGCGTCATGGCCGGCAAGTACCGTCGGCTACCCGCCGGTCCCCGCGCGCTGGTGCGGTCTACCGTGGGGCGGCTCCCGGTCAGCGCGGCGGGCCGCGGCCTGCGCTACGCCCGATGGGCAAAGCGCTTCCTGACGTTCGCCGAGCTGCCAGAGGAGCCGCGCTTCCGACGCAGCTATACGCTGTACGACCCGGACGAGCTGGCCGCCCTCGTGAGCCCGGACCTCGCCGGCTATGTGGGCCAGGTCGTCCAGGAGCACAGCGACGTCTACCACGACAACTCGCTGCCGGACGAGATCAACCGGATGTGCCTTGCCGACGCACGCATGTTCCTGCCCGGGCTCAACCTTGCCTATACGGACCGGTCGAGCATGGCGGCCTCGGTCGAGGTGCGCGTCCCGTTCGTCGACCCCGTCGTGGCGCATGCGGCGTTCTCGGTCGCAGGCAGCGCGAAGATCCAGCGGCGCCAGGGCAAGGTGGCGCTCAAGCGAGCCGCCGAGAGCTGGCTGCCGCGCGAGATCGTGCACCGGCCCAAGGCCTCCTTCAGCGCCCCCCTCCGGGCATGGGTGCGCGGCGACCTGCAGGAGGTCATCCGCGACGTGCTCGTCCGCGGCGAGCTCGTGGAGTCGGGGATCATCCGCAAGGACGCGCTGTCGTACCTCATCGCCGACGATCAGGCCGGCCGCGAGGACCGCTCCAAACAGATATGGCAGCTGCTGACGCTGGAGCTGTGGTACCGCCACGCCCAGTCCATGGGCGTTGCGGCATAACGACGAGGACAGCCGATGCACGCGCGCGCAGCCCACCAGAGGACACGATGAAGCAGATAGCGCAGAACTACAAGTCCGGGGAGCTCACCGTCCTCGACGTACCCGCTCCGGTGTGCCGTCCCGGCGGCGTCCTCGTGCGGTCGCTGTTCTCGCTCATCTCCACCGGCACGGAAATGATGAAGGTGACCGAGGCCAGGCTGTCGATGGTCGGCAAGGCGCGGGCGCGGCCGGACCAGCTGCGCAAGGTCATGGACTCGGTCGCCCAGCAGGGACCGGTGACCACCTATAAGAAGGTCATGAACCGGCTCGACTCCTACACGCCGCTGGGCTACTCGTTGTGCGGCGTGGTGACCGAGGTGGGACGCGGTGCCGAGGAGTTCAGCGTTGGCCAGCTCGTCGCGGCGGCCGGCAACGAGTACGCACTTCATGCCGAGTACAACTGGATCCCCGTCAACCTGTGCGCCGGAGTCCCCCGGGGTGTCTCACCGGAGCATGCCGCCTTCTCTACGGTCGGGGCGATCGCCATGCACGGCGTACGCCGCGCGGAGGTCCAGCTGGGCGATACCGCGTGCGTCATCGGCCTTGGCCTCGTCGGCCAGCTCGTGGTCCGGCTCCTGATCGCCTCCGGGGTCCGCGTCATCGGGCTCGACGTGGTCGAGGACCGCTGCAGGCTGGCCGAGAAGGCCGGCGCGGTGCTGTGCGCCGCTCCGACAGACGCGGGGATGGCAGCCCTCCAGCAGGCGCTCGCCGAGATGACCGATGGGCGCGGCGCCGACCACGTCCTCCTGGCCGCGGGCGGGTCGTCCAATGGGCCGGTCGAAACCGCCGTGAAGCTGGCCCGGGACCGCGCCCGCATCGTCGACATCGGCAAAACCCGTCTTGACCTGCCGTGGAACGCCTACTACGACAAAGAGCTCGACGTCCGCTTTTCAAGATCCTATGGACCCGGCCGGTATGACGACCGCTACGAGCTTGAGGGCATCGACTACCCGGCGGGTTACGTCCGCTGGACCGAACGACGCAACCTTGGGTGCTTTCTTGACCTCATCGCCCGCGAGGAGATCGAGGTCGGATCGCTGGTCTCCGGCGTCTTCCCGATAGCGCAAGCGGGCACCGTCTATAAGGATCTGGCGTCCGGCGCACTGGCCGCCATCGGCGTTCTGCTCGAGTATCCCGCGCAGCCCGTGGAAAGCCAGCCGCCCGCGGCGAGCCGTACGGTCCCGGCCGGCACCCCCTCCCCACCACGCGACGGCGGCGGAAAGCAGCTGGCGATCGGGTTCATCGGCGCGGGCAGCTACGCGTCATCGATGCTGCTGCCCCCCCTAGCCCGGCTCGACACTGCCCACCTGGCCCACGTCGCAACCACCAGGTCCCTGTCGGCGGTCAACGCGCAGCGGCGTTTCGGCTTCACCACCGCCTCGACCAGCGCCGACGCCGTGCTCGGCGACGAGTCGCTGGACGCGATCTTCATCGTTACGCGTCATCACACCCATGCCGACCTGGTCTGCCGCGCTCTCGAGACCGGGAAGGCCGTCTTCGTCGAGAAGCCGCTCGCACTTACCAGCGATGAGCTTCAGCGGATCATCGACGTCGTCGCGGACACGGGCAACGACCAGCTCATGGTCGGATTTAACCGGCGCTTCGCGCCGCTGCTGGTGAAGATGAGGTCCCAGTTCGGCCAGCCGAGTCATGGCTCATCGACCAGGTACCTGGTGAATGCGGGCCGGCTGGAAGCCGACAGCTGGTACCGCAACGAAGAGCTGGAAGGGTCGCGGTTCATCGGGGAAGGCGGCCACTTCATCGACACGCTCAGCTGGTGGGTGGACAGCCTTCCCGAGGAGGTCTACGCCGTCCCCGGCCCCGAGAAGGATGACCTGCAGGCCACCGTGCGCTTCCGGAACGGCTCAAGTGCGACCATCACCTACGTCACGACCGGCAGCCCCCGGTTTCCGAAGGAGACGCTCGACGCCGCGGCCGGTGGCCGGAGCGCACGGCTCGATAACTTCTCCTCCGCCATGGTCTGGGCCGGGCGGCGCCGCAGCACCACCCGGTCGCGGGGCGGCCAGGACAAGGGCCAGCGGGCCGAGCTCGCCCACTTCCTCGAGGCCTGCCAGACCGGTGCGCCGATGCCCATCTCCTTCGCGTCCCTGGTGGCGACCACAGGGGCGACGATTGCCGTCCAAGACAGCCTGGCGAGCGGCCACCCGGAACAGGCATGAGTATGCTCCTCACCGATCGAATCCGCTGGTATGCGCGCAGGGTTGCCCGCATGTCGCCGACCGAGATGGCCTGGCGTGCCCGCGACCAGGCACTCCAGGTGGCCTGGTCGCGCAGGCAGGTGAGACGCGAGCGGATTCCTGCGGCTGCGTTGCCTCCCGCAGGCGACCGGCGGTTCACCACTGTGCTTCCGTCACATACCGCCGCCCGCGTGCCCGAGGAGGCCAAGAAGGCCGTTCTAGCGGCCGCGGACCAGCTGCTGCGGGGTGAGTGGGAGGTCCTGGGCGTAGTCAGGACCGACCTGGTGTCGCCCGACTGGTTCCTCGACCCTGTGACCGGCCGCCGGTCCCCGGCGGACCGCTACGCCTTCCGGATCAATCACCGCTCGGAGGAGCAGAACGGCAACATCAAGCAGGTCTGGGAGATCTCCCGGCTGCAGCACCTCACGCTGCTAGCCACCGCCTGGTTCCTCACACATGACCAGCCGTATGCGCAGCGCGTGGCCGATCAGCTCCGCTCCTGGTGGCGGGAGAACCCGTTCCTGTCGGGGGTTCACTGGACGAGCGGCATCGAGATCGGAATCCGCCTCATCAGCCTGGCCTGGATCCGGCGGCTGCTCGACGGGTGGCCTTCCGTCGCGGACCTGTTCGAGCATGACGAGCTGGCCGTGCAGCAGATCCGCTGGCACCAGGAGTATCTCGCCGCCTTCAGGAGCCGGGGGTCATCGGCGAACAACCATGTCATCGCCGAGGCGGCCGGGCAGCTCGTGGCGAGCTGCGCCTTCCCGTGGTTCGGCGAGAGCAACCGCTGGCGGCAGGCGTCCACGCGGCTGCTTGAGCGTGAGCTGAGCCGCAACACCTTCCCTTCGGGCATTGGCCGCGAGCTCGCCTCGGGTTACCAGTGCTTCGTCGCGGAACTGGGGCTTCTCGCCGCCATCGAGGCCGACGCGGGCGGCTGCCCGCTGAGTTCAGCCGCCTGGCAGCGGCTGTGCGCGATGGTCGACAGCGGAGCGGCCCTGCTCGACGAAAGGCTCCGCCCGCCCCGTCAGGGTGACGACGACGAAGGCCGCGCACTGCTGCTCGACGCCCCGGCGCCAAACCGCTGGCCATCTCTGCTAGCGCTGGGCGGCGCGGTCTTCGGCCCACTCGACTGGTGGCCGGCAGCGCGGGCGGACACCGGCAGCTCGATCATCGGCGCCCTGGCAGGCCCCCAACGCCGCATCGGGGGCAGGCCCGCGGAGCGGCCGTCACGATTCGCCGACGCTGGGATCACACTGCTGCGCACGGCACCAGGACGGTCTCCGGAGATCTGGTGCCGCTGCGACGGGGGGCCGCACGGCTTCCTCAGCATCGCCGCTCATGCCCATGCCGACGCTCTGTCCGTGGAGGTGCGCCACGGCGGCGTCGACGTCCTCGCCGATCCAGGCACCTACTGCTACCACGGCGAGCCAGAGTGGCGATCGTACTTCCGCTCGACGATCGCACACAACACTATGGAACTTGCCGGGCAGAACCAGTCCAGCGAAGGCGGCCCGTTCCTCTGGCTACGGCATGCCAGCGCCCGGGAGGTCGACGTCCGCCACGTCGGCGAAGTGGCCAGCTGGACCGCAGAGCACGACGGCTATACCGCGCTCGAGCCGCCAGCCTGGCACCGTCGCACTGTCCGATTGGATCGAGTCTCGCGCAGCATTAACATCATCGACGAGATCGGTGGTGGCCACGACGTCCGCCTGACCTTTCATCTCGGCCCCGACCTGCATGCCGAGCTTCACGGGGCCACTGCGATCCTGCGCTGGCCAGGCGCAGCCATGCCAGGGGCGGCGCGGCTGGACCTGCCGGGCGGGTTGCGGTGGAGCCTGCACCGAGGCGAGATCGACCCGATCCTCGGCTGGTACTCCAGCGGCCTGGGACGCCGGGTTTCGGCTGTTACGCTACTCGGCTGCGGGCGCTCAGCGCATGGAGAGCCCTTCAGCACGCGGCTGGAGTTTGTCGACGGAGGTACTGCGGCAGAATCTGCCTTTGCCTGGCCAGCCGTATCATGGTGCCCGTCTAATGGCCTGGCCCGAGAAATGCCGGGAGATCAACCGGAGGCTGAATGAGTGAGCAAGCGCTGGACCTGCGGAGGTCTGTACGGATCGTGTGGCGGCATAAGATCGTTGTCGGCATCGCCGCCGCACTTGGCCTCGCCGCGGGCGCAGCGTTCACCGTACTCCACCCGCCGATGCTCACGAGCGAGGCGCTGGTGGTTTTGCCGCCGTCAGCAGCGCGGTCCATCGGGACACAGGCGGTGATCGCGGACAGTGATCCAGTGCTGGCACAGGCGATGCGCCAGGTCGATCCCGCCGTAACACTGCCGACGCTGCACAGCCGTGTCCAGGCCAAGAGCCTGACCCCCCGCATCATCTCGATCAGCGCACAGGGAGTGACCGCCGCTCAGGCAGAGGACACAGCGAACGCTGTCGCCAACAGCTATATCGCTTACATCAGTTCGACGACGATCCCGGGTGGAAGAGTAACGGCGCGGGTTCTGCAGGCCGCGACGAATGCCACAGGGACATCGCTAACCAAGCGCCTGCTCATCTTTGGAGGGCTCGGCGTCCTGGTGGGCGCCATGGTCGGAGCCATCGTCGCGCTTGCGATCGGCCGTGGCGACCGGCGCCTGCGGGAGCGCGACGAAATCGCAGATGCCATTGGGGTTCCCGTCTTGGCATCGATGCCCGTCCATCGCCCATCTGATGCCGGAGGTTGGACGAAACTCCTTGAGGAATACAGACCCGGAGCCGTCCATGCGTGGAGCCTTCGTAAAACTCTGCACCATTTGGGCCTAACCGATGTCAGAGGAGGCAATGCCGGTTCTCTAACCGTCCTCTCTCTTTCCTCCGATCCGCGAGCGCTCGCCCTGGGCCCTCAATTGGCAGTTTACGCAGCCTCTCTGGGAATCCCCACGGCGTTTGTTGTAGGCCCGCAGCAGGACGCGAATGCCACAGCGACGCTGCGGGCTGCGTGCGATGCGCCGCCGTCTACACAATCGAGACGATCGAGTCATTTGCGGGTCAGCGTGAGGGATCACGACAGCGGCGACAAGCAGCCAAATGCCCCGCTGACGGTCGTCGTCACCGTGGTCGACCCCCAGACCCCTCGGGTAGTGGACACGATAGCCACGACCCTCACGGTGCTCGGCGTTTCGGCAGGCGCAGCGACTGCCGAGCAACTGGCCCGCGTCGCGGCCAGTGCCGCCGGCGATGGCCGCCAAATCGCCGGGATCCTCGTCGCGGACCCATACCCGACGGACCGCACGACCGGCCGTCTTCCGCAGCTGACACCGCCGACGCACCGGAGACGGCCGACGCGCCTGACAGGCACGACAACGGAGACCAGCTAGTGAGCGACAGAGAACGGGCAGTAGAGCCACCTCGGGGCGCAGGTGACTACGACGATGTCATGGACGCCGACGAACGCCCGGGCGAATATGCCACTGGCCTCGTCAGTCTTTCTTTCATCACTGCGGCCCTGCGTCGCAGTATGTGGCTCTGGTGCGCCACCGCCGTAGCGGGGTTTCTGATCGGTCTCGGAATATACGTGGCGCGTCCCGCTCCCTATCAAGCATCGACGACGGTAGTGCTCGTGCCCAATCCTGTCGAGCAGCCCACCGATGCGATTGCGACCGATGTGGCCTTGGTGCAGAGCCGTACCGTGGCCGGGCGCGTTGTCCGCAAGCTGGGGCTGCACGAGAGCATCGCCGGCTTCCTCGGATCGTACGCGGTAACAGCGATCACCGACCGGGTACTTCTCATCACAGTCGACGCGCCTTCGAGCAGCGAAGCGGTGGCGCGAGCGAGTACCCTGGCCACGGAATTCCTCCAGTTCCGGGCCCGGCAGGCACAGAGCCAGGAGCAGATCACGCTCGACACGCTTCAGCAGCAGATCGCCAAGGCTCAGCAAGCGATCAAGTCGATCAACGGGCGGATAAGCCAGCTTCCTGCGCAGCCCGTCTCGCCCACGCAGCAGGCCACGCTCAACCAGCTACGGGCCCAGCTCGGCCAGCAGGAAAACGAGTTGCTCTCGCTCCAGCAGACGGCCCAAAGCGATCAGTTGACTACAGCACAGATGGTGAACGGCAGCCAAGTTCTCGACAGGGCCGCACCAATGCTCCACTCGCGTTATAAGCGCGCTGTTCTTTACGCCGCAGGAGGGCTTATTGCGGGCCTCGTGCTGGGTCTGGGCATCGTCATCATTCAGGCGCTCGTGTCCGACCGCCTGCGTCGGCGTGACGATGTCGCGTACGCTCTGGGTGCCCCTGTCGGGCTCAGCGTCGGGAGGCCGGGCGTAAGCCGATGGCGGCCGGGTCGGAGCGGGCTAGCGGCCGCCCAGAGCCGCAACATGAAACGCATCGTGGCGTACCTGCGCGATGTTGTGCCAAGAAGTGCTGGCGACGTTAGCGCCCTGGCCGTCGTTGCCGTAGACGACGCGCAAGTCGCGGCGCTGTCCCTTACGTCGCTGGCTATGTCGCGCGCGGAGAAAGGCGAGCAGGTCGTCCTGGCGGACCTCTGTAGCGGTACTCCCGCAGCGCAACTCCTGGGAGTGAAGGATCCCGGGATCCGCCCGCTGAGCATGAATGGCACACACCTGGTCCTGGCGGTTCCCGGTCGCGATAATGTCGCGCCAGTCGGTCCTTTGCCTGGCATCTCGCTGCAAGCTCGGCACCAGTCCTCCCGAGAGTTGGCCGCTGCCTGCGCTTCGGCGGACCTTCTGCTCACTTTGGTGACCCTCGACCCCTCGCTCGGCGCTGAGCACGTCGCCACATGGGCGGCCGAAGCTGTCGTTATAGTGACCGCCGGGCGGTCGTCTGCGACGAGGATCAATGCCGTCGGCGAGATGATACGGCTCGCCGGCATACGTCTGATCTCTGCCGTAGTTGTCGGGGCCGACAAGACGGACGAGAGCCTCGGCGTTGCGCATGGGCCGATCCCGCCGACACAGGCCAGGCTGGACGGTCAAGATCGCACTGCTGGTCGTCAGCGACAGGTCCGTGAAGGCTAGCTTTTGGCATCCGTCGTATCACGGCCACCAGTTGGGCGCTCATATGCACACAAGGCTGGAGCTTTCTGCGCAGGCCAACCCTGTGAGGTGATGCGATGCGGGTTTCACCGATCGGCCGTGGCCGTGACGCCAGTGCATGCCTGGATGAGGTTGCATGATCACCTTGCTGCAGGCCCAGGACGGATTGATGCCCGAGGCACGGAGTTCGGGTTCGCGGCCTGGAATCCTTCTCGATCGCGACGGCACGATCATCGTTGATCACGGATACATTGGTTCGATCGACCGGGTCGAGTTCATTGAAGGATCAGCGGAGGCGATCGGCAGGTTTAACCGGGCCGGTATCCCAGTCGCGGTGGTGACGAACCAGGCGGGCGTCGCGCGGGGGTTCTACAGGATCGAGGACGTCGGCCGGGTGCATCAGTACATCGCTGCGCAGCTGGCTGAGCACGGGGCTCACGTTGATATGTTCCTATACTGCCCATATCATCCTGAAGGAGTCATTAAGGCCTTTGCCCGCACGAGCGAGGATCGCAAGCCGAGGCCGGGCATGGCAAAGGCGGCAGCAGCCGCGCTCAATCTCGACCTGACCGCCTCATGGGTGGTAGGTGACCGGCCTGAGGACGTCGGCCTCGCGGAGGCAGTAGGAGCGTCGGCGATTTGGGTGGGCCCTGGCAACTGCGAGCGGCCAACTGTCTCGTCGTTCCCGAACCTTGCCGCTGCTGCCTCGTTCATTCTGGAGCATATTGCCGTATGAGCACCGTCAACGATCTTCAGGTCCCCACGCCACCAGTCGTCGGCACTGCGGCGAAGTTCCCCGCCGAGCCGTACGAGAGCGCCGCGGCGTATTTCGACGCGTATGCGAAGGAGACTGCCCGGGCTATGAGCTCCATCGACCCTGCGGCACTTGACCGCGCAGCGGCGATACTCCTCGAGGCCTACACCCGCGGTGCCGGAGTATTCGCATGCGGCAATGGCGGCTCGGCTGCTATCGCGAACCATCTGCAATGCGACCATGTGAAAGGCGTCCGGACGACGACTGACCTAGCCCCCCGCGTGATGAGCCTCAACGCCAACGTCGAACTCCTCACTGCGATCGCGAACGATATGGCATATGAAGACGTCTTTGCCTACCAACTTCAGTCTCAGGCAGGGCCTGGTGACGTCCTCGTCGCTGTCTCTTCATCCGGTAGTTCGCCCAACATTGTGCAAGCGCTCACCTGGGCCCGCGACCACGACCTGCGCACGATCGCACTCACTGGTTTCGACGGAGGGGCCGCCAAAGCGGTGGCCGACGTCACCATTCATGTCGTCGGCACCAACTACGGGATCGTCGAGGATCTGCACCAGGCCATCATGCACGCTTTGGCCCAGTCCATCCGTCAGTCGCGAATGACAGCGGACGCGATCTCATCAGGTACCTTCTGAAATGATGGCAGCCGCTCAAAGCCCGGGTGCGATGCGAAAGCAGCCGCATCTGATGCTTGTGGAACGAAGCAGGTAGGTCCGGATGCGCGTGGCGATCAATCTCCTGACGGAGGATCCTGAGAACCCATCGGGTGCCCACTGGTTCTGGACCCGGGTGATCGCGGAGATGGCTAAAAGACTCGAATACGATGAGGAGTTGCACCTGCTCGTGAGCCCCAAGGCGCGCAGTCTTCATCAGGGTTATGGGCCAAACGTCTTCTACATTACCTATCCATGGTCAAACGAGCAGCGCATACCCCGCACACTCTCCGAGCATATCTACTCACCAGTTCGGCTACCCCTCAGCCGCATCGACGTATTCAACACCCTGATCGCGCCTTTGGTGAACCTCTCGTGGTCGCTTGTCATCCACATGAAGACTATGCATGCTTATACCGCTCCGGAGGCAGTCGGGCCGCTGCCCCGTGCGTACCGTCGACTGAACTATCCACGTACCGCGCGGGCCGCGAAGGCCATCATTATCAACTCCCAGAGCTTGCGCTCCGAGATCGAGCAATACCTGAATGTCGACGCGCGCAAACTTAAGCTAATCTACGAGGCGGTCGATCACGACCTCTTCAAGCCGGGCGACGTTGGTGAGGCTCGCGCGACTGTAGCATCATACGGTGTTACGAAACCATTTGCACTCTTTGTTTCATCGCTTTGGCCGTACAAGAACTGTGACGGATTGCTCCGGGCTTGGTCGCTCGCACGCCGTGAGCTAGGGGAGTGTCAGCTCGCGATCGTCGGCCCGGGACGCGACGAGAAGTACGTCGCTCGGCTGCACTCGCTTGCCGCTGAGCTAGGCATTTCGGCCGATGTGGTCTTTGTCGGCGGGGTACCGCTGGAGGAGACCGTCCGCTTCTATCGAGCGGCCGACGTGTTCGTTTATCCGTCGCTGAATGAGACCTTCGGACTCCCGATACTTGAGGCCATGGCCTGCGGCTGCCCGGTCGTGACCTCGAACACCAGTGCGATGCCTGAAACCGCAGGCGGAGCGGCTGTCTTGGCCGATCCGAAGGATCCGGCGTCCATTGCACGAGCCATCGTCGATGCGATTGGGCGGGATCCCCTGCGCGAAGCGGGACTTCGGCGGGCAGGTCAGTTCACATGGGGGGCGACGGCCGCTTCCACCCTCGACGTGTATCGCGAGGTCGCAGAGCAGCGGGCGAAAAAACGGTAATGAAAGTCCTCGTCACCGGGGGCGCGGGGTTCATCGGATCCCACACCTGCGACCGGCTTCTAGCGCTCGGGCACGACGTCGTCGTGCTCGATTCGCTGACACCACCGGTACATCGGGGCGGGCGGCCCGCGTATGTGAGTCCCGAAGTCGACTTCTACCAGGGCGATACCCGCAACCGTGACCTCGTCACCAACCTCCTCCGTCGCGTTGATGCCGTCTATCATTTCGCCGCCTACCAGGACTATCTGCCCGACTTCTCGCGCTTCTCCGACGTGAACGTGGTCTCGACGGCCCTGCTCTACGAGATCATCGTTGCCGAGCACCTCGACCTCGCCCGTGTCGTGGTGGCTTCGTCGCAAGCGGCGATGGGCGAAGGGCTCTACCGATGCCACATCGACGGCGAGCAGGTCCCGGGAATGCGGCCCGAGAAGGCCTTCGCCGCGGGCCGGTGGGACATCCCTTGCCCTGAGTGTGGGGGCCCGCTTGAGATGCAGGCCACACCCGAGCGGATCTCCAATCCCCAGAACGCATACGGCATGTCAAAGCTGAGCCAGGAGATGGTCGCCATTAATCTGGGCCGCCGGTACGGCGTCCCGACAGTCGCCCTCCGCTACAGCATCGTCCAGGGTCCGCGGCAGTCCGTCTACAACGCGTACTCAGGCGCGTGTCGCATCTTCTGCCTGAGCTACCTGCAGGGCATAGCGCCAACGCTCTACGAGGATGGCGGGGCGATCCGTGACTACGTCAACATCGATGATGTGGTGGACGCCAACACGCTCGTGCTGGAAGACAGCCGTGCCGTCGGCCGGGTCCTCAATGTGGGCGGTGGCGAGGCGGTCACGACCCTGGAATTCGCCGACATCGTCATGCGTCAGTACGGCTCCAACCAGACGGGGGTGATGACCGGCGAGTACCGCTTCGGCGACACGCGCCACATACTCTCGGACATCGGTGCCTTGCGGGCGCTGGGGTGGGAACCGCTGCGTACGCCCACCGAATCGGTTGCGGCGTACGCCGCCTGGCTCGAGGGTATGGACGGCCTTGACGGAGTGCTGGCCGCGGCGAGCGCGCGGATGCGCGCTCTCGGGGTCGTCCGGAAGGCGGGGGTGTGAAGGCGTTCCTGCTTGCTGCGGGAGTCGGCAGCCGCCTGCGGCCGATCACTAATAGCACCCCCAAGTGCATGCTGGTCATCGATGACCGGCCCTTGCTGGATATATGGCTCGATGCATTCGACCGCGCGGGTGTCGATCAGGTCCTGGTCAATCTTCATCACCTGCCGGACGTGGTGCGTCGCCACATTGCCGCGCGTACCGTACCGCCAGCGGTCCGCATGTCCTTCGAGCCTGAGTTGCTCGGCAGTGCTGGCACGCTTGTCGCTAACCAGCGATGGGTCGAAGGCGAGGAACTCTTCCTGGCGTGCTACGCCGACAATCTCACGGACTTCGAATTGCGGTCACTCGTCGACACCCACCGGCAACACGGCGCGGTGGCGACCTTGACGGTATTCCACTCCGAGAACCCGTCGGCCGGAGGTGTGGTGGAGCTCGACGCCGCTGGCAGGGTCATCGGGTTCGTGGAGAAGCCGAGCGAACCTGTTTCCGACTTGACGAATGCTGGCATGTACGCCTTCCATCCAAGTGTGCTCGATGAGATCGATGGCGCACTGCCTAAAGACATCGGCTATGACCTGCTACCGCGGTTGGTGGGCCGAGCCCAGGCAACCCTGGTCGAGGGGTACTTTCGTGACGTCGGCACCGTCGACGCCTATCGACAGGCCCGGGAGGAGTGGCCCGCACGGGTCTCATGATGATCATCACTCAGACGCCTTTGCGCATCGGCCTCCTCGGAGGAGGGACCGACCTGCCAGGCTACTACCGGGAGCACGGCGGCCGGGTCCTCAACTGTGCGCTTGACAAGTACGTCTATGTCATCGTGAAGCAGCGCTTCGACGATGACATCTACGTCAACTACTCCAGAAAGGAGATCGTCTCTCGCACCGAGGATCTCGAGCATGAGCTTGTCCGGGAGGCCATGCAGATGACCGGCGTGACGATGGGAGTAGAGATCACGACACTGGCCGATATCCCGTCGGCGGGTTCTGGCCTCGGTTCCTCGTCTGCGGTAACCGTCGGTTTGCTACACGCGTTGTACGCGTATCAGGGACGGCAGGTGGCGGCGGAGGAACTTGCCGAGCGAGCATGCATGATCGAGATCGAACGCTGCGGCAAGCCGATCGGCAAGCAGGATCAGTACATCGCCGCGTTCGGTGGGATCCGCGATATCCGCTTCGGCCCGGGAGAGCATGTGGTTGCGGAAGAGCTAGGGCTCTCTGCGGCTGAACGCCGGGCTCTTCAGCAACAGATCATGCTTTTCTACACGGGCGTCACCCGGAGCGCGGACTCGATTCTGTCTGAGCAGAACGCGAACGTCGAAGCCACCCGTCCCCAGCTCGGCCTCCTGCGTGACCTAGCGGGGTTTGCGGTTGAGCGGCTGCGCAGCGGCGACTTGGACGCAATCGGCCCCGCGATGCGTGAGAGCTGGGAG
>Ga0075433_10001695_pt1 | contig 16430 bp, 22 predicted proteins | sample RhiMethybrSRZTD2_FD_75299 | JGI IMG/M metagenome (GOLD analysis project Ga0075433, IMG submission 75299) | Populus rhizosphere microbial communities from Tennessee, USA - Rhizosphere MetaG P. TD hybrid SRZTD2 | ecosystem: Host-associated > Plants > Roots > Rhizosphere > Soil | place: USA... | reverse complement strand
TGCAGCTCGCGATTGCCCCCGCCGGTGCCGGCAAGACCACCGCCATGCGCGCCCTCACCCTGGCCTGGACCCAAGACGGCGGCCAGGTGATCGGCCTGGCCCCTTCGGCCGCAGCGGCTGCCATCCTCAGCCCAGCAGACCGGCATCCGCGCCGACACGCTCGCGAAACTCACCTGGTCACTTGATCACGGCGAGCTGCCAGACTGGGCGGCCGCGGTCGGCCCGTCGACCTTGGTGATCATCGACGAAGCGGGGATGGCCGACACCCTGTCCCTCGACACCGCCGTCCAGTTCGCCGTCGGTCGCGGTGCCAGTGTCCGGCTGATCGGTGATGATCAACAACTCGCCGCGATCGGCGCCGGCGGCGTCCTCCGCGACATCAAACAGACTCACGGCGCCCTACATCTGACCGAGCTGCATCGCTTCACCGACCCGACTGAAGCAGCGGCAACACTTGCCCTCCGGGAAGGCAAACCAGAGGCACTCGACTTCTACCTTGAACACGGCCGCGTTCACGTCGGTGACATCGCCACCACCGTGAAGGATGCGTTCGCGGCCTGGGTGTCCGACCGGGTCGCCGGACTCGACGCGATCATGCTCGCCCCCACCCGAAAGCTTGTCGCCGAACTCAACCGACAAGCCCGTGATCATCTCCTAATCAGTCACCCGCCGGCCCGTGAAGTGTGGTGAGCGGATGGGAACCAGGCCAGTGTCGGCGATGTGATCATCACCCGTACGAACGACCGCCGACTGCGGCTCGCGGCCAAGGACTGGGTCAAAAACGGTGACCGCTGGACCATCACTGGAGTAGGCCGCCGCGGCGATCTGATCGTCCGACACAACCGCAGCCACCTCATCACGCGGCTCCCCACTGACTACGTTCAAGCCTCCACTGGGCTGGGTTACGCCACCACCATCCACGGCTCCCAAGGCGTCACCGCCGACACGATGCACGGCCTGGTCACCGGACAGGAATCCCGGCAGCAGCTGTACACGATGCTTACACGTGGCCGGGCCGCGAATCATTTGTACCTGCAGGTGGTCGGCGATGGCGACCCGCACACCCTCATCCGACCCGACACCGTCAGCCCAAGCACCCCGACCGAGCTGCTCGAACAAATCCTTGGCCGCGACGACTCCCCCGCTTCAGCCACGACGCTTCTCCGCCGACTCAGCGACCCAGCGGCGCGGCTGCATGACGCGGTCCAGCGCTACGCCGACGGACTCAAGGCGGCAGTCGAGCAGCTCCTCGGACCCAAGATCGTTCACACGCTTGACGGCTTGGCGGACCAGGTCATTCCTGACCTCACCAGCGAGCCGTCGTGGCCGTCCCTTCGAGCACACCTGCTCGCGTTGGCGGCTGAAACCGGTGAGCACCCACTCATCCACCTCCATGAAGCCGCACTGGAGTGGGATCTCAGCACGGCCGAAGACAGGGCCGCTTTACTCGACTGGAGCCTCCCGGAGGCCGCATCCATTAACCCAGGACCTCTGCCCTGGCTCCCCGGCATACCGTCAACGCTTCATGATCATCACGTTTGGGGTAAGTACCTGGCGAAGCGGTCGGAGCTCGTAACAGACCTCGCAGAACAGGTCCGAGACGGCGCCTGCCATCGCCGCGAATTGCCCGTATGGGCATCGCCAGGCAGCCACCCGAGCCTCGCCCTCCTCGGGGAAGTCGCCGTCTGGCGCGCCGCCATCGACGTCGACCCGCACGACCGCCGAGCAACCGGAGCAGCACAACCACCAGCGGCGTCCGCACTGTGGCAACAAAACCTCGACCGAGCCGTTGCCATGTGCAGCCGCCCCGTTGGCGCAGATGCGGCGAAAACCCAGGTTGCTGGTCCCCATCAAGATCGCCAACGCGAAGATCGACATCGCAAGCCTCCAACACGCACTGTTCGTCGGAGTTTCCCGCCCGGGCCACGACGCTAAACGCCGGCACCCGCTGAATAGATCCGCAGAAAAGGCTCGATGCGAGTACAGGACCGCCTGCGCTCAGCGAGACCCAGCAACAACGCGGCAACTGGCTGTTGCTAGCCCTACCGGCTGTATCACGGGCGGTGCTGGTCGACACGTGAACACAATGTCGTGCTCCTTCATGGGGCTCTCATATCCCTGAGTAGCTGGATGCTCAGGCGCTGCCCGCCAGCAAGAACGCCGCAGGCGAGTGCAGACGATTCAGGTTCGATCGGTGGGATCTTTGGCCTGGCCGTCTTTGCCATCGCGCCACTTGGCCTTGCTACCTACTCTTGTTGTCGGCTCCCGACACCAGCTGGTGCACGGCTTGGTCACAGCTGGCGAGGGGAGCCGGGAGAGATTGCGGAACTTGCGTAACGTGATGCGGACCCCGCGGCCTTCTCACTCGGGGCACGGACATATCAGATAGACGTCAGAGGCGCAGGTTCGTGCTGGCATGATCGCCTCCTATCTCCGGCTGCGAATCCAGCGACACGCCGCTCCCAGGCGTGAGCGGCGGACTGAGGAGCTCCCAAGCTGACTCCGGGTGGAAACGCGCAAACGCTGTGGAGTTCTTACCCGCTCCGGACGGTGAGCCGGTTGAGAGGCCTCGAGTTGATCACCTTCATGATCAACTGCTCCTTCGACTCTGCGCCAAAGACATCTATTCACTTTCTGCGATTTGCCGCCACAGCTGGTGCCGACCCGTGGATAACCTGATCGTCGCGATTTCCAGGACGAGCCTGTCCCGCTCGCCATAAGGAAAACCGCGGTGCCGTGGTCAGGGTCTCAGCGGTTCCACGCCAGCGGAGCTGACCCCGGCCGACCCGGGCCGACCTGTGCCGGGAACTCCTAATTGCCTATAAGTGGATGATATATTCCATCTATGCGTAGTTCTGCACCGCCGCTGATGCCAATATTCCGCTCCCAACACCAGGCATCACTGCTGGCTTGGCTGCTGCTCCATCCACAACATGAATACACCCTGACCGACCTCGCCCGACGACTCGACGTCCCGCTCACCACGCTGCAGCGCGAAGCACAACGCCTTGTCCGGGCAGGCCTGCTGCGCGACCGCACGGTAGGGCGGGCCCGACTGCTGCAGGCCAACACCGATAATCGGGCTGCGGCTCCACTCACCCAGCTGCTGGAACTCACCTTCGGACCCGAGGCAGTGATCGGGGAGGAATTCGTTATCCCGGGTGCCGAACGGGTTCTCATCTTCGGATCCTGGGCCGAGCGCTACCTCGGGAAACCAGGCGTGCAACCCAATGACGTTGACGTCCTTGTCATCGGCGGCCCGTCCCGGGCCGACGTCTATGACGCCGCTGACCGGGCCGCCGAGCGACTCGGCATGCAGGTCAACCCCGTCATCCGCAGCAGCCAACAGTGGGCCGAGGACACCGATCCACTTATCGCCCAGATCAAGGCTTCCGACGTCGTCGACGTCACGCCCGGGGAGTGCAGCCAGTGAGCCGGTGGACTATGGGCGAGGCCGAGATCGAGAAGCTGCTGGCTGAGCGGCAGCTGCAAAAAGTAACCGGCGCCCAAGCCAACGGCGAGCACCTCCTTGGGCGCGCTGCCCGCACCCTGTTGACCGCGTCCGACGTCGTCGACGACGACCCGGACAGTGCATACATCTTGGCCTACGATGCGGCGCGCTATGCCGGCACCGCCCTGCTCGCGCAGCAAGGCCTGCGACCCACGACGAGCGGCGGCCACTACGCCGTCGAGCTTGCGCTGCGGTCCCAATTCGGCAAGGAGTTCCGCCCATTCGGCGCGATGCGCCGCCGCCGCCACGAACTCGAATACCCCAGCGGGCCCGGCGAAACCACCACGCCCAAGGAAGCCCACGAGGCCATCGAGTACGCCCAGCGTCTTTACGACGCGGCCAGCCGGCTACTTCCCACGCTCGGGCTCTTCTAAGCACCCGGAATTTTTCGGTTCGATGCGAGGCTTTGCGAGGCCTTGATGACCACGCCCTTACGCCTCCGCCAACCGCCCTCGTGGCACAATCCCGGATGGTTAAGAAGGTTAAGAAGGTGCAGGTATGACCTTGGTGTTTCGCGGGGCGCCCGGCTGGTTTTGTGGAGATTCCGGGACCACGGCGCTGAGTGACTACCGGGTCGACGCCTACATTCAGGCATACCTCCACGGATCGAGTTCACGCTCAGTTCACGACCTCCACGCCTCAAGGACCGTGCTTCGGGACGAAGAAGTTCGGGCTTCGAGGGCCATGTTCACCCGGGCCTGAGGGCTGTCGCAGAGCGATGCTTCGCACGCGCATCGGTCAGCGCCGGACAGTCAGGTGCCCTTTCCTCGCGCGATTCGGTCGAGGGCGTCGAGGTTCTTCCGGTCGGCGTCAGGCAACGTATGAAGGTACTTCTGGGTCGTCTGGATCTGGTGGTGACCCATCCGGTCCATTACTGACCTGAGGTCCGATCCACCCGCCAGCAGCCAGGAGGCATGTGCATGGCGGAGGTCGTGGATGCGGACGCTGAAGTCGACTCCGCTTGCCCTCACCGTGGGCAGCCAGACCTGGGTGCGGAAGGTGTTGCGAGAGATCGGCGTGCCGACCGTCGTGGTGAACAGCAGATCGTTTCGAGCGATCGATTTAGTACGGAGGTGCGTCGCAACTTCGTCCAGCCAGGCCTGACGGACGCCGAATATCCGAGGCTCGTTGTTCTTCGGGTACCGCTTCACGATGAAGCGCTCACCGGTAGGAGAGTTCTTCTTGGACGTCTCGACGATGGTGCACGAGGCTCGGGTCAAGATCATGCCCAGGGTCTGAGCAACTTCAGCTCTCGGCTTACCTGTGCGCGTAAGGAGGTCCGAGAGGAAAAAAATTCTGGCTACGGATGCGCGTCGGGAGGACAGTGCCCCTATCGGCAACCCCGACCTGGTCACCGACACCAATACGCAGGCGGCACGCGCGTACAGTCATGCTAAAAGGAGCTCTGTCATGAGGTTCAAGGAGTGGGGGAACTATTTCGTCGGTGGCGTCTGGACCACCACCAACGCCCGGGGAAAAACAGAGGAAATCCGCTGCGAGTGGATCCTCGACGAGTCCTTCATACGGCTGACTTGGAAGACCGGCGCGGAGTCCCGGGAAGAGTTTCACGGCATCGACCCCGCTACCGGGCAATGGACCATCTGGGGCTTCGACAGCAAGGGCCGGGTCTATAAGGGCGTCGGCGAGAGCGGGAAGGCGGGTGAGTGGAGTTACGCGGCTTCGGGCCAGAGCAAGGATGGGCCGATGTCCATTAAGCACAAGGACGTGAAGCTCGGGCCGGACGAAGATCGGTATGAGATCCAGGAGTTCATCCTGGACGGGAAAGAGCAGCCTCCCGAGGTACAAGTGTGGAAGCGGACGAAGTAGGGCGCTCAGCGGTAATACGGGCACGCAACCTAAACGTGCACGGAGTTGAAATCCGTAACTTCAGGCAGAAATCCGAAATCCCGTGAGCTGCGCAACCTATCAACATATAATTTGCCGTTGAGATGATCCGTTTCGTGCTGGGCAATGATTGCCTCAAATCCATTAAGCTGGACTTGCTGGTCGATCAGCCCCTCATCCAAATACCGCAAGATGACCGACTCGTGACGAAGAGTAACGCCACGCATGTCCGGAACTGACAGACAACCCTCAAAACTGGGTTTGTCACGATCACCGAGAAGTTCAAGGTGCGGATTGATCGCAATTCGTAAAGGTACATCGCCTGCGTTTTCGTATCTGGGGTTGTCAGGCCTCACCTCAATGGCAAAAATTCTAAGTGAAACACCGACTTGAGGAGCAGCAATCCCAACCCCATTTTGATCTCGCATAGTGTCAACCAAATCTTCAACGAGAGATCTAAGCCAGGATCTGTCAGTGTGTTCTAGGTCAAGCTCACTTGCTACGAGCCTGAGCACGGGCGTTCCTAGCCGTGGCACAGTCCGAACGGTCACCGTAAACTCCACTTCTGAACAGCACACGCTGCATCGGTCACAAGTCGGTCGTCAGCTCGACGATCCTGAGTAGCACTGTCATTCGCAAGCCAGATCCGCCCCGTCCGTCTCAAGCTTCAAGCGGCAGTCAGCCTGACCGCATATATCAACTTACGGAGAGAAAAGTCTCCTGGTTTACACAGGCGGGCGTTTCACAGGCCAGACCGTACCGCGACCGAGTTTCCGATGCTGTCAAGATCGTCCCAAGTGTTTGAGCAACTTCAGCTCTCGGCTTACCCATAACATTCCGTCAGACCCGCTCGTCATTCCACCACGTGCAACCTAACCGGCCCGGTGTCTGATCTCTTAGAAGACAGAGGGCCTGGCCACCCCGCTGCGCAGCGAGAACTCAAATAGAGCCACCGGTCGGTCGATTGGTTCTTGAGTGGCTCACCGGCTCACCTCACGATTGAGTAGCCGACCACAGATGGGCTTCGTGCGTGCGTGTGCGTGCGATCAAGAAACCCGGTTGATCATGCTAATCAGCGCGTTCACACGATCCGGATGCTGCGCGACCGGAACGCTCGCGTCATCTCAATCCGGCGCTACAGAGGGCCTCTGAGCACTCGCCCGAGCGATCGTAGATGCGGCTAGCGGCTTTGTGCGTGCGCATGCGTGGGTGCCCGTGCGCGCCGCGTGCGTATTGGTGTCAACGGGGCGCGCGGCGGACGAAAAATTTCTGGGCACCGACCGCGCCCCACCTCACTCGATGTGGTCACCCAGACCCTTCGCACCTGATGCTCAGCTGCACTGTGGGGCGGGCAGGACTGAACCCGCGACCGGGCCCGTTCGGGTCGCATACCAGGCCCTGCGGGGTTAGTCAGCGGGATCGTCAGAGTCCTGGGGCTCCGGCACGTGACCGCGGTGGGTAGCCAGCCAGAACTGCAGTCCGATGACGAGCAGGTATGTCGATGTGGCGGTGAACCCGACGAGCAGCCAGGCGGGATGCCCGTGCGCAACCTGGGTCACGACCCATACCAGCAAGATGCTCGACCCGACCGACGGTAGATGGAGGCCGCCCCAGACCCGGATCTCGCCTCGCGTCCCCGGCGCAAACGCTCCGGTGATGCCGCCGTACGCGAACGCCGCCACCGCCGCGAAGCCGGTGACCGCTCCGGCAAGCAGCAGCAGCGCGTCCAGCGCCGAAGGCAGCCCCTGGGCATGAGTGGTCACCGCCCCAGCCGTCCACAGCGTCAGGGTGTAGCCATACGGAGCCGCACTCGCCGCAACGACAGCGCGGAGATGGTGCCGGTAGTCCACGCACGGAACTCTAGGCAGAATCGGTTCAGTCTCATGTTCGCCATCTTTCGGGCGTCCAGGTAGCTTTTTAATCAATTTGGCGTGACAATCCCGGCAGAAGCGCCCTGCAAAAGATACGAAGTATCCGTGAGAAAGATCTTGATCGGCTTCGCTGGTCTCGTGCTGGCTGCCGGTTTGGCAACCCCGGCAGACGCTCAGCAGCCAAAGCTTGTGACCTGCAATAACGGGCTGACGTTCCTTGCCGATATCTATACCGATCGTGTGCTGATGGGTGAGGGTTACATCGTGACCACCGGGGCCGACGGCCACCAGTATCTAGTTGCTGTGCCGGGTTCCGCAGTCCGGGCGAAGCCGATCCGTTGCAGCATCGCCGAGTGAGACGGGTGATCGTAACCACTCGGTCGATGGATTGTCTAACTTCGGAGGCGAGTCGCAACGGGCCTCGTGCGTGCCCGTGCCCGTGCGCGTGCGCGCCGCGTGCGTATCAGGTCAGGAAAGTTCTGAGCGTCGGGGGCGACCCTAGCTGCCCGCAGAAATCAGCAGCATGAACCGGGACTAACCCGTATTGGGGTCGGATGTGCTTACAGTCAACCGGTCTCACCCCGGCGCGTAGGGGGTCTCACCCCCGCGTAGGGGTCGACGCGCCCCCTGAGGTATTCCGCGCGAGCCTGTTCAAAGGCGCGGATAGCAAGATCAATGCCAGGGTGAACCCGCTCAATGTGACCGATGAGTTGTTCCGGCGTACGGATATCACCGGCGCATCCGACGCGGCGGTCTTCGCTGAACTCGCGGGCAACGTCGCCGACGGAATCTAGGCGGTCGGCCTGGGCTAACAGCCACTGGTCGAATCGCGGGCGTGGGGTGGCGGTCATCGTGATGATCTCACTCAGCGCACTCGCGTCCAGTTCGACAGTTCGCGGTACCCCCATAGTGTTCTGCTCTCAGCACATAGAGCCCATAGAGCTTTCCTATAGCAACGGCGCGAATTGTCGAACTGTAGGTTTTACACATTTCCAGCCATCCATTTCTGCTGTGCTGGCGATATCTCAGCGGCCAGCTCCAGGCCGTAGAACATTCTGTGGTCCTTTGTCACTGGGTAGCCGTTGGCCCGGCAGTATTCGATGATCCGGCTGTACAGTGCCCGTGACTTGAGGGCGTCTGGTCCCTTGCCTCGATACTGCTGGTACGCCTTGTTCACATCGGCCAACCGGACCGAGCAGCTCTCGCCGAAGTCAATGAACGCTTTAATGAACTCAGCAACGTGATCATTGTCGTTTTCGAAGTCGCTCGTTGCCTTCGCTACTGCGGGCGGCATCTATAGTCCGTCGCCGCAAGCGATCCGCATCCGATGCCACTCCATGGCCCCGGCGACGAGCCGGGCCAGGACTCCTTCGACCTCTTCATTGATGATCTTGCTTTCGAGGTCGAGGTCCACCTCCGATGGGTCTAGGGATGGACCACTGGGGATCTTGACGATCCGACGACCGATGGCGTCGTCCCATTTCTCGATGTTCGGCTCCTCGTTGGTGCCCACGATCAGCGTCCACGTCACTGGCGCCTGAATCTCCTTGGCCCTGTGCAGCCCTCGCATCGCGATGACTGAGGCACCCGTGAGGTTCTTGACGACGGCCTCGTCGAGATCCATCCCAGCGTCGGTCTCAGAGATCACCACGAGCCGCTTGCCGCGGATGCTCCAGGTCTCGCTGTCGTGGTGTGTGTGTTCCACCTCGACCTAGTGATCAGTTTCGGCTGTGAAACGGCGGCGTAGTCAGACCCGAGGGCGCGAGCGCTGATCTCAAGGACCTTCGACTTGCCTGTGCGCTTCGGCCCCACGAACAGGAAGAACTTCTGCTGCGGATTGCTACCGACCAGCATGTAGCCGAGGGCTCGCTTCAGAAACTCAGCTGTCCCGCCTGTCTCGTCGCACTGCGTGCAGCGATGGATCAGCCTCTCCCACAGTGGCGCCTGTGCGTAGGGGTTGTACGCGTGCGGCACCAGGCGGGAGATCATGTCTCTCGGGTCGTGCTGCTTCCAGTAGCCGGTCCTGAGGTCCACCGTGGCGTTGGTGAAGTTGAGCAGATACGGGTCTCGGTCGAAGTCGTCGACCGACGCCCATAGATCACGCTCAGACTTTGCCATCTTGATCATGGCTTGGAGTCTGGCCGTGTTCTGGCTTGCCCTGGCCCAAGCGCCGATCTTCTTGCGATCTTCGTCACTATCGCCCACGGCGGCCTCTTGGTAGATCGTCGCGACTGTCGCTTTGGCGAGCTCCATCGCTCGCTCGTCTGTCTGGTAGGCCCGCCAGTGCGTACTATCCCAAATCCGCCATTCCTGCTCGTCGACGAGCCATCGAGCTGCCTCACGATGGTCTTGTGCGAACCGCTGTCCGTTGCCGACATCAGTGAGTGTGTCCGCGATCGTAATCACAGCACTGTCCTAAGTGATTCGATCCACTGCTGAGGGATTTCGGCCTTCGGACCGAAGTACCACTCGGCGCTACGAATGCAGCCTGCGACCTTGGACCATGGGAACTGGTCATCGGCTACCTGATCTGTCACTCGCCATATGTCATGCATGATCGACGTGACTAGATCACGGTCGGCACGGCGGTCATGGCTGGGCCCCTCGGGTGCGGCGCGAGTTCTTGAACGTGGCGCGGGAGCCGCTCAGGGCACTGGGTTGTCCGGCAGCGTTATGCTGTCGTCGGATCCCCACAAGATCTCTGAGCGGCCACCTGCGGGTGGCCGTTCGCATTCCTACGACGCTGTGTCTGAGCTGGACTTGCGACGGCCGGGCTTTACCGTGGCCGGTATCGGCCGCAGCAGCTTTTCTACTGCCTCATCAAGATCAACGCGGATGGCTTTGGTGCCCATCCTGTAGCCGCTGATGTTGCCGAGCGCGATTTGCCGTCGGATGAAGTAGGTGCTACAGCCGCAGACGGATCCACGCGTGAGTCCGGGGTTTCCGCGCTGCATGAATGCTCGAGTTCCGGGGTGTTGGGCCGCGCTCGGGCCGCAAGGGACCGAAAGTAGATGAAAGAAGATCCAGAACCCTCGGGGCGAGTCGACCACTTTGCCAGGTGCGCATGAGCTGCCTCTGACGCAAGGCGGCGCGCGGGGCACCGCGCACTTTGAGGTAGCGCCCGATTCCGCCGGGAAGCGGCTGGTTCCATCGCACGCCGGCCGCGGCGGTCACGAACCTCAAGGTGCCTTTTGTAAGCCCTCTCCAACGCACGCATCATGGTGTTACGAACTAGTTGTTCGTAATGCACATGAGAGGAGCGATGGATGAGCGTGCACGAAGCGCGCGTGGAGATCGAGATGTGGACCGACCTGGGCTGCCCGTGGTGCTACGTCGGCAAGCACCGGCTTAAGGCTGCGATCGACAAGCGGCCGGACGCGGAGCGGTTCGAGGTGCGGCTGCGGTCCTTCGAGTTGAACCCGGACGCACCGCGCGAGCCGGAGACCATCGAAACCGCCTTCATCCGCTCCCACGGCGGTGACGGGTCGGTGGTGCTCAACGCCGAGCGCCGCATCCAGGCCCTCGCCCGGAGTGAAGGCTTGGCGTTCTCGCTGGATCGGTTGAACGCCAACACCTTCGACTTCCACCGCGTGCTGCACCACGCCGACGAGCAGGGCCTGGAAACCGAGTTCTTCTCCGCGGTCCAGGACCAGTTCTTCGCCGGCGCGATCAACCCGTTCGACCCCAACGAGCTCGTCCAGGTCGCGGAGTCGGTCGGGCTGGATGGCGCGCGGGTCAGTCGCGTCCTCGCCAGTGACGAGTACGCAGAGGACGCGCACGCCGACCGGCGCGAGGGTGTCGCGCTGGGACTGACGGGCGTCCCGTTCGTGGTCTTCGACCGTCAGGTCGCGGCACCGGGCGCGCAGTCGGTCGAGGTGTACGGCCAGATCCTCGACCAGATCGCCGACCAGCCCGCCCCGAAGGCCGTGGCACATGGCTGACCCGGCGCGACCGCTCGTGTTCGTCGCAGGCGACGCGGCCGGGATCTGCGACCCCGACACCGGCGTCTGCGCGCTCCCCGAGTCCCACGCGGAGCCGGCGCGGTGGTCAGCGAGCCCCAGTAGTGGCCCGACCGGCGCCGGTGGCCTCGTGCTGCTTGCGGTGGGCTGCGACGGCCTTGTGGTTGCTGGCCGCCCAGCCGGCGAGCCCCAGCACCGCCTCCAGCAGGGACCGGCCGAGGTCGGTGAGCTCGTAGACCACCCGCGGCGGCACCTCGGGGTACGCGGTGCGTGTGACGAGCCCGTCGCGCTCGAGCTCCTTGACCGTCACGGTCAACATCCGCTGCGAGATCCCCGGAACGCTCGCCTGGAGGTCGGAGTACCTCAGCGGCCCCGAGCCCAGGGTGCTGATCACCAGCACCGTCCACTTGTCGCCGATCCGGTCCAGCACCTCGCGGATGAACTCGCTGTCCTCCGGCCACGCCGTGCACGGGCCCGAAAGCGTCCGCTTTCCCGCCATGATCCACCGATTCCTACACAGACAACGGTTACCGCACCAACGGTAACCCACCATGACGAAACCGAAGGAAACCATTCGTGAGCACCCTGCTCGTGCTGGGCGGCAGCGGCCGCACCGGCATCCACGTCCTCAAGCACGCCATCGCCCGCGGCCACCAGGTCCGCGCACTCGTCCGAAACCCCGACGCGTTCGGAGCCCCCGCCGGGGTGCAGCTGATCACCGGCACCCCGGCCAACATCGACGACATCCGCCGAGCCGCTGAAGGCACCGAGGCCGTGATCAGCGTCCTGAACAACGCCCGGGCCTCGAACAACCCGTGGGCCAAGCCGGTCAGCCCACCGAGCTTCATGACCGACGCAGCCCGCGCCACCCTCACCGTGATGGGCGAACAGGCATCACCCGCATCGTGGCGACCTCCAGCCAGGGCGTCGCCGAGGACTGGAGGCGGATCAACCCGATCATGCGTGGCCTCATCAACATCTCCAATATCAAGGCCGGCTTCAACGACCACAACGGAGTCGAGGCATTGATGCGCGCCTGCGGCGTCGACTGGACCCTGGCCCGCGCCGTCGCCCTCACCGACAAGCCAGCCAAGGGCCCCCTCCGCGCTGTCGAACCCGGCACCGAGAAGCCCGCTCGGTTCGTCAACTGCGACGACCTCGCAGCCTTCCTCCTCGACACCGTCGAGAAGAACACCTGGATCCGCCAGACCCCATTGGTCTGGAACGCCCGCAACTGAACTAAGGAGCGTCCACATGGAGATCGCCCTACTGGATCACAGCGGGCGGATGGCCGAGCATCTCGAGGCCGTTGAAGCGGGACACGCCGACCCCGATCCGTGGCAGGGGTTCGCGTCCTATGTCGAGGCCGTCGGGGTCATGCAGGCCCGCGACCACGGCATCGCGGACCTTGTCACGATGGGAGTGGCCGGTGCACCGGAGATCGAGGCCCTGCGTGCCCGTGCGTTCGACGGGCTGGTCCGTCTGGTCGAGCGCGCGCGTGCCGCCGGGGTGCTGCGGGCCGACTTCACCACCGAGGACGTGGTGGTTTGATGATGGCCAACGCGGGACTGCTCGAGCGATCCAGTGACATCTCCGAGGCTGCGTCCCGACGGCTCGTCCACCTGCTGCTCGATGGATTCCGCGCTTCCGCGGCAACCGAGGGTCCGCCGGCTCCCAGCGCCCGAGGCACCTCCGTGCGATGCGACGCAACGGCGAACGTCGCCTCGGACCATCCCGCCGCCCGTCCCGCAGCAACAGCGGAGGCCAACAAACCAGCTGAGCGCGCCCGAGAGCCACCCGATTCTCATCCAGAACCCAGCCAGAACGAAGCCAGGACCCTTACCTCAGGAGAACCCCGTGTACATCGCCCTTGTTGTCGCCACCGTCCTGCTCACCGCCATGCTGGCGATGTTGGCCGCGATGAAGCTGCGCAAGCACGACCAGGTCGTCGCCATCATCGGCGGCACTGTCGGTGTCCCTATCCGTGCCTTTCCCGTCCTCGCAGGCCTCGAGCTCGCAGGTGCTACCGGCATCGTGATCGGGCTGTGGTGGCAGCCGCTCGGCATCACCGCCGCAGTCGGCCTCGTCGCCTACTTCATCGGTGCCGTGATCGGCCACCTCCGCGTCGGTGACACCAAGAACCTCACCATGCCGCTGCCGCCCCTGGTCCTCTCAGTCACTGTCCTGGTCCACCAGCTCCTCACCGTCTGAGAAAACACACACCACCACCGAAACCATTCAGGAGAACATCATGAAGGCATACGGCATCACCGCCCGCGACACCCAGCCCACGCAGCTTGACCTCACCCAGCCCGAGCCCGCACCGGGCGAGATCCTGGTCACGGTCGAGGCCGCCTCGGTGAACGGCTTCGACCTCTCGGTCGCGGCCGGGTACGTGTGGGACATGCTGCCCCACGAGTTCCCCGTCGTCCTCGGCCGCGACCTTGTGGGCACCGTCTCCGCGGTCGGTGACGGGGTTGACCAGTTCCGAGTCGGCGACCGCGTCGCGGGCGTCATCCCCAGCATGAACCTCGGTTCTCGCACCGGCAGCTTCGCCGACTCCGTAGCCCTAGCGGCCACCGCCGTCACCGGGGTGCCGGAGGGCATCGAGGCGGTCGACGCCGCTGTGATCGGCTTGGCAGGCATCGCAGCTCACGACGCGCTCGAGGCACTCAACCTAGAGCCGGGTAACACCGTGCTGATCTCCGGTGCCACCGGCGGCGTCGGCTCTATCGCCACCCAGCTCGCGACCGCCGCGGGCGCCACGGTGATCGCTACCGCTCGCCCTGGGCAGGAAGAGGAGTACGTCCGAAAGCTGGGTGCCCTCCACACCGTGGACTACACCGGCGACCTCGCGACCGCAGTCCGTGGACTCGCCGCCGATGGCGTTGACCACGCCCTGCACCTGGCTGGCGGCGCCGCGGCGGTCGGTCAAGCAGTGCGGTCAGGGGGCATCGTCGCCACGACGCTTGGTGCCACGGCTGAGCAGATTGGCCGCAGCGATGTCACGGTCGCCGGCATCATGGCGGCCGCCACTCCCCAGAAGCTCGCCGCCCTGCTCGACCGTGTCGCGGCGGGGGAGCTCAGCGTCAACGTCGAGGCCCGCGTTCCGCTTGACCACGCCCAGGAGGCGTTCGGCCTGTTCGCCGACGGCACCCTCGGCAAGGTTCTCATCACCGGCTGACGCGGCCCGATGTGGGCAAGCGCTGGTGACACCGTGTGTGGAACCGCCTCCGCCCAACCGGCCGAACTGAAGTCTGAGGCGGCGGGCTGGGGATACGGCACTGGCTGTCAGCTGGCTGGTCGCGGACCAGCGCAGTGTCGACGAACCGCTCGAACCTGACGATGAGGCCGTCGCGGACCACGAAGTGGTGGGCCACGCGGACGTCCAAGCGTTTGCGGGTCGCCTGGTGGCGGGCGGTGTAGCGCGCGAGCACGACGACGTCCTCACCGTCGACGACGTAGGTGTCGTCGTGGGCGGTCCAGTCCTCCCATTCCGAGGCCAGCTTCTCCATGACGTTCGTGGTCACCCCTTCGGGGGTGCGGTACGTGCCGGCCAACGGGAAGCCAGCCATCTCGGTCCACTCCACGTCCGGGGCCAGGGTGGAGCGGAGAGCTTCGAGGTCTCCCCGCGCCGAGGCGACGTACTGTCGTCGCACCACCTGAGCTGGCGTCTGGTCGGCGATCATCCCCAAGTCATCTCACCCTTGGCGACCTTGGTGCCGAGACTGGCGGCGATCTTGAGACCGGCATCCGGGTAGGCCGCCAGAAGAGCCGCATCGGCCTCGGCAGCATCGGTGGCGGAGGTGACGATCTTCTCGGAGGTCTCGAGGTAGTCACGGGTGTGGACGATGGCGGTGAGGTCGGTGGCGGCGCCCGCGTCCGGTGTCTGGCGAGCACAAAGGAGGGGGCGAGCGCCTCGAGGTCGTCGAGCACCAAGCTTTCAACTTATTTGACGGTCGTCCGACCCAAAGCACGTCACAATCACCCCATGACTGTCAGAGGTTGCGAAACGATCGATCCGCGGACTGTCGAGCTCGGCCAATTCGGCGGGTTCCCGGAGGTGGACAACATTGAGGCCGAGCGGCAACTGGTCGGCGTCCTCGTCGGCGCGGCCGCGCTGCAAGTCGGCAATCTCTTCGACGTCCGGCTAGGCGAGCTGCGCGTCGTGGACGAGGCGACGCTCCCGGTCGCGTTCGAGGGATGAGAGCGGTGCGCCGGGCGCTCGCCGGACTCGTGCCGGGGGTGGACCGCTTCGGACTGGTGCTCGGGTTGCTCGTCCTGACCTACCTGCTGTTTGCGCTCGGCGGCAGTTCGACGCCGCGAATCCTCGAGGGATCGTCCGCGGTCGTCGCCCTGTGGCTGGCGCTCTATGCGTCGGCGGTGGGTGCGCGGGTTCGGCTCTGGGCGGCGGCGATGCTCCTCGCCGCCTTCCTCGCGACCGTCGTCATCACCCAATCCGTTGCCGACAGCACGGCCCGCGGGCTAAGCGAGCTGTGGATCGTTGTCGTCTTCCTGCTGACCCTCATCGCCGTACTCCGTCGCGTGCTGATCCATCAGGAGGTAACGCTTGAGACAATCTACGGCGCTCTCTCCGCGTACCTCCTCCTCGGCCTGATGTTCAGCGCGGTGTACGGCGCAATGGCCGACCTCGGGAACCAGCAACTGTTCGTGCAGGTCACCGAGCCCAGCATCCCGCTGCGGCAGTACTTCTCGTTCACCACCCTCACGACCCTTGGATACGGCGACGTCACCGCAGCCACCAACATCGGCCGAGCGGTCGCAACCCTCGAGGCGATCTGCGGCCAGATCTTCCTCGTAACGCTCATCGCCCGCCTCGTCGCCAACTTCGCAGGTCGCCACACAACCCGCTAAGCGAGGAACTTACGATCTGCCGCCCGAAGACGCCGCCCAGAAGAGCCCCTGGACTCCACCCAGCGCCCGCGCCTACCTCTGCTGGCGTCCACGCGTGCCCGCGAGGGCGGGCCGCTAGGTTGGCGGCATGGTCGAGCTCACCATGCCGGATCTCGCCGCGGCGATGCGGGCGGCTGTGCGCGGTCTGGTCGACCGCCTGGACACCGAGCAACGCCGCGAACTGGTCTTCCCGTTCGACGGCGACATGCACAAGCGGTGGACCTACCTCCCGGGTCAGCGACCCGGGCTCCGGCTCGGCGACCTGAACAACGAGCAACTGGAGCTGGCGCTGGACCTGCTGCAGCTCGTCCACAGCGTGCGCGGCTGGTC
>Ga0075433_10001693_pt1 | contig 16434 bp, 18 predicted proteins | sample RhiMethybrSRZTD2_FD_75299 | JGI IMG/M metagenome (GOLD analysis project Ga0075433, IMG submission 75299) | Populus rhizosphere microbial communities from Tennessee, USA - Rhizosphere MetaG P. TD hybrid SRZTD2 | ecosystem: Host-associated > Plants > Roots > Rhizosphere > Soil | place: USA... | reverse complement strand
TACAAAACCGGCGATCTCGCGCGCGCGTTGCCGGACGGCGCTCTCGAATATCTCGGCCGGACCGATCATCAGGTGAAGATCAGAGGCTATCGCATCGAACTGGGCGAAATCGAAGTGGCGCTCGCTCAGCATCCCGCGGTGCGCGATTGCGTCGTGCTGGCGCGCGAAGAGCGCGGCGAGAAGCGGCTCGTCGGCTATGTGATCGGCCACGGTGGCAAAGCGCCGGGACCGGACGAGCTCCGCGGCTTCTTACACGAGCGGCTGCCGGTCTACATGGTGCCCGCGGCATTCGTCGCGCTGGACGCCTTTCCGCTGACCGTCAACGGCAAGATCGATCGCGACGCGCTGCCTTCGCCCGATGAACGATCCCGCGCGCTGGACACGCCCGTCATGGCGCCGACAGAAACGCTGGAGCTGCAACTCCTAGGCATCTGGGAAGAGATTCTCGCTGTCAGGCCGATCGGCATCACCGATAATTTCTTCGACATCGGCGGCGATTCGCTGAAGGCGGTGTTGATGGCGACCAAGGTCGAGGAAGTTCGCGGCCGGCACATCCCGCCGGCGATTCTTCTCGAAGAAAATACGATTCAGAAGCTCGCGCGCGCGATTCACCGCTTGGATCTCGAGCCGCATGATAAGACGATCGTACCGGTTCAGGCCAAAGGCCATTTGCCGCCGCTTTATCTCGTGCCGGGAATCGGCGGCATGGTGTTGGGACTTTCCTATCTCGCGCAACGGCTGGGAACGAACCAGCCGCTGTGCGGTCTACAGGCGCGCGGCATAAAAGATATGGAAAGCCCCTGCGAGTCGATCGAAGAGGTGGCGCGACATTATATCGGCGCGATTCGCGCCGCCCAGCCGCAGGGGCCGTACTTCATCGGCGGTTATTCCTTCGGCGGCGTGGTGGCCTTTGAGATGGCTCGTCAATTACACGCGGACGGGCGCCAGGTGGGAATTCTCGCCATTTTCGATACCGAGGCGCCGCTGCCGCAGCCGTTTGACTTCTGGGGCTTTATCCGGAACCTGCCTTTCTGGCTGACCGACTTTGTCCTTCGGCGGCATCCTTTCACCGTCGCGGCCGACGTGTTCGGAAAAATACGAAGCCTCTCGACGAGAGTCGCGGAGAAGATCGCGCCGCGCGTCGGCATGCAGGGTCCGAAGCGACAGATTGAGGACGACGTCGAAATGCCGAGCCATTGGCCCGAGCGGTATCGCCGCGTGATCGAGGCGCATTACAAAGCGCTGCTCGCCTACAAGCCGGGACTCTACCCGGGGATCATGACGCTTTTCCGCACGAAGGCTCAGCCGCTGCTGCGGGCTCATGCCGATAATGGCTGGGGAAGGCTTGTGCAGGGAACCGTCGAGATTTACTCCGTCGACGGGCAGCATATGAATTTCCTCCAGGAGCCTTACGTGCGCTCGGTCGCCACGCAGCTGCGCATTGCACTGGAGAAAAGCCGCAATCGAGCAGGCATGCGGCCGCAGCCGCGCCCGCACACCTCCGCCGGACGCAATACTCCCGCAGATGAGAGCTACTCGCCGTCGGCCGGGCCTGTACGCGCGTCGGTCCGGCGATAGCCCCTTGCCATACTCCGCCGCCGCTCTAACGTCGGAGCGGTGGATCCGGCCGGCGAAAGACTTGTTGGACAAGTTGTTTCCCGGTTCGAACGGGCCGGGCGAGTCGTGACTCCGTCGCATGCCTCCTGGGATGAAGCGGGCCGGATTCTCGGCGCGATTCGTAAAAAGGAACCCGAGCCTAGGTCTAAACTGAGCGCGTTGTTCAATGGCGCACTGATTGTCCTCTCGGGGTTGCAAATCGGCGCGGCTATTTGCACAAGGAACGAGGAGGACTTCAATCTCATTCGGCGCTACAAAAGGTTCGACTTGAATCTGATGGGCGAAACGTGAGAAATGAATCGCAGCATGGCTAATTCGCGCGCAGTCGCCAAGCTCAGAAAAACCGTCGCGCTCTCCTGCCGCATCGTGGGCCATCAGGGGCTGACGCGCGGCGCGCTGGGTCACGTGAGCGCGCGGATCGCCGGCACCGACCGCGTCCTGATCAAAGGCAAGGGCGTCAACGAAGAGGCGGTCGAGTTCGCGAGCGAGCGCGATATCATCACCGTCGATCTCGAAGGGCGCGTGCTCCAGGCCGGCCGCGGCCTCGAGGCCCCGAACGAGACGGCGATGCATCTCGCGATCTACCGCAAGCGCCCGGAGGTGATGAGCGTCATTCACACGCACCCCGACTGGATCGTCGCGCTGACGGCGTGCGACAAGCCGCTGCTCCCGCTTTACGCCGCCTACAGCCCGGCGGGGATGAAGCTTGCGGTCGAAGGGATCCCGATCTACCCGCGCAGCGTGACGATCATCAATCGCGAGCTGGCGGACGATTTCATGAAAACCATGGGAGAAAAGAAGGCGTGTCTCCTCGCCGGTCACGGCATGACGGTCGCCGGCGGCTCGGTCGAGGAAGCGACCGCGACCAGTCTTCATCTCTACGAGCTGGCGCGCGTCAACGCCATGGCCTACTCGATCGGGCAGCCGAGGCCGATCTCCGAAGCGGACATTTTCGAGTATCGCCGCCGCGCCGAGAGGAGCGCCGGGCCGCTGCGCGAATCGTCTTCGCGCTACCAATCCGAATGGCGCTACCAATTGAAGCTTCTGGCAAAACGGGGTTAGCCGCGCCGGTATCATTAAAACCTCTGTAATGGAGAAGATCGTATCGATGCACGCCGCTTACAAAAGCGGCGGGGAGATCGTCGACGGGTTTCTGTCGCGGCCCAACGTCGCGGGGCCGCGCGGCGCGATCGTCTTGGTTCACGGCTATCGCGGCGTCGACGACGGGCAGCGCGCGGTGACGCGGCAACTCGCGCAGGAAGGATTCGTCTGCCTGTCGCCGGATTTGTTTCACGGAAAGATTTATTCCACTCCGGAAGCGTGCGCCTTCGCGAAGACTTCGCTCGATGTTCCGCGGGCGGTCGAAAAGATCGCCGACAGCGTCGATTATTTGAGAAAACTTCCTTACGTGGGTAAAAAGAAGATCGCCGTCCTCGGTTTTTGCATGGGCGGCGGCCTTGCTCTTTATGCGCTGGCGAAATCGCGGAGCTTCGCCGCGGGCGTGATCTATTATCAAAGCCTTTTCCCCGATCCCGCGGAGTTGAGGACGATCCGCGCGCCGCTCCAGTGCCACTACGGGACTGAGGACCACAACACGACCAAGACGGAGATCGAGCTGTTCCGCGCGGCGCTCGACCGCTACGGCAAGAAATACGAGATCCACATCTACCCGGGAGCGCACCACGCCTTCCTTAACAATCCGTCGGGGAAGATCGAGGCGAACCGCAAGGCCGCCGAGGAATCGGTCGCGCGCACCTCGAAGTGGCTGGGAAAAATTCTAGCGTGATGGCTACGTGATAGCTATCGGATGAGGCCGCGCGCGAAGCAGCTCTCCAGGGGCAGCTCGTTACGCATGAGCCCCTGCTCGATCTGATAGCGGTTGAGCGCTTTGAGCGTGCGCTTCTCGATGTCGCCGAAAACGCACTCGTACGGATCCTCGCCGACGACGGCCGTTTCCTTCTCGTATCCTTCGATCTCTTCGCGCTTCATGTATTTCGGCGCCGCCCGCTTCGCAGCGCGAAACGCCTCGACCAGCTTCGCCGGAAGATCTGGATATTTTTCCGCGGCCTCTTCCTTCATTGCGATCAAATGGATGATCGGGTAAAGGCGCGTGCGCTTGATCCAGCGGATCACCTCGTCGGTATCGTCGAACAGCGGCTTGACGCCGGGAAATTCGCCCATCGTCTTCGGCAGCGTGCCGCCCCCGAAAATGCCGAAGTGCCCCATGTCCCCGGCGACGAGAGCCGCGTGCAGCGTGCCTTCGCTCACGAGCCGCGCGAGCACGGCTTTTTCTTGGCCAAACGGCGTCGGTGGCTCGAGGCGCTCGACTTTCACCGGAAGATCTTGCCCGATGAAGACCTCTTTGCCGGAGACGTACCAGCTCATGTCGGTGGTCTTGAGTCCGTGCTCGTCGAGCAGATAACCGCGCTCCCAGACCACAGCGGTCGCGCCGTAGCGAAAGCAGCCGATTTTTTTTCCCTTCAAGCCGGCGGGCGAGGAGAGGTTCCCCTCACGGTAAAAAATATTTCTCTGGCGCGGGCCGCGCTCGAAGAAAATCGGCAGCGCGACGAACGGCTTGCCTTTCTCGCGCGTGCGCAAAAATGTTGCGGCGGAATATTCACCGATCTCGAATTCCCCCTGCGCGAAGCGGTAGTGGCGTTCGCCCGGCGAGGCGAACTTGTAAGTGAGGTCGAGGTCGTAGCCGTCGATCTGGACGGCGCCGTCGATGATGGCGCGCGTGCGCGGGTGATCGGGAATGCCCATCGTGATGCGCGGCTTCGCCATGTTACCTCCCGTTTTCGACCAACGGCAGCAGGGCGGAGAGATTTTTGATTTTTGGGAATCCGACGGCTTTCATTTTCGCCTTGCGGTCGAGCAGCACGCCCTGAATGCCTGCGTTCTGCGCGCCGATCGCGTCTTTCTCGACGCTGTCGCCGACGTGAAGCGCCTCCGCGGCGGTGGTCCGATGGCGCTCGAGCGCATGGCGAAAAATTTCCGGCGCGGGCTTCGCGTACCCGATGCGGCTGGAGATCAGGATCGATTCAAATTCAGACGAGACGCCGAGGCCTTCCAGGATCGCCAGCAGGCGCGAATCGAAATTGGAGATGACGGCGAGCTTGACCCCACGGCGCTTGAGCGCCGTCAATGTCTGGCGCGTCTCGGGAAAGAGCCGCCAAGAGTCCGCGCGCGCGAAGTACGCAAAAAGTTCCGTGAAATAGTCGTCGAAGTGCGGAAAGGGGCCGTAAGGTTCGAAGACTTTTCCCACCAGCTCTTTCCACCAGGCGCGCTCCAATTCCTGGATGCCGTTTCCTTGCGCCGCGGGAAAGGCGAGCGGCGGCGCCGAGCCGAAGCAGCCGCGAAAGCGCGCGGAGACCTCCGGCGCGGGGACGTTCATGCCGTAGCGGGCGGCGACGAGCGCGTAGCTTTCGCCGACCGGGCGCACAGGCCTCATCAGCGTGCCCGCGGCGTCGAAGAAGACGGTTGTGATGGGCATGAAGCGAGAAGTTAGAACATAGAATCTAGAACTCAGAATAAGAGCAGGAGCGAAATCCTGTTGCTCATTCTGAATTCTAGATTCTAACTTCTAAATTCTGGTTTCGCGCCTTTTCTTGCAACCCGGTTATCTTCCATATAATCTGATTCGATGCAAGGCAAGGATGCGCTCGTGATCGTCGATGTGCAGAACGATTTCTGCCCCGGCGGCGCGCTCGCGGTGCGGGGCGGCGATGAGGTGGTTCCGCGGTTGAATGCCTACATCGAACGGTTCGCGAAAGCGGGGCGGCCGGTTTTCGCCACGCGCGATTGGCATCCCGAGAAGACCAAACACTTTCAGGCTTACGGCGGTCAGTGGCCGCCGCACTGCATTCAGGGCACGCGCGGCGCCGAGTTTCGCTCCGATTTGCGGCTGCCACCGAGCGCGGTCATCGTCACGACGGGCGCGGAGCCCGACGACGAGGGCTATTCCGGTTTCGATGGCCGCGGCGACGGCGGCACGCTCGAAGAGATGCTCCGCCGCGCGGGCGTGGAGCGGATTTTTGTCGGCGGGCTCGCGACCGATTATTGTGTGAAGCACACGGTGCTGGACGGTCTCAAGCGCGGCTTCAAGGTGGTCTGGCTGGAGGACGCCTCGCGCGGCGTCGATCTTACGCCCGGCGACTCGGCGCGCGCCGCAGCCGAGATGATGGGCGGCGGCGCCGAAAAAATCGGCGGCCCGGAAAATATCATTCATGAATAGAACAGCGGAGCGATTTTTCGCGCGCGACAGCGCGATCTGGCGCGTCGACCGCGAGATGGCGCTGCTGCTGGGCGGCGGCAGAGCGCTGCTCATGCAGATCGCGCATCCGAAAATCGCCGCGGGCGTCGCCGATCACAGCCGCTTTTTGACGGACCCGCTTGGGCGCCTGAAACAGACGATGGAGACGATGTGGTCCATCGTCTTCGACGATCTGCCGCGAGCGCGCGCCTCGCTCGAGCGGCTCGAAGGGGTGCACAAACGCGTTCAAGGACAAGTCCGCGACGCCGGCGCACCTTCGCGCGGCGCCGCATACAGCGCGCAGGACCCGGACCTTCTGCTCTGGGTTCACGCGACGCTGGTCGATTCGGCTCTGGTCGTTTACGATCGTTTCGTCAAGCCGCTGGCGCTCGAAGAGCGCCGCCGTTACTACGAGGATTCGAAGAAGCTCGGCGTGTTGATGGGCGTTCCCGAGTCGAAGATTCCCGCGACGCTCGAAGCGTTTCAAGAATATATGACGGCGACCGTCGAATCCGACGCGATCGCGGTCGGCGCCGCGGCACGCGCGCTCGCGCGCGCGATTTTGTCTCCGCCGCCGTGGTTTCTGAAGACCTTCGCGCCGGTCAACGTCTTGATCACAACCGGCCTTTTGCCGCCTAAGCTCCGGCGCGCTTACGATCTGCCCTGGAACGGCCGAAGGGAGAAAGTCTTGCGCCTGGTGGCCGGCTCGACGCGCGCGGCGCTGCCGTTCGTGCCCGCCGTTATTCGCGTCGTGCCGCACGCTCGAGCGGCGGAGGCGCGCTCGGCATGACGAATTTCTCCGGAGAGAGCACCGCAATGACAGAATTTAATTTTGCCGAAGAGCTGGAGACCGCCGAGCGCGCCGCGCGCGAAGCGGGCGCGATCATCATGGGATATTTCGGCAAGAAGTTCCATATCGAGGAGAAGAGCAAGAACAATCCCGTGACGGTCGCCGATCTCGAGGCGAATATCAAAATTCAGCAAGTGCTGCTCGGCCGCTATCCCGACGACGGCTGGCTGTCGGAAGAGAGCAAGGACGATCTCGTGCGCCTTAAAGCGAAGCGCGTGTGGGTCGTCGACCCGATCGACGGCACCCGTGAGTTCATCGAGGGGATTTCCCAGTTCACCGTGTCGATCGGCCTCGTCTTCGAAGGGCGGGCGGTCGCCGGCGTCGTTTACAACCCGGCGCTGGAAAAGCTCTATAAGGGCGGTCAGGGCGCCGGCGCGACGCTCAACGGCCGCCCGATTCGCGTTACCCCGCGCGAAGAAATCAAAGGCGCCCAGCTGATCGTCAGCCGCTCGGAGCCGAAGAAAAGATTCCAGCCGTTCATGGATCTCTGCAACGTCCAAACCGTCGGCAGCATCGCCTACCGGCTCGCGCTCATCGGCGGCGCCGAGGGTGACGCGATGCTGACTTTTCGCGCGCTGCACGAATGGGATGTCTGCGGCGGGGTCGCGGTCGTCGAAGGCGCGGGCGGCGTCGTGATCGACGGGCGCGGCGAGCCGATCCGCTTCAACCGTGAGGATAGCCTCTGCCGCGGGATGGTCGCGGCGAACCCCAAGCTCGCGCAAGCGCTCCACGCCATGCTCGCCAAATCGCTCGCGGAGAATTTCTGATCGATTATGGCTCAATGCATTTACTGCGGCGAGCGCAGCGGGCTGCTGTCGAAGGTCTGCGGCGACTGCAAAAAACTCCTCGCACGCGTGACCGAGCTTAGAGGCAAGGTCGGCTACGGGGAATTTCTCGACGGCCTGGCCGAGACCGGCGTGCCCAAGGAAAAGATCGTCGTTTTCCTCAAAGCCGATCCGGAAGGGAAGGGGAGCGTCCAGGATCAGGTGACGGCGGAGATGACGAGCGAGCTGATGCAGGTCATGGGGCTCAAAGGAAGCCAGAGCCCGAAAAACGTCAAAGGCATCCGCGAGTCGATCGAGAAAGAGAAGAAGTAGAGTAGCAGAACATTGAATATAGAATCTAGAATTTAGAAGTTAGAAGAAAGGCGGGAATCGCCCGGCGCCTCCGGTTCTTACTTCTTACTTCTTACTTCTATATTCTAACTTCTAAATTCTGAGCTTCGATCATGCGCGCGACGGTCTATCTTTCGATTTTTTTTCTGTCGCTGTTTTTCATCGGCCTGGCCATTCAGCGATATCATTTTTTTCGCGAGAAAAAGCGGATGGAGTCCGAGAGCCGGTCCGGCGGCCGGGTCGTCGCCCGCGTGCCGGAGATGGCGCCCGGATCGGTCAAAAAATTCTGGCTGATCTGCCAGAAGTATCGCATCGACGCGTTTCTGATCAATTACCACGGCAGCTTTCACGCCTATGTCAACCGCTGCCGCCACATGACGACGCCGCTCGATTTCGTGCGCTATCAATTTTTTACCGAGGATGGTCGCCACTTGATCTGCCTGACTCACGGGGCTCTTTACGACCCGGAAAGCGGCCTCTGTGTCGACGGGCCGTGCAAAGGACAGTCGCTCTATCCGCTGCCGGTGCGGGTCGACGGCGACGAGGTGCTCGTCGGCTGTCCCGCGGGGGATCTCTCGGAGCTGGCGGATTTGTAGATGGCCGCCAAAGCAAAACCGTCGAACGCGCGAAAGTTCGTTGCGCGGGTCGGCGAGCTGCCGCCCGGAAGCTCGAAAAAGTTCGTCATCAAACCCGGCGGGCACGCCGTCGAAGCCTTTCTCGTAAACTATGAAGGCGCGCTTTACGCCTATGTCAACCGCTGCCGCCACATCGCGTTGTCGCTCGATTGGGTGGACAACCGCTTTTTCACGGAAGACGGGCGGCATATCATCTGCGCCAATCACGGGGCGACTTACGAGCCGAAGACGGGCGAATGCATTTGGGGCCCCTGCCTCGGGGCTTTTCTTCAGCCCGTCGCGCTCGAGATCGCTGAGGAAAAAGTTTACGCTCTCTGCCCGGATGCATTGGACGATTGAGCGAAAAGGAGACGACCATGGCCGATTGTCTTTTTTGCGGCATCATCGAGGGGCGGATTAAGGGAGATATCGTCTATCGCGACGATCGCATCGTCGCGTTTAAGGACGTCCGGCCCCAGGCGCCGGTCCACATCCTGATCGTGCCGGTGAAGCACATCGGGACGCTGCTCGAGGTCGAAGAAGACGATAAAGAACTCCTCGGGGAAATCCATGCCGTCGCGAACCGCCTCGCGGAGCAGCAGGGTATCGCCAAGGACGGCTTTCGCGTCGTGGTCAACTGCGGCGAAAAGGCCGGACAGACCGTCTTTCATATCCATTTTCATCTCCTCGGCGGCCGCCATTTTTCCTGGCCGCCGGGATAGAAGAAAAACAGTTTCGAGTTTTCGGATTGGAGAGATTCTTCGCTGCGCTCAGAATGACAGGCAGGAGCATTCGTTGTGTCATCCTGAACGATGTGAAGGATCTCTCCGGCACCTCGAAAATTGAAACCAGAAACCAGAAGCTTCGGCGAATTCGGAGGGGAGGGTCCTTATCATGGCAACCGTTGAGTGGCGCAGCCCGGCGAACGAGATGGCGGTCAAACAGTTCGAGACTGCCGCGGCGAAGTTAAACCTCGACAAGAACGTCTCGGCGCGCCTCCAGCGGCCCGATCGCGCGCTCATCGTAAGCGTCCCGGTGATGCGCGACAACGGCAGCGTGCATGTCTTTACCGGCTACCGCGTGCAGCACAACGACACCCTCGGGCCTTTCAAAGGCGGCATCCGCTATCATCCGGAAGTGAACCTCGGCGAGGTCTCCGCGCTCGCCATGTGGATGACCTGGAAGTGCGCGCTCGCCGGCCTGCCGCTCGGCGGCGCCAAAGGGGGCGTATCGTGCGATCCGACCGAGCTTTCCCGCGCCGAGCTCCAGGGTTTGACGCGCCGCTATACCGCCGAGATCCTCAACTTCATCGGCCCGGAGGTGGACGTGCCCGCGCCCGACATGGGGACCGACGAGCAGGTGATGGCCTGGGTGATGGACACTTACAGCCAGCATAAAGGCCACGCGGTCCCGGGAGTCGTCACCGGCAAGCCCGTCGCGATCGGCGGCACGGTCGGCCGCAGGGAGGCGACCGGCCGCGGCGTCGTCTACACGATCATCGAGGCGGCCAAGCATTTAAATATGGAGCTTCTCGGCGCGACCGCCGCGGTCCAGGGCTTCGGCAACGTCGGGGCGGTTACGGCCAAGGAATTGGCCGACGTCGGCGTGAAGATCGTCGCGATCTCCGACAAGAGCGGCGGCATCTACGATCCGAAAGGGCTGCCGATCCAGAGCGTCATCGAGCACGTCACGAAGAAATCCAAGAATTTCACGCTCGAGGGCTGTCCCCACGGCGAGCGCATCTCCAACGCCGAGCTTCTGGAGCTTAAATGCGACATCCTCGCGCCCGCCGCGCTCGGCATGCAGATCACGGCGCAGAACGCGCCCAGGCTCAAATGCCGGCTGCTGGCCGAGGGCGCCAACGGCCCGACGACGCTGGACGCGGATCGGATCCTGCAGGAAAAGGGAATCTTCGTCATTCCCGACATCCTCGCGAACGCCGGCGGCGTCACCGTCTCGTATTTCGAATGGGTGCAGGATCTGCAGAACTTCTTCTGGACCGAGGACGAGATCAACACGAAACTGCGCGCGATCCTCACCCGCTCCTTTTACGAAGTGCTCGACATGAGCCGCAGGGAGAAGGTCGATATGCGCCTCGCGGCTCTGATGATCGGCATCGAGCGGGTCGCGCGCGCGATGCTCTGGCGCGGTTTATACGCGTGAGCGGCTGGCCTTCCTTGACCCCGGCCACGATTTAGGCGATGTATTAATGTTTAAAGAGGATAGGGAGAGAGGTAGTACATGATCCAGGCGACGCAGCTGAGACCGGGAATGATCATCATATACGAGGGGGATCTCTTCCGCGTGACGGCGATTCATCATTTGACGCCGGGCAACAAGCGCGGCTTCATGCAGACCAAGATGAAGAACTTGAAGAGCGGCATCGGCACGGAAAAGAAGTTCCGCTCCGAGGACCGCCTCGAACAGGCGACGCTCGATACCCGCAAGATGCAGTATCTCTATGCCGAGGGCGAGCTGCATACGTTCATGGACACGGAGAACTACGAGCAGATGTCGCTGCCCGCCGAGGAGATCGGCGACCTGTTGAATTATTTACTCCCGAATCAAGTGGTGGAGATGGAATTTTTCGACGGCCGCCCGGTGGGCATCAGTCCGCCTTCGACGGTCGATCTGGAAGTCATCGACACCGAACCGAGCATGAAGGGAGCTACCGCCAGCGCTTCGTATAAGCCCGCGAAGCTGGAGACCGGGGTGACGGTTCAGGTGCCGCCGTTCGTTCAGGTGGGGGATAGAATCCGCGTCGATCCCGCGGAAGGCACTTATCTCGAGCGGATCAAGTAGAATCGCTTCGGCTATCGCGTCGCCGACTGCTTGGCGCCGATCAGCTTCTGCCAGACGTCCCGAACTTGTCGTTTCAGATCGTCCAGATCGCCGTTGTTCTCGATGACGTAATCGGCCAGCGCCCGCTTCTCCGCCAGCGGCATCTGCGCCTTGAGGTGCTGGTCGATCTCGGTCTCGCTCAGCCGGTCGCGGCCTTTGAGGCGGCGGCGCTGCGCGTCGTCGTCGCAGGCGACGACGATTACCGGGCTGAGCCACGTGTGCGCCTCATTTTCGAACAAGAGCGGCGCTTCGTAGACGATGACCTCGGCGCCTTTTGCCGCGAGCTCCTGCGCGCGCGCCAAGGCCAGCGCGCGGATGCGCGGATGGGTGATGCTGTCGAGTCGCTCGCGCGCTTTGCCGTCCTCAAAAATGATTTTTCTGAGCTTCTCGCGATCGATGGCTTTGTCCGGGCGGAGGATTTCGTTCCCGAAGGCGCCGACGATCTCCTTCCACGCCTCTTTGCCGGGCTGCACGATGACCCGGGCAAGGTCGTCGGCGTTGATGATCTTCGCGCCGAATTCCCGCAGCATGCCGGCGACCGTGCTTTTTCCCGATGCGATTCCTCCCGTCAAGCCGACAAACTTCACGATTGTAGTAATGGCAGAAACATAGCGTGCTTGCAAGAAAGCGCTTGGCTTTGCGCCCGCAGCTGCGTTAATTCTAATCCGTGAAACACCGAAGTCTCGCGGCGATGTTTCTCTCCCAGACCGAGCGCTACGGCGCGCGCGCGCTTTATCGCTATCACCGCGACGGTCACTGGCGCACGATGAGCTGGAGCGAAGCGCGCGCGTGTGTCCGCGCCATCGGCCTGGGGCTCGCCGCGCGCGGCGTCGGCAAGGGCGAGCGCGTCGCGCTGTATTTTGCCAACCGCGTGGAGTGGTGCCTCGTGGACTGGGCGAATATCTGCATCGGCGCATTAACGGTGCCGATCTATGCTTCGAGCACCTCGGCGCAAGCGGCCCATATTCTCCGGGACTCCGGAGCCACGGCGCTGTTCGTCGATTCGGCGGACAAGCTCGATAAACTCGGAGAATCACTTTCCAGTCTTCGGCTAATCGTCGTGCTCGATGGCGTTCCGGCGGCGCCGCCCAAGCACTCGTCCGCGGTCGTTTCTCTGGCCGACCTCCAAAGCGCCGGGGGGGAGCCGCCCTCGGCCCCGGATCGCTTCGAGGAGAACGCCCAAGCGCTCGGGCCCGACGACGATCTCACCATCATTTACACCTCTGGGACGACGGGCGAGCCGAAGGGGGTTCTCTCGACGCACGGCCATTACCTCTTTACGCTCGAAGGCGCGGCCGCGGCTATCGGCTGCGGCGAAGAAGATGTGAACATGCTGTTTTTGCCCCTGGCCCATTCGCTCGGCCGCCTGGAGCATTTCTTCGTCGCGTCGCAGGGACTCGCCTGCGGACTGGTTCGCTCGCTCGAAACTCTCGCCAAAGACCTGACGGAACTGCGCCCGACGATTTTGATATCCGTGCCCCGCGTTTATGAAAACGCCTACGCGCGCATCCGGTCGCGGGCCGAGGCGGGGGGCGTCTTGCGGCGCGCCGTCTTTCACTGGTCGGTTGCGATCGGCGCGCGCTGGAGCCGCTATGAAAGCGCCGGCAAACGGATCCCCGCATCGCTCCGCTTGGCACGCCGCGTCGCCTCGCGGCTGGTTTTCGCGCGCATTCAGTCTGCGTTCGGCGGCAGGCTCCGCTTCGCCGTGTCCGGCGGCGCCGCGCTGGCGGAGGAAGTCGCGCGTTTTTTTCACTCGGTCGGCATTCTGATCCTGCAAGGGTACGGCCTGACCGAATCCTCGACCGTTTCGCACGTCAATCGGCCGTGGCACTATAAGTTCGGCACCGTGGGCGAGCCGCTCCCCGGCGTCGAGTGCCGCACGGCCGAGGACGGCGAGATCTTGCTCCGGGGGCCGGGCGTCATGAAGGGCTATTTCCACGATCCGCAGAGCAGCCGCGACGCGGTCGACGCAGAAGGGTGGCTTCACACCGGCGATGTCGGCGCGATCGACGACGAGGGTTTTTTGACGATTACGGACCGGAAGAAAGATCTGATCGTGACCTCCGGCGGCAAGAAAGTCGCGCCCCAGATGATCGAAAATCTCCTCAAGACGGATCCGTTGATCGAGGAGGCGATCGTACTGGGCGACGGCGAGCGACATCTCATCGCGCTCGTCACGCTCGACGGCGGCCGGTTAATGGAATGGGCGGACCAAGCCGGCGTAAAGCTCGCAGGCGTCGAGGAGGCGGCGAGCGACGCGCGCGTGACGGCCGCCGTCAAAGAAAGCATCCGCTCCGTCAACAAGCGTCTCGCCGCCTATGAGGCCGTGAGGAGCTTTCGTATTCTGCCGCGCGGCTTCTCGATGGAAAACGCCGAAGTGACGCCGACGCTGAAGCTCAGAAGGCAAATTATCCGGGAACGCTATAAAGACATTATCGAGGAGATGACCCGGCGGCCCCGATTCGACGCGGAGTAGCTCCCTTGACAGCCATACGGCTTTTCGATAGTTTCCCATCGGCTCAATGTTATAGGAGGGGGTAAGCGATGAAAAAGAGACAATTTCTTTTGCCACTGGCTCTGGTGGTTTTCGTCGCGGCCGGTCTGTCGCTATCGAGCCACCATGGCATTCTTCCCCCCGCCCACGCGCAGGACGATGAGTCAAAAAAGATCGTCCCGTACGTTCCGACGCCCCAAGAGGTGGTCGACAAGATGCTCGACATGGCCCAGGTTAAAAAAGGCGACGTCGTCTACGACCTGGGCTCCGGCGACGGCCGCATCGTCGTCACCGCGGCGAGGAAATACGGCGTCAAGGCGATCGGCTACGAGATCGACCCGCAGCGCATCGAAGAGTCGCAGAAGAACATCAAGAAGGCAGGGGTCGAGAGGCTCGTGGAAATCCGCCAGCAAGACATCCGCACCGTCGACCTCTCCGGCGCATCCGTGCTCACGATGTATCTGCTTCCGGAAGTCAACATGATGCTCAGACCCAACATCTGGAGCCAGATGAAAGCCGGTTCCCGCGTCGTGTCGCACGACTTCGACATGGGCGACTGGAAGCCGGTCAGGACCGAGCACGTCAAGGACTCGTCCGGCTGGGAGCACACGCTCTATCTTTGGCGGGTGGAAACGAAGAAATAACCGGATTTACGGCCGGTCAGCCCGAGCTCGTCGAGGGGTTCCGTTCTCTCATCGCACGCCGCAGCTGAAGCTCGCGGTGGATTTCGAGGTCGCGCCGCCGCATCACGAAGAGCCATACGCCTGCCGCGGCCGTGAGCAGGGCCAGAATTCCAACCTCCAGCCGATCCATAAAAGTTGTTAGACCGCGAAGCCCCAGATAGGTCATGAGTCCGGCGGCGCCGGTCATCGCGGCGAGGAGCGCGCCGCGAAAGAGCCAGCGCTCTACGAGCAGTCGCTCCAGCTCCGTCTCGTCAAGCTGCCGCCATCGCGATTCCGTCATCGCCGCATCCCTGTTGTTGCCGCAAACCGCGCGAAAGTATATGATTTCCGGCGCATCGGTCAAGAGATTCTGGAATTCCGGAACGAAGCATGAACGCCCTAATTGCCGTCATCATCGGCGCGGCCGTCGTCTATCTGGCCTACACCCGCTACGCGCGTCGCATCGACCGCAACGTGATCCAATCCGACCCCCGGCGCGCGACGCCCGCGGTCTTGTATATGGACGGCGTCGATTTCATGCCCACCAACCGCAACATTCTCTTCGGCTATCATTTCAAATCGATCGCCGCGGCCGGGCCGATCGTCGGCGCCATCGTCGCCGCGAGCCTGTGGGGCTGGCTGCCGGCCTTTATCTGGCTCGTCGTCGGTGTCTCTTTCATGGGCTGGGCGAGCGACTATAGCGCGATCGTGCTCTCGGTGCGGAACGACGGCAACAGCCTGTCCGCCGTGGCCCACCGCCTGATCTCGCCGCGCACGCGGACGATCCTGTTTCTCTTTATTTTCTTTTACCTGCTGCTCATCGCGGGCGCCTTCGTCGGCATCATGGCGCAGACGCTCGACGCGCAGCCGAGGACCCATCTCGGGATGATCCTGCTCGTCCTCATGGGCCTGCTGCTCGGCCAGATGCTCTACCGCTGGCGCGTCGGTCTTTTGCCCGCAACCATCGTCGCCGTCGGAATCACTTTTCTCGCGATACTCGCCGGGCCCCTGACGGAAGGATTTTTCCAGGGCTTCAACGGCTTTTTCAATTCGCTCACGGGCGGCGCGCCGATCGTCACCTATTTCGATCCGACGCTCGCGGGTTTCAAGGGCGCCGAAGCCGAGATCATGCCGAGCCTGCTCTTCTGGGCGGTCGCGATCTCGGTCTTCTGTTACGCCGGCTCGGTGCTGCCGATCTGGCGCATGGCCCAGCCGGTCGTATACGTGGGCTTTTGGATCACGGCGACGGCGATGCTCCTGGGGCTTGCCGGTGCATCGCTCGGCACGTTGATCAAGCCGGAAGTCGCCGCGTTTCAGATTCCCGCGTTCAAGGGTTGGAACCCGCAGCTCGGACCGGCGGGCGTCATGCCGCTGTGGCCGATGCTTTTCGTTACCATCGCCTGCGGCGCGATCTCCGGCTGGCATTCGCTTTTCGGTTCGGTCGGCACGGCGCGCCAGATCGAAAGCGAGTCCGACATGCTGCCGATCGGCGCGGGCGCTATGTTCGCGGAATTTCTCCTCGGCCTGCTCGCGCTGCTCGCCGTGACCGTCGGCGCCAAGGGCGGATCGCCGGTCGCGACGTTCGCGAGCGGCCTCGGCGGCTTCATCAGCGTCTTCGGCCTCAGGGGCGAGTACGCGGAGTCGCTCGCGTTCGCCGCCTTCATCGTCATCGTTCTCGTGGTCACGCAGCTCATCTTCCGTATCATGCGCGTGACTTTGACCGAATGGCTGGGCGAGCTCGTGCCGCCGCTCCGAAACCAGCATGTCGCTTCGTTCATCTCCGTCGTGCTTGCGATCCTGCTCGTCATGACCGGCACCTGGATTTATCTCTGGCAGCTCTTCGGTGGCGCGAACCAGCTGATGGCGGCGCTCTCGCTGCTGCTCGTGACGATCTGGCTCGCCTCGCAGGGCAAAAACTGGGCTTTTGCCGGCGTGCCGACGCTGTTCATGTATTTTACGACGGTAGGCTCGATCCTCGTCACAGCGTAC
>Ga0075433_10001691_pt1 | contig 16437 bp, 13 predicted proteins | sample RhiMethybrSRZTD2_FD_75299 | JGI IMG/M metagenome (GOLD analysis project Ga0075433, IMG submission 75299) | Populus rhizosphere microbial communities from Tennessee, USA - Rhizosphere MetaG P. TD hybrid SRZTD2 | ecosystem: Host-associated > Plants > Roots > Rhizosphere > Soil | place: USA... | reverse complement strand
GACGCTCTGCACCGCCCGTGGGCCGTACTATCGGCCGGCGTACCTTTCGAACACTTCAGTGATGTCATCAAGATCGCATTCGACGAAGGCGGCGCTTCCGGGTTCATCGCCGGTCGGTCAATCTGGCGGGAGGCGCTGCCTCTTAAAGGCGCGGAACGCCGACACTTCTTAGACAGCGTCGCTCGTCCTCGGCTGGACGACCTCGTGGCCGTGGCCGACCAGCGCGCTACCCCGTGGACTGAGGCCACGAGGTAACGACGAACTGAGCCAGCTGCCAGATGGTGGCTCACTCCACCTGTACGCCGCGATATAACGATCCGGTCCTGCTGGGCACCGGATTGTCATCGGCCCTTGACACGATGCCTGAACAAAGCGAAAACATGACAACAGCCGAGTTCGCCCGAACCCTCCGTTTACTGGCACTTGTCCTCAGCTATTGAGGGGATCTCACACCATGACGACACCTAGTACAACCCCACCTACAACTCCGCCAGAGGCAACACCCGCAACGCCGCCGAAGGCAACGCCGAAAACAGGTACGCCCATCTTGGAGGCTCGCGGATTGAGTCGCAGCTTCGGTCACGTGCGGGCCTTGAACAACGCCGACTTCGACATCTATCCGGGCGAGGTCGTCGCGCTCATCGGCGACAACGGTGCGGGCAAATCAACCATAGTCAAGGCCTTGACGGGCAACCTCGAGCTGGATTCGGGGGAGCTGTTCTTCGAGGGCAAGCCCGTAACAATCACTAGCCCCGAACAGGCATCTGCGATGGGCATGGAAGTCGTCTACCAGGACCTGGCGCTGGCCCCCCACCTCAACCCCGTCCAGAACATGTTTTTGGGCCGGGAGATCCCTCGGAAGGGGATCCTTGGCCGCCTGGGATTCATGGACGAAAAGGCGATGCGGGCAAAAGCGAAAGCAGGCTTCGAGGAACTCGGAGGCACGGTCAGGTCATTTACTGCTCCCGTAGGTTCCATGTCGGGAGGGCAACGTCAGCAAATCGCCATTGTCCGCGCGATCACTTGGGCCGACAGGCTCGTGTTCCTCGATGAGCCCACCGCTGCCCTCGGTGTGGTGCAGACCAAAAACGTGCTCGAGACCATCAAGCGGGTGCGGGACAAGGGCATTGCAGTGATCTTGATCTCCCACTCGATGCCCGAAGTGCTGGAGGTAGCTGACCGGATTCAGGTCATGCGACTCGGCACCCGAGTAGCGACCCTGCCATCTGAGGGCACCACGGTCGAACAACTGGTCGGCGCCATGACCGGCGCCCTGGACTTCAGCAAGGAGAAACTCGCATGAGCGTCGTCACTCCCCCCGAGGAAGAGGCCGTCGTCGATACGGAAGAACCTCAGCCCTCGCTGATCAAGAGGATCACGAGCTTGCAATCAGTGTGGATCCTCGGCGTCCTCCTGGTGATCGTTGCGTTTTTCACTGTCACGGCTGGCGGCAAGTTCTTTTCCGCCAGCAACTTCTCACTCATCTCGCAGAACATTGCCGTCTGGGCCGTTCTCGGGGTGGGGATGACCTTCGTCATCATTACGTCGGGCATCGACTTGTCGGTCGGCTCGGTACTCGTCTTCTCCTCAGTTGTCGCAGCGAAGGTGATGGAGGGGATTGGCGGCGACAGCTGGGGGACTGCTGCGATCGGCATAGTGGCCGCGCTCGTCACCGGAGGCCTCTGGGGATTGTTGAATGGATCCTTGGTGGCCAAGGCGAAGATCCCGCCCCTGATTGTGACGCTGGGAACGCTCTCGATAGCCCTCGGGCTGGCTCAGGTGATCACCGGTGGTATTGACATACGGTCGGTGCCGGGAGCACTCACCGACTTCAACACCTACATCAAGATTCTTGGCATCCCATCGCTGCCGTTCGTCGCACTCGTGGTGGTTATCATCGGCGGAATCGTCCTCCACAAGACCAGGTTCGGCCGCTACACCTACGCCATCGGATCCAACGAGGAGGCCGCCCGCCGGGTCGGTGTCCATGTCGAGCGCCATTTGATCATGGTTTACGCAATGATGGGAATGCTCGCCGGACTAGGCGCCGTTCTCGCCCTCGCCCAGTTCGGCACCACGACGATCGCCGGGCAGTCACTGACGAATCTCAACGTCATCGCAGCAGTTGTCATCGGCGGCACGTCAATCTTCGGTGGTGAGGGTTCTATGTTCGGCACCGTTGTGGGGCTGTTCATTCCCGCCGTTCTTCAGGCCGGATTCGTGATCATCGGCGTGGAGCCCTTCTGGCAGGGGGTTGCCGTCGGCATCGTACTCGTCGCGGCCGTCTGGGTGGACCAGTCCCGTCGTGCCGCCGCTTTACGTGGTGCGGCACACGTCAACCCAATTCTCGCCATGTTCCGTCGCAACACTGCAGCATCAGACAAGTGAAAGGAATACCAGTGAACCGCACCACCGCCCTCACCGCGGCCGGGTTGCTCCTCGTGGCGCTGCCCCTGGCAGCATGCACGAGTTCCAAACCGGCCGAACCAGCACAGCAAGCACCGTCAGCAGGACAGTCCGCAGGCGGCGCGAGCTCCGCACCGACGGGCCTCGCATCGTCGATTGCGGCACCAGCAAAGGCGAGTAAGAACTACAACCTGCAGTTCATCCAGGGAGTGGCTGGCGATGAGTTCTACATCACGATGAATTGCGGCATGCAAGCCGAGGCCGCCAAGCTAGGCGTCTCGGTCAAACCCCAAGGCCCGCAGAAATTCGACCCGACACTGCAAAAGCCGATTCTCGACTCAGTCGTCGCCGCCAAACCGGACGCCATCCTGATCGCACCCACTGACGTGACGGCGATGCAGGCGCCGCTCAACGCAGCCGCTCAGGCGGGGATCAAGATCGTTCTCGTCGACACCACCGTGAAAGACCCCTCGATCGCCGTGTCCGCAATTGCATCGGACAACGAGGGGGGCGGAAAGGCCGCCTTCGAGGCCATCAAGCAGCTCAACCCGAACGGTGGCAAGGTGATGATGATGTCGGTGGACCCCGGCATTTCCACTACTGATGCGCGGGCGAAAGGCTTTGAAGACGCCGTGAAGGCGGACCCAAAGTTCACGTACGTCGGCATCCAGTACAACCATGACGATCCGGCCACCGCGGCCAATCTGATGGGCTCGGCGCTGCAAAAGGACCCAGACATTGTTGGAGTGTTCGCTACCAACCTGTTCTCCGCCGAAGGCACCGCGACCGGCGTAAAGCAGGCTGGCAAGCAGGCGCAGGTCAAGATTGTCGGCTTCGATGCCGGCCCAAACCAGGTTAAGGACCTCAAACAGGGAACGGTTCAGGCTCTGGTGGCCCAAGAGCCTGGAGTGATTGGGCAGTACGGCGTAGACGCTGCTGTGACCGCCCTGGACGGGGGGCAAGTTGCGCCCAAGGTCCAAACCGGCTTCACCATCATCACCAAAGACAACGTCGACGGTGAAGCAGCCGGCGCCGTCTACAAGTCCAGCTGCTGAACTTCACGGGTGGGGGCCGACGACGACATGCCGGCCCCCACCGGACCGGATCCGCACGCGTACCGTATAGCCACGAGTGCCAACGGACATTGGGCGGAAGGAGCTGTTCTGGTCTCGAATGTGCAGCAGCCTTTCGTCCGCCTCGAGTCCGTTTCGAAGTCGTATCGCAGCGGTTCTTCCAAGCTTGAGGTGCTGGACGGGCTCGACCTGGACTTGCCACAAGGTGAGACCACAAGCCTGGTTGGCCGATCTGGAACCGGGAAGTCCACGCTTCTTTCGCTGATTGCCGGGCTTATGAGTCCCGATACCGGACATATCCATATCGGCGGCCAGCAGCTGGATCAGCTGGATGACGACAGCCGGGCGAGCCTTCGCGCGGAGCGAATTGGCTTTGTCCTCCAGTCCGACAATCTGATTCCCTTTTTGACCGCCGTTGAGAACGTGGAGCTGGCTATGGGCTTCGCGGCTGGGCGCCATTCCACCACGCGAGCTCGAGAACTCCTGACTGATCTTGGCCTCGCACATCGTATGGATCATCTGCCGCGGCAGCTGTCTGGCGGAGAGTCGCAGCGGGTCGCCGTAGCAGTGGCTCTGGCCAACGAGCCCGATCTGCTCCTCGCCGACGAGGTGGTCGGCCAGCTGGACTCAAGCACTGCGGGCGAGGTCATGGAGTTGATCTTCACGGCCTCACGCGAGCGCAACCTCACAGTCTTGTATGTGACACATGACGAGCAGCTGGCCCGGCAGGCTCACCGTTCGCTGCGGCTCACCGACCGCAAGGTCGTTCCGGCATGAGCATGGACGCTTCCATCGCCGTCGCCTCGGTGATTGTCGAGCACCAGACAACGAGCGGACCAGTTCGGGCCCTGGACGGGGTCTCGTTCAGCGTCGAGAGCGGATCCAGCATCGCGATCACCGGTCCCAGCGGCGGTGGGAAGTCGACCCTGCTCGGGGTTATCGGAGGACTCGCCCGGCCAACTTCAGGCAGCGTACGGATCGGGGATTCCCAGATCTCAGACCTATCCGAGCGTGATCGCTCCGACTTTCGACGAAGTCACATCGGCTTCGTCTACCAGGCGGACAACCTGCTTCCGTTCCTCACCCTGATAGAGAACGTGGGACTCCAGCTGGCGCTCAATGGACAGGCATCGGGAGCTGGAAGATCGCTTGCCGTGCTCGCCGAACTCGGCCTTGCTGGCCTGGCCTACCGACTCCCCGACCACCTCTCGGGCGGGCAGCGACAGCGAGCCTCTGTGGCTCGCGCGATAGTGCACCAGCCGGAGATCATTCTCGCTGACGAACCCACGGGCGCCCTAGACACCGGCAACGCTGTCGGCGTCATCGACCTGCTGCTCGGGATGCAGCGTGAGATCGGCGCCACGTTGATCATGGTGACCCATGATCGCGACGCCGCCAGCCGGCTGGATCGGCAGATCCACCTCCGCGACGGACGCGTCTCATGATCGGTCGCTACGTCTGGCGCGACCTGCGCCGCAACCCACGACGCAGCCTCACCGCCCTCGCAGGCATGACCCTCGGTATCGGTCTGTTCTCGGCCGTTTTGTTCTTTATCGACGGTTCGTCGGCGACCATGACCGCGCGTGCCATCGCTCCCATACCGATCGACATGCAGCGGGTTCTGTCGGATCCGCTGGGCAATAAAGTGCGCTTGACCGAGCAGATCAGTCCGGAACGGCTCGAGCCCGGCCAGCGCGGGCAGGTCACGCTCGTCTTGTCCAATAACAGTTCTCACCCGGCCAACGAGGTCGTCATCAGAGATGAGCCGGCCCCTCCCCTGAGCTACGTGCCCAACTCGATGACCATCGACGGCTCACGAATGCGCGACCCGGCCGGTGAATTCCCGCTCGCTCAGGGCGAGGCCAAACTCGGCCTCAACTTGGGAACTGTGCCCGCCGAGGCCAAGGTCACGCTGACGTACAACGTGGTAGCGGACTCGGCCGTCGAGTCAGTGCCCGCCCTGGGCCCGAGCGCGAGCTTTTCTAGCCGTGAGATCGGCGTTCCGGTCAAGGCCAACACCTCCGAACCGCTGAGTCTTGATGAGCTGACGCGTCGGATCGGCCAGATCCCAGGCGTGGCGCGGGCAGAGCCACTGTCATTCGTCGATCTCGACCCCGGCTCCCTGGCTGCCGGCCCCAAGCAATCTCCCGAGGCGGCTCGCGTTTTCGGACTGGACAAGCGATACATCGAGCAAGACCCAACCATCCGGATCGTTAACGGGTCTTACGAACCGGACGCTGCGCTGCTTAGCGCGGAGGCCGCACGGGCTTTGTCCATCAATCCCGGGGGCGTCATTGACGTACGCGTGCCAGGGATGAGCGACCCGCTCAGCGTGCGCATCAGCGGCATCGCCGACGTATCGCGGGCGAAGTCCCTCTTCTACAGCCGGGAAGGAAAACAGCTCGAGCAGTTCGTCTACGTACGCAACAGCGTGATCGTCGGACCTGAGGTTTTCGCCAAAACGATCGTGCCGGCCTTCCAGAACGTCACAACGACACCAGGCACGATCCTTCGCAACCAGCCAATTCTCGAGGTCGACGTCTTTGCGGTACGCGAGCCCCTTGACGCCGATCCGGCAACGGCTTTGGCCCAGACGAAAACGATCGCGGACTCCGTCAACGCCGTCGCACCAGGGCAAGACGTCTTGATCGACAACATCTCAAATGCGCTCCAAGTGGCCAGCGACGACGCCCGAACCGCCAAGCGCATGTTCGTCTTCCTCGGACTTCCCGGTGTTCTGCTGGCCGCAATCCTCACCTCCTACGCCGGCGCTGTGCTGGCCAGCGCACTGCGCCGAGAGCAGGCGATCTTGCGGATTCGCGGTGCCAACAGGGGTCACCTGCTGCGCATGCATGCTCTGCGTACCCTTGCCCTCGCTACCGTCGGGTCCGTGCTCGGCGTGGCTCTCGGCCTCGTATCGGCAGCGCTCGTGCTATCCCCTGATGCTCTTGCCAGCGCCTCGCCGGTCAGTCTGCTCGGGTCCGCTTTGCTCGGCGCAGGTGCTGGATTTCTCGCGACTGGGGTTGCGCTGTACGCGGCGGGCCGACGTGCCATCACCCACCAGATCAGCGACGAACGCGCCCAGCTGGCCTCACGAGCGCCGTTGTGGCGCATGGCCGGGATCGATTTTCTGATCTTGGCCGCGGCAGTCGGCGTCGAGGCGTACCAGCGCCGCCACGGCGGCTTCGAGGGTATCCGCGGATCGGTGTATTTCGGCCGGGCGGTATCCCTGCGCCTGCACCTGGTGGTCGTCCCGATCGGGATCTGGCTGGGTGGAGTCCTCGTGCTCGGCAGGGTCGTCGAACGGGTGTTCGCCCACTTGCCGCTGCCGTTTCACCACCGCTTCGGCGGGCCGCTCCGAGGTCTGCTGACCCGCAGCATTCGCCGTCGCTCCTGGGCCGCAGCCTCCGCGGTGATCATGGTCGGGCTGATCGTCGCCCTTGGCGCGAGCGTGGCGTCCTTCAGCGCGTCCTACAACCAGGCGAAGGCGCGCGACGCGCGGTTCGTGGTGGGCTCAGACATCCGCATCACACCTGCGCCGATCAGCGCCCTGGACCATCCCCCTCAGTACGCCGAAAAACTGACAGTGCCCGGCGTACAAACGGCGACGCCCGTGGTCTACGGACTCAACAACACACTGCTGGAGAGCGAGGTCAATGAGGACGCCGGAAACATGGCAGCCATCGATCCCGCCGCGTTCTCCCACATTGCTCCGCTCATCGATACGGATTTCATCGGGATCACTGCAGCCAACGCAATGGACGCCTTGCAGCGCGAGCCGGGTGGGGTGTTCCTCGGCGAGGACCTTGCCGATGTCCTCGACGTCGAGGCCGGCGACGACGTGCAGGTGCTGTTCGCACGGGGGACCCAGGAGCAAAAGCTGACTGAGATGAAGGTCCTCGGACTCTTCACCCGCCTTCCCGGCTTCCCCGAAGGCGCGGATGTTCTGGTCAACATCAAACGTCAGACGCAGCTCATCCCGTCGACCAACGCCACCTTCTTCCTAGCGCAGACGACCGACCCGAGCGATGCCACGTTGGATCGAGCGATCAGTGCACTGCGAGAAGGTCCGGGTACGGCCGACGTTCTACAAATCGACACGCGGGCTACCGCGCTCGACAAGGATCAATCAAGCCTCGCGGCACTCAACATCCGCGGCCTGCTGACGCTGGACTCGGCCTACGCACTGGCCATGGCTGCAACCGCAGTCTCCATTTTTGTCTTCGGACTCCTGCTGCAGCGAAGACGCGAGTACGTCACCCTGCGCGCCCAAGGCATGCGGATTGGCAAGATCCGGTCACTCCTGGTCACCGAATCCGTAGGGGTAGTGGTCGCCGGAGCGATTGTCGGGGCGTTCGTGGGCGGGATCATGGCGTACTTCCTGGTCAACGTGCTGCAACCACTTTTCGTGCTCAAGCCTGAGCTTGTCCTCCCGCGGACCGCTATCGCCGTGCTCGCGGCGCTCGTACTTGCCGTCTCGGTGGCTGCATCATTGGCTGCCACCACCCTTATTCGTCGCCTACCTCCTGGGGAGCTGTTACGTGATGAGTAACGACTCGAACGCTCGCGCCTTGAGATCGGCCCTCGGTGATATCGTCAGCCAGGTGTTTGCGCCTGTCCGCCTACGCCGTAAGGCCCTAGCCGTCGCCGGTGCTCTTGTCGTTGCATCCGCGGCGGCCGCTTGTAGTGGCGGCTCGCCATCACAGACCGCGCCGTCGACACCTGAGAACCCCACTCCGTCGCAAGTCGCCGCGACATCTTCGACACCGTCGGCCACGCCGTCTCCGAAGCCGAGCAGCACCGCGGTCCAGAAGGTCAATGCGAACTACAAGAAGTTCGACCCGAAGAACTTCATTGATCCCATCGGCGGCCAGAACAGGTGGTACCCATTGGTGCCTGGCACTCAGACGCTGCGAGACGGTTCGATCAACCGCGGCAGCAGGAAGCTCCACCACCAGCTACGGGAAACCGTGACCGATGTCACGAAGACGGTGAACGGTGTCAAGACCGTCGGCATTCTGGGCCAGGACATCGACGCAGGTCAGATCGGCGAATCCTCGCTGGATTACCTTGCCCAAGACAAGTTCGGCAATATCTGGTACCTCGGGTCGTACACCGAGAAATATGAGGGTGGCCGGTTTGTCAACGCCGTCGATGCCTGGCTTGCCCCCAAGAGAGGCGCGCGGCCCGGCGTTTGGATGATGGCCGACCCCAAAGAGGGCATGAAGTACGTCGAGGCGCACAACTCGCGGGAGACCATTCGCGCTGAGGTCGCCAAGGTGGGCGAGAGGAAATGCGTCGACTACGACTGCTTCAAATCTCTCGTGATACTTGAGGACGGCACCGAGTTCAAGTACTTCGGCCCTGGAGTGGGCCATATTGCGACCGAGCCGAACTACTCCGGCGGTGAGCAGGAGAAGGAAGAACTGGTCAACGTCGTCAAGCTGTCGTCCAAGGGCCTAGCCGAGTACAGTGCCGAAGCACTGAAGCTGGACAAGCATGCCCGTAAGGAGTCCAAGGTGTTCGGCAACTCGGAGCCTGCCAAGCGCAGCTGACGTCTTCCGAGCCCAGCGCGACTACCTCACCTCCCTGCTACCCGCAACGTCGGGCAACGTGGTCCGTTGGCGTATGAGCTGGATGCAGAAAACGATCACCCAGATCCAGAAGGCAGCATACGGCAAGTACCAGATCGCCGATGTCCAGAAGAATCGACTGATGCCGAGCCCCAACCCGCTGGCGATCGCCCACCAGCCAAGCCAGCGACCAACGACTCGGGTCGACAGCACGACCCAGCCGCAGCACACCGCGAAGCTGCCCATGGCGAGCCAGATGTTGGCGAACCCCAGATTGCCGCTGTCGAACGCGAAGCTCGCGACGGCCGGATCGATGTCGGCGGCGCCGAAGGAGGCGGCGTTCCAACTCGCGTCCACCAGCAGGTATGCGGGCAGCACGACCCCTGACACCAGCGCAACCGCAGACCACCACGGCGGGTTCCCCTCGGCCTTACCGAGTAGTAGAGACAGGCCGACCACGAACCAGATCAGGCCGATCGCTGACAGGCTGGTCAAGGCCATAGCAGCCTGTACCCACCCCTGACTGGCGCCGGCGAAGAATGCCCGTGCTTCCTCGGCGCTGGCGACGAATGGCGGCTCACCGACGGTCGAGACTGCGACGATGGGAGCAAACAGCAGGACAACGGTGACCAGCCCTACCACGCCGATGGCTCTGATCATGCGCGTCCAGCGTTCCGCGCTGGTCTCAGTCAGCGGGGTCATGACCTCGTCGTCGCTGAGCTCGTGGCCGCCTGATCGCCGCGGTGCAGCCGTCTCATGACCACGGTGCGCATCTTGGCAATGCGCCCTGACTCCGGCTCAGCCGTCTCGTGGGTCTGCCAACCATCCTCCGGCGCCACCAGGCTGCTAATGAGGTCGATCACCTCGCGTTCGTCGAGTCCTTGGGAGACCAAGCGTTCGGCTTGCTCTGGGTCGCGGGTGAACACGTAGAACCGATCGTCCTTTCTGGCGAGAACGATGTCCGCGCTCATCTCGGCGATCTCCGTGCTGCCCGATGCCGAGTACTGCGTGACGGTCACCAGCGCGCTCCGCTCGGCTCCGGCGAGCACTTCATTGGAGTCGGCCGAGTCACGGTCCGGCTCACCTTCCGGGAGCCGCTCACGCAGCCGGCGAAGTGCGTCGTCTATCTCCCGCAGGGAGAGCTCGTGTACGCCGAGCGCGTCGATCAGCACCTCGAGAGCAACTCCTTCGGGCTGCGGGAGCAGCAGGGTGCGCCACGGCTGCCCCGGCTCGGTGCCGGTCACACGGGCATCGACGACGGATCGGGCGCGTTGTTGGAACACGACAGCGATGCCGAGGTCCCCGCGGACCTGGAGACGGCCCGTATCCGGCATTGCCACCAGCAATTGCCGCGCGGCCAGCGACCGTACCGCTTCATCGACCGCCTCTTCGTGTGGCATCTCATCGAGGAAGTCCACGACGGCATCCACCGCCACCATCTCAGCCAGGCTGTAACCGCCGAGCGGCACGGGTCCGGTGCTGACCAGATGGAGGACTGCATCGATCAAGCCCGGCGGGACACCGAGGTACTGCGTATCGGTCATAACGCCCTCCTAGCAGTCGCCGGTACGCGAGCCGCCAAGCGCACCTGTCGATCGCCCACTGCCACGTCGAGCGTTCGTGCGGCACCCACCCTGGGCAGCTTCCAGTGGTCCGGCTGTGCCTCGGATGTAAGCAGTTGGCGGGCAGTGGCCGCTCCACTTTCGGTAACCCACACCTGGGAGTTGCCGAACAGCCCCCGACCTCGTCCCCGACCAGGCCCGGGGGTCAGGTCGACCAGAGGGTCCTTGCGCAGCGGCCCGAGGAACCGGCGGACCAGATCGGAGTGTGCACTGCTGGCGTCGTCGACTACCTGGTCCTCGGCGTCCAGCCGGGCGAGGGCTGTCGTCAACGCATGCGTCGTAGCCTCCGGCAGCGGCACCGTGGTGCTCAGCCGCGGCGAGAGGTACATCGGACGCCGCTCCGTAGACGCGGAAAGACCCCACGGCCCGACGTTGCGCTTCGTTACCCGGTAGACGACGAAATCGGCCAAGTGAAGTACATCGTTCCAAGACGGCAGCCGATGCCCTGCACCGAAGGCCGCAGGGGTCTTCTCCAACTGCACCCAGGTGCCGTTCGCCGTCCGCCCGTGCAGCTTTTCGCGTACCAGCGGTCCGTGCATCCCGAGATCCGGATAAGTGTGCTTATCGACCGTCTTGTGGTGACTCGATAACCGCTCCCGAGTCACCTTCGGAAACCGCCAGCGTTCGTAAAGCTCCGTGTCGTCCACAAGGACATGGCCGCCGCAGAGCACATCGCGAAGCTGATTGACGTCGAGGCCGTGCGCCTCAAGGTCAGATAGCACCGAAGCCTCTTGCGGCGTAAGAGTCTTGGCCGCCTGGACCAGCCCGCGACGGTAACGACCGTGGCGGGTGGTCAGCTGAACCAGCAGGCGGACCCTCGTGCGTACCCGTTCGGCCTGTTCCTCGGTTGCCTGGGCGCGCCGCGCGGCCGCCCCGATCGACGTGCCTCGCACGGCAAAAAGGCTACTGCGAGTACGTCAGCTACGGCCACAGGAGCCTTATCGCGACGGGTTCACCAGGTGACGCAGCGCCGGCTCCGCATGGTCAACCGGTTCTGGATCGAGTTGGTGGGTGGCTGCGTATCGTCCCGCCAACGGTTGTGCGGTCAGTCCGTGGAACAGAACGCTGAGCAGCACGGTCAGGACAATGGTTGCGACGACCCGGTCGATGGGACCAGGCACATCATGAAGATCTTCCAGCGCGATGAGAGCAAAGACGATCGACGCTAACCCGCGCGGGCCGAACCAGCCAATGAAGAACACCGTGGCCCAGTCCATCCGCGCGCCGATCAATGAGATCGCCACTGGCAGCATACGGATGACCGTCAGACTCAACACGGCGTAGAGAAGGATTCCCCAGCTCCAGTCCTCGACGACGGTCGGAACGGCGAGGGCCCCAAAGAGGAGCCAACAGATCATCGATGCCAGGCCGCAGGTCTGCTCGACGTAGTAGACCTCCCTCTCCTCTCCTCGGCCAGCGAACGCACCGAAGGCGCTTCCTGCGGCAAAGGCGGCGACGAAGCCATTTGCATCGATCAGCAAGGCGCATAGATAAGCGAGCAAGGAGAGCGCCAGAACGGCTGGACCGGCGAACTCTTCGGAACTCCAGCCTCGACGACCAGCAGAACGCAGCGCCCGGCCACCCAGTGCACCAAGCACCGCGCCTGTCAGCGCGCCCAGAACCAGGCCGAGCAAGGCGTGGCCGCGACTTTCATGCGCAACGCCAGCCGCGGCAGTGATAGCGGCGAGGGCGAAGGTGACGATCGGAGTGGCGATTCCGTCATTCAATCCACTCTCGACGTTGAGGGTCTGCCGCACTCGATAAGGCACCCGCCGATCTGACATGACCGCTGAGCCAAGGGCCGCGTCGGTGGGTGCGAGGGCGGCGCCCAGAAGCAGCGCGTACCAAGGGTTCACGCCCAGGATGGTGACCGCGGCCACCGTTCCCAGTGTGGTGGTCAGTGGCAGGCCAACGGCAAGGAGCCGGACGCAATGGCCCAGTTCTTCTCGCAGGGCCGAGAGTCGCACCCGACTGGCATCCGCGAACAGCACCCAGACAAGCGTTATCTCGGCAACGATCTTCGTCGCATGCGGATCGGCCTCGAGATGCACCAGCTGGAGGCCCTCGGCCATGATGAGGCCGACGGCGACGAAGAAAATCGGCGTCGAGATGGCAGCCGCCCGAGCGGAGATGATTCCCCACGCGAATATCGCCGCAAAGATCAGCGAAAGCGCGGCAACGTCCACCGGTATGTCCCCACATTCGATCGACCGCGGCTTTCCTTGGCCTTGGCCGGTCACATTCTGCAATCGACGATGGCTGATTTCACAAGCGCGGGAAGTCAACTCAGGATAGCGAGACGCCGCTCGGCTTGACTTCCGATCAAACATCGGCTTAGATCGATCTAAGATCTCTTAGATCGATCTAAATACTGTGAGAGGCGAGCACCTTATGTCACGCGTAACCCTCATGGATGTCGCTCGGCACTGCGGCGTCTCCCGCGCGACGGTCAGCCTGGTCCTGAATGACAGTCCGCTCGTCGCAGCGAAGACCCGGGATCGTGTCCGCCAAGCCATGAGGGAGCTCGGGTACGTCTACAACCGAGCGGCGGCAGCGCTGCGCACCCAACACAGTGACGCCATCGGTGTAGTGCTGACCAATATCACCAACCCCTACTTCGCTGAGTTCGCCACCGGCGTGCAGGACATCCTGACCAGCAGCGGAACTGTGCCGCTGCTGGCGGTCAGCGGCGAGGATCGCGACCTGCAGCATCGGCTTGTCACGTCGCTAGTAGAGCGCAACGTCGACGGCATCGTGCTGATACCTGCGCACGGCACCGTACCCAACGATTTGCCGGAACTGCTCGGAACCCCCCTAGTGCTGATGGCCCGCCGCCTGAATGGCATGGACGTCGATTACGTCGGCGCACAAAACCGCGACGGCGGGTACGCGGCCGCGGAGCATCTGTACAGCCACGGCTGCCGCCGCATCGCCTTTGTCGGCGGGTTCACCGACTCCTCGGCCCGAGATGAACGCGCCAGTGGGGTTGCGGAATTCTTGAGCGATCACGGGTTGACGCTCAGCTCGGAGCTCTCGGTGGTCTGTGAGCCGGCGCGTCCTCAGGCACGGGAGGTGACACTGCGGCTGCTCACCAAGAATCCCCAGGTGGACGGCATCGTCTGCTTCAGCGACGTCGTCGCCTTCGGCGTCCTGGACGCGATCGCCGATAGGGGTCGAACTGTCGGGTCGGATGTCCGCGTGATCGGCTTCGACGACGTCCACGACGCGGGGCTCAACCGGCCATCCCTCAGCAGCGTCTCTGTTCCGGCCCGCGAGACCGGCCGTCGAGCCGCCCAGCTGGTGCTTGAGCGTGCCGCCGGGTCAACTGAGCCGACCGTACGCGAGGAGTTTCCCACCAAGCTCGAGCCGCGGGAGACCTGCGGCTGTCCGCGTCCCCAACCGCTGCCCTGAAGACGACCACCTCCGGAGGATCAATGCGCACCGTGCCAGTGCTGACCGGCGCCGAAGCCGCTCGGCTGATTGGCGACTCGGACGTCATCACCGTCTCCTCGTCCTCTGGGCTCGGCTGCCCCGACGCCGTATTGCAGGAAATCGGTCAGCGGTATGCCGAGACCGGCGGACCGGCAAACCTGACGACGTTGCACCCGATCGCTGCCGGGGACATGTACGGCATCAAGGGCATTGATCACCTGGCCCGGCCCGGCCAACTGCGCCGGGTGCTCGCCGGCTCCTATCCTTCCGGCGGCTCGAAGCTTGACCCGCCGCTGATCCGTCAGCTCATCCACAACAATCAGATCCAGGCGCTCAACATCCCCTCAGGAGTGCTGTTTCAGATGCACCGAGCGGCCTCGACGGGGCAGCCGGGGGTGCTGACCGAGGTCGGGCTTGGCACGTACGCCGACCCGCGGCTGGAAGGCGGCAAGATGAACACCGTCACCGAGGACTTCGTCCAGTTGATGCAGGTCGGCGGGAACGACTATCTGTTCTACCCGGCCGTCAAGGTCGACGTTGCGATCATCCGCGCAACGACAGCCGATCCACACGGCAACCTCTCGTACGAGCAGGAATGTGGCACGCTCGGAGCCCTCGACCAGGCCTATGCCGCCCACAACAACGGCGGCATCGTGATCGCCCAGGTCAAGCGACGCTCCGATACTCAGTTGCCCACCCAGTCCGTCCATATTCCCGGGATCCTCGTCGATGCGATCGTCGTCGCCCCCAACCAGATGCAGACCACCCAGACCCTCTACGACCCGGCGCTGTCCGGAGAGGTGCACCGCGACCTAGACGACATCGAGCCCGTCGAGTTCGGCCTGGAGAAGGTGATAGCTCGCCGGGCCGCAGCCGAGCTGCAGGTCGATGCGGTTGTCAACCTCGGCTTCGGGATCTCCGCTGCGATTCCGCGGGTGCTGCTTGAGGAAGGCCATGCCGAAGACGTCACGTGGGTCATTGAGCAGGGTGCGGTCGGTGGATTCCCCGCGACCGGGTTCGCGTTCGGCTGCGCGTTGAACCCTCAGGCCCTGGTCCAAAGTGTTGATCAGTTCACCCTGCTGCAGGGCGGCGGCTTCGATGTGGCGATGCTCTCATTTCTTGAGGTGTCGGGCGCCGGCGATGTCAATGTCTCCTACCTCGCCGCGCGTCCGCATGTCACGGCCGGCGTGGGCGGCTTCAATGACATCGTCACCAGGGCCCCCAAGATCGTCTACTCCGGCTACTTCACAGCCGGCAAGAAAGATATCCAGATCAGCGACGGCAAGCTTCACATTGTTTCTGATGGCTCTGTCGCAAAGTTCGTCCCGGAGGTCGCACAGATTTCCTTCTCCGGCGAGATGGCCCGCCAGCGCCGACAAGACGTCCTCTACATCACCGAACGTTGTGTCATCCAGCTGACCGAGTCCGGTCTCATGGTGATCGAGATCGCTCCCGGGGTCGATCTAGAACGCGATGTGCTGGCCAAGGCCGACATTCCGTTGCTGGTGAGCCCGGACCTGCGATTTATGTCCGCCGCTTTGTTCCGACCCGAACCCGTGGGACTGATCCTGTCCCGCAAGCCCTCCCGAATCGCCCGCTCCCTCCAGCGTGTCGAGCGTGCTCACCAGGTCACGCTGGCTGACAGACCTGTCCACCGTCCACCATCATGAAGGAAACCCCCATGCTCGCCACCCACTACGACTACGTGATCGTCGGGGCCGGCGCCGCCGGCTGCGCCGTAGCCAACCGACTCTCGGCCGACTCACACACCAGGGTGCTGCTGCTCGAAGCCGGCGGCAAGGACTGGTCACCGCTCGTCCACATGCCCGTCGGGTTCACCAAGCTCGGCGGTCCGCGCTACAACTGGGAGTTCTCTACTGTCCCACAGCCGCAGTTGAACAATCGGGAGATGTGGTATCCGCAGGGCCGCACGCTGGGCGGCAGTACCTCGATCAACGCGATGATCTATATCCGCGGCCAGAAAGAGGATTACGAAGCCTGGGCAGAGCTCGGCAACAAGCACTGGGGTTATGAGCAGGTGCTGCCGTTTTTCCGGCGAGCCGAGCACAACGAGCGGCTCAACGACAGGTACCACAGCAGCGCGGGTGCCGTGAACGTCACAGAGCAGGTCCAGCACAACCCGTTGAGCAAGGCGTTCGTCCGCGCTGCGCAAGAGCTGGGGGTCCCCTTCATTGCGGACTTCAACGGAGCGGTGCAGGAAGGCGTCAGCTGGTACGACGTCACTCAGAAGGACGCGCGCCGCGAGAGCACCGCTACCGCGTACCTGAAGCCGATCAGGTCACGAAAGAACCTGACCGTTGTCACTCACGC
>Ga0075433_10001689_pt1 | contig 16441 bp, 17 predicted proteins | sample RhiMethybrSRZTD2_FD_75299 | JGI IMG/M metagenome (GOLD analysis project Ga0075433, IMG submission 75299) | Populus rhizosphere microbial communities from Tennessee, USA - Rhizosphere MetaG P. TD hybrid SRZTD2 | ecosystem: Host-associated > Plants > Roots > Rhizosphere > Soil | place: USA... | reverse complement strand
GGTTTCTTCCCTTCCCAGAAGGTGGAGAAGGTATCTCTCTCCCTACCTCCCCCCATATCGATTTGGTAGAGCATCTGAAGGGCGAACTCGCGTCCCTGCCTGCGATCACCCATGCTTCAACTTCCCGCCCGCCGGCGGCTCGGCGTACGGGTCGCGGCACCCGCGCGCGCGTAGCGCTCATCGAGCCGACGGAAGAGCAGCGCCATGCGCACGGCGGCGTCCGCCGCCTCCCAACCCTTATTGGACCTTCCCTTGCCGGTGCGGTCCCTGGCCTGCTGCTCGGTGTTCACGGTCAAAACTCCAAAGGCGACGGGCACGCCCGTGGTGCGGCCGATCTCCGCGAGACTCCTGCAAACTTCATGGGAAAGCACCTCGAAATGCAGCGTGTCACCACGTATCAAAGCACCCAAGGTCAGGATCGCATCGAGCGGAGGCCGGGATATGGCGCACAGCCTGGAGACGGCCTGTGGAATCTCGAATGCACCGGGAACCCGGATCTCCGCCACCGAGTCCGGCGGCACACCATGCGATAGCAGACAGCTCCGTGCTCCTTGCAGCAGCCCCTCGGCAAGGTTTCCATGATAGTCGCTCACGACAATTCCAAGCTTGAGAGTGGAGGCACCTGCCAGCGGCGGGGCCTTTCCTGCGCGACGCCTGGACAACACGATCCTCCTGCAGGGCTCCGGCTGGCCGCCATCTTAGGCCAAGCCTGAAGCCTGGGTCAAAATCCTCAAGAGAGGGGAAACAGGGCGGAGCGCAGGAGGGCGCTCCACTTCGGCGCCAGCAGAATTTTCAGCAGCACATCCAGGGCCAGACCGCTCCCAGCCAGAACGAGCCAGGCTCTCTTCCCCTCCCAGCGAAACGGCACAGCCGCGTATCGCTTCAGGGCCGGGCCGGCGAGGTTCACCCCGAGCACGATGAAAGATACGACACGCAGGATGGCCCAGGGAGGCCATCCCGCCAGCAGCGGCACCCAAGGAGCCTGGGCGATGCCGATCAGGCTTCCGACGTAATAACTCATGTAATTCATCAGCACCGCTCCCAGGAGCAGGGAGAGCAAGCTGCCGGAGACGAGCGACAGGATCACGAACAGGCCCAGGTGCAGGGCGTGCTCCGGCAAGAACTGCCGCCACGAGCTTTCACGGCCGATGCCGGTGCGCACCCAGGCGATCATCTCGTCGCGGTAGGCGCTGCCATGGATGACCGACGATTCCCCCCGCGCCGGGCTGTACACGGCAAGGGTTTCCATCGTGATGGCGATGAGCAGCGCCCAGAAGAGCATCTTGAGCACGGCCAGGCCCACCCGCTGCCGGCGCAGATCCTGGACCATTACGGGATAGGCGGGAGCCACCTGGAGCAGCGGCAGCAGCCAGGGGATCCCGGACTCATAGCCGATTGTGGTGAGCAGGGGGGTGGCGATGAGCAGAACGATCCAGGACACGTCTTTAGGTGGGATCCGCGAACTGAGTCATCCGACCGAATTCCTTCAGGCGGGTGCGGATCTGCTCCGGCCGCAGAGATTGGAATCGGCGCAGGCTGAAGTCCTCGACGCAGAAGGACGCCATGACGCTTCCCACGACCAGGGCCTGGCGAATCGTCGCTTCGTCCAGCGCTGCACGGCGGGCCAGGTGCCCCATGAAGCCGCCGGCGAAGGAGTCGCCCGCGCCGGTGGGATCTACCGGATCCAGCAGCGGGTAGGCGGGCACCGCGAAATGGGAGTGGCTGCTGTAAAGGGCCGCGCCATACTCGCCGCGCTTGATGATGAGCGTCGAGGGACCGAAGCCCAGGATTTTCTTGGCGGCGCGCACCGTGTTGGCTTCCAGCGCCAGCTGCCTCGCTTCCTGGTCGTTGATCAACAGTACATCCACTCCCTTCAGCATCTCCAGCACCGAATCCCGCTTCCCCTCAATCCAGAAGTTCATCGTGTCGCAGGCCACCAGCTTGGGGCGCTTCATCTGCTTGAGGACGGAGCGCTGCAGATCGGGATCGATGTTGGCGAGGAACAGGTGGTCGGCCTTGCGCAGCCGCTCCGGCAGCACCGGCTCGAATTCCTGGAACACGTTCAGCTCGGTGGCCAGAGTCGTGCGCTGGTTGATGTCATCGCCGTACACCCCGCTCCACCTGAAAGTCTTCCCCGGTAAGTGAGCCAGGCCTCCCAGATCGATGTCGCGATCGCGGAAAATGCGCGCGTTCTCCTCCGTAAAATCCTGGCCCACCACCGCCACCAGGTGCACGGGAGCAAAAAACGATGCAGCCACGGAGAAGTAGCTGGCGGAGCCCCCCAAGACGCCGTCGGCCCGGCCGGCCGGAGTCTGGACCGAGTCGAAAGCCACGGACCCAACCACCAGAATCGACACACCTGCCTCCTATCCCGGAAGGTATCGCCCCAGGATCGGCTCCAGACGGCGGCGAGTCGCCTCGGGGATCCTTAGCGGGTCGGTGAGAATGGCGTTCTTCAGAGCCGAAACGCAGGGGCAGGTGCGCTGCGCGGGGAGCGAGGCGACGGCACCGGCGATGGCCTTCTGGGCCGTGACCGCGTTCTGGCGCAGCCTGCCGACGACCACCTCCACGGTGACTGCTTCCTCCTCCTCGTGCCAGCAGTCGTAGTCGGTGGCCAGAGCCAGCGTGGCGTAGCAGATCTCCGCCTCTCTCGCCAGCTTGGCCTCCTGCAGATTGGTCATGCCGATGACGGCGGCGCCCCAGCTGCGATACAGGTGCGACTCGGCGCGCGTGGAGAATGCCGGTCCTTCCATGCAGAGGTAGGCGCCCCCCTCGTGCACTTTGACCCCGGTGCGCTGCGCCGCCTGCGCGAGCGCTCCCGCCAGCTCCGCGCAGATCGGATCGGCAAAGGCGATGTGGGCCACCACCCCGTCGCCGAAGAACGTCGAGATTCTTCCGCGCGTTCGATCGATGAACTGATCCGGCACCACCACGTCCAGGGGGGCAATTTCCTCGCGCAGGCTTCCGACGGCGGATACCGAAAGGATGCGCCCTACTCCCAGTCGCTTGAAAGCGTAGATGTTGGCCCGGAAGTTGATTTCGCCGGGAAGGATGCGGTGTCCCTCACCATGGCGGGCCAGGAATGCCACGCTCACGCCGCGCAACCGGCCCAGGCGGAAGGCATCCGAGGGGGCTCCGAACGGGGTCTCAACGCTGACCGGCCGGGACTCCTCCAGCTCCGACATCTGGTAAAGCCCGCTGCCCCCGATGATCCCGATCGCGGCTTGTTCCACGTCCGCCCCCCGAGCTCCTCAATTCGCTGAAAGCGGCGCAAAGCCTAGCACAAAGCCTCCGATCGCTCCAGCACCGCCTGTTCGCCCCAACGCACCAGATCGGGCGCGCTCGCCGAGCGGAAGAAGACCGTTCCGGCTCCATCGACCCTCGGCAGCAGCCTGACGATGCGCCCCGGGTGCTCCCGCTCCAGCCTCTGCCATCGATCCGGGTGGCGCTCGCGGAAACCGCGCAGTACTTGAAGGTCGACTGCCAGGATCTTCCCGCCCGAAAAGGGTGGTGCCAGGGCCCGCTCCACCGGCAGCGAATGACTCAGGCCCCCGTCGACCAGGCGGACAACTCCCTGGGGGCACTTCCGTCGAACCCAGGGAAACAACCCTGGAATCGAGGCGCCTCCCAGGGCCACCTCTGCCGGCGAAACCGGGCACGTATGCCCGGTGGCCGCAAACACCTCCCGGCCGCTGGAGAGGTCCAGCGCCAGCAGTCCCAGACTGCGAATGCCGAAATGCAGGTGCTCCAAATCGACCCGGCGCAGATCCTCCAGGTCCCGGTGGAACGAGCTTGCCGCTGAGTCATCCAGTCGCGGCTTGCCGCCGCGATGCAGCGACCATCCCAAGGAGAAAATGGCCGGCGTGCTCAGGCGGGCGAAGCGGCGCTCCAGCTCATCGGGGGAATAACCCAGTCCGGCATGAAATGCCGCCACCAGCCCCCCCATGGAGACGCCGATGACCGATTCCACTCCGATCTGCAGACGCTGCAATCCGCGCAACACCCCCACATGCACCAGGCCGCGAAAACCCCCGGCCCCCAGGACCAGGCAAACGCTTCTCGTGGGTTCGGAGCTCACTCCCGTTCCGGAAGGGATGCTTCGAAGGTCAGCACCGGCGCTCCCTTCACCGCCTTGAGTGCCACCCGGACACCCGGCGGGGAAGCTGGGAGAAGAGACTTGAGGCGCGCCGGGGCGATGAGCCCGCCCGGGAGGCGCATCGACAGGAGAAGGGTTTGTCCGGAGGCTCGAATGACGACCTGGACGGCGCTTCCCTTGGCGCCGTTGCGCGTGGTGGTTCGGTGCAGGACTTTTTCCAGGGCCTTCATGCTGTAGGAAGCCATCGGACGTGGCATGCCATAGAGCTTCAGATGGAAGCGCACCGAGTGGAGGAGCGCGCTGCAAAAATCTCGGCTCAGGGGAACAAGAAGACGGGTGGTGCTTCGGGACAGTCTCGCCAAGAAATTCCTCTTCTCCCGGCCGCGACCGTGTGTCGAGGCCGGGCACACCGGCATCTTATCCAACGGTTTTTGGCACTGTCAACGGGAGGGCGGTGTGGAGAAACTGGACACGGGGAAAATGCCTGGCCCGCTCCCCTTGCCGCATCCCACGGGCGTCCTTATATTCTCCCTCAATGCACCTCCGTCAGGAGATTGCCGGATGAACGAAAAGGGCTCTTCCGAGCGCCCAGCTTTCACCGCTTACGCCTTGGTTCTGGCGCTGGGCGGATTCCTGCTGGCCGCAGTGGCCCTGCGGGAGACGGGGGATCTCGTTCTGTCACACGCGGGGTCGGTGGCCTGTTTCGCCCTGTTCATCGGCATGGCCTGGCGATTTCCCTTTGCCATCCTCCCGCGGGCGCGCATGTCGATGGACTATGTCTTCATCATCGCGGCGTTGGCCGTGCTGCCGCAGCCCCTTCCCTACATGGTCGGAGTGATCGCCGCATTACTGGGCGTCCTGCTCCGGCACGGCGAATCGGTGGGGGCACGGCCCACCCTCGCTATGAGCTGCCTGAACGCCGGTGTCCTGTTCGTCACCCTGGCCACCGGAGATCTCCTGACCTCCCTGCTGGGTTCCACCTGGGATTTCACCGCGCTCACCTGGCAGAACACTCTGGGTGTGATGGGCATGTTCCTGACCTTGAACCTCCTCAATCTGGGCCTCCTGTCGATGGCGGTCCATCAACGGGGGGGATCCGCCAAGGAGTTCGCGCGTCATCACCTGCTCTACATTTCCCCCATGGAGGTTTTTACCATCCCGCTCGTGCTGTCGCTCATCTCTCTGTACGTCGACTCGGGACTGGCTCCCTTTCTCTGTCTCGGGGTTTCCCTGCTGCTGGTGAGCTACCTGTTCCATCACCTGAACCGGGTGGAAGAAGGGGTCCGCCGGGTGAACCAGAGTTTGAGTGACCGCACCGCCGAGCTGGCGGCGTTGAACTCCATCGGCAAGGAAGTCAGCTCGAGCCTCGATCCCGCCATGGTATGCGCCGTCGTCGCGCGGCACTGCCGGCAGGTCTTTCCCTCCGGTACCTTTTTCATCGCCATGGCGGATCCGGAGAAACGCGAAGTCATGTCGCGCTTCGTGCATCGCGGGGGGCAGCTCGAAATCGAGGATCGCCTTCCCGTGGGCCCCGGCTTCGTGGACTGGACCTTGAAGACGCTGCGCCCCCTGATGATTCACGATCTCCTGGAGGAAGGGCGCAATCTTCCGTTCGCCCCCACCATTCACGATTCCACCATTCGATCCATTCTCATGGTGCCGCTCATGGTCGAGAACAAAGGCACCGGCGTGATGGGCATGGTGGAGTCCACTGCGGGGCGCTTTGACATCGATCGCCTGTCGGTCCTGGCCACCGTCGCGCAGCAGGCGGCGGTGGCCATCGAGAATGCACGTCATTACCAGCTGGCCACCGTCGATCAGCTCACCGGCTTGTACCTGCGCCACCATTTCATGCAGCGCTTAGCGGACGAGCGGGCGCGCTCGCAGCGCTACCGGACTCCCTTCGCCGTGCTCATGATGGATCTGGACACTTTCAAGGAGGTCAACGACCGCCACGGCCACAACGTCGGCGACCGCTTCCTGCGCCAGAGCGCCGACGCGATCCGCCAGAGCCTGCGAGGCTCCGACATCGCCTGTCGCTGGGGTGGCGACGAGTTCTGCGTGTTGCTGCCGCAGACCGAGGTTGAGGCGGCGCGGGCCACGGCGGAGAGGATCCGCAAGGGAATCGAAGCCCTGTCGCCGACGCTCGTCGGGGTTCAGCCCACCGCGAGTGTCGGGGTGGCGACCTACCCCACCGATTTCGACGGGAACATCGAGGATCTCGTGAAGCGCGCCGACCAGGCGCTGTATCGCGCCAAGCGCGAAGGGAAGGACCGGGTGGAAGTCTATTCCCTGAAAAGGGCCGACTCGGTCGCGGCGGCCTCCTGATTCAGCCGGCGATTTCGATGACCGCTTCCAGGAGGGTGGAGCCCATGCGGATGCGGTCGCCGTGGTTGAGCTTGGAATAGGCGATGAGGCGGTCGTTCAGATAAGTCCCGTTGGTGCTCGCAAGATCCTTCAGCACGATATGGTGGGATCCGTACACTTCGAAGGCCGCGTGCTTGCGCGAGACCAGAGGGTCCCCAAGCAGAATCTCTCCTTCCTCCCGACCCACCGTGACCCGGCTGCGAGTCACTTCGAACACCTTCCCCGATTCCGTGCCTTCCAGAACCTTGAGAGAGAACCGCAGCTCCTCCGGCACCTTCCACTCCACCCCCGGGATACCTCCGAGGCTCACCCCCGGCAAGGTCACATCCCCCACGGGGGGACCCTCGGGAGCGGCCTCCGGCGCGGCCGGGGGCGGCGGCTCGGGCGGCTTGCGGGCCGGCACCACATACTCCCCTTCGCAACGCGGACAAGTGTAGTGTCGGCGCCCCCCGCCCCGGGGATCGGTGGCGGCCTCCATCTTCGAATGGCAGGATGGACAGAGCATTTCCATGGGTTCTCTAGCTTCCCTCTTCCAGGCCGAGATAGGCGTGCAGGCCCTGGCCCGATTTCTCCTCGAAGCGCTCCCAGAGCGACGGAATGTCGCCGGAGGGCATGTCGAGGAGAATCTTTTCCACGCGTTGCAGGGGAAAGAATACCAGCGAAGGGGTGATCCGGGCCCCCGTCGAGTCGTCCAGCGATCGCAGCCAGTCGTCGAACGCCATCAGATCCACCCCCAGCACCGAGGTTCCGGTGGCGTCCAGCGAGCGCATCACACCCCAGAAGCGCTCCTTGGGATCTTTCAGGTACACGATGACCACCGCATCGGGGCGAATCCGGTCCATCATGAACATCCGCGTTTCCTCAACAGGGCATCGTCTTGAGAGCGCTTTCAACCACGTGCAACTCCGCCTCGGTGGCCCGGCGCACCTGTTCCACGCCCATTCCCGGAGCGATTTCGGCGAGGACCAGCCCGGCGGGAGTCACGTCCACCACCGCCATGTCGGTGATGATCCGGTGCACCACTTTGACGCCGGTGAGCGGAAGCCGGCATTGCTTGAGGATTTTCGGCTCTCCCTCTTTCGTGGTGTGAGTCATCATCACCACCACACGGCGCGCTCCCGCCACCAGATCCATGGCGCCCCCCATCCCCTTGACCATTTTTCCCGGCACCATCCAGTTGGCCAGGCTGCCTTCTTCATCGACCTCCATGCCTCCCAGGACCGTGAGGTCCACGTGCCCGCCCCGGATCATGGCGAATGAATCGGCGGAGTTGAAGTAGGAGGCCCCCGGATTCTCGGTGATCGTCTGCTTGCCGGCGTTGATGAGATCCGGGTCCTCCTCCCCCTGGGCCGGGAAAGGGCCGATTCCCAGGAGGCCGTTTTCCGACTGCAGGACGACGCTCATCCCGGAAGGGATGTAGTTCGCCACCAGGGTCGGCATTCCGATCCCCAGATTGACGTAGAAGCCGTCCCTAAGCTCGAGGGCCGCCCTTTGGACGATACGTTCTCTGCTCAATTCGCTTTTCATAATTCGTGCCTTGAAAAATCGCGTCCACGTAAATCCCGGGCGTAATTACCGTGTCGGGATCCAGAGTGCCGACCGGCACCATCTCTTCCACTTCGGCGATGGTGAAACGGGCGGCCGCCGCCATGAGAGGGTTGAAGTTCCTGGCGGTCTTCCGATAGACCAGGTTACCGTGCGGATCTCCCTTCCAGGCCTTCACGAAGGCGTAATCCCCTCCCAGCGCCTGTTCCATCAGGTAGCTCCTCCCGCCGAACTCCCGGACCTCCTTTCCCTGCGCCACCAGGGTGCCGACGCCGGTGGGAGTGTAAAAGGCGGGAATTCCAGCTCCGGCCGCACGCAACCTCTCGGCGAACGTCCCCTGCGGGACCAGCTCCACCTCCAGCTCACCCGACAGGCAGAGCCGCTCGAAGGTCTCGTTCTCCCCGACGTAGGTGGAGATCATTTTTCTCACCTGGCGGGACTTCAAGAGCAGTCCGATGCCGAAGTCGTCGACTCCTGCATTGTTGCTGGCCACCGTGAGATTGGCCGTGCCCCGCTCCCGCAGGGCGGCGATGAGGTTCTCGGGGATGCCGCACAATCCGAAGCCGCCCATGAGGATGGTGGCCCCCTCGGGAATGGCGACAACCGCCTCGCGGGCGGAAGCAATGACCTTGTTCATCGACCCGTCTCCCGAGCCTGCCTCAGCTCGATCAAGACGCCCCCGGTATCCTTGGGATGCAGAAAGGCGATGAGCGTGCCTTCCGATCCGGCGCGGAGGCCGCCCACCAGCCGGTAGCCGGAGGCCTCCAGCCGCTCGCAGGTCTCCTGCACCGAATCGACCAGGAAACAGACATGGTGAATTCCTTCGCCGCGCTCCCGCAGAAACCTGCCGACCGGAGAGTCCTCCTGCGTGGGCTCCAGAAGCTCCACCCGACCGGCTCCTTCGCCGAGAATGGTGACGTTGACCTGCTCGCCCGCCACCTCCTCGGTGTTGGCCACGGAGAGGCCCAGCAAATCGCGGTACAGCGGCAGCCGCTGGGCGGCATTGCGGACCGCGATGGCCACGTGATCCAGCAGTCCCGTCATCGCCGCTTTCCATTGGCGGCGGCCTTGCGGCGCGGGGCGGGAAAGCGCACCCGGCTCAGCACCTCTTCGGCGGCGCTGTAGGGATCCTGTCTTCGACGGGCCAGATCCTCGGCGATCGATTCCACCTCCGAATTGTTGAGGCAGGCGGCACGGGCGCGGCGATACAGCCCTTCCCGGAACAACTCGAGGAAACGCTCGCGGCTGCGCCGTCTCAGTTTCTCCCGGCGGGCCTCGGCGCTTTCCTGGCGGCACCGGCGGCGCTCCACGCCCGCCAGCAATTCCTCCACCCCAACCCCGGTGGTGGCGACCGTCTTGAAGATCGGAGTCCTGGCCGTCTCCGGATCGGGCGAGAGCGCCAGCATCGCCTGCAGCTCGGAAGAGAGACGGTCGGCGCCCTCGCGGTCAGCCTTGTTGATCACGAACAGGTCGGCGATTTCGAGAATCCCCGCCTTGATCGCCTGAATGTCGTCTCCCAGCCCGGGCGGCAGCACCACCAGGACCATGTCCGCGACCTGTACCACCTCCACTTCGTCCTGCCCGACACCCACCGTCTCGATCAGGATGATGCCGTACCCCGCCGCGTCGAGCAGATCCACCACATCCCGGCAGGCGCGGGAGACTCCCCCGAAGTGCCCGCGGGTCGCCATGCTCCGGATGAATACGCCCTCATCCAGGCAGTGCTCCTGCATGCGGATGCGATCCCCCAGAATGGCACCGCCGGAAAAAGCTGAAGAGGGGTCCACCGCGATGATCCCCACTTTCTCCCCTCGCTTCCGCCAGGCCGCGACCAGCTTGCTGACCAGGCTGCTCTTGCCGGCGCCGGGAGGTCCGGTGATGCCGACGACCAGGGATCGGCCGGTGGTCGGATAGACCGCCTTCAGGATGGCGCGCCCCTCGGGGCGCTCTGCCTCGACCAGCGAGATGCTGCGCGCCAGGGCCTTGGCGTCTCCCGACACCAGCCTGCGGACCAGCGGCGCGCCGGCGCCCGCGGAGTTCAAGCCGACTCCAGAATGCGCCGAGCGATCACCAGGCGCTGAATCTCGGAAGTGCCTTCCCCGATGGTGGTGAGCTTGGCATCGCGGTGAAACTTCTCCACCGCATATTCCTTGACGTAGCCGTACCCGCCATGGATCTGAATCGCCTTATCGGTGACGCGCATGGCCACTTCCGAGGCGTACAGCTTGGCCATGGAGGCGGCCAGGTTGATCTCCCCTCCGCTGTCTTTCAGGGCGGCTGCGCGCAAAGTGAGCAAACGGGCGGCCTGGAGCTCGGTGGCGCAATCCGCCAGCATCCACTGGATCGCCTGGAATTCGCTGATTGGCTTGTCGAACTGACGGCGCTGCTTGCTGTATTTGAGAGCCGCCTCGAAAGCGCCCTGGGCGGTTCCCACCGCCATCGAGGCGATGCCGATTCGCCCCGAGTCGAGCACGCGCAGGGCGCCGCGGAAGCCGGCTCCCTCCCGTCCCAGCAGCTGCGATTCGTGGACCCTGCAGTTCTCCATCACCAGCTCGGCGGTGTCCGAGGCGCGGCAGCCCATCTTGTTCTCGCGCTTACCCGGGCGAAAACCGGCCATCCCCTTTTCCAGAATGAAGGCGGAAATCCCTCCGTGCTTGCCGGAGGAAGGATCGGTCACGGCGAAGATCACGGCGACATCGGCGATGGACCCATGCGTGGCGAAGGTCTTCGAGCCGTTCAGGACGAAGGAGTCGCCGTCCCGTTCGGCGCGCGTGCGGGTGCCCCCGGCGTCGCTGCCCGCAGTGGGCTCCGTGAGGCTCCAAGTGCCGAGCTTTTCTCCCTTGGCGAGGGGGACCAGGTATTTGCGCTTCTGCGCCTCGGTGCCTTCGAGATAGATGTGATTGCAGGGAAGCCCGTTGTGCGCCGCCACGGAAAGGCAGACTCCCGGATCGACCCGTGCGATCTCCTCCAGCACGATGGTGTAATCCACCATGCTCATGCCGGAGCCGCCGTATTCGACCGGGAAGGTCACCCCGGTGAGCCCCAGCGCCGCCAGCTTCCTGAAGATGTCGAATGGGAACTCCTGGGTCTCGTCGAGGTGGGAGCTCAGGGGGGCTATTTCAGTTTCCGCAAACTCGCGAACCATCTGGCGCGTGAGCTGCTGTTCCTCACTGAAAGAAAAATCCAAGACTCCTCCACGAAATCTCACTAAAGCCAGATTTTCGAGAATCTTATCGCAGGGCTTCGAAGCCCGTCAAGAAAACTGAGGGAACGTGCTATGCTTCGGGGCAATCGGGAGGGAGCCAGGCCCCCTCCCCGCCTGCTCTCGATCGCCGAACACCGTATCTCCCGGGAGGCCGAGGATCAACCATGACCTCCGAGCCCGCCCAGACTCTGTCCCACTATCGCCTGCTGGAAAAGATCGGCGAGGGTGGCATGGGTGTGGTCTGGAAAGCGCTGGATACCGTCCTGCACCGCACCGTCGCCATTAAAGTCCTTTCCGCCGACACGGCGCGTGACGAGCAGCGCCGCAGGATGTTCCTGGAGGAGGCGCGCCTGGCATCCTCCGTGAGCGACGCACGCATCGCCCAGGTCTACGAGCTGGGACGCCAGGGCAGTCTCGATTTCATCGTGATGGAATACGTGGAGGGGAAGCCGCTCAGCCAAATCCTCCACGGGCGGGCGCTGCCTCCGGAAAAAGTGGCCTCCATCGGCGAACAGGTGGCGCGGGCGCTTTCGCGCACGCACCGCAAGGGGCTGCTGCACCGGGACCTCAAGCCCCCGAACATCCTGGTCACCGCCGAGGGAGAAGTGAAAGTCGTGGATTTCGGACTGGCCACCCTGTACAGCCAGTCGGAATCCTCCCTGACCACCCAGCCTGCCGACTCTCCAACTCCGACCCCCGCCAGAGGGGGCAGCGACCGGCACGGGTTCGCGGGGACCCTTTCCTACATGTCGCCGGAGCAGGCCAAGGGCATGACATTGGACCCGCGCAGCGATATTTTTTCACTGGGGGCGGTGCTCTACGAAATGACCACCGGTCAGCGCCCGTTCAGCGGCGCCGACCGCGGCGAGACCCTGCGGGAGGTCCTGCGCGCCCACCCTGTCCCGGTCCATGAGCGGGTCCCGAAAGTTCCTCTCGACCTGGATCGAATCATCGCGAAGGCGCTGGCGCCGCAGCGGGAAGATCGCTACCAGACCATGGAGGACCTGGCGGTGGATCTGAAGCGCCTCGGGCGCGAGCTGGAGAAGGGCCTGTCCCATTCCTACGCCGCCGTGGCTGAGCCCTGGATTCTGGCGCGTGGACGGCACCGCCTCCTGGCCGCGATCGGCGCTCTGCTCATCCTCGCCGTCGTGGGATCCTGGCTCGCCGGAACGTGGGGCGGATTCCCGCGACGCGCGATGGTGGTGGACGGCCATACGCTGCTCATCGTCCCCCTGGAGGTCCGCGGCCAGCAGGATGGGGCGGACTATGTCGGCCGCGCCTTCGCCGAAGCGCTGGCCGCCAACCTGGCCCCGGCGCGAAATCTCAAGATTCTTCCCGTTCCGTCGAGAGGGGTGGAGGCGCATTCGGATCCGCTGGCCCCCTCCGCGGCGGCCCGCTCGGTGGGCGCCGGGCGCCTCCTCACCGGCTCGATTACCCGGCAAGGCAAGGCGATTCAAGCAAGTCTCAACCTCGTCGACACCTCAGAAAGCCGCGTCCTGTGGGGCGTTCAAAAGGACTCCAGCGAAGAGCAGCTGCCGGTCCTCGGCGCCATGCTCGCCCGGGAGCTGGGAAAAGAATTGGGGGCCGACTTTCCCAAGCTTTATGACGTCCCCGAGGAGTCTCAGGAAAGCGCCGAACTGGCAGCATCCCCCTTGACCAGCGAGGCACTGGGAGCGTTCAGGCAGAATGATTCGAAGACGTTTCTGGACGCCACCGGCAAACTGGTGGTGGCCTACCCTGCCGACCCGGACGCACTCGCCCTGCGCACCGACGCGCTCATGAAAGCTTACGAGAACCGCCCGACGCCCGAAAACCGACGGTCGCTGGAAGATGCGATTGCCGCGCTGCGTCACGTAGACCCGAATCATTTCTACGGCCAGTCCAAGCCCGCCTATCTCATGGGGCGCGACGGCGATTCCCGAGGAGCGGTGGAGAGGCTGTCCGAGATCCTGCGCCGCAAGGACCTGACGCCTTCCGCTCTTTCCTACGTTCTGGGACTGAGAGGTCAAGCCCGAAGGATTGCCGGGGACTCGGATGCCGCGCTTTCCGATCTCGAGGAAGCCGTCCGCTTGAGCCCGACGCGGGCGGGCCTCTTCTGGAAGCTCGCGGAAACCCTGCGCAGCGCCGGTCGCTATGACGAGGCCCTGGTGAAAGTCCGCCAGGCGGCGGCCCTCAACCCCTCCAATGCGGTCATCCAATCGACGCTGGGACTGACTCTGGGGAACCTGGGTCGTGCCGAGGAAGCTCTGGGGCCTTCGGAGAAGGCGTGCGAGCTGAGCCGCAGCCAGCCTTTGTGCGCCGGGTATGCCATTGCGTTGCAGCGCGCCGGGCATGCTCGATCAGCTGCGGAGGTGTATCGCTCCGCTGCGGCGCTCACCGAAGACAGCGATGGAATGTACAACCTGGCCTGTTACATGGCGCTGACGGGGAACAGGTCCGAGGCAGTCCGCCTGCTGCGCCGGGCCGTCGACCTCGGGGATGTCGACAGCTACATCGAGCGGGACCCGGACCTCGCCACGCTGCGAGGCGACCCGGGTTTCGAGGCGATTGTCGCGGAGGTCGCCGGGCGGTTGCGGCTGCGAGAGCCTTGAGCGGCTCGGTTCAACGGTCGCGCTCCAATAGCCTCACGGACGGCTGACCCGGCGAATTACGTCGAGGGCCTTCAGAATCGCATCGCGTCTCACGTCCAAATGGGTGACCATGCGGATCTGATCCGCGGACCAGGACAGACAAAGCACTCCTTCCGACTTCAACCTTGCCGCCAGTTCCAGGGGCGGGATCTTCAGAGTGCGGAAGATGACGATGTTGGTCTCCACGCTCGAGGGATCGATCTCGAATCCGGGGAGCTCCGAGAGTCCCTCCGCCAGCAGCCGCGCATGGGCGTGATCCTCCGCCAGTCGATCGACCATCAAGTCGAGCGCAAGGATTCCCGCGGCGGCGAGAATTCCCACCTGGCGCATTCCCCCTCCCAGCCGCTTGCGCACGCGCACCGCCTCCTGGATGAAATCCTCTTTCCCCGCCAGCAGCGATCCGGCGGGGGCGGCGAGCCCTTTGGAAAGCGTCACCATCACCGAGTCGGCTCCCCGCGCCAGCTCACGCGCCGGGACTCCCGAGGCCACCGAGGCATTGAAAATTCGCGCGCCGTCCAGATGAACCGCAAGACCGCGCTCGCCGGCCAGGCGGAGTACCGCCTGGAATCGCTCCCGTGGATAAATCCCGCCTCCCTGCATGTTGTGGGTGTTCTCGAGGCACACCAGTCGGGTGCGGCAGTTGTAGTAAACGGGAGCGCGAATCGCCCCCTCCACCTGCTCGGCGGTGGGAAAGCCCCTCTCCCCCGCCACGGGCCGGGGCATGACCCCGCCGATGGCCGCCATCGCCCCCAGCTCGTAATTCATGATGTGGGATTGGGCGTCCAGTATCACTTCCTCGCCGGGGCGTGTGTGGACCAGGACCGCCACCTCGTTTCCCATGCTCCCGGTGGGAACGAACAGCGCCGTCTCCATTCCCAGAAGCTCAGCCGCCTTTTCCTCCAGCCGGCGAACGGTGGGATCCTCGCGGTAGACGTCGTCCCCGACCTCCGCCTCGGCCATGGCCTGGCGCATGGCGGGGGTCGGGCGGGTGACCGTGTCGCTGCGAAGATCGATCATGACGCTCCTTGACTGTGGGCGGATTATAGCAGGCGATCCCTGGGCGATGGCCGGGCGGCTTGACTATAATGAGCCTCGCCCATGCGCCCAAGCCGGCAGACCCCACGCATCCCAATGACCTCGTTGCAACACGCCGTCGTGGCCTTCCTCCTTCTCACAGGATGTCTGCCTCTGATTTCATGCGCCAAGCCGCAGCCGCCGACCAGCGTCCTGCTCATCACCATCGACACGCTGCGCGCCGACCACCTGGGGGCCTACGGCTACCGGCGATCCACCTCGCCCCGCATCGATGCCCTGGCCCGGGAAGGCGTGCTCTTCGAGCGGGCCTACGCCACCGTTCCACGAACCACCCAGTCGGTGGCGAGCCTGCTCACCGGTCTCTACCCGAAGCATCATCGCGCCCGCGGTCTCTTCTCGGTCCTCCCCGCGGGCAACACGACGCTGGCGGAAATCCTCAAGGCGAAGGGATACTCCACCTGGGCCGTGGTCTCGAATATTTTCCTGCAACCCGGCAAGGGATTCGAGCAGGGGTTCGACACCTACTCCAACCCGAGAAGCCGCTTCGACGGCGACAGCAGCGCCCAGATCACCGACGAGGCGCTGCTCAAACTGCGCGGAGCGGGAGATGGCCCGTTCCTGCTCTGGGCGCATTATCTCGATCCGCACTGGACCTATGCTCCTCAAGGTGAGTTCGCCACGCAGTTCGATCCGGACTACCGGCCCACCCAGGCCATGCTCGAGCTGCAGGAGGGGAAGTCGCAGAAGGGGGACATCATCTTTCACAATTCGCTTTCCGAGGGCGACCGGCGCCATCTGGTGGCGTTGTACGACGGCGAGATCGCCCAGGTCGATGCGCAGGTCGGCCGGCTGCTGGATGGGATCCCGGCCACCGTCAGGCAACGACTCCTCATCGTGCTCGCTTCGGATCATGGCGAGAGCCTGTGCGAGCACGATTACTGCTTCGCGCATGGCGAAACGCTTTACGACGATACCCTGCGGGTGCCCCTGTTGCTCGTCCTGCCCGGGAAGATCGCCCCCGGTCAAAGGTTCAGGGGTGATGTCTCCCTCATGGACGTGGCTCCCACCATCCTGCGCTGGCTCGCTCTGGGAGATCGACCGGGAATGGATGGTATTCCGCTGTTCGCCCCTGGTGCCGGAACACCTCAGCCCTTGCTGGGCCGCGAGTTCCTGTTCGCCGAGACCGATTATCAGCTGATCCATTCCGCCAACCCCCGCTTTTTCATCGCGGGGGTGAAGGGGCGCTGGAGCGGCGCCCGCACCAACCAGCAGAAGCTCATCCGGATTCCGCATCCCGACGGCGCCCTGAAGGAGGCCTTCGACCTGGCCGTTGATCCGGCAGAGATGAATCCCCTCCCGGTGAACCGGATCTCCCGGGGGGAGGCGCTTGCTCAAGCCCTGGAAGGCTGGAGCGATTATCAGGAGGGGGCGGGAGAGAGTATGGAGGAATCCCTCACTGCGGAGCAGCGTGAGCGGCTGCGCTCTCTGGGATACCTGCAGTGAATTCCAGAACCGCCCCGTTGCGCGCCCTGCTTGCCGCCATCCTGGCGGTCCTGTCACTGT
>Ga0075433_10001683_pt1 | contig 16463 bp, 15 predicted proteins | sample RhiMethybrSRZTD2_FD_75299 | JGI IMG/M metagenome (GOLD analysis project Ga0075433, IMG submission 75299) | Populus rhizosphere microbial communities from Tennessee, USA - Rhizosphere MetaG P. TD hybrid SRZTD2 | ecosystem: Host-associated > Plants > Roots > Rhizosphere > Soil | place: USA... | reverse complement strand
CGCGACCGGCTTACCCACCTCGGCTGCGATCGCGCGCTGCAGTTCCACGCGCTCGCCAAACTCCAGACGCACCGGCGCACCCGCCTTGAGGAATGCTTCGAGTGCCGCGCGATCTCGGATGCGCGATTCGAGGTGCATCGGCCCGCACGGTTCGAACTGATAGTTGAACACCGGGAACAGCACGGTGATTCCCGCTGTGAGGTCGACCGGATTGCCGTCGCCGTCGACGAACTCGGTGAAGTGCAGGTCGTACCACGCCTGATCGTTCGTATTCGCATTTCCGCGAGTGACGTTCCATTCGTTCCAAAGACAGTCGCACATGTTGTGATGGCACCAGAACACCGGATCCAATGGTGAGTGGTACGCGCCCATGTCGCCGCTCACGAAGCCGTGAATGTTGTTGTGCGGCGTCGATTCGAGCATGCCCTGTGTCGTCTGCTCGCGCTGCATCGTCGCCGGCGAGCTGGCGAAGGTGTAGAAGTTGGTGAGTTCGAGGATGCTCTCGATGACATCGGCGCCCACATACGACAAATCGGCCTGATCGGACGGACCGATCAGGCGCGTGGTGTTGAGCAGGGGATTGCCGTTTCCCCAGAAATGCGACGGCACGCTGCGGCTGGTCGTCCAGTTCCAGTACGGCAGTGCGAACTCGTCGTGAGCTGACAGTTTGCGGATGATCGCTTCGAAGTACAGAAGGTAGGCGCGATGCCAGGGTAGGAACCACCAGTTCCGGTGCGGACAATGATCGAAATGAATCTGGGCTTGCGCGACCCAGCTGCGCGGGTTGCTGGAGGGCAGGTTCTTCATCGCCTGCACGCCGTCCTTGAAGGCCTGGATGATCGGATCGTTGGCGGCGAGGTTGGCGATGTTCCGTCGGGTCGGACGATTGGCGATCTGATCACGACACGATTCACAACCGCCGAGCAGGAGGAGGCTCGACATCGCTCCGGCCTGCTTGAGGAAATCGCGTCGAGACCAGCAGCTGTCGAACGTCATGCGTCACCTCATGAATGTCGCGCGGATTGTTCGCCGGATTGGCCGCTGTCCTTAAGAAACGCTGCAGCGCCGTCAAACGAACAGCCGGTGCCAGTGGCGACTGCGTCGGTTAGCCCAACGCGACCGCCGGTGGTACGCCGACGTACCTGGCGCGGGGACGGATCAACTGCCCGGTGGCGTACTGCTCGAGCGCATGGCCGATCCAGCCGACGCTGCGGCCGATCGCAAACAGCATCAACGGCGATCCTGGCGGCAGCTTGAGCACGCGCGCGACGGCCGCGAGCGCGAAGTCGAGATTGGGCTGCTCGCGAGTGGCGGCGGTGGCGGCGCGCACGAACTCGACGATGAAGCGATACTCGGCGGACGTGGCGTAACGCTCGCCCAACATCTCCAGCAGCAGTCGCGCCCGCGGATCGCCATCGCGATACAGCGGGTGGCCGAAGCCGTCGATCGTTTCGCCGCGGCGCAGCCGCGCGCTCACCGCCGCACGCAGCGGCCGCGATCGACGTATCGACTCGAGCATCGCCTCGACGCGCGCGCCGGCGCCGCCATGTTTGGGCCCCTCGAGCGCCGACAGTCCGGCGATCACGACGGCGTACGGATGCGAGCCGGCCGAGGCGACACATCGGGCGGTGAATGACGACACATTGAGCTCGTGATCCGCGCAGAGCACCAGCGCCGCTCGCACGATGTCAGCGCCGCGTGCTCCGACGCCCCACTTTCGTGCGAGCACGAGGTCGACGCTGCGCGCCGCGGATGCCGCCCCGGTCGCGGACATCGCGAGCAGACGTACAATCCGCAGCCCGGATGCCGCGACATGGGCCGGCCGCAGATCCATGGCCAGCGGATCGTCGGCCGCCGCGGCAGCCAACATCGACTGCGCGCGGGCCACGAACGGAGCACTCGATCGCAGCGGCGCTGCGGTCCTTCGCACGGCCGGAGGCGGTTGCGCGTCGAGGGGCACGGACCAGATCAGCGCGGCGACATCTTCGAGCGATCGCGATCGGGCGAGCACCGCGGTGTCGACGCCGCGATAGTACAGACTCCGTCCGTCGATCAGCGCGATCGATGATTCGAGCACCGGCATGCCCCACTGCAGCGCGTGCGCAGCCGCCTTGTCAGGGGCCCGTCGTTCTTCAGTTCGTCGCCGCAGCCGCGTGACGTCATCGTGGGCATACATCCGCTCGCGTGTAGCGCCGGCGGCCGCCTGGGAGCGGATGAAGCCGCGGCTCACGTAGGCGTAGAGCGTCGCGCGGGTCACGCCGAGCAGCCGCGCGGCGTCACCGGCACCGATCCAGGCATGAACGGTGTCACTCATATTGATTCACCAATCAACGTTGACAGCATCATACCTGGGCGCTACGGTGGCGATATGGAGAGTAAAGGACTGGAAGGAGTCGTCGCCGCGTCGACTCAACTGAGTCACGTCGATGGTGAGCGCGGTGAGTTGATCTTGGCCGGCTACCCGCTCGACGACATCGCGGAGCGCGCGACCTTCGAAGAGATGACCTGGTTGATGTGGCACGGCGAGCTGCCGACGCGATCCGATCTCGACGCGTTTGGCGCCGCGCTGAGCGCAGTGCGCGAGATTCCAGAAGCCGCGGCGACGCTTCTCCGCGAGTGTGCGCGCCGCAACCTCGACGCGATGGACGCTCTGCGCATGGGAGTCGATGCGCTCTCGCTCGTCACCGGCGATGAGCTCGGCATCGTGGCGCGCGTCCCGACCATCGTCGCGACGTATGTCCGATTGCGACGCGGACTCGAACCGCTCGCCGCTCGGCTTGATCTCGGACACGCCGCGAACTTTCTCTACATGTTGAGCGGCGAGATACCCGATCCCGAGCGTGTTCGCGGGCTCGAGACCTATCTCAACACCGTGATCGATCACGGTCTCAACGCATCCACCTTCACCGCCCGCGTGATCACGTCGACTGGATCGGATCTCGTGTCAGCGGTCGTCGGTGCGTTGGGTGCGTTGAAGGGTCCGCTCCACGGTGGCGCGCCTGGACCCGCGCTCGACATGGTGTTCGAGATCGGTGATGCGTCTCGCGCCGAGGAGGTCCTTCGCCGCAAGCTCGAGGCCGGCGAACGTCTCATGGGATTCGGCCATCGCATCTACAAGGTTCGCGACCCTCGCGCGGACGTGCTGGCGAAGGCGGCCGAGCGCCTGTTCACGCGCGCCGGAGACATGTCGTTGTACACGCTGGCGCGCTCGGTCGAAGCGCAGGCGATTCGATTGCTGGAGGAATACAAGCCGGGACGCCGACTGCAGACCAACGTCGAGTTCTACACCGCGCTGTTGCTGCACGGGCTCGGATTCGAGACCTCACTGTTCACACCAACGTTTGCGATTGGACGTGCCAGCGGCTGGATCGCACATGCGCTCGAGCAGCGGCGCGCGAATCGCATCATCCGTCCGCAGTCGGAATACGTCGGACCGCGGTACAAAAAATTCGTCCCGCTGCCCGAGCGCGGACAGCGGGACGTGGTTGGGGCCGGTCTTCGAACTTAGCGGCGGCGAGTCGCTTCGTATATCGAAGCTGCGCCACCGCCGATGGCCGCACCCACCATTGCACCCTTCTTGCCGCTGACGATGCCGCCCAGGCCCGCGCCGCCGGCAGCCGATCCGCCGATGATCATCGCGGTCTTGCCCCACGAGCGTTCGGGCTGCACCTCTTCGCGCACGGGCTCGCGATCGTCACGGGCGACGGTGCGGTCGACGGTGCGCTGCGAAACTGGCGCGCGTCGTCTGCTGACGACGGTCGGCCTCGGCGTGTCGATCGACTGCGTGATCGCCGGTGTCGCGACCGGACGCAGCGCGGTCGAGTAGTTCGCTGCTGGAACGAACTGCGGACTCACGGTCTGAACGGGCGCTGCGACTGGCGTGAACGCGTCCACTTGGGCCGTGCGTGCGCCCATCGTGTACATCGCCACACCGGAAATCAGCGCTCCTGCTACTCCTGCCGCGATCGGGTTCATGATGCGTTTCTCCTTGTCGGCGACTGTTCGGCCGCCTGCACGGAGATAGTCCAAGCGCCATGCCAAATCACGCGGCCGCGCAAGTGATTGACTGGCCAGGTGATTCGCCGCGGACCGCCGAGCCAAGCCGCGATGATGTCCTCGATCGGGCTCATCCCTGCCTCAGACGCGGCACACTCATTTCAAAATGTTGGCGTTCGCATCTACAGCAGTTGCAGAATGACGCAACATGTAGGCCGGGCCTGAAGAACAGGCCCGGCCTACAAAGTGTGAAACGAGGTTTCTCATGCGCGGTGCGATGTTGTTTGTTGCTGGACTCTTGACCGGACTGGCCGCTCACGTCGTCGCCGCGCAGACTGGAAACCGCGGCGTCGAGATGATGAATCACGTCGGCATCAGCGTGCCCAACGTCGCCGAAGCGGTGACGTACTACACCGAGAAGATGGGCTACCGTGAAGCATTTCGCGCCAACGATGCGAACGGACAGCCGCGGCTAGTCTACATGCAGATCAGCAAGAACACGTTTCTCGAGCTGAATCCAGTGACGCCGCAGCGGCCTGCCGGCTTCTCTCACTACGGGCTTGTCGTCGACAAGACTCCCGATGCGGTCGCGCTGTTCAGGAAGCGCGGCCTCACCGTCACAGATGCAAACGTGAGCGACACGAAAGCCGTGATCGCCAACATCACCGATCCGTACATGGGGCGGATCGAGCTGGTAGAGATCACGCCGGAGTCGCAGCATCAAAAAGCGATTTCGAGTTGGCGATGAAAGCGCGATTCGGCGCGTGGCTCGTCGTCGTCTCCGTGCTTGCGCTCGCCACGTTCGTCGAGACGCAGCAGCGTGGGGGCACACCGCAGACCGATGCGGTGACGCCGGTGAACAGCGGCGCAAACCCGTACCGCATCATCCGCGACTGGGCGCATCTCGACATCGAGAAGCGCGACTGGGGCGGATCCAATGGCGTCGCGATCGATCGCGACGGCCAGTCGGTGTGGGCGACCGATCGCTGCTCGCCAGGCACAACGCCGGGATGCCTCGGCAGCAAGGCGAACCCGGTGCACCACTTCGACGAGAATGGCAAAGAGATCACACGCTTCGGCAGCGGTATGTTCGTATGGCCGCATGGCATTCACGTCGATCGCGACGGCAACGTGTGGGTGGCCGACTCGCGCGCGCCAAGCCCTGAGGAGCTGACCAAGTTTCCCGGCGAGGACAAGAAGGGGAGCGTCGTCATCAAGTTCAGTCCCGAAGGCAAGGTGCTGATGACGCTCGGCAAGCCCGGCGTGAAGGGCAATCCTCCTGAGGCGCTCACCGAGCCGACCGACGTCGTCACCGATCCGAGGAACGGCGACGTGTATGTCGCGGAGAGTCATACCAACGTCGCCGATCCGAATCTCGTCGGGCGCATCTCGGTGTTCGACAAGACCGGCAAGTTCCTGCGCGTGATCGGCAAGACCGGCACCGGGCCAGGTGAGTTTCGAACGCCGCACGCGCTCGAGTTCGACTCGCAAGGTCGCTTGATCGTGGCCGACCGCCACAACCATCGCATTCAGATCCTCACGAAGGAAGGGAAGTTCATTCGCGAGTACGACGACTTCGGCCGCATCAGCGGGCTGGCGATCGACAAGAACGACGTGATCTACACCGCCGATTCAGAGTCGACCGAAGCGGTGCACCCTGGATGGAAGCGAGGGATCCGGGTCGGTAGTCTCAAAGACGGCAAGGTGACGATCTTCATTCCGCCGCACGCGGTGCCGAACTCCGCCGACGGCGCCATGGGCGAGGGGATTGCCATCGATGCAGCCGGCAACATCTACACCGCAGAAGCGCAGCTGAGGGGCGTGACGAAGTACGCGAAGAACTGATAGCATCGGAATCTGGTCGGCTCAAAGTCTTCATGGCAGAGACGTTTATCCTGATTCCGGGGCGCACCAGCAAGCAGGGGTGCGGCGTGAGTGAAGGCAAGTTCGGCGACAGCTATCAGCAGGAGATCACGACGCTGCAGGTGGCGCCGGCGGACATGAAGCGCCTCGGTCTCGCCAACGGCGATCGCGTGCGTGTGACAACCGAGAGCGGACGGCAGATTGACGTGCCCGTCACCGCCGCCACCGGCGACGAGCTCCCGCCGGGCCTGCTGTTCATCGCCTACGGCGATCTCTCGAGCCAGCTCATGGACGGCGAGACGCATGGGTCGGGCATGCCGACGAGCAAGGGATTCGACGTCACCATGGAGAAACTGGGTTAGCACATGAGCACGCCCGCGGCCACCAAACCTGCCGACGCGTCGGCCACCGTCATCACCGATTCCACCTGTACGTTCTGTGGCTGTGTGTGCGACGACATCGACATCACCGTCAAAGACAACCACATCGTCGATGCCAAGCGCGCGTGCGTGCTCGGCAAAGCGTGGTTCTACAACCATCATGCGGACGATCGTCCGAGCTGCCTCATCGACGGCAAGCCGGCATCGGTCGACGAGGGTGTTGAGCGCGCGGCGCGGATTCTCACCGAAGCGAAGTACCCGATCATCTACGGCCTCAGCGATACGACATCGGAAGCGCAGCGCGTGGCGGTCGGGATCGGCGACGCGATTCGCGGCACGGTCGATACGACGACGAGCGTATGCCATGGACCGTCTGGCATGGCGTTCCAGGGCGTCGGCGAAGTCACGTGCACGCTCGGCGAGATCGCCAATCGCGGCGATCTGATCATCTTCTGGGGCGGGAATCCTGCGGAGAGCCATCCGCGTCACTTCACGAAATACAGCCTGATGCCGAAAGGGATGTTCGTCCCCAACGGCCGCAAGGATCGCACCGCGGTTGGTGTCGACGTGCGCAAGACGAAGACGGCCAAAGCGATGGATCTGTTTTTCCAGATCAAGCCGCGCGCCGACTTCGAAGCGTTGTGGACGCTGCGTGCGCTGGCGAAGGGCATCGAAGTCGATCCAGTGCAGGTCAAGAACGACACCGGCATCGAGCTGGAGCGCTGGCAAGACCTGATGAACCGGATGAAGGCGGCGAAGTTCGGCGTCATCCTGTTCGGCATGGGTTTGACGATGACGCGCGGCAAGCATCTCAACAGCGAAGCGCTGCTCTCGCTGGCGCGCGACATGAACAAGTTCACCCGTTTCGTCGTGAAGCCGATGCGCGGCCACGGTAACGTCACCGGCGCCGACAACGTCGTCACGTGGCAGACCGGATATCCGTTCGGCGTGAACATGTCGCGTGGTTATCCGCGTTTCAATCCCGGTGAATACACCTCGTCCGACACGCTGGCGCGAGGCGAAGCCGACGCGGCGATGCTGATCGCCTGCGATCCAATGGCGAACTTCAGCCAGCCGGCGCGCGAGCGATTGAAGTCGATTCCCTACATCGCGCTCGATCCGAAAGACACGCCGACCACGCGGCACGCGACGGTGGCGTTTACGACCGCGACCTACGGCATCAACGTGCCGGGCACGGTGTATCGCATGGACGACGTGCCGATCTTCCTGCGACCGGCGTTTCCCTCGTCACACCCGAGCGACTTCGAGGTGCTGTCCGCGATTCAACGACGAGTGCTCGAGCTAAAGCAGTAGGATCCCATTCCGGCCTCTTCATGAGCAGCGGGTACTTCAAGATCGCAGACGGGACTGTCTACGATCCGATCCACGGCGTGAACGGCGAGCGCCGCGACATCTGGATCCGCGACGGCAAAATCGTCGACCCGCCCTCAGATCCGAACATCCGTCCCGATCGCACGCTCGATGCTTCTGGCCTGGTCGTCATGCCGGGCGGCGTCGACATGCACTGCCACATTGCCGGTCCCAAAGTGAACTCCGCGCGTAAGATGCGCCCCGAGGACAAGCGCAAGGCCGACAAAGTGGTCGGGACGGCGAAGACGCGCAGCGGGACGATGGGCAGCGTACCGAGCACGTTCGCCACCGGCTACAAGTACGCCGGCCTCGGCTACACCACCGCATTCGACGCCGCGATCCCGCCGCTCGCGGCGCGCCACGTCCACGAAGAGTTCGAAGACACGCCGTGCATCGACAAGGGCTTCTTCGTGCTCATGGGCAACAACCACTTCGTGATGGAGTCGATCCATCGCAACGAACCCGATCGTCTGCGATCGTTCGTTGCCTGGCTCCTGGGCGCGGCCAAGGGCTTCACGCCGAAGATCGTCAATCCGGGCGGCGTCGAAGTATGGAAGCAGCTGCCGAGCGGCAACGTGCACGGATTGGATGAGAACGTCGGCCACTTCGACGTGACGCCGCGGCAAATCATCGAGCAGCTCGCGCTCGCCGTCGACGAGCTGCGGCTGCCGCACTCGGTGCACCTGCACTGCAACAACCTCGGCATGCCCGGCAACTGGCGCACGACGCTCGAGACGATGAAGACGTTCGGCGACTCGCGCGGCCATCTGGCGCACATCCAGTTCCACAGCTACGGCGGCGGCGAGGGCGACGAGACGACGTTCAATAGCAAGGCGGGCGAACTCGTCGACTACGTGAACGACCATCCGAATCTGACGGTCGACGTTGGGCAGGTGCTGTTCGGCGAAACGACGACGATGACGGCGGACGGCCCGCTCGGCTACTACTTGAGCAACGCGTTCAAGAGCAAGTGGTTCTCGGCCGACACCGAGATGGAGTCCGGTTGCGGCATTGCGCCGATCGAGTACAAGAACACCAGCATCGTGCACTCGCTGCAGTGGGCGATCGGGCTCGAGTGGTATCTGTTGGCGAAGGATCCGTGGCGCGTGGTGATGAGCACCGATCATCCCAACGGCGGATCGTTTCTGGCCTACCCGCAGATCATCCAGCTGCTGATGGATCGCACCTATCGCGAGGACGCGCTCAAGCTCGTGCATCCGGCCGTTCGAGAGCGATCGCAGTTGGCGAATCTCACCAGGGAGTACAGCCTCTACGAGATCTGCATCATCACGCGCAGCGGTCCCGCGAAGATCCTCGGTCTGGTGAACAAGGGGCATCTCGGGGCGGGTGCCGACGCCGACATCACGATCTACACGCCGAACGACGACAAGACGAAGATGTTCGAGCTGCCGCGCATGGTGATCAAGAACGGCGTGGTGATCGTCGAGCAGGGCGAGGTGCGCGAGCCGATCGCCGGCAAACTGCTGTATGTGTCGCCGGAGTACGACCGCGGCATCGAGGCCGATATCGCGCAGTGGTTCGAGAAGTACTATTCGATTCGGTTCCGCAACTACGCGGTGCCGCTCGAGTACCTGCACGACGCGCAAGAGGTCCGTATCTAACGATCGTAGTGTCCGGCTTCAGCCGGACCTGCAACGACGCCGATGCTCCGACTCCGCTACAAAGCAGACACATCAATCCCCGTCGAGGTCGAAGGGCTGACGCCGAACGCTGTTCGCGCGCTGTCGCTCGCCGACGTGCAGCGCTTCGAGATCTTTCACGGCAACCGCAAGGTGCCGCTCGCGGAGCTCTTCGACGCCAGCGGCGATCCGTCCGACGCGCGCATGGTGCTCGAGGGCAACCTCGCCGGCGTGCACTGGATCGGCGCGCAGATGACGGAGGGAGAGATTGAGGTGCGCGGCGACGCCGGTCGCCATGTCGGCAGCGAGATGACCGGCGGCACGATCCATGTGCACGGCAACGCCAGCGACTGGGTGGGCGGCGAGATGCACGGCGGGCTGATTCACGTGCACGGTCACGCCGGGCACTTGATTGGCAGCGCGTATCGCGGCAGCGAGCGCGGCATGACCGCGGGCACGATCCTGATCGATGGCTCGGTGGGCAACGAGGTCGGCCTCACGCTACGTCGCGGAGTGATCGCGATCGGCGGTGCGTGCGGCGACTTCGTCGGCGCCAACATGATCGCCGGCACCGTGCTCGTGTTCGGCCAGTGCGGGAATCGTCCCGCCGCGGGGATGCGGCGCGGAACGGTGGGACTGCTCGGCGAGAACCCGCCGTCGCTGCTCGTGTCGTTTCGCAAAAGCTGCGACTACGAGCCGACGTTCCTGCGGCTCACGTTCCGTCACCTGCAGTCGCAGGGATTTGCCGTCGCCGACGAATACTGGCACGCGCGCTACGGTCTCTATCACGGCGACCACGTGACCGTCGGCCGCGGCGAGATCCTCATCCGCGAACGAACGTAGTCCACCACTCGCGAGTTTTTTCTGGGGCAGCCGCCCGAGGCAGGCCGGGGCAGGGCGGGGGCCGGCCCGGGGCAGGCCCGGGGCAGGCCCGGGGCAGGCCCCGAGATCATCGCAAGATTCTTTTGTCGCCATGGCGGACGGTGACAAACGTGCGATCGAGGTACTCGAGAAACGGCACGACAACTCTGCGGCTGCTGCCGAGCGCCTGACGCAGCTCGCTGACGGTGGCCGGACCATGCTTCGCGATGAAGCCTTTGACGTTCGCGGTTGCTTGCGCGGCTGCGGCTGCGCTCAACACGAGCTCGGCGCCGATCTCGACGACCTCGCCGCTCTCGATGAGGAACTTGAGTGCGCGTTGCGCGGCGGCATCCGGGGTGAGCTCTTTGCGCGACGGTGGCTCGAGCGGCTGGGCCGCGAGCGCGCGACGCAAGGTTTCGCCCGCTGCTCGTAAAGCAGCGGGAAGTGAGGCGCGATGCGAGCTTCGGTGAATCAGCGGGCCGGAACGCGCGAAGCCCTGCTCGGACACGTGCCCGATCAAGACGTCGAACACCTCGTCGATCGGAAACTCCCTCGCGATGGCACCACGGAGATCGGTGAGCGCCAGACCTGGGCGCTCAGGGTGCGCTCGATGCTCGTCGTCGACGAGTTGAGCCACGCGCTGAATGGCGGCGGTCCACGTCGTCGTATCGACGAGCATGTCTCCCGTTGCGATCAGCACGCGCTCTCCAACCATTTGTGCTATCGCCCGATCGATCTCGACTTTGCTGAATCGCGTCTTCACGAACGCGCGCGAACGACGGATGACGACGTCGCGAGCCACTGATGCTGCAATGAAGTCGGTGGCTGAGCTGAGCGATGCCGCGACGCGTTGCAGCCACTGCTGCCGTTTGGCGGCGCGAAACGCGCGGCGCGACGCATCAGGGTCGAGGACAGTGGCGCCCGCAAGCGTGTGCTGTTCGGACCAATCGCGAATTGTGAGATGGTCACCGACATACAAGTACGTCGGTGATTCCAGACGCAGTTGCGCGACGACGTTCTGTCCGACCGCCAGTTCCTTGCCAGTGCCAAGCGCGACGCGTGCCGGAACGTTGCCGCTGCCGTAGTGCACCCGCACACGAACGCCGTCTTTCAATGGCTTGCCGGCTCGCGGCGATATGTCGAGCCTCACGTCGAGGCAGTCGCTCGCGCTCCCCATCTCCGGCAAGGCGATCACGTCGCCGCGATGCACGCCTGCGATCGGGTCGACGTCCGCGAGATTGAGGGCCGTTCGCGTGCCTGGCCCGCTCACCTCGACATCCCGCCCGTGCGACTGGATACGACGAATGCGCGCCAGCTTGCCGCCTGGTTGGATGACCACTGCCTGACCACGTTGAAATCGTCCCCCAACCAGCGTGCCGGTCACGACGGTGCCTGCTCCCGCGAGCGTGAACACGCGGTCGACCGCGAGTCGCGCCTTGCCAATATCGCGTGGTGGAGGCGCCGCCGACAACTCACGCGCGAGGGTGGACTTCAGCGTGTCGAGTCCGCGCCCGTTCACAACGGACGTCGGCACGATAGGAGCCTCGACGAACCCGCTGCCCTCGAGATACTGACGCACCTCCGATATCGCGGCCGCCTCGTCTGCAGCGAGATCGGCCTTCGTCAGCGCCACAACCGCCCGCCGAACGCCGAAGTAGCTGAGGATCTGCAGATGCTCCTCGGTCTGCGGCATCCAGCCGTCATCAGCCGCGACAATCAGCAACGCCAGATCGATCGCGCCGACGCCGGCGACCATGTTCTTGACGAAGTCTTCATGCCCGGGCACGTCGACGATGCCAACGTGGATCGGCGAGGCCGACACCGGCGAGGGCAGCTCGAGATGCGCAAACCCGAGATCGATCGTGATGCCGCGCGCTTTCTCTTCCGGCAAACGATCGGGATCGGTGCCGGTGAGCGCTTTGATGAGCGCGCTCTTCCCGTGATCGACGTGCCCGGCCGTGGCCACGATGTAGTGCGTCGCGTCCGCCATCAGCGAAGCGTCACGCTCCCGAGGCCGCGAGGAGCGCGCGAATGACGGCCGCGTCCTGGTGTGGAAAGACCGTCCGGAGATCCAACTTCATCGAGCCGCGGCCGACGTAGGCAATCACCGGCTCCGGCTGGCGCCGCAGCTGCGCTGCCAGCGCCTGCGCTCCGAGCGTCGGATGCGTCACCTCGATCGTGATCGAGGGCATCGCCGATCGAGGCAGCGTGCCGCCGCCGATCTGCGCGCGACTCGTGGCCACGCGCAGGCAAAGCGGCCGTCCATTCAGAGCGGCGACGATACGCTCGGCGCGAGCACGAAGCCCCTCGATGTCGGCGCGCATCATCTCGAGCACGGGCATGTGTGCCTCGCCGCGCAGGTAGGCATCGGCGGTCGACTCCAGTGCCGAGAGAATCAACTTGTCGCATCGCAGCGCGCGGAAGAGCGGCTCTCGCTTGAGCGACTCGACCATCTTCTTGCGGCCGGCGATGATCCCCGCCTGAGGGCCGCCGAACAGTTTGTCGCCGCTGAAGCACACGAGATCGACACCGCGCTCGAGAACCTCCATCGGCGTTGGCTCGTGCTCGACGCCGGCAACGGTCTCGGTCGGCACCATCGCACCGCTGCCGAGGTCCTCGACGAACGGCACTCGTTTCTTTCGCGACAGCGCGGCAAGGTCCTCGGTGGACGGTGAGTCCACGAAACCATCCATGAAGAAGTTGCTGCGATGCACCTTCATGATGAGCGCGGTGTTGCGGGTGATCGCGCGAGCGTAGTCGCTGACGTTTGTGTGGTTGGTCGTGCCCACTTCGCGAAGACGCGCACCGCGTGCCTCGAGGATCTCGGGTATGCGAAAGCCGCCGCCGATCTGCAGCAGTTCACCGCGCGAGATGATGACTTCCGACGCTCCCGATCCTCGTAGTGTCCGGCTTGAGCCGGACCGACAGAAATGCTCGAGGATGAGCACGAGTGCCGCAGCGTTGTTGTTGACGACCGTCGCCGCTTCGGCGCCGCAGAGGATCGCGAGCGCGTGTTCGAGGTACGGCGCGCGGCCGCCGCGAGTGCCGTCGGCGACGTTGTACTCGAGCGTGCTGTAGTTGGCGCCGACGGACGTCAGCGCTCGAATGCTTTCCGCAGCAAGCGGCGCCCGCCCGAGATTGGTGTGGACCAGCACGCCGGTGGCGTTGATGACCGGTGCAATGCGCGACGCGTGCAGACGCTCGAGGCTGGAGCGGATGCTTGCGACGATGGCATCAAAGTTGGGGATCCCGCGAGGCCTCGACGTAGCCTTGGCGGAGGCCGGGGTCTTCTGCGATCGCAGCGTCTGCAGATGCGTGCGCACGGCACGGACGACGAGCGGCGTTGGCAAGCCGATGTCGCCGAGCGCCTGCAGGACTTTGTCGACGGAGGGTATCGCTCGAAAACGTGACGTCTTCACCCAATCGCGATTGTATACGGCGCTCAAGCATCCTTATTCTTGTCGTCCCAGACCTTCGGCTCCCAAAGCTCGATCTTGTTCTTGTCTGGGTCCATGATCCACGCGAACCTGCCGTTCTCGTGTGATTCCGGCCCTTGGATCACTTCCACGCCCGCCGCACGCAGCTCGTCCAGCAGCTCGCCAAGGTTGTCGACTCGGTAGTTGATCATGAAAGGAGAGTGGCTTGGGCTGAACCACTGGCTGTCGTGCTCCGCGACATGCCACACGGTCAGGCCTCGATCGTCCGCCTTGTCGTCCGACCATCTGAGAATGGCGCCGCCAAACTCTTCCAGCGGCATGCCCAAATGCTTGCTGTACCACGCTGCCAATGCAGCGCTACTGCCCGTGCTCTTGAAGAAGACGCCGCCAACTCCCGTAACCTTCGCCATTGTCGCCCACCTGGCAAAGCTAGCCGCATAACGCCGTGCCGCTCACTTGCGGCACGTGCGCGCCAACAATAACACTGCGCGCGAGCGCGCGCGTGAGCGCCGCCCTGGTCTACACTCTGACTCCATGCGACGACTCATCATCCCATTGATGGTCATCCTCGTGACTGCGATCGGCATACTGCACGCGCAAGGTGGCCGCGGACCGCAAGCCCCGCCGAACATCGCCGGCGCCTGGACTGGCACCTGGAGCGCCTACAACCCGGCCCGCGCAACCGCACCGCCCAAGGAGTTGTGCGCCAAACTGACGGCGACCATCGCGTCGAAGGGCGACACATGGCAGGCGGTATTCGAAGGCGACTGCGGCCGCCCGTACAAGTACACGATCACAATGGAAGGCCGTCAGGCGGGTAGCGCTGTGTTGTTCAAGGGTACTGCCGACCTCGGTCCGAAGGACGGCGGCGTCTACGACTGGATCGGGCGCGCCGACGACAAGGAGTTCGTCGGCTTCTTCACCAGCGGCTTCTACACCGGTGTGTTCACCATGACGAAGAGCGAACCGACCGCGCCAGCGAAGTAGGTCAGCGCCAGGCGTCGATCGACACCGTCGCGCGCAGCGAGCCACTGATCATCTTCCAGGCTCCTTGCGTCTCGCCGCCGGCAACGACGATGTTGATCTCCGATGGCTCGAAGATCGTGATCACATCGTCTGGTTTCGCCTTGAAGCGGGAGGCGTACGGCTCGACGCCGGCCACCGCGCGCGGCCGCATCAGGTACTGAATCCACTGATTGTCCCAGTACTCACGCGCGGTCAGCAGCGCGTTGTCCGCGCACCACGAGATCAGCTTTTCCTTGGTGTCGAAGCCGAGATCGACGAAGCCGCGCGCCACGATCGGATCCATCACGAACAGCGGCTGACTGTACTGCTCGACCGCCGAAAGCGAACGTCGCATCTTTTCCTGCCACGTGGCCCGAGGGCCGTAGCCGGCATGCGTGTACCACCCGCCGAAGAAAATGCTGGCCACGCTGTCGGTCGGCTTGAAACCTTTCTGAACGTGCAGCGGCTTCCACGGGCTGCGCTCTTCGGCTTCGGGGAACACCGCGGTGTAGGCGAGCCAGTTGCCTAGTGAGCCCATGTAAGTGTCATCCGGCACCGACCCACCCTGAAGGTTCTGCGACAGCAGACCGTAGGCGCGTCCGATCGTGGCGTTCGCGTGGTTGTAGGGTCCCATCACGCCGATGCCGTCGTGCATCGCGATCTCTTTCCGGATCGGACCGTTGACGACCGTGATGGTCGCGAACGAATTGGTGCTGCTGGATCGTGCAGAGATGCCGCTCGATGCGAGTGCGAGGATGACTGGGAAGTATTCGGGCCGCGCGCCAGCCATCACCGCGTTGACCGCCACTTTCTCCACCGTGAATTCCCAGTACTCGCGAAACGCGGTCGGGCGGAGCCGGCCGACGACCTTGTCCGGTGGATGACTGGTCCCTTTGAGCATCGCCTCCACCCGTGCCTCGGTCGGCAGCACGATCGGTAGCATGTCCGTCCAGTGGTTCTCGACGAATAGCCGCTGAAGGTTGTCTTCGTCGTCTGGGTCGATCAGCCGCGGCGTCGTTCGCTCGAATGTCAGGCCTTGAAGATCGGCATCCTCGAGCGGCGACAGAAGACCGTCGAGCACCTCCTGCATGAACGGCCGCTTCGAGATCGGATCCTGACCTTCGATGTAGGCGCGAAGATCAGCGGCCGTGCGGTCGACAACTGGCTGTGGCACATACGCCTGACGGAGGCGCGGCATGCCCATCGCGAGCGCGGTCGCGTTGCAGAGCCGTCTGAAGACGTGCGTGTGGACGGCGACCGATGGGACGCCATCCTGCTCGAGCGCCGCAGCGAGCCCGACGACCGTCGGGCTACAGGTGCTTCAAAGACCGACCCCGAGAATTGCGGCGTCGCCGTCTGCCGCGATCGCCTTCCGCATCTCGGCATCGTCTGACCATGTTTCCTTCGGACGGGTAATGCGAGTGTTCACCGCCGGGAGGTGTTCGGCGAACCATTGCCGCAGCTGCTCAATGAAGACGTCGGTGTTGTCGAACAGGCAGTCGACCAGATAGACGGTCTTGCCGTCGAGCGTCGACAGCCGTGGTGCGAGACGTTTGCCGACGACTTTCGGCGGATAGCCGCGAGGATCGTGGACGGTGATCTGCTGACTCATTACGTTCATCCCTTGATTCGCCGTAGAGCGGAGTCTCGCCGTAGCGCGAAGCGCGAAGGCGGAAGCCTCCGCGGAGACGCGCACGCTGAAGCGTGCGCTCTACGACGGTCGTCAGCGCCATGCGTCGATCGAGACAGTCGCGCGCAGCGCGCCGCTGATCATTTTCCACGCCCCCTGTGTCTCGCCGCCGGCGACGACGATGTGGATCTCGGACGGCTCGTAGATCGTGATCACGTCGTCGGGTTGAGCCTTGAGACGCGACGCGTACGGCTCGATGCCGGCAACCGCCTTGGGGCGC
>Ga0075433_10001679_pt1 | contig 16479 bp, 15 predicted proteins | sample RhiMethybrSRZTD2_FD_75299 | JGI IMG/M metagenome (GOLD analysis project Ga0075433, IMG submission 75299) | Populus rhizosphere microbial communities from Tennessee, USA - Rhizosphere MetaG P. TD hybrid SRZTD2 | ecosystem: Host-associated > Plants > Roots > Rhizosphere > Soil | place: USA... | reverse complement strand
TTGATGTCCATGGCCCAGTTGGCAATGTCAATCATATGCGCGCCCCAATCGGTCATCAATCCGCCGGAATAATCCCAGTACCAGCGGAACGTGAAATGAAAGCGGTTGGGGTTAAAAGTCCGCTTCTTCGCCGGACCGAGCCACATGTCGTAGTCTACCGAGCCCGGAGCAATGCCGTCTGGAAGCACGGGTGTTCTCCCTTTCCAATCCAGATAGGCCCAGGCCCGAACCAATCGGACTTTGCCCAACTTGCCTCCCTTCACATACTCGACGGCTTCCGAGTAGTGAGGGGAGCTCCGCTGTTGGGTTCCCATTTGAACGACGCGATCATACTTGCGCGACGTCTCGACCATGATCCGTCCTTCACCAATGCTCACGGACAACGGCTTCTCGACGTAAACATCCTTGCCAGCCTGGCAAGCCATCACTGTGGGCAAGGCATGCCAATGATCGGGTGTGGCTACAATGACGGCGTCCAGGTCTTTCAGGTCAAGGACCTTGCGGAAATCGCGGGTGACTAATGCAGGACGTTGAGAGACCTGCTCCTCCGTTGCTTTGAGCGCCTTGCCACTTTGTTCATCGTCCACATCGCAGAGGGCCACACATTCGATATCCTTAACGCGGAGAAAGTCCTTCAGGTCACCTCGACCCATACCGCCGCACCCAATCAGTGCCACTCTGATGCGATCACTGGCACCCAAGACCCTGGAGCTCGAAACCGCAGTGCTACCCATCAACGGACTGGCGCTGAGAAAGGCCGAGCCGGCTGCCGCGCCCAAACTCACTGAATCCTGCAAAAACTTGCGACGACTCTTGGATTTCATGAGACCTCCTGACTAGCTCCTGAGAATTCGGACGAAAGCAAAATTTCTTGACCGGGCATAAGAATAGTCTCTTTCAGTGGCGCCCGCAAGCGCTAGGTTTCTTGCTATTGAGTCTTGAGTTTGGTCATGACGACACCTCACCTTTTGCCACGTCGCCTTTTTTCCTAGGTGACTCTGATTGACGGAATGCAAGCTGTCCATTCGGCGGCTTCCCTTTTTTCTAAAAACATACTTGAGGAGATTGTTTCTTGGATCAACAAGCGGAAAAGGGCAACTCGCTCGGTGAGCATCGGGCAGTCGCGGGGCCGCTTTTCATGGGTCCTGTCCTGCCTTGACTAGATCGCTCGCATGTTTTAGGCTTCGAGTTGAGAAACGTACCCTGGTAAAGAAGAAAGGCAGGACTCCATGAAGCCCAACGACCCTGCGCTGCTGATTCAGGCCGAGGACCAGCCGGGAGTTTTGTTTCAACTGACTCGAGTCATTGCGGCCCACCAGGCCAACATCGGTTACATCGATATCGTGGGGCGGTTGCGGGAGCATGCCAGTGTCTATCTTGAACTGCAGGACGTCTCGGACCTTAATCAACTGATCAGCGAACTCCAGGCGCTTCCAGTCGTTCGTTCGATTGAGCAACCAGAGCCTTTTCTGAAGATCTACGGCAAACGGGTCATCATTATTGGGGGCGGAGCACAGGTCGGTCAGGTGGCTTTAGGTGCGATCAGCGAAGCGGATCGCCATAATATTCGCGGCGAGAGGATCTCAGTGGATACAATTCCGCTCGTCGGAGAACAGGAGCTGGCCGGCGCCGTTCGCGCAGTGGCACGCCTGCCACGCGCCAAAGTGCTCGTGATGGCAGGCGCACTGATGGGTGGCGACATTACTCAGGCGGTGATTGGGATCAAAAACAAAGGCATTCTGATTATCTCTCTCAACATGGCTGGAAGTGTACCGGAAGAAGCTGACTTAGTTGTGAGCGATCCCGTTCAAGCTGGAGTCATGGCGGTGATGGCTATTGCGGACACTGCCAAGTTTGACATCAGCCGACAGCGCTATCGTAGGTATTGACACCGGTAGGCCGATTGCCGCGCGTGTTGAATGGAAATGAGAATTCCGTTCCCGTTTGAAAACCAAAGCAGCCGACCCCCAGACGGCGACACGCCGCAGGGTAGAGACGCCCTCGGAATCAGCTCACACCTTAGATCTTGTGTAGGGAAGGTTTCCTTGCCTACTTAGCCCGTCATGGGCAGCGTCCTAGCAACTTTGTACTCGCTCAAGCAAGTCAGACCGTGGCGCATTGAGCGTTTTCTGAAAGGCGCGGTTACCAGCTGCATTGACGAGAAACCCAGGGCTCGCACGAACCGCTCACCTTGACTACGAGGCCCAAATTAAGCGTGTGATCCTTTGCCTTGAGGACCAGGTCCCATCAACCTATTGGCTCGCCCGCAGGAGCCAGTATCTGCAGTGTGGTACGAATAACAAATGCCTTGACGCGCTCGCGATAGGCCTTCATGTGTGGTGCCCCCAAATGAGCAGACAGGGCCTCAAGGTCTGACCACTTCTCAACCACGGTTACGCCGTCTGAACGTATTGGGACCTGAGCCGGCAGACCGCTCGCCAGATCAATCGTCGCGCCATATTCGATACAACCGCCCTCTGCCCGGACTTGAGGTGCAACCCGGCTGAACTCCGAGAGAAAAGCTGCGCGCGTACCGGGTTGAAGTTCGACAGTTGCAATAACATGAATCATTAGTTCGTATTCCTATTCCTGAAGCCGTGAAAAATCAGGTACCTCGCCTCCCGTGATGGCTGCAACGCTTGGCGTATTACCGGAGGCGCGGCTCTGTTTGCAGATGCCATTCGCGGGCAAGCATCCCATAAAGAGCGTGGTCCACAAAGTGGTCATAGAGCCACTGGGCTTCGCGGAGAGTGCCTTCGAAACGAAAACCCAGCCGTTCCGGAATCGCACGGCTCTTTCGGTTTTCCACAGCACAACGAATCTCGACTCTGTTCAGCTTTAGCTCAGTAAAAGCGTGACTGATACAGGCACGACAAGATGCGGTCAGGATTCCTTGTCCCTGATGTTCTTTGTCCAACCAATAGCCGATGGAAACCGATCGATTTGCCAAATCAATTCTATGGAACCCAATTGCCCCGACAGCCTGTCCCCGCAATAGAATGACATTCTGAAATGCCCCGTTCTCGCAAAATTGCGTCTGGGCAGTTTGAATGAAGGCCCTGGTGTCCTCTACTGTGTTTACACCGTCAACCCAGGGCAGCCACTCACGGAGATGCTCTCTATTGACCTGGGTCAGATGAAAGAGTTCTTCAGCGTATCGTGGTTCGAGCAAAGCAAGGGAAACATCTGGACTCAACGGGTGGCTAAACATGAAACCAAAGATCGGTTGACGCTCTCAGGGATTGCAGCTAGATCATCCGAGACCAGCCAACTCTTTGCGGTCTCGCGTTGAAGAGTTCCCCAATGATACCAATTTTCTCTTCGAGAACGTTCTGCATAAGTACGCTCGCTCATCTCAAACACTTCCCGGCGCGCCCAGGTCTATTCTATCCCAACAGCCCATGCGCGGTCCAAGCTGTTACAAATCGTGCAGCCCGCGGAAGGAGCGCACTGAGTTGCGATATGCTACAATGACATTGCCCAGGGGTATAGTCGTGGGGTTCGGGCGATGAGACCAGTTTCACCTCACATGCGCCACTCGGCGTGCTTCGGCTTGCTGATCGTTTTTTTCCTTTCACCAATCCTTGCCTCCCAATCTCCAGCCGAAACCAAAGATCCGGAAGCGCTCTTGAAGGACCTCGGCAGAATCGACTTTGATCTCCAGCGCGTATTGAGCATCAGAGATTTCAGCCTGCGTCGAGATCCCTTTACTATCACATTTGATCGGGGTCAAATAATATTCCTTCGGCCAGTCGGCGACCTCGTTACGGGTCTCTACTTTTGGGGAAGCGGAACCATTGTGGGGATTCCTCCAACGAAGACCGAGCGACAGCAGCTAAATCTCTTTACTGGTTCCCCGGTTCTCAACGAGCACTTTCGCGAAGCTCTGATTTGGTTCTCTGACAATACTTATGACGAACTCATGCAGCAGGTGCAGGCAGGCGGCGAGAATCTGGAGAGCCATTCCAGTCTCTCGTCAGCGTTGTTTCAGCCTTTTCTCCACGAATCTTCATTGACTCACTATCGCATCGTTGCGGATTTGATGAACGGGCGAAAAGCTCCACTCTTCTCAGCCAGGATTTTCGGTACGAAACTAGGAGCTTTCAATTTTACGGTTGATTGGCGCAAACCAGAGTCTGTGAGCCTGGGGCAGGTGCAGCAAAGCGGCGGACGTATCTATTACGATAGCTGGTGTAGCTTCGCGCAGGGTCTGTTACGTCCGGTTCCAGCCTCTCGACTGGATCCCGAAGTGGCAGCCAGATTTCGCTGGGACACCACCATCGATGTTCTTTCTTATCAGATCGACACTCAAATTGACCGCCAGGACCGAATTTCGGGCAGTACCGAGATCGAATTCAAATCGGAACAGGAAGGCGAGTGGGTGCTTTCCTTCGATTTGGCGCGTTCGCTGAAGGTTTCCGAAGTCCTGGATGAAGGGCAGCGGGTGCTTACCTACTACCAGAATAGCGACATGAGCAGCGAAGAGGAAGTGAGCAAACTGGGTCATGATTTAATAGTTGTCTTGCTCAAGCGGCCTCTGCATCCTGGAGAAACGAGGCGCCTGAAATTCGCGTATTCCGGTGACGTGATCTCACGCATGGGTAATGGTGTCTTTTATGTGGGCGCGCGGGGGAGCTGGTATCCAAACACCGGAGTGTCAGACCGCGCACGTTATCGTCTGTCATTTAGATATCCTAAGGTTTATACGATCGTCGCAACCGGGGATCCAGTCAGAGACTGGGAAGAAGGGGACCAGAAACATAGCCTCTGGGAAAGCCGAAGTGACCTTCCGATCGCGGGCTTCAACTATGGCGATTATGTTAAGAAGACTGCACTGGCCGGCAAGATCCAGGTGGAGGTGTATGCCAATCGCAGCATCGAAAACCTCTATCTGGAGGTGCTGTCACGCCAGGAAGAGATCAAAGAGGCCATTCAACAGCGACGCGCTAGCGGCCGAGGAGGTGTGGAGGGACTTCAGGAGTTCGTTGCCGCTGCACCTGACTTTTCGGATTTCGATACGACCCGTTTCTCTGACGAAATCGCTCGGAAAGTCGTCAAGGCTGTGCTCTTCCTCGAGCCCATCATGGGTGATTTTCCTTTTAGTCGTTTGGCTGTGTCGCAAATACCCGGCAGGTTCAGCCAGGGCTGGCCATCCTTGCTGTATATCAGCAGCCTGTCGTTCCTGCGTCCCGAGCAAAGAGTACAACTGGGAATAGGCCATGATCGGGAAGCGGGTTTCCTGGAATGCCTGCATGCCCATGAGATCGCCCATCAATGGTGGGGGAACCAGGTTTCTTGGAAGAGTTATCACGACCTGTGGATGTTCGAAGGGTTCAGTAACTATCTGGCATACTTGTTCATGAAAGAGACACATCCGGGCGGCAGGCAGTTTCGTGAGTTGATGCGCCACTCCAAGGAGAAGCTTTTGGTCAAAGGCTCCGCGGGGCAGACGTACGAGAGTGCAGGTCCGCTCTGGTTAGGCGCCCGGCTTTCCTCGTCCAAATTTCCGGATGGCTACACCAACCTGATTTACAACAAAGGCGCCTGGGTTCTGCACATGTTGCGCTATCTCATGCAGGATCCCAATTCGGGGTCGGACCAGAACTTCTTTTCGTTGATGAGAGATTTTCTTACGACTTATCGAAGCCAGGCGGTCTCCACTGAAGATTTCAAACGAATGGTCGAAAAGAAAATGGAGAGAGCGATGGATTTGGAAGGGAACTCCAAGATGGACTGGTTTTTCAGCCAGTGGGTTTATGAAACGGGGATTCCGACCTATCGCTTGGAGTCTACAGTGACAGCGCTGAAGAGCGGACAATTCCTACTCAAAGGGAAGATCAAACAACAGAACGTTTCTGAAGAGTTTATGATGCCCGTCGAGGTTTTTGGAAGATTCGCTCCCAATCGAGTTGAGTGCCTCGGACGCGTCGTAGTGGCCGGAAATGAAACCGCCTTTCGCTTTACGATAAAATCAAAGCCGCAAAAGGTGACGCTTGACGAAAACAATGAGATCCTTTGTGAGAACAAGACGCTGTAACACAACCCAAATTGCTCGCGAAGTATCCGAGAAGAACAAATCGTTTGACTGCGGAGACGACCGCGACCCCAGTTCTGTAGAAACTCCGATGCAACGCAGCCATTTGATTCTCATTTGGCTCGGTATCCTGGTGTTCCTCCTCGTCTCCCAGGGAAGATTCTTTTCAGAAGACTCTTCGGTCATTGTAGCGTCTTCATCTCCGCGCGTATTTGTCTCAAATCCCAAATGGGAGGAGATTGTTCTGCAAGAAGTTAATCGCCTGCGGCAAAAGAGGGGATTAGTACCGCTCAAGATCAACCCCAAAGCACAGGCCGCTGCCCGCAAGCACAGCTTGGATATGGCGAAGCTGGGATATTTTTCCCATCAGGACTTGCAGGGCAAGTTCGTCGACGACCGCTTGCGTCGAGTCAAGCTGAGCGACTGGCAGGGGATTGCAGAGAATATTGCGAAGTGTGGTGTTTCTTCAAATCCGGCTCAACAGACTGTTGATGGCTGGTCAAAAAGTCCCGGCCATGCGAAGAATATGTTCAATCCTATTTACAGCGAGACCGGTATCGGTGCCGTCCTCGATCCGGATCATGATATTTTGTTCTGTCAAGTTTTTGTGGCCCCCTAGAATTTCTCCTTGCCGCCAAAACTGCCTGGGCAATAATCCCACAGCGTTATTTAAAACCCCCAAAAGCTCATTGCTCTCACCCCGGAGTCCTTACCGAAAATTCTCTATCAGCACCAACTGGGCGGGCGAAAGCTTGAGAGCGACCTCGCGGCCTAATCTCTTGTCAATGGCCAAATAGACTTCTCACACGCCACCAGAACCCAAAAGAAAGAATGGTGAGTTGCCAACCTGCTGCCCCGCGACGAGCTGCGTGTGCACTGCTGGAGCCACACTGGCAGTGGGCTCTGAGACGGGCGCTTCGATAAAACTTCCCGCCTGTTCGTGAGCATTCAGCAACGCTTCGACCTCTTGGCATAGCTCCTCATCGCCACCACAGGTCTTGGCGAGAAAGTCTCTCCATTCTCCGGGCTCTTGCTCCAGAGCCAATTCCAACAGCCTGTCAATTTGCTGCCAACGTTCAGGAGTCATAATGGCAGTGGTAAGTGATAAGTGGTGAGTGACGAGAGCAAGACGACATCCTCCTGAGTGGCCGATTTCCAGGCGGAGTGGCATGTGCTCCTTCAGAGCTTCGTTTATCAGTTCGCTGCATATCGGTAACAATTGCTTCGACAGCCTCAGCTGTTTCGTCTACCTTTGTTCGACTGACCACTCATCACTCGTCACCCTTTTTCAGTTCCCAGTACAACCAAACTTTGGCTTTGTTCCACTCGCGCATAACCGTGATGGGTGACTACCTCAGGACCTCAGCGGTTTCTTCAACGCTCAGCTCGCCAAAGTAACGCAATTCTACAATCCGGCTCTTTCTGGGGTCAATTTCAGTCAAATCATTAAGCACATCGTCCAGCGCTATCAGGTCTGTGTGAGTTAGGCCGTCTGCCGACGCGTCCTTATCGGCCCTTGGGCACCCCCGAAAAGGCGGAGAGGGCAGAAAGGGCGGGACGTACCGACCTAGTAGGCGAGCTCAACCACTCACAATTGGCGCATTTACTAAACTTTACTTTGCTTACGGCTTCCAGCGCAGAATGGGACGGCGCGCTGCCTGGACTTCGTCGAGGCGTTTGACGCGCGTGGTGTGCGGAGCATGCAGCAATAGGTCGGGCTGACTCTCGGCTTCTTGCGCGATCGATTTCATGGCATCGATGAAAAGGTCAAGTTCCTCTTGACTCTCTGTCTCGGTGGGCTCAATCATCAGGGCACCCGGGACAATCAGTGGGAACGCCACCGTCGGTGGATGAAAACCGTAGTCCATCAAGCGCTTGGCAATATCCATGACGCTGATGTGATGTTTCGCCTGCTTCTTGTTGGAGAAAACGACTTCGTGCAAAATCGGCTCATCGTAAGGAAGGTCATAAACGTCTTTCAGTTGGTGTTTGATGTAATTCGCATTCAGAATCGCCACAGAGCTAGCTTCCCTTAGTCCTGACGGACCATTGGCCAAAATGTAGCAAAGTGCCCTAACCACTGTTCCAAAGTTGCCATAGAAGGCCTTCAGCTTGCCGATCGACCGCGGTCGATCGTAGTTGAAACGATACATGCCCTCGGCATCTCTTTCGACTGTGGGGTAGGGAAGAAAGGGCTCGAGAATCTGTTTCACGGCTACGGGACCCGCACCCGGCCCACCGCCGCCGTGAGGCGTGGACATTGTCTTGTGCAAATTCATATGCAACACGTCAACGCCAAAATCGCCTGGTCGCGCCAGCCCCATGAGCGCATTCAGATTGGCTCCGTCCATGTAAACCAGACCGCCGCGTTGATGGACGATTTCGGCGATGCGCACAATGTTCGGCTCAAAAATTCCCAGGGTGTTGGGATTCGTGAGCATCAACGCCGCCACATCTTCTGTCATGGCCGATTCCAAAGCGCTAAGATTCACACAGCCATGCTCATCTGACTTGATGGCCTCTACCGAGTAACCGGCGATAACAGCGCTCGCCGGATTGGTACCATGAGCAGAATCTGGAATTAGCACTCTCTTGCGGGGATTACCACGGTTATTGAGACAGGCTCGAATGAGCATTACGCCGGTTAATTCGCCGCTGGCGCCGGCGGGTGGTTGAAGCGTTACCGCATCCATCCCAGTGATTTCAGCGAGACAGTCTGCGGCCGTCTTCAGGATTTCGAGATTCCCCTGTACCATAGACTCCGGCATTAGGGGATGGCTGCCGGCAATACCTTCAAGGCGAGCAACCCGCTCATTAATCCTCGGGTTGTACTTCATGGTGCAGGAGCCCAGAGGGTACATTCCGGCGTCAATGCTGTAATTCCAGGTAGAGAGCCGGGTGAAGTGACGGACGACATCGATCTCGCTGAGCTCAGGAAAACCCGCGATAGGTTCCCGCACGTTTCCGTCGCCGAGCGCCTTTTCCAGGTCAACTTCTGGCACATCCAAGGGTGGCAAGTCGTAGGCAGATCTTCCGACAGAGCTACGTTCGAAGATCAGATTTTCGTTTTGAGAGACATGAGGAGCAGCCTTACGAATGGTCATGGGTTTAGGTTTTGCAACGGTTGTGCGGTCTGGCAAACCTTGTCATCGCGCCATGGCAACGCTCTTTTCTGGAGCATGCGGGCCAGGTGCGATTCAGAGGCTATTCAGCATGCCAATTAACCGATCGATGTCCTCTCTGGATTTGGTTTCGGTAAAGGAGAGTAGGAGACAATTCTTCAAGTCCGGATAGTACCGTGCTAGCGGAAGCCCTGGAACAATCTTGGCGCTGTAAAATTTTCGGGATGACTTCCCGTACCGAGTCCCGAGGTCTATCACTACTTCGTTAAATCGGGGTCCCTCAAACCGGACCTTCAAGCCGGGAGTCTTCAGCAACTTCGAGAGTGCATACTGCGTTTTGGCCACATTCTGAACCGCAACCTCTCGGATTCCCTTTTTTCCCAATAGGCTGCAGTAGATAGTGGCCATCAGTGCGAAGAGGCTTTGATTCGTGCAAATGTTAGAGGTCGCCTTTTCTCGCCTGATGTGCTGCTCGCGGGTGGAGAGTGTTAGGACAAATCCACGCTTACCCTCGGCATCCACGGTCTGTCCAACGAGACGCCCTGGCAGATTCCGGACGAACCTTTCTCGAGTCGCCAGGAATCCGGCATGCGGTCCGCCGAAGCTGGCAGGGATACCCAGGGACTGAGTCTCTCCGCAAACGATATCAGCGCCGGCTGAGCCAGGAGGAGTGAGAATTCCGAGGGAAAGAGCTTCGGCGACCACCACAACCAGAAGAGCACCCTGATGATGCGCCAGTTCGGCCAACCTGACAAGCGGCTCGATATTTCCCAGGAAATTGGGGGACTGAACCACTATCGCAGCAACATCGGAGCTCATCCGCCGTCCAAGCTCGTTGCTATTTACCATGCCATTTTCCTGAAATTCCACCAATTCCAGACGAAGGTTTTGGTGTCGCATGTAAGTCTCAACCACCGCCTGATACTCCGGATGTACGGCAGACGCCATCAGGAAGCGGTGCCTCTGAGAAAGCCGGGCAGCCATAAGAACGGCCTCTGCCAGAGCAGTGCTACCGTCATACATCGAGGCATTTGAAACTTCCATGCCTGTGAGCTGGCAGATAAAGGTTTGGAACTCAAAAATAGCTTGTAGCGTGCCTTGGCTGATTTCAGCCTGGTAAGGGGTATAAGAAGTGAGAAACTCGCCGCGTGAAATGAGAGAGTCGATGATCGTGGGAATGTAGTGGTCGTTGACGCCGGCGCCTAGAAAGGAAAGAACCTGATCTGTGTTCTTCCGTTCGTAGGACTTGAACTGTGTCAGCAGCCCGACCTCACTCAAAGCGTTTGGGATCTTGAGAGGTGATTTGAGACGGATCTTCTCGGGAATGCCCTTCAAAAGATCTTCGATGGAGTCGAGGCCCATTTGCTGCAGCATCTTCTGCTGGCCTTCGGCAGAGCTGGGAATGTATCGCATCTATTCCGTAGACTCCTCGGCCACGTACTCTTCGTACTCGCTAGCGTTGAACAGATCCTTAAGCTCTTCGGAGTTGGAGATTTTCACTTTGATGAACCAGCCGTCACCGTAAGGATCTTCATTAACCCACTGAGGGGAGCCCACAAGCTCTTGATTCACCTCCACCACTTCCCCGGCCACAGGACAAAACACTTCGGAAACTGCTTTGACGGATTCGACGTTGCCAAAGGGTTCATTCGTATCAAATGTATCTCCAACTTTCGGCAACTCTACAAAAACCACATCTCCCAGCTCTTTCTGGGCGTGATCGCTGATTCCAACCGCGCCGATATCACCGTTGACTCTAATCCACTCATGCTGCTTCGTATAAAGGCAGTCCTCGGGAAACTTCATTGACTTGTCCTCCTGATTTCGGTGCGGTCCAGGCAAAAATTGCTGTACCTGGAGTTTGCACATTTGGAACTGGGGTCAGTGATCGGTAAGCGTCCCTCACCGAAGCTGGCTACAGCAATCTTTGGGCGAGGCCGCGGAGGCAAGATTACCCCTGCCTACCTGTGTCCCCGCATTCGCCATTCGACTTATGAAAACGAATTAGTAGAGCCGACGCTACTTCTTTCGCCTGTAAAATGGAGTTTCCACAATTCTGGCCGGCACCAACTGGCTGCGAATTTGAATTCCGATTGACGTCCCAACTTTGGCACGACCTACCGGAACATAGGCCAACCCCAAATTTTTCTTCAAGTAAGGCGCTGGTCCACCGCTAGTGACATAACCAACCACCTCGCCGTCGATCAAAACAGCATAGCCATCCCTTCCGATGCCATTGCCTTCCATCTCAAAGCCGATCAATTTCTTTGTTGTCCCAGCTTGTTGCTGCTGAACCAGCGCATCCCTCCCCAAAAAGTTTCCCTTCCTCATTTTGACAATCCAGCCAAGGTCTGCCTCCCATGGGGTAATCTGGTCCGAAATCTCATGTCCATAAAGAGCCATTTTAGCTTCCAGGCGCAGCGTGTTTCTTGCCCCGAGTCCAGCCGGCACGAGCCCATCCGCGGCACCAGCGGTCAGGAGTTTCGTCCAAATCCTTTCTGAGTACTCTGGGGCAAAGTAAAGCTCAAAACCATCCTCGCCGGTATAGCCGGTCCGTGCGATGATGCTGCCGACGCCGTCGCACTTACCTTGCCGAAACCAATAATAGCGTATTGGAGCGAGATCGATATCGACGCATCGTTGCAATATGCCAGTAGCTTTGGGTCCTTGGATGGCGAGCTGGGTGTACCTTCCACTTGCGTTGACCACGCTGGCGTCGAAGGAATTTTGCCCGGAAACCCATTCATGATCCTTTTCTGTGTTCGAGGCGTTCACGCAGATAAAATAGGAATGCTCGGACATGCGATGAACGAGAATATCGTCAACAAAACTGCCGTTGGGATAGAGCAGGGCAGAGTACTGAGCTTGTCCGTCCTGAAGCTTGGAAGCGTCGTTGCAAGTTACTTTCTGAATTAGCGCCAGGCTGTCCGGGCCTTCGACGATAATCTCTCCCATGTGGCTGATGTCAAAAAGTCCTGCAGCGTTCCTCACCGCTAGATGCTCTTGAATAATGCCGGAGTACTCAATCGGCATATCCCAACCGGCAAACTCCGCCATCCTGGCTTTGAGGTTTCTATGAACTGAGTTAAGGTGAGTTTTCTTTGCGGGGGAGTTGAAACTCATGAAGGTCAATGCGGGTGGTTCCCTCGAAGGCCGGAGGCAAAACTAACATAGGGGTTATGGGGTGTCAAGCAGGAAACTTGACCTCTTAGGTCTCTCGTCATGATATGGAAGTCATTGATTCTTTAGTGACTTCCTTTTTCTGAGACAATCTTCAAAAGTTGGCCGGCTATGAAACCGATGAAGTTGTGGCGAGACGAAAATCCCGAAGTAATCCACCGAAGGAGTGGCAATTATGTTTCACTGCGGCAACTGCAGCAAACTGGAGAGAGATTGCCGGTGCGAGCGATTTTGCACGTTATGCCAAGCCGAATATAGTGTCCGGCTGTGCGAGGATGGCTACTACTATTGCAAAGACTGCCGTGACGCCTGCGACTACCGCTGTGATGGTAAAGACTCTCGCGAGCTGGCGCTATAGAGCTTGAGCCAGCTCAGGCGGCTACGTCATTTTCTTTGCGACTCTGGCAGACGATGCAGCGCTTCACCCAGGGAAGTGCCTGCAGCCTCTTTTCCTCGATAGGCTTTTTACACTCCTCACAAATGCCGTAAGTTTTTCTCTTAATCTTCTCGATGGCTTCCTGCACACTGACCATGACCTCACGATCCAGTTCACAGAGAGAAAAAAGCTGCTCTTTGGAGTAGGATTGAACGCAAAGATCATACATATCGGGCTCAGGTTCGTCGAAGCCCTTTATTCCTTCAACCCGCTTTCCTTCGATCGTTAAGTGGAGTTCTTTGAGCTTTCTCATTAGTACTTCCTGGTAAAAGTCCATTCTGCCTTTGTCCATAACGCACTCCTTTCGCCCGGGGGAAGGTGTGAAACCGTCACGCAAGCTGTTCCAGTGTTGGGCTGAACAGAGACGTCGAACGTTGTTGTCACAACCTATCTGTCAGCTTGCTCACTTCTGATGCGTTCGGGCAACTCTCACTTGAAAGGTCGATTCTCCTTTCCCGATGGAGTCCGCGATTCTCACCACCACCTGCAATTGATGGGCAATTTTGAAGAAAAGGTTTGATGGCATTCTCAAAAAGAATCTGACCTAGCCCTTATAGAACTACGACGGCTTGAGGGCGTTTTAGCATCAAGCATGTTTCATACTGGGCGGCGTAAGGAAACCAAGGTTGGGTTCGTCCTGGATTGCGCAGCCAAGCGAAAGCGGGGGCGATCCACCCCAATCCACAATAGGCCTTTAACCAATTCACCAATGATTGGGTTTCGGAACTTCAATTCTTCGGTTTTGATATAATCGAATCGGGCCCTCTCCGCGTCAACTGGCTGAGTCCTGCGTGAAGTCCCCATTGTCTTTCCAGGGAAGAGGGGATGGCAAGGATGGGAGATTGTCCCGCTTTGGACGCTCCCAGGAAAGCTGGAAAACACGATTGGCGTCAGCGGATGCCGGAATTGCCGGGTCTTGTCGCTACCGTGGAGTTTTTATGGATTCCTGCCTTGATTAGGGATGGGAATTCCTGTCAATCGGTTTTCCTTGAACACGCTTACTATGGTTCCACAGACACTTGTTGAACTTTTTCTTCACGCCGTCACAAGCTACAAGAAAAGCAATGCCTTGATGGTAAAGCGATCAGGGTCTTATCAAGCCATTGCTTCTGAGGAGCTGTTGGAGGCGGTGAAAGAGCTTGCTGCGGCCCTGGTTCACCTCGGGATTGAGAAAGGGGATCGAGTCGCTCTGTTGTCAGAAAACCGGCCGGAGTGGACCATTTCAGATTTGGCAATCTTGTCAGTGGGGGCCATTAATGTGCCCATGTATCCAAATCTTCCAGCGGTTCAAGTCGAGAGCCAATTGGTGGATGCTGGCACAAAAGCTATCTTTGTTTCCAACAGGGTCCAGCACGACAAAATTTGCCAGGTCAGGGGTCGAGTCCCCAGCCTCGAAAGTGTGATCTTAATTGAGGGGCCGTTGTCGGACAGTTCGGGTTGCCTGTTGTTTCGAGACTTGCTCGGCACGGGCCGTGGGAGTTTGGAAAAGAATCCAACACTCTTTGAGCAAAAATGCGCACAAGTCAAGCCAAACGATCTGGCGAGCATTCTCTATACTGCTGGGACAACTGGAGCTCCAAAAGGTGTGATGCTCTCCCATTCCAATCTGGTTTCGAACGTCCTGGCATGTTCGAAAGTTTTTCACCTAGACGAGTCAGACGTGGCCTTGTCCTTTCTTCCGCTGTGTCATATCTTCGAGCGCACCGCCTGCTACCTTCAAATCTTCCGAGGCGTCACGATTGCCTATGCGGAGAGTCCGGAGGCAGTTCCGCAAAATCTCCTTGAAGTCAAGCCAACCCTGGTCGCAAGTGTACCCCGCCTGTTTGAGAAGATGCACAGTCGGATCATGGATACCATCGAGACGAGCTCTGCGCTGAAAAGGCACCTCATGCGATGGGCCCTTTGCGTGGGAAGAGAACACAGCCTGCTTAAGCTTTCAAGGACGAAGGTTCCATTCTGGCTCAGTTTGCAAAAAGAGTTGGCCTCCATTCTGGTGTTCTCTAAGCTGCGGCAAAGGCTGGGAGGCCGTTTGCGAATGTTCATTTCCGGTGGGGCTCCGTTGGACAAGGATCTGGCAGAATTTTTCTTCGGGGTGGGCGTTCTGATCCTTGAAGGCTACGGGCTGACCGAAACTTCCCCTGTGATTGCGGTCAATACTGAGGAAAACCTCAAGTTCGGAACCGTCGGGAAACCGCTCCCGGGAGTCGAAGTAAGAATTGCTGAGGATGGTGAAATCTTGACTCGCAGCACTTCCGTGATGGTCGGCTACTTCAAGAAAGAGCGGGAAACCCAAGAGTCAATTGTTGACGGATGGTATCACACGGGAGATCTCGGCGAGCTGGATCGTGACGGCTTCTTGCGGATTACGGGACGCAAGAAGGACATTCTCATTACGGCAGGAGCAAAGAATGTTGCGCCGCAAAAGATAGAGGGGTTGCTCAGGGACAATCCTTACCTTTTGAATGTTGTGGTCGTGGGAGACCGCAAGCCGTTTATCGCGGCCTTGGTCGTTCCGTCTCGTGAGAAGGTGATTGCTTACGCTCGCGGTCGCGGACTCGATTGCAGCAACTATTCCTCGCTCATCCAATCTCAGGAAATCTATGACTTCATAATGGAACAGATTCGAACATCAACTCTGGAATTGGCTTCCTTTGAGCAAATCAAGCGAATTGGCATTTTGGAAAACGAGTTTTCAATTGACAATGGGGAATTGACCCCCAAAATGAATGTTCGTCGCCACAAGGTGGAAGCTAATTATGCAGATCTGATCGAGAGTATCTATACTCGATCCGTCCACCATTGACAACGGACGGATGTTCTTTGACGAAGACGGCCTTTTCAAAATCTAAACGGTGCTTTGCCCGACGTTGAAGACGTTGTATTCCATATCATCGGTCAAGTTGTGTTTTGCCAAGCGAGAGTGCCGGGTTTGTGTCATGAGTTCATCCATGATGTAATCTGAAGCTAAAGGACGCTTGCATGAAGATAGACAGAGTTGCCGTGGTGGGAGCAGGAGTGATGGGATCCGCGATTGCGGCGCATTTTGCCAATGCAGGTTTCTTTGTAGATCTGCTGGATATTGTGCCAAACTCCCTGACCCCGGAAGAACAAGGCCGCGGCCTTACGCTCTCTCACCCACAAGTTCGAAACCGCATCGTGGCCAAAGGTTTGGAAAGTGCGAGGCGCAGTAAGCCTCCGGCATTCTTTGCCCCGGAATGTGCGGAGCTTGTCCGTCTAGGCAATCTGGAGGATCATCTCTCTCGCTTGTCTGAGGCTGATTGGATTATCGAAGCAGTAACTGAAAATCTGGAAATCAAGGAAGGAGTGCTGAAACGTATTGATAGCGTTCGCAAGCCCGGAACGATTGTAAGCTCCAACACCTCTGGCATCCCAATTCATCGGCTGTCGACTGATCGGGGCGCGGATTTTCGACGACATTGGCTCGGGACCCACTTCTTCAATCCTCCTCGATACATGAAGTTATTAGAGGTCATTCCTACAACCGAAACCTTACCGGTCGTCATCCAGACGGTTGCGGAGATCGGTGATCGGCGGCTGGGGAAGGGGATCGTGTTTGCCAAGGATACGCCGAATTTCGTAGCGAACCGTGTTGGAACTCTGAGCCTGCAACACACCGTTCACGTCATGGTGGCAGGTAACTATTCCGTGGACGAGATTGACCAGATGACGGGCCCGACAATTGGCCG
>Ga0075433_10001677_pt1 | contig 16484 bp, 7 predicted proteins | sample RhiMethybrSRZTD2_FD_75299 | JGI IMG/M metagenome (GOLD analysis project Ga0075433, IMG submission 75299) | Populus rhizosphere microbial communities from Tennessee, USA - Rhizosphere MetaG P. TD hybrid SRZTD2 | ecosystem: Host-associated > Plants > Roots > Rhizosphere > Soil | place: USA... | reverse complement strand
TGCTGTAGAGCCACGAACAGATAATAGCTTCCCTTGTTTGCATGAAGCGTGAAACGTGAAACGTGACGCGTAATCTCACTCACGTTTCACGTTTCACGTTTTAGCCCAACTATGACACCAGAAACACCTGCGGGGCCGGTCGTGGATGCTGCCACGATCTTCGACATCCTGCGTTGGCGAGCGCTCAACCAGCCGGAAAAGCGGGCCTACACTTTTCTCGTCGATGGCGAGCTGGCCGTGGCGCATCTGAGCTACGCCGAGCTAGATCGGCGCGCGCGGGCGATCGGCGCGCGGTTGCAGCGCCTTGGCGCACAGGGCGAGCGCGTGCTGCTGCTCTTTCCGCCTGGCCTGGAGTATATCGCCGCGTTTTTCGGCTGCCTGTATGCCGGCGCAGTCGCCGTCCCAGCCTACCCGCCGCACCCGACGCGGATTGATCGCACGTCGTTCCGGCTGCGGGTGATCGCCCGCGATGCGCGCCCGCTGGTCGCGCTGACGACTACGTCGATCCTTGCGCTGGTCGAGACGCTGTACGCGCAGGAGGCCGATTTTCAGGCGATGAACTGGCTGGCGACCGATCAGCTGACGAACGAGGCGGCCCAGCGCTGGCAGCCGCCAACGACGACGCGCGACACGCTAGCTTTTCTCCAGTACACCTCGGGCTCGACCGCCGCGCCGAAGGGCGTGATGCTGACCCACCGCAACCTGCTGGCGAACGCGGCCTATATCAATGAGGCGGAGAAGAATATCTCGCAGCGCTTGGGCATGTTCTGGCTGCCGCCCTACCACGACCTTGGACTGATCGGCGGGATTCTTCAGCCGCTGTATTATGGCGACACCTCGCTGCTGATGTCGCCGGTCTCCTTTTTGCAGCAACCGATCCGCTGGCTGCGCGCGATCGCGCGCTACGGCGCAACGCACAGCGCGGCCCCAAATTTCGCCTATGACCTGTGCGTGCGCAAGATCGGCCCCGAGCAGCGCGCCACGCTCGATCTGAGCAGCTGGCAGATCGCGTACAACGGTGCCGAGCCGATCCGCGCCGAAACGCTCAACCGGTTCGTGGCGGCGTTCGGGCCGTGTGGGTTTTGCGCCAGCGCGTTCATGCCCTGCTATGGGCTCGCCGAAGCAACGCTGATGGTCTCGTCCGCGCCGGGGGCGACCGAGCCGATCGAGACGACCATCGCTGCCGACGCGCTTGAGCAGCGGCGGGTCGTGGCAGTTGCGCCCGATGCACCTGGCGCGCGCACGCTGGTCAGCTCTGGCCGCACGATGCTGGACACGCAGGTCAGGATCGTGCAGCCCGATTCGGCGACGCTCTGCCCACCCGACACGGTCGGCGAGATCTGGGTGTCCGGCCCGACCGTCGCCAAAGGCTACTGGCAGCGACCGCGCGAGTCCGAGCAGACGTTTCGCGCGCACCTGGCCGATAGTGGCGCGGGGCCGTTTTTGCGCACCGGCGACCTCGGCTTTGTGCAGGACGGCGAGCTGTTCGTGACGGGCCGGCTCAAGGATCTGATCATCATTGGAGGCCGAAATATCTACCCCGAAGACCTGGAGCGGACGGCCGAGCAGAGCCACTCGCTGCTGCGACCGAGCTGCTGCGCGGCGTTTTCGGTCGAGGTTGATGGCGAGGAGCGGGTGATCATCGCGCAGGAGGTCGAGCGCCGCTATCGCGATGCGGACGCCGACGAGGTGCGCCGCGCGATTCGCCGCGCGGTGATGGAGCAGCACGACGTGCGGCTCTACGCCGTGCTGCTGCTGCGCGCTGGCCGGATTCCGAAGACATCGAGCGGCAAGATTCAGCGCCACGCCTGCCACGATAGCTACCTGGCGGGGACGCTGGATATGGTGAAAGAGTAACGCATGTCCCATACCCCCGATCAATCGGTGCCATCGGCGGCGGCGATCCAGGAATGGCTGGTTGCCCACTTATCCGAGCTGCTTGAGATCGCGCCAGACGAGATCGATGTGCGCGAGCCCTTCGCCAACTACGGCCTCGGCTCGGTCCACGCGGTGAGTCTCTCCGGCGATCTGGAGAACTGGCTTGGTCGCCGGCTGTCGCCCACGCTGGTCTACGATTTCCCGACTATCGCGGCGCTGGCCGAGCATATCGCCGCAGGGCCGGAGCCAACAGCGACTGAGCCGGATGCGCTGCGACCTGATGCGTCCGAGCCGATCGCGATCGTCGGGGTCGCCTGCCGTTTTCCGGGTGCCGACAGCCCGCAGGCGTTCTGGCAGCTGCTGCGCGATGGCGTGGACGCGATCACCGAGGTGCCGACGCAGCGCTGGCCGTCGCGCACCTTCTACGACCCGAACCCTGCCACGCCAGGGAAGATGAATACGCGCTGGGGCGGCTTCCTTGGCCACATCGATCAGTTCGACGCGCACTTCTTCGGCATCGCGCCGCGCGAAGCCGAGCGGATGGATCCGCAGCAGCGCCTGTTGCTTGAAGTGATCTGGGAGGCGCTCGAAGATGCCGGGCAGCCCGCCGATCAGCTGGCCGGCAGCCCGACCGGCGTATTCGTCGGGATCAGCAGCAGCGACTACTCGCGGCTGCAATTCGATGATCTCGCGAGCATCGACGCATACGCCGGCACCGGCAACGCGCACAGCATCGCGGCCAATCGCGTCTCGAACCTGCTCGACCTGCGCGGGCCGAGCGTTGCGATCGACACCGCCTGCTCCTCCGCGCTCGTCGCCGTTCACCTGGCCTGCCAGAGCCTGCGCGCGGGCGAATGCGGGTTGGCGCTGGCCGGCGGCGTGAACGTGATCCTGTTCCCCGAGCTGACGATCGCCTTCTCGCAGGCGCGCATGATGGCTGCCGACGGGCGCTGCAAGACCTTCGACGCCGCCGCAGATGGCTACGTGCGCAGCGAGGGCTGCGGCGTGGTCGCGCTCAAGCGGCTCTCGACCGCGCTCGCAGACGGCGACCAGATTCTCGCGCTGATCCGTGGGTCGGCGGTGAACCAGGATGGCCGCAGCAATGGCCTGACCGCACCCAACGGCCCAGCGCAGGCCGCCGTCATTCGCCAGGCGCTGCGCAGCGCCAATGTCGCGCCGGCGCAGATCGGCTACCTCGAAGCGCACGGCACCGGCACGCCGCTCGGCGACCCGATCGAGGTCAGCGCATTGCAGTCGGTGCTGCTGGATGGCCGCGCGCCGGATCAGCCGTGCTTGCTCGGCTCGGTCAAGACCAATATCGGCCACCTCGAAGCCGCCGCCGGCATCGCTGGGCTGATCAAAGTCGTGCTCGCGCTGCGCCACCAGGAGATTCCGCCACATCTGCACCTGCGGACGCTCAACCCGCATATCGCGCTCGACGGCACTGCCCTGGCGATCCCGACCACGCGGCAGCCCTGGCCGGCGGGTAATGCGACACGGCGTGCGGGCGTCAGCTCGTTCGGCTTTGGCGGCAGCAACGCCCACGTCATCCTGGAGGAAGCGCCCGCAGCGCGCCCGCACGCCCGTCCAACCAGCCAGCCGCCGTATCTGCTGGCGCTGTCGGCGCGCAGCGCTGCCGCGCTGCACGAGCTGGCGGGTCGCTACGAAGCGCTGCTGGCCGACGCGGACGCTGCGGCGCTGCGCGAGATCTGCTACAGCTCTGCTACGCGCCGCAGCCACCACGACTATCGGCTGGCGCTGGTGGCCGCGACCGGTGCGGCCTGCGCGGAGTACCTGGCAGCCTTTCGGCAGGGCGAGACGCGCGCGGGCATGGTCTCGGGTCGGGTGCTGCCGGGCCGTCGGTCGCGGCTGGCGTTCGTCTTTACGGGCCAGGGGCCGCAGTGGTGGGCGATGGGGCGCACGCTAATGGCGCAGGAGCCGGTGTTTCGCGCGATGATCGAGGAGTGCGATCAGCTGCTGAGCGAGTACGCGGATTGGTCGCTGCTAGCGGAGCTGTCAGCCGACGAGCAGCGCTCGCGGCTGGCCGAGACGATGATCGCGCAGCCGGCGCTGTTTGCGATTCAGGTGGCGCTCGTGGCGCTGCTGCGGCGCTGGGGCGTCGTGCCCGATGCAGTTGTCGGCCACAGCGTCGGCGAGCTGGCGGCGGCCTACGTGGCCGGCGTCCTGAGCCTGGCAGATGCCGTGCGGGTGAGCTTTCAGCGCGGGCTAGTTATGCAGCAGGCGACCGGGCAGGGCCAGATGGCGCTGGTCGAGCTGTCGCCCGAGCAGGCGCAGCACGCGCTGGCCGGCTACGAAGATCGCCTGTCGATCGCCGCGATCAACAGCCCGATCGCGACCGTGCTATCCGGCGATCCGACCGCGCTCGCCACATTGCTGGAGCAATTGGCGCAGCAGGGCGTCTTTTATCGGCTGTTGCCGGTGAATTACGCCTTCCACAGCGCTCAGATGGACCCGCTCCAGGATGCGTTCAGCGCCGGGATCGCGCCGCTCGACATGCTACCCGCCACGCTGCCGATCATCTCGACGCTGACCGGCCGCGCCGCCACCGACCAGGATTTCGACGTGGCCTACTGGAGTCGGCAGATGCGCCAGCCGGTGCGCTTTGCGGCGGCGATCGACGGCTTGATCCAGCAAGGCTATGATCTGTTTGTCGAGATCGGCCCGCACCCGGTGCTCGCGAAGGCGATCACGCAATGTTTACACGATCATCACGGCGTCGTGCTGCCGTCGCTGCGGCGCGGCGAGGACGAGCGCGCCACGCTATTAGGCACGCTCGGCGCGCTCTATAGCAATGGCTACCCGCTCAATTGGAATCGGCTCTACCCAGCGGGCGGTTCGCCGGTGAGCCTACCCGCCTACCCCTGGCAGCGCGAGCGCTACTGGCTGACGCTGCCGGCGGACGGTGGCAGCGAGCGCAGCTGGTGGACTCGCGACGGCGACCGGCGGCATCCGCTGCTGGGCCGGCTGGTGCAGCTGGCGCACGCGAACGTGTTGGTCTGGGAACAGTCGCTGGACCTGCGACGATTGCCGTATCTGGCGGATCATCGCTTCCAGGGGGCCGAGGTGCTGCCCGGCACGGCCTACCTTGAACTGGCGCTGGCGGCGGCGGCGCAGACGTTCGGCGACGGGCCGCGCACGCTCGACGAGATAACATTTCGCAGCCCGCTCTTTTTACCTGAAAACGGCGCTCGCACGATCCAGCTCGTGCTGACGCGCGACGACGCGCCTTCCTTCCAGATCTTCAGCCGCCCCAGTGGCGCAACGCGCGCGGACGAGCAATGGACGCTGCACGCGAGCGGGCGAATCGGCGCTGCTGCTGAAGCGAGCGCTGCGCAGCAGGCCGACCTCGCGGCCATCCAGGCGCGCTGCGGCGACGAGATCACAGCAGCGGCCTACTACCAGGAGCTGAACGCGCGCGGTCTTCAGTACGGCCCGCGCTTTCAGGGGATCACCCGGCTTTGGCGGCGCGCTGGCGAAGCGCTCGGCCAGGTGCGCGTCCCCTCGGCGCTGGAGCACGAACTCGACGACTATCAGTTTCACCCGGCGATTCTCGATGCCTGCGCGCAGGTGCTTGCGGCCACCGACGGCGGCAGCGAGCGCGCGTTCCTGCCGGTCGGCGTCGCTGCGGTGCGCTTCTACGGTCGGCCCAGCCTACAGATCTGGAGCCACGCCCAGCTGCGGCCCGATGCCGAACAGACCGCGCAGGGGCTGGTCGGCGATGTTTGGCTGTACGATGCCGACGGCCAGGTGCTGGTCGAGGCACGCGGCCTGCGCATTCAATACCTCGACAGCGATCTGTCGCGTGCTGTCCCCGCGCAGCTGGACGAATGGCTCTATCTGCTGCGCTGGGAGCCGCGATCCGCGGCAGCGCCCGCCGCGCCCGCCGAGCCGGGAACCTGGCTTATCCTGAGCGATGCGGCGGGTGTCGGGGCAGCGCTGGCTGCGCAGCTCGCCGAGGCCGGGCATCGCTGTGTGCTGGTCTTCCCTGGCGCAGCCTACGAGCAAATGGCGGATGATCGCTTTCAGATTCGACCGGCGCGGCTCGAAGATGTGCGGCGACTCTTTGCCGCCGCGCTCGCTGCCGGTCAGCCGCTTCGCGGCATGGTTCATCTGTGGAACCTTGATGATCGCCCAGCCGCCGAGACAACCGTCGCCACGCTGGAGGCAGCGCAGACGCTCGGCAGCGGCGCGGTCGTGTCGCTTGTTCAAGAGCTGGCCCGGCTGGGCCGGCGCGAATCGGCGCGCCTGTGGCTGGTCACTCGCGGTGCCATGGCGGTCGGCGAGGAAACGGCAGCGCTGGCGCTCTCGCAGGCCGGCCTGTGGGGGCTAGGGCGGACGATCGCCCAGGAGCAGCCGACGCTCTGGGGCGGGCTGATCGATCTGGAGCCTGGCACGCTCGCCGACGACGATGGCGCGCTGCTGGCCGTAGAGCTGCGTCGCCCGGATGGCGAGAACCAGATCGCCTTCCGCAAAGGCGCGCCCTATGTCGCGCGGCTGGTCCGTCAGCGCGCGCCCGCTGGGCCAGCGATCGCGCCGCGCTGGCGAACCGACGGCAGCTACCTGATCACCGGCGGGCTGGGCGGGCTGGGCCTGCAAGTCGCCCGCTGGATGGTGGAGCAGGGCGTACGCCGCGTGATTCTGCTAGGGCGCACGCAGTTGCCGCCGCGCGCCGAGTGGAGCCAGATCGATCCGGCCAGCCGTATGGCAGGCCAGATCGCCGCGATTCGGCAGCTTGAGGCGCTGGGCGCGACCGTGCATCTCGCCGCCGCCGATGTGTCGGACGCAGCGCAGCTCGGCGCGTTCCTTGAAACATTTCGCCGCGAGGCATGGCCGCCGATCTGCGGCGTGGTTCACGCGGCGGGCGTGCTGCAAGACCAAATCCTGCTGCAACTCGAAGCCGCCGCGCTCGCCGAGGTCTTCCGCGCCAAGGTCGTCGGCGGCTGGCTGCTACATCAGCTGCTCGCGGACGCCGATCTGGACTTCTTCGTGCTGTTTTCATCCGCCGCCGCGCTGCTGGGCTCGGCCGGCCAGGGCAACTATGCCGCAGCGAATGCGTTTCTGGATGCGCTCGCGCACCATCGTCGGGCGCTGGGGCAGCCGGCCCTGAGCATCAACTGGGGGCCATGGGCCGAGGTGGGAATGGCGTCGCGGGCCAATCGCGGCGGGCGGCTGGCGCTCCAGGGCATCGGCAGCATCCCGCTGGAGCAAGGGCTGGCGCTGTTCGGTCGGCTGCTTGAACAAAACCTGATCCAGGTCGGCGTCATGCCGATCGATTGGGCGCACCTGTTCCAATATTATCCGGAGTTCCGCGCATCGCCGCTGCTCGCGCATCTGTCGCGCGAGGTTGGCGGCGCAACGCCCTCCGCCGCGCACACGAACGGCCGGGCCGGCAGCGCCCGCGTTACCATCCTTGCCGCCGCGCCGGGCGAGCGCTCGCAGCTGCTGGAGACACTCCTGCGCGAACAGGTCGCCCGCGTCATTGGGCTGGCCGCCGCCAGGGTCGATGTGCAGCAGCCGCTTAACACGCTCGGCATCGACTCGCTGATGGGCATCGAGCTGAAGAATCGGATCGAGGCCGAGTTGGGCGTGGTCGTGCCGATCGTGCGGCTGCTGGAAGGGCCGACGATCGTCGAGTTCGCGGCGCTGCTGCTCGACCAGCTCAACGCGATCATGCCCGCTGCGCCGCCGGTCGCTGCCACTGCCGAGCGCCCGCCCGAGCGCGCCAGCGCGCCACACCTCCAGATCGCCGAGATCCAAACGACCGGCAGCAAGTCGCCGTTCTTCTGCATCCACCCCGGCGCGCTCGATGTGTATTGCTACGCCGATCTGGCGCGCTACCTCGGCAGCGACCAGCCGTTTTATGCGCTCCAGCCGGCGGAGCTTGAGAACTACCGCAACATCGACGGCGAATCGGCACCCGCTATCCGCATCGAAGATGTGGCGGCGCGCTGCATCGAAGCGCTACGCAAGCTGCAACCGCACGGCCCGTATACGCTGGGCGGCTGGTCGATGGGCGGCGTCGTGGCCTTCGAGATCGCGCGACAGCTTCAGCAGCACGGCCAGCCGGTCGCGCTGCTGGCGCTGTTCGACAGCCCGGCACCACCATCCGGCGACGAGCGCACCGACTACGACGACGCCGAGTTGATGCCGGTGTTCGCCAGCTACCTGGGCGCGCGGCGCGGCGCGAAGCTGCCGCTATCATACGCCGACTTCGCCGGGCTCGACCTCGACACACGGCTGAGTCTGGTGCTAGAGCAGGCCAAACAGGCCAGCGTGCTCCCGCCCGACACCCGGCTGTCACAGCTGCGCTTCCTCTTCCAGACCTACAAAAATGGTCTGCGCAACGCAACCCATCAGCTGTGGAGCTACACACCGCAGCTGTACCCCGACGTCATCAGCTACTTTCGGGCCAGCGATGTCCTGGAGGCGTTCGACGAAGTCTTCCCCGATGCGCTTATCGGCTGGAATGCGTTCAGCGCCGAGCCGCTAGCGATCTACGATGTCCTGGGTGATCACTACACAATGTTCCTTGATCCATATGTCCAGGTGCTCGCAGAGCAGCTTAGTCGCTGCCTCGACGCGGTTCATGTCGAGCGAGAGTCAAGCTAGTCGATCTCGCATGCTGAATCCACGAAGGTCACGAAGCGCACGAAGGTGGAAAGACATTGAAACAGGCGATCTTCGTGTCCTTCGTGTCATTCGCGGTTCAGGCCGAGCGAGAGTCAAGCTAGCCGATCTCGCATGCTGAATCCACGAAAGTCACGAAGCACACGAAGGTGGAAAGACATTGAAACAGGCGATCTTCGTATCCTTCGTGTCCTTCGTGGATCAAGAACATCTCACGTTTCACAATAATGCCAACACCTATAGTAACGTTTGTCCGCAGAGAACGGTATATCTGTGATCTCGACAGCATGCGCGTGGTCCCGCATGGAGGCTTGATGAAGGTATGAGCGCCACATACCTGCGTTGCCGCCAAGCAGCTCAACCGTGCATCCGCCGCTGATCTTGGATAAACGTATGAGTAAGGTGTGGAAACAATGAGCAGCATTTGGAACGATTTCTTTCCGAACAACGCCGAAGATGTCACTAGCGCCGCGATCACCGCCCTGTTGAAGGTCACTCAGCAGCCCTCGATCATCTCGTTCGCGGGTGGCCTGCCCGCCTCGGAATGCTTTCCCGTCGAAGAACTGGCCGCCGCCGCCGAACGTGCGCTGGTCGAGCATCCGATCGCCGCGCTTCAATACGGCCTTCCTGACGGGTACGCCCCACTGCGCGCATTTGTGGCCGAGCGGATGACCAAGCTGAAGGTGCCTGTGCTGCCCGAGCAAGTGCTGATCACCAGCGGCTCGCAGCAAGTGCTCGACCTGATCGGGCGGCTGATCCTCGACCCCGGCGCGTCCGTCGCAGTGGAAGACCCGACATTCCTCGGCGTGGTTCAGGCATGGGCAGCCTATAGTCCGCGCTATATCACCCTGCCGCTCAATGACGACGGGCTCGATGTAGACGCGCTGGACGCGCTGTTGTCGCACGACATCCATCCGCGCTTCCTCTATCTGGTGTCGTGCTTCCAGAACCCGACCGGCGTGACACTTGCCCCAGAGCGCAAGCGCGCCCTGATCGAGCTGGCCGCGCGTCACAACCTGCCGATCCTTGAGGATGACCCCTACAGCGAACTCTACTATAATGGCGTCCAGCCGCCGACTCTGGCGGCGATCGATGTGGAAATGCACGGTGAGCCGCGCCATGTGCTATATATGAGTTCCTTCTCCAAGCTGCTGACGCCGGGGCTGCGCGTCGGCTGGGTCGCCGGGCCGCAGGAGCTAATCGCCAAGATGGCGCAGGTGAAGCAAGGGCTCGACGTTCACACCAGCAACCTGGCTCAGGCCACTGTCTACGAAGCCTGCCGTACCGGGCTGCTTGAGCGCCACATCCCAAGCGTCCGCGCCGTCTATGGCGAACGCCTCAACACGATGCTAGCCGCGCTTGATCGGCATATGCCAGCGGGCGTGAGCTGGACGCGGCCAGTCGGCGGCATGTTCATCTGGATGACGCTGCCCGAACAGCTCGAAGCGACCGCGCTGTTGCGGGTGGCGCTGGAGGAGCAGGTCGCCTTCGTGCCGGGCACGCCGTTCTATGCCAAAACAATCAAGCGCAACACGCTGCGGTTGAATTTTTCATACCCGAACCCTGCGCAGATTGAAACAGGCATCGCCCGGCTGGGGCGCGCGATCCGATCGATCTTGTAATCGCGCAGTGTACCAATCAGGAGTGCAATGAAACTGTTCAGCCCTCGTTCGCCCGATGTATCCCATGCCGGCTGGTATCAACGCCTGTTCGCCGCGCTAATGGCGCGCGGTAGTATCGTGAGCGAGCCGTTGGTCGCCGAGCACAAACACGCACTGCTGGGTGAGCTGCGCGGCAGCGTGCTGGAGATCGGCCCTGGCACTGGTGTCAATCTGGCCTATTATCAGCGCGATGTCCAGTGGCTGGGGATCGAGCCGAACCCGCACATGCATAGGTATGTGGAGCAGGCAGCCGCAGAGCTGGGCCGCGCTATCGAGCTGCGCCGCGGAACAGCCGAGCAGCTGCCGGTCGCCAACGAAAGCATCGACGCGGTCGTGAGCACGCTGGTGCTCTGTTCGGTTCCCGATCCCGCTGCCACGCTGCGCGAGATCAAGCGCGTCTTGAAGCCCGGTGGCCGCTTCGTCTTTGTTGAGCACGTCGCTGCGCCGCGTGGCACCTTGCTGCGGCGCATCCAGCGTTGGGTGGGCCCGCTCTGGCGTGTGCTCGGCGATGGCTGTCACCCTGACCGCGAGACCTGGGCCGTCATCGAGGGTGCCGGCTTCGCGCGCGTGCAACTGGAGCACTTTCAGCTGCCGAGCGGGATCGTTGGCCCGCATATCGCCGGCACCGCCGTCAAATAGGGCCACATCAAAGCATTTTGCATCTAATCGAGGATCGCTATATAATGCGCGGCACTACCTACCCTAGCAGCAATGGAATATATGCAACCGCAACTGGTTCAGCCGGGGTTTGCTGGAGCGAGCGTCCGGGCGCGGGTTGGAAAACCGCGCTGGAGCGCGGTTGCCCTGCGCGCGCTTATTGTGATTGGAGTCTGGGTCGCCGGGTTCGCGGCGCTGAGTTACAACGCCCGATCGCTGATCGACCGCATGCAGGGGCTATACGGCACCGAGAATCCAGCAACGTCTTTTCGCTGGACGGGCAGTCGGGTCCATATTCCACTTGACCCCCATAGCGGGCCGACGTTGGTTAGCCTGACGCTCGGCACGGTTCTCTGGCCTGGGCGCACCAACCAGCCGGTCCAACTATCGACCGAAGCCGGCCCGCTGCTGGCAACTACGCTCACCGCGCAGCCACGCCGCTACCAGTTTCTGCTGCCGCCCGACGCACACGAGCTTCAGTTGGTCGCGCCGGTCGCGCGACCGTCGGGCGGCGAGTGGCGCTGGCTCGGCGTGCAGGTATTCCAGGTCAGCACGACACCAAGCGGGCTGCCGCTCCGAACCATTGGGCTGACGCTGCTGCTGGCGCTGGCGAGCCTGCCCGTGCTGATGCTCTTGTGGTGGCTTGTCCGCCATGGCTATGGCCCGCTGCTCGGCCCGACCATGCTCGGGTTGGCGCTGCGAATGCTCTGGCTGACCGCCGCACCGCCGGGCCTGCATCGCGATGAGGCAGTCAGCCTGGTGGATGCCTGGAATCTCGTGCAGACCGGGCATGATCATATGGGGCACCTGCTGCCGCTCGCCGCTTTTGAAGCCTACGGCGACTGGACCTCGCCGCTGCTGACCTATCTCCAGGTGCCGTTGGTCGCGCTGGCCGGGCCGTCGCCGCTGGTGGCGCGGCTCGTGACCGCAATCGTCGGCGCGCTGGCGGTGCCGGTCGTGTATGTGCTGGCCCGCTCGCTACGCTTGCCGGTGGCGGCGGCTGGCTGCGCTGGGCTGGTCTGCGCGCTCTCGCCCTGGCAAATCTACCTCAGCCGGGTCGCCATTCCGCCGGCACTGGTGCCGACATGCTGGGGGTTGTGCGTGCTGACCGCGGTGCTGTTCGTCCGCGATGGCCGACGCCGCGACGGGCTGGCGCTGGCGCTGGCGGCGGGCCTGGCGCTCTACGCCTACCCGACGATGAAGCTGGCGGTGCCGCTGCTGCTGGTGATCGCGATTGTTCTGGCACTGCTGCGGCATGGATGGCGGGCGAGCGCAGCATGGCGGCTGCCGGCGCTGCTGCTGGCGCTGCTCTGGCTGCCCTTCGCGCTGAGCACGCTGCTGAACCCGGCCAGCGGAGCGCGCTTCCAAGAGATCGGGCTGACGGCTGATTCACCCGCCGCCTGGCTGGCCAAGTGGTGGCACGAATATCAGGTCTACCTGCTGCCGGATTTCTACTACATTTCGGGCGATGCGCGCAAAGTGATCCGAGGCGTCGCTGGGCATGGCGCGGCGTTAAGCGTTGAGGCACCGCTGCTAATGCTCGGCCTGGCCGCGTTGGCGCTGCTGATCGTCGCCCGTTGGCGGCAGATCGAGCCAGTCCCAGACGCCGCAGACGCTGTGCCAACGCCTGCGCGTCTCTCGGCGCTGCCGACGCCGGTCTGGTGGCTGATCCTGGCGGCGCTGCTGATCGCGCCGCTGCCGGCGAGTCTGACCGAGCACAACCCGAACACCTTTCGCGCGGCGACGATCACGCCGCTGTATGCGCTGCTGGTTGGGATAGGTGCTGCGGTGCTGTGGCAGTGCGCGGCCCGGCTGCCGGCGCGCTGGCCGCAGATCGCCCGCGTGGCCGGCACGGGTCTGCTGGTAGCGGTTCTCGCGTGGCAGAGCGCCGCATGGTATACCGACCTGGTGCAGCGCCACGCGGCCCTGGCCTCTGGCCCGTTCTTCTTTGCCGATGGCGAGCTCGAAACGATGCAGCGCACGGTAGAACTCGCGCCAGGGTATGATGAGATCTGGATCGACACCGCCACGCTCGGTCGGCCGTACATCTACCTGCTGGCGGCGCAGCCGATGCCGCCGGCCGTCGCGCAGGCGCAGATCCTTGTCGATCGCCTGCCGCTCCCACCCAACGAGGTATCACAGATCGGGCGCTACCATTTTGCCGATCTGCGGCGGCTCCCCGCGAATTTGCCGGCCCGCGATCTGGTGCTCGACCGCTTTGCGCAGTCAGGCTACATCATCCAACAATGGCAGCACGACGGTCGCCGGCTCCTGCTCGTGCGCAGCATATCGTCGCTCCCACCCGACAATACCGTGTCTGACCAGGAAGATGTCGGTGGGCCGTAGGCCGGGCGCTCCTCGAACCACACGGCGTTAGATTCGCCCGCTGACCTTGGCGACCCACCAGCGCAGGCCCACGAAGAGAAAGCGCCAATCGCTCAGAAACTCCGGCGGCTTTTGCTCGTAGGCATGCCCCACGAACTGGAAGCCCCAGCCGAGCACGAACAGGGCCAGCGCGATTCGCCAGAGGCCACGCACGTATGGGGCAGCCAGGCACAGCGGCACCGAGCACGCGATCATCGGAATACCAATCGTATGACACGTCCGGTTTATCGGGTGCTGATGGCTTTGTTCGTACTGCGCGACCCAATCGTCAAAAGGTCTGCCACCCAGCATCTATTGCTCCTTTCTCACACGGCGCGGATCGCCGCAACGCATCTGCGTGCAGTATAGCATAGCGGCGCGCAGATACCCGAAACAAGCGCAAGCGAAAGGCTCGCTCATGAATGACCAAATCCTTGACAGCGGTTGGTTTGCCCAGAAGGCTAGTGCGCTTTCTATGACCGGGGAGGAGATCAGCGCCGCGACCGCCGCGCCTGCTGGCTCGATGCCGGCGGTCGTGCCGGGGACGGTTCTCACGACGCTCGTCCACAACGGCGTTTATCCCGACCCCTACTATGGCACAAACAACGCTGCCACCGTCATCCCAGACATCTACAATGTCGGTCGCGATTTCTACACCTACTGGTTCTACACGACATTCGAGCTGCCGTCGCTGCCCGCCCAGAGCCGCGCCTGGCTGAAGCTGCGCGGCATCAACTACTCGGCCGACGTCTACCTGAACGGGGTAAATGTCAATCAGACGCTGCTCCAGGGCATGTTCCTACGCCACACAATCGACATCACCGGCGTGGCCCGCTTCGGCGGCAGCAACCAGCTCGCGATCATCGTGTATCCGGTTGACCATCCCGGCGATGTCGCGAATGGCGGCCAGGGCGGCGACCATCAGATCGCCCAGGACGTGACCGCGCAGTATGTCGAGGGCTGGGATTGGATGATCCCAATCCGTGATCGCAACACCGGCATCTGGGATCAGGTGGCCGTCGGCATCAGCGGCCCGGTTGCGCTCCGCGACCCGCATGTCGTCACCACGCTGCCGAATGGCGCGCAAGGTTCGGCCGTGCTGGCGGTATCCGCGACGCTGGTCAATGCCTCTATTTCGCCGCAAACATGCACAGTGCGCTACGTCGTTGAAGGCACCGCGCGGACGCTCAACGTGACGCTCGGCCCCACCGAGGTGCGCGAGGTCGCGCTGCCGACGCTGATCGTAGCGAATCCACGCCTGTGGTGGCCGAACGGCCTCGGCGCGCAGGAGCGCTATACCCTTGACATCAGCGTCACGGTCGGCGGCTATGGCCTGTCCGACGGCGAGCGCGTGGATTTCGGCATCCGCGAGATCACGTCGTATCTGCCGGCGCAGGGGCGTGGGCGCGTCTTTCAGGTCAACGGCCAGCCGGTCTTTATTCGCGGTGGGAACTGGATCGCCTCGGATGGCATGCTGCGCTTTTCCAACGAGCGCTACCGCGCCGAGGTCCGCTTCCACGCGCAGATGAACCTGAACATGATCCGCGTCTGGGGCGGCTCGATCGCGGAGCGGCCCGAGTTCTACGCTGCCTGCGACGAGTTCGGCCTGCTTGTGATGCAAGAGTTCTGGATGACCGGCGACAACAATGGCACCTGGGGTCACGGCGATCTCAACTGGCCGCTCGATCATCAGCTCTACATCGCCTGCGCAGCCGACACAGTCAAGCTGCTGCGCAATCACCCCAGCCTGTGCTTCTGGTGCGGCGGCAACGAGCTGAATCCCAGTATTCAGCCGCCAGCCGACATCGAGGCGGCGCTGACGAAAGTGATCATGCCAAACCTCGACGGCACACGGCTCTACGTGCCATCGTCGCTCTCGCCCGACGATGGCCTCGGACCAGGCGATGGCCCGTATGGCATCCTCGCGCCCGCCACCTTCTACACCGACGCGTTCGCTGATAATAAATTCAACCCCGAGCTTGGCTCGGTCGGCACGCCGAACGTCGAGACACTGCGGCGCTTCCTGCCCCAGGCCGCGCTCAACGAGTTCCCGCGCGGCACAGTCGCCGGGCCGATCTGGAATGCGCACACCTACATCCCCTACGCAAACCCGGACGATGGCGTCGCCGATCAGATCGCGTCATATGGCGAGCCGGCGACCATCGACGATTTCGCGCTGCGTGCTCAGATCGTCAACTTCGTGCAATACCGCGCGCTCTTCGAAGGCTACGCCAGAAACATGTGGACGATCTACAGCGGCATACTGGCCTGGAAATCGCAAAATCCATGGACCGGTCTGCGCGGTCAGTTCTACGACTACTATCTCGACCAGACCGGCGGCTACTTCGGCGCTCGCAAGGCGTGTGAGCCGATCCACGTCCAAGTGAACTGGAATGACCTAACGTTTGGCGTGATCAACACCACGTCGGTCGCGCTCACCGGCCTGAGCGTGTACTACACGATCTACGACTATCTCAGCGGAAGGCCGCTCGCCGCGCAGTCGCAGCCCGTGCCGTCGCTCGCCGCGCATGCGCAATACATCAGCGCGGCTCCGATCAGCATCCCCAACGACAGCCTGCCGATTCACTTCATCCGCATCATGCTGCTCGGCGCGGCGGGCGCGCTCCTCTCCGAGAACATGTATTGGCGATCCGCCGCTAAGATCGAGGATTTCAGCGCGTTTCAGCGGCTCCCGCCCGTCGCGCTGAGCGGCGACGTCGCCGTGTCGCAGGATGGCCCAGAGTACCTGCTGACCGTGCGGATCACCAACCCGGCGACGGTGGTGGCATTCTTCATCCGGCTCAAGCTGCTGCGCGCCAACGCGCCGGTCGGAACGGATGATCGCGTGCTGCCGAGCTTCTACGACGACAACTATTTCACGCTGCTGCCAGGTGAAACGAAGCTGCTGACTATTCGCTGCGCCCAGGCCGACGCCGGCTCTGTCGCGCCGCAGCTCTGGATTGCGGGATGGAATATTGTGCCAGGACCACTCACGGCCCGCGCGGATCCGTGATCGCTCCGATCCGCGAAGCGACGCGAAGATAGTACACTCCGGCTGAAATAGGCCGATAGTTTTCACCACCAAGACACCAAGCCTTCGTGTCGCCCAGAGGGCACCCGGTGTCTTGGTGGTAAAATCCCGGTGGTATTTAAGCCAAGCAGTACTAGTGGGTGACCACATTGATTTTACTGGATGATACCTTTCCATTTAGCTCACTGTGATGCTAAATGAAATAGGTCGGTATCCTGCATAATCAGTGTGGCGAGCCACTAGCA
>Ga0075433_10001671_pt1 | contig 16528 bp, 11 predicted proteins | sample RhiMethybrSRZTD2_FD_75299 | JGI IMG/M metagenome (GOLD analysis project Ga0075433, IMG submission 75299) | Populus rhizosphere microbial communities from Tennessee, USA - Rhizosphere MetaG P. TD hybrid SRZTD2 | ecosystem: Host-associated > Plants > Roots > Rhizosphere > Soil | place: USA... | reverse complement strand
AGGTGCGAGTGGCCGTCCTCGTGCTGGAGGCCCTCGCCGTTCAGCGTGGTGCGCCCCGCGGTGGCGCCGAGCAGGAACCCGCGCCCGCGGATGTCGCCGAACGCCCACAGCTGATCGAGCGTGCGCTGGAAGAACATCGAGTAGAAGATGTAGAACGGGATCGTGATCTGGCCGTGCGTGGCGTAGCTGGTGCCCGCCGCCTGGAACGAGGCCATTGAGCCGGCCTCGGTGATCCCCTCCTCGAGCAACTGGCCGTTCTCCTTCTCGGTGTACGAAAGCACCAGCTTCGAGTCGACCGATTCGTATTTCTGGCCGAACGCGGCGTAGATCCCGATCTCGCGGAACAGAACCTCCATGCCGAAGGTGCGGGCCTCGTCGGGAATGATCGGCACAATGCGCTTGCCCCACTCGGGATCGCGCACCAGGTTCCGGACCAGCTTGGCGAACGCCATGGTGGTCGATGCCGCCTGCTTCTCGTTGGTGCCGAGTGCGAACTCCGCGAACACCTTGTCCGCCGGCTTCCCGAGGGGCTTCGCGCGCGTGATGCGCTTGGGCACGCAGCCGCCGAGCGCAGCACGGCGCTCGAGCATGTACTTCACCTCGGGGCTCTCGACGCCGGGGTGGAAGTAGGGCGCGTCCGCGAGCTTGCGGTCCGGGATCGGCAGTTCGAGCCGGTCACGGAACTTGCGCAGCTCGTCCAGGTTCAGCTTCTTCATCTGGTGCGTGATGTTGCGCGCCTCTGCGCCCGAGCCGAGCGTCCAGCCCTTCACGGTGTGGGCCAGGATCACGGTGGGCTGCCCGTGGTGCTGCGTCGCCGCGACGTAGGCGGCATAGACCTTGCGGTAATCGTGCCCGCCGCGCCTGAGGCGACGCAGATCGTCGTCGCTCAGGTGCTCGACCATCTTGAGCAGCCGGGGATCGCGCCCGAAGAAGTGCTCGCGGATGAAGGCGCCGCTCTCGATCGTGTAGCGCTGCCACTCGCCGTCGACGGTCTCGTTCATCGCCTCGACCAGCGCGCCGTCGTAGTCCTGGGCCAGCAGCGCGTCCCACTCGCGGGCCCAGATCACCTTGATCACGTTCCAGCCCGCACCGGTGAAGAGCGCCTCCAGCTCCTGGATGATCTTGCCGTTGCCGCGCACCGGGCCGTCGAGGCGCTGCAGGTTGCAGTTCACCACGAAGGTGAGGTTGTCGAGCCCTTCGCGCGCGGCCAGCGCCAGCGCGCCCACCGCCTCGGGCTCGTCCATCTCGCCGTCGCCCGGGAACGACCACACCCGCGACGCCGAGGTGTCGGCGATGCCGCGCGCGTGCAGGTAGCGGTTGAAGCGCGCCTGATAGATCGCCGAGATCGGTCCCAGGCCCATCGACACCGTCGGGTACTCCCAGAAGTCCGGCATCAGGCGCGGGTGCGGGTAGGAGGACAGCCCCTGGCCCCGCACCACCTCGCGCCGGAAGTGATCGAGCTGGGACACCGTGAGCCGGCCCTCGAGGAACGCGCGTGAGTAGATGCCGGGCGCGGCATGGCCCTGGAAGAAGATCTGATCCCCCGAGCCGCCCTCGTCCTTGCCGCGGAAGAAATGGTTGAAGCCCACCTCGTAGAGCGATGCGCTCGACGCGTAGGTCGAAAGGTGGCCGCCGATCCCGGGCGATTGGCTGTTGGCGCGCAGCACCATGAGCGCCGCATTCCAGCGGATGATGCGGCGGATGCGCAGCTCCATCTGCTCGTCGCCCGGGAACGCCGGCTCCTGCTCGGGCGAGATCGTGTTGATGTAGCGCGACTGAATCAGTCCCGGCAGCCCGATGTGCAGCTGGCGCGCGCGCTTCAGGACCTTGCGCAGCAGGAAGTCGGCGCGCTCGCGACCGGCGTTGCGGTGGACGTCATCGAGCGCCGCGATCCACTCTGCGGTCTCGTTGGGGTCGGGATCCGGGAGCTGGCGCTTGAAGCCTTCCAGCATGCCGGGGCGGAACTGGTCGCGGTCGGTCTCTTCCACCGCGGGCTTATCGGCGTGTAGCTCTGTGGCCATGAGGGTCCTGCCTCCACGGTCGGCGCGGGTTTCCAGCGCGGAGCATAGCGCAAAAGGGACCCAAACACTGGGGCGGCGCACCCGGGATGCCGGTACAACGTCGATCCAGATCCGCTGCAGGGGACCCCGCGCGGCGGAAAGTGGCCGGAAGTGGATGGCGCCCAGCGGGATCTCGCGGACCCGGATCCGGGCACGCCGATTGCGAAAGAGCGGCAATGAGGCCCCGTCGCAGGCACAGTCCCCCAGCTTCGGAGAAGGGTTCATTCATGCGGAAAGCACAGCAAGGGTTCACGCTGGTCGAGTTGATGATCGTGGTCGTCATCCTCGGTATTCTGGCCGCGATCGCGATTCCGAATTTCGTCACGATGCAAGGCCGTGCGAAGGAAGGCAGCGTCAAGGCCAACATGCACACCTGGCAGCTGTCGGCCGAGGACTACGGCATCCAGAACGACGCCACGTATGCCGCAGCGGCAGGATCGATCGCGCCGTTGCTCCCCGGCGCGGGCGCGAACTTCAGAAACCCGTTCAACCAGACCACCGGCAACGGCGGCTCGTGGGAGGATCGCTCGAGCGTTTCGGCTGCCCCCGGCGCGGTTCCGGGCATCGTGAGCTATGCGGACTCGGGGAGCTCCATGTACAACATCAAGGGCTATGGCAGGAATTCGGCCATGCCGCTGGTTCTCACCGGCCAGTAGTCGCGGCGCGGTGCGGCGCCCGCATGCTTCCGCGCCTCCAACGGCCTTGCTAGACTCTCCTCGCCGCGCTTCCGCCACCCCCGAGGAGGTCCCCCATGTCCGTGATGACGAGCCCCTCCACCGTGCTGTACGCCGCCCGCAAAGGCCCGCGCCCGTTCACCGCAGAAGACCTGTGGGCGATCCCGCGCGTCGGCGCTCCGGTGCCTTCGCCCGACGGCCGGACGCTCGCGGTCACCGTGACGACGTACGACATGGAGAAGAACGAGGGCCGTGGGCGCATCTGGCTGGTCCCGGTCGCGGGCGGCGAGCCGCGCGCGCTCACCGCGCCCGAGCACGCGAGCGGGCAGCCGGCGTTCTCGCCCGACGGCCGCCAGCTCGCGTTCACGCGCAAGGGCGACAAGGGCAGGAGCCAGCTCCACGTGATGCCGCTGGACGGCGGCGAGCCGCGCCGACTCACCGACCTGCCGCTCGGCGTGTTCGATCCGCGCTGGCTGCCCGACGGCTCCGGAGTCGTCTTCGCGGCGACCGTGCTGAAGGGCCATTTCAAGCCGGAGGCGACCGCCAAGGAGCTCGAGCGGCGCGAGAAGGACCCGGTGAAGGCGCACATCACGGAGGACCGCGTCTACCGCTACTGGGACGCGTGGCTCACGACCGGCGAAGTGCCGCACTTGTTTCTGTGCGAGCTCGTGAGCGGGAAGCTCAAGGATCTCACGCCCGATTCCGCCACCTGGTTCGACTGGATGGACCCCAGCGGCCAGTACGACGTCGCCCCGGACGGGCGCGAGATCGCGTTCGCAGGAATCTCGTTCGACGACAAGAAGTCGCTGCTGCGCTCCGCGATCTACACCGTGCCGGTGACGGGCGGCGCCGCGCACTGCTTGACGCCCGACCATCCCTCGGACGACACGCGCCCGCGCTATTCGCCGGACGGGCGGAGCATCGTCTACGGGATGCAGCACGATCCCTACTTCTACGCCGACCGCGTGCGCCTGATGCGCTACGACCGCGCGTCGCAGCGGCACGAGCCGCTGGCGGAGCACTGGACGCTCTCGCCCACCCACTGGGAGTTCGCGGCCGACGGCACGCTGGCGATCGAGGCCGAGAGCGCGGGGCGCATGGGCGTGTTCGCGCTGCGCGCAGGCGCCGAGCCGCGCCCGCTCACCGAGCGCGGCAGCGTCTCGGGCGTGAGCGTCGCGAGGGACGGTCGCGTGTGCTTCGCGCTCCAGAGCCTGAGCGAGCCGTCCGAGGTGTACTCGTGCGCGGCCGACGGACGCGGGCTCCAACGCCACACGCGCTTCACCGAAGAAGTCACGGCGCGCTTCGGGATGGGCGAGGTGCGCGAGATGCAGTTCGAGGGCGCGTACGGCGAGACGGTGCAGATGTACGTCGTGCTGCCGCCCGACTACCAGCCCGGGCGCAAGTACCCGCTGGTGCAGGTGGTGCACGGCGGCCCGCACGGGATCTCGGCCGACCAGTTCCATCCGCGCTGGAACGGCCAGCTGTTCGCGGCGCCGGGCTACATCGCGGCGCTCGTCAACTTCCAGGGCTCGACTTCGTGGGGCCAGGATTTCGCCGAGCGCATCCAGGCGGCGTGGGGCGACCGTCCGTACCAGGACGTGATGCGCGCCACCGACCTCTTGATCGCGAGCGGGCTCGCGGACGAGACCCGCATGGCGGCGTGCGGCGGCTCCTACGGCGGCTACATGGCGGCGTGGATCGAGGCGCACACCGACCGCTTCCGCTGCATCGTGAACCACGCCGGCGTGTACGACACGCTGTCCCAGTACGCGAGCGACATGACGCAGGGACGCTCGCGCGCGTTCGGGGGCGAGCCGTGGGACGGGATCGATGCGATCGACCGCTACAACCCGGCGCGCTTCGCGCAGGGCTTCGTGACGCCGATGCTCGTGATCCACGGTGAGCGCGACTACCGCGTCCCGGTGGCGCAGGGGCTCGAGTGCTACGGGGTCCTGAAGGCCAAGGGCGTGCCCGCGCGGCTGGTGTACTTCCCCGACGAGAACCACTGGGTGCTCAGGCCGCGCAACTCGGTGCTGTGGTACGGCGAGGTCCACGCGTGGCTCAAGCGCTGGTTCGGCGTGCGGGCCGGCGCCGGGACCTAGCCTGCATGGAAGGTGCGGGGAGGCCCCGGCGGGCCGAGGGCACCGTAGTCCCAGGCGCGCCCGGCCCCCGCGCGTCGCTCAGGCGGTCGCCGGTCCCGGCTCGGCCTTCTCCCGCCGGCTGAGCACGCCGCCCTTTAGTTTCGCGGACACAGGCGGGCGGACGCGGGTAGGAACGGGCACGGAGTCCCTAGCACTTCGGTAGCAGCGACTTCCTGATCGAGCCGGCGTGAAATCACAGTACTAGCCGGAGGGAGGGCAGCGATCTCTGAATTCTCCGCCACGGTTTGCGCTCCCGAGCGCAGCACGGCCAAGCTTGTGACTTCCGCATGCGTCGCAGCACATCGTCTTATACTGGCGGTTTCTGGCCGGTACGGAGGCTCCCGGTGAAGCGACTCGCGTCGATGGTGCCCGTATTGTTGATTGCGGGGCTGACGGGCTGTGGGAAGAGCAGGACGGTCACGGGCCCGGGGGAAGTCCCCGCCCTCGCGCAATGGACGCGGAGTTCCACGGGGCTCCCTGGCGGGGGGACGTACATGTGCCTCACCGCCAGCGGCACGACGATGCTGGCTGGGACATATGGCGACGGCGTATTCCGCTCCACTGATGGCGGCGTCACCTGGACGGCGGCCCCGACGCAGCCGACGAACCTGAACATCTTGTCCCTCACCACCAGCAGCACGACAGTGTTGGCCGGGACAGGTGGCGCCGGCGTGTTCCGCTCCACTGATGGCGGCGCCACCTGGACGGCGGCCACGACACAGCCGACGAGCTTGGACATCCGATCACTTACCGCCAGCGGCGCGACGCTGTTGGCCGGGACATATGGCGCCGGCGTGTTCCGCTCCACTAATGGCGGCGTCACCTGGACGGCGGCCACGACGCAGCCGACGAGCTTGGAAATCCGATCACTCACCGCCAGCGGCGCGACGCTGATCGCCGGGACATGGTCCGGCGTGTTCCGCTCCACCGATGGCGGCGTCAGCTGGACGGCGGCTACAACGCAACCAGCGAACCCCAACATTCTCGCCCTCACCGCCAGCGGCACGACGCTGCTGGCCGGGACATATGGCGCCGGCGTGTTCCTCTCCACCGATGGCGGCATCACCTGGACGGCGGCCACGACGCAGCCGACGAACCTGTTCATCTCATCCCTTACCGTGAGCGGCGCGACGCTGTTTGCCGGGACAGGTGGCGCCGGCGTGTTCCGCTCCACCGACGGCGGCGTCACCTGGACGGCGGCTACGAAGCAGCCGACGGACCCGAACATCCAATCCCTCACCGCCGTCGGCACGACGCTGGAGTTGGTTCGACTGGGGGAACCTCCCCTGCTGGCTGGGACAGGTGCCGGCGTGTTCCGCTCCACCGATGGCGGCGTCAGGTGGACGGCGGCTACAACGCCAACGATCTGCGGCATTCACTCCCTCACCGCCAGCGGCACGACCCTGCTCGTCGGGACCTCGGGCGCGGGCGTTTTTCGCTCCACCGATGGCGGCGTCAGTTGGTCGGCGGCCCTAAGGCAGCCGACCGACGCGCACATCCTATCCCTTACCGCCAGCGGCGCGACGCTCCTGGCCGGGACAGGTAGCGCCGGTGTGTTCCGCTCCACCGATGGCGGCCTCACCTGGACGGCGGCCCTAAGGCAGCCGACGGACCCGGACATCCGATCCTTCACCGCCAGTGGCACGACGCTGTTGGCCGGGACAGGTGGCGCCGGCGTGTTCCGCTCCATCGATGGCGGCGTCAGTTGGTCGGCGGCCCTAAGGCAGCCGGCGAACCTGGTCGTCTCATCCTTCACAGCGATCGGCCCGACGCTGTTCGCCGGGACATGGTCCGGCGTGTTCCGCTCCACCGACGGCGGCGTCACCTGGACGGCGGCCACAACGCAGCTGACGAACATCTCGTCCCTCACCTCGAGCGGCACGACGCTGTTGGCCGGGACAGCCGGCGGCGGCGTATTCCGCTCCGCCGATGGCGGTGTCACCTGGACAGCGGCCACGACGCAGCCGACGAGCTTGAACATCACATCCCTCTCCACGAGCGGCACGACGCTGTTGGCCGGGACAGTCGGCGCCGGCGTATTCCGCTCCACAGACGACGGTCTGACTTGGTCGAGGGACGCAACACAGCCGACCGACCCCTTCATCACTTGCTTCACAGCCAGCGGCGCGACCCTGCTGGCGGGGACACTTAGGACTGGGATCTGGCGGTACACGATGTAATGGCCTTCGTGGTGGCCGTACCGCGGACACGCTGTCTCACAATGGCAGCGGTCCGTTCGCGGCGGACACGGCGTTCTTCTTCTGCTCCGGAAACGCCGCGAACGCGCCGCGCTCCCGCGGCGATGCCGCTCAGCGCCGCACGCCCACCCACAGGCCGTCGCCGAGCGGGACGATCACGCTCTCGAGCTCGCGCACCTTGGCGACGTGGTCGTTGAACGCGCGCACCGCCGGCACCTCGCGGTCGGTGTACTCGAGATCGAGCAGCTGGCCGAAGGCGAGCGCGTTGTCCACCATGATGAGCCCGCCGCGCCGCACGATCCGCAGGCACTCTGCGAGGTAGCGCGGGTAGCTCGCCTTGTCGGCGTCGAGGAACGCTGCGTCGGCGGAGTTGTCCGCGAGCTTGGGCAGCACGTCCATCCCCGCGCCCCGCAGCACCTGGACGCGGCCCGCCACGTCGGAGCGCGCCACCCAGCGCTCCGCGAACTCGGCGTGCTTGGGCTCGATCTCGATGGTGCGCACCCGCCCGTCCGGGGGCAGCGCGCGCGCCATGGAGATCGCGGAGTAGCCGGCCAGGGTCCCGACCTCGACCACCTCGCGCGCGTGCGCGAGCTTGAGCAGGATGCGCATGAAGCTCGCCTGCTCGGGCGCGATCCAGATCGCGGGAATGCCGGCGGCGGTCGCCGCCTCCTTGAGCTGCCGCAGGAAGGCGTCCTCGGGGGTGGTGTGCTCCGCGATGTAGCGGAAGTGGTCGTTGCGGATCTCGGTCGAGACTTCGGACATGGCGTTCTCCTCAGCGACCCGGACGACGGTCGCGCATCAGTACGGCGGCGACGTGGGCACCCACGAAGGTGAGGACCAGCATACTCCCGATGTTGTGGACCGCCGAAAGCGCCGGCGGATAATCCGCGGCCGAAGCACCCGTGACGCAGCGGTCGCGCCACCACACCACGCCCAGGGCCAGCCCGGTGAGGTTGGTGAGCGCCATGAACGCAGCGGCGAAGAGGCCGATCACGAAGTGGAGCCCGCGCTGGAGCCCCACCCGCAGCCAGTGGCGCCATTGGTAGATCGCGTACAGCCCGGTGAGCGCGAGCCCCGTACCCACGTGGAGCGCCTCGCCCGGCGTGCTTCCGGTCGCGAGGCGCGCCACGAAGATCACGATCCCGCCCAGGGCCTCGAAGGCCAGCAGGGTCCAGAGTGCGAGCAGGAGCGGCGCCTTGAGGCGGCGCGCGCGCAGCGCCGCGAGCGGGCGGGCGCCCAAGCTCAGCGCAGGTAGCGCAGAGCGAACATCACTTCGCCCGAACACACGCTGATCGCCCAGGCCACGGCGAAGGTCCATGTGACGCCGGGCCGCTCGCGGAAGAAGTAGCGGCCGGCGCGCTGCTCCTGCCACGCGATCACGCCCAGCACCACGAACACCAGGTAGGCGAGCAGCGAGAGCAGGCCGTGCGCCGCGAAGGCGATCTTCATCCCGGTACTGATCGCCTCGGTCCCGGCCGCGGCGCGCGCGGTCTTGGTCGCCATGTAGAGCACGTTCACGAACGCCTCGAAAACTGCGACCGCGAGGAACAGGCCGAGCGGGAACGGGCGCTTCGTCCAGTTGCGGGCGATGACGTAGACCACGCCGGCGGTGACGAACAGCTCGCTCACCGCGGAGAAGATGCTGAAGGGTGGGATGTGCATGGGCCGGCCCGGGAATCTATCGGGCCCGGCCCGCACGGGCAACGCGCCGGCCTTGGCGCCGGAGGCGCCCGCTCCGCCGAGGCGTTCACCCGTTCCGGAACGGGTGAACGGGAGCTACTGCGATGCGCCGCGGGTGGCGCGGGCCCGGTCCAGCACCTCGCGCATCTTGAGCGCGAGATCCTGGATCCGGTACGGCTTCCCGACGAAGGCCGAAGCGCCGGCCGCGACCCACGCCGACTGGCTCTCGATCGACGAGTAGCCGCTCGAGATGATCACCGGCAGGTCGGGTCGGGTGCGGCGCAAGGTCTCCAGCACCTTCTCGCCCGGGAGTCCGGGCATCGCGAGGTCGAGCAGCACGAGATCCACGTTGGCAGCCTCGCCGCGCAGCAGCTCGAGCGCGCGGTCGCCGTTCTCCGCCAGCACCACGTCGTAGCCGCGCTGGCGCAGTCCGGCCTTGGCGAGCTGCCGCAGCCCCGAATCGTCGTCAACCACCAGCACGGTCTCGTGACCGTGCGCAGTGGCGACCTCGGGCACGAGCAACGGCGCCCGGTCCGCGAGCGCGACCGGGAACATCACGACGAAACGCGCGCGGCCGGGATCATGGGAGGCCTCGAGATACCCGCCGTGAGCGCGCACGATGTCCTCGACCGCGGTCAGTCCGAGGCCGGCGGCCTCGGGCGACGTGAGGCTGGCAGGCGGAGGGCCGGTCTCGCGCTCGCGCACGCCGTGCACCTCGATGCACACCGTGCGCTGTCCGGCGTCGGGCAGCGGCGCCGCGCCCGGAGGCGGGCCGTCCTGGGTGCGCGTGACGATGCGCAGGATGCCGTTCCGACCCAGCCGCGTCTTCGCCTCGAGGGCGAGATTCACGATCATCTGCTGGAACAGGAGCTCGTCGCCGAGCAGCGCAGGCAGGGCGGGATCGAGCTGGAGCTCGATCGAGATCGCCGGGTCGAGCCCGCTGCGCAGCAGCGGGTACGAATCCTCGATCACCTGGTTGAGCGTGACCGGCACGCGCTCGAAGCGCGACTCGCGGCTGAACGCGAGCAGCGCGCCGGCGAGCTTGGCGGCCTGGCGGGTGGCACCGAGAATGTGGGTCAAGGGCTCGTACCGCGCGTCGCTCGGGTCGGTGCTCTCGTGCAGCAGCGCCGCGAAGCCCAGCACCGCGCCCATCAGGTTGTTGAAGTCGTGGCCCACGCCGCCCGCGAGCCGTCCCATGCTCTCCATCTTCTGCGCGTGGGTGAGCCGCCGCTGCAGCATCCAGGCCGGGGTCGCGTCCTCGAGGATCAGGAGCCGGCCCGAGACCGCGCCCAGCGAGTCGCGCAGCGGCGCGGCATAGCGGTGGAGCACGCGCGGTGGATTCTCCAACTCGACCACGCCGTCGCTCACGTCCTCGGAGATCATGTGGCGCGCGAGATCGGTGGCCTTCTCGCTGCCGCACAGGAGCCGGCGCACCTCGCGCGGCGTGCGGTCGATGGGCGTGCCGGGGGCGATCACCGTGTCGAGGCCGAGGTACTGGGCGAGGCGCCGGTTGCACAGCGCGACGTGGACGCCGGCCGGGCCGTCTTCCACCACCAGCACGCCGGAGGCCACGGATTCGAGCACGTTGCGCAGCTGCATCTCGGTCCCGCGCAGCTGGGACTCGAGCCGCCGCGCCTGGCTGCGATCCTCGATCGAGCCCTCGCAGCGCTCCATCCAGCCGTTGGCGTCGACCACCGGCACCACGCGGTTCACGAGCGACGGCAGATCGTGGCGATCCTTGTGGAGCCCGGTGAAGGGGATGTCGAACGGCCGCCCGCTCGCGAGCCCGCGGCGGAACTCGCCGCGCACGCGTTCGCGGTCGGCGGGATGCACCAGCTCGTCCCACAGCTCGGGACGGCGCCGGAAGTCGGCGGGCTGGTGGCCGAACATGTGCTCCACCGAGCCGCTCACCTCGAGCAGGCGCTCCTCGGGGAGCGCCATGCTCCACGTGGTCTCCTGCCGCGCCTCGAGCACCGCCTTGTGCGTCGCCTCGGACGACTCGAGCGCGCGCCGCGCCTTGAGCAGCGAGGTGGTGTCCTCGATGTGCACCAGCGTGGCGCCGCCCGCGAGCGGCAGCACCTCGATGCGACATTGTGTCGGGCGCCCCTCGGCGTCCGGGATCGAGACCTCGGTGCGCACCGCCTGGGCGCTCGAGATCTGGCGCTCGGGCAGGCTCGCGGCCGCGAGCAGGCGCGCCAGCATCTTGATCTCGAGCGCCGGGGCGTTCATCGCCACCTCGGCCGTGGTCGCGAGATAGCGGCACGCCGCTGCGTTGATCGCCGACACGCGCAGGCTGGTATCGAGCACCAGGAGTGGGTCGGCGGTGCCCGCGAAGAACTGCCGCAGGTCGGACTGGAGGTCGCGGGACTTCTCGGTGCCCCCGGCACGCTCGGCAAAGTGCCGCCCGGGGAGCAGCGTGAGCGGCGGCAGGACACAGCCGGTACGCAGGAATTCCGAGCACCAACGGAACGTCATGACGCCTCCGGGTTCGGAGCGGCCATTGCTGCGCCGGCTGCCGCGGGACGGGTGGGGGTTCCCGGGAGCCGCCGCCGGTGTCGCACGGGTTATCGGTCGGAGCGCCCTCCCGTTTGAGCGCTTGAAGTTGCGGCGGCGAATCCGCAAGCTGCGGCCTCCATGAAACCCCCCATTCGTGCGGTCGGACTGCTCTCGGGCGGCCTCGACAGCGCGCTCGCCACCAAGCTGCTGCTGGAGCAGGGGATCGAGGTGATCGGACTCCACCTCGAATCCCCGACCGCGTGCCGCAGCGACGTGCGCGAGCTGGCGCGCGAGCTCGGGATCACGCTGGTGGTACGCGAGAAGGGCGAGGAGTACCTGCGGTTGCTCCGCCACCCGCGCTGGGGGTATGGCCGCAACATGAATCCCTGCCTCGACTGCCGCCTGTTCATGTTCCAGCTCGCGAAGCCCTGCATGGAGGAGCACGGCGCGCAGTTCCTGTTCACCGGCGAGGTGGTGGGGCAGCGGCCCATGTCGCAGATGCGGGACCGCATGGCGCTGGTGGACCGCCAGTCCGGGCTCACGGGCCTGATCCTGCGGCCGCTCTCGGCCCGGCTGCTCGACGAGACCGAGCCCGAGCGCCGCGGCTGGGTGGACCGCTCGCGCCTGCTCGCGATCACCGGCCGCCAGCGCACCGAGCAGCTGGCGCTCGCCGAGCGTTACGGACTGCGCCACGTGCAGTCGCCCGGCGGCGGCTGCCTGCTCACCGATCCGCGCTTCGCCGAGCGGCTGCGCGGCCTGTTCGAGGACCTGCCCGAGGAGCGCACCACGCTCGACGACCTGGCGCTGCTGCGCCTGGGCCGGGTGTTCCGCGTGAGCGCTGCGCTGCGCATCGTGATCGGGCGCGACCGCGAGGAGAACCTGAAGCTCAAGGATTTCGAGTCGAAGGGTCGCTGGCTGGTCGAGCCGCTCGATTTCGCGGGACCGAGCGCATTGGTCTGCGGGCCGCGCGGCGAGGAGAGCCTCGGGCATGCGATCGACCTGATCGCCCGTCACTCGCGTGCCCCATCGCCGCAGCACGTCGTGCGCTGGAAGGATGACGACGGCGTGCGCAGCCGCGTGCTCGGCGCCGCTGCTTCGGACTCCGCCTAGGCCTCCCGATGGCCGCGGTGCGCGGGCGCCTGCGCGTGGCCGCAGCCGTCGTCCTGTGCATGGTCCCGGCGTTGTGGGTGCACGGGCGCAGCCTCGTGACCTTCTTCACCAGCCCCGACGACCTGGTCTACCTCGAGCAGGCGTCCGGCATGGTGCCGACGCCGTTCAAGGTCTTCCGGCAGCTCTCGGAGGTTCTCTACTTCCGCTTCATGGTCCGCATCGCCGGGCTCGACCCCCTGCCGTTTCACGCCGTCACCATGGCGCTCCACCTCGCCAACATCGGCCTCGTCCTGCGGTTCGCCCGGGCGCAGGGGGTGAGCGGGCGCGTCGCGGCGCTGGCCGCGACGCTGTTCGGAGTGTTCCCGCTCTTCTCGACCGTGCTCTCGAGCGCCGTCGGGATCAACGACGAGCTGGCGCTGGCGCTCGCGCTCGGAGCACTGCTCGCGCTGCGCATGAAAGGCGTCGCGGGCATCCTGCTTCCCGTCACGCTGTTCGCGCTCGCGCTGCTCTCCAAGGAATCCGTGGTGTTCCTGCCGCTGCTCGCGTTCCTGCCCGGCGGACGCGAGCCGTCGCGGCCGCACGGCGCCCGCGCGCTCGCCGTGGTTGCGATCGCGGCGCTCGCGCTCCTTCCGTTCGTGCGGCCGATCCGCACTTCGGAAGCCGCGATCTACTCGGTCCAGTTCGGCGCGAACCTGTTCCACAACCTGATGACCTACGCGTCGTGGGCGGTGAACGTTACGAACCCGCTGCCCGACCTGGTGAGCTCGTACGATCCGCACGCTTGGCACACCGGCATCTGGGTCGCGCTCGCCGCGTTGGTCTCGCTCCTGGCGCTCGGGCGCTCGGAGCCCGCGGTCCGCATCGGCTGGGTGTGGTTCGTGCTCGGGCTGCTGCCGGTGCTGCCGCTCGTGCACCTCACGTACCGCCACTACCTCTATCCCGCGATCCCCGGCCTCGCGCTCGCGACCGCGGGAACCGTGATGAGCGCGATCGAATGGCTGGCGGGCCGGATCCAGCGGGGGGCTCCGGGCCGCGTTCGCGCGCCGTGGCGGATCGGCGCGGTCGCCGCGGTCGCCTTGGCACTCGCATACACCGCGGCCGCCGATGGCCTGGTGCGCCAGCGCTTCGCCGCGCGCGTTCCCGGCACCGATCTCGCGCTCGACCCGGTGTTCCGCAGGCAGGAGGTCGCGGCCCAGGCGCTGGCCTCGTTCAACCGGCAGCTCACACCGGATCACTCCCGCGTCGGGATCCTCCTGCCCGAGGGCACGGAGCGCGTGTTCGGCGCACGCAGCGGCCGCGAGTACGCGCGCGTGCCGCGCGGCGGGCAACCCTACGATCTGCTGGAGGAGTGCCTCGACCACGGCCGCGCCGTGCGGCTCTTCTTCCCGTGGGTGGACTCGGTGGCGTTCATCGCGCGCTGGACCGGCGCGTACCGCGACTTCGACCTGTTCGCGCCGTCCGCGGGCGGCCGCCTGAGCGCGATGGGAAACGGACCCGCGGCGCTCAACGATGTCGCCAAGTGGATGATGGAGAACGGCTGGTATCCGCAGGCGCGCGAACATCTACAGGGGGCGCTCGAGGCCTATCCCACCGACCCCGGCCTCAGGCTCGGCTACGGCGCTGCGCTGTTCCGGACCGGCGACCGCGCGGGAGCGGTCGCCGAGCTGGAGCAACTGGTTCGCGAAGCCCCCGGTGACTCTGCCGCGATGGCGGCCCGCGCGATCCTGGCCAAACTCGACAGCACGGCGCGGAAGTAGGAGCCCGCTTCGAGAAGCGCAGTCGGGCTCGGGAGGGGCGGAAGGGGGAGTCCATTTCGCGGCAGTGAAGGCGTGAATCAGACGCTGAATCGCGGCCTCTCCGGCCGGCCCGATCCTTCGCTGGGACCGCCACCGCCCCCGTAGCTGCGTGCCGCGAAATGGACTCCCCCTTCCGCCCCTCCCCGGGCCCGGCTGCGCCGCCCGTTCTGTCTGCGGCCTACGGCGCCTCGATCAGCCCCTCGCGGATCGCGAGCCGCACGAGCTGCGCGACCGATCGCACATCGAGCTTGCGCATCAGGTTCGCGCGGTGGGTCTCGACGGTGCGGGCGCTGATCTCGAGCAGCGCCGCGATCTCCTTGGTGGACTGCCCCTCGGCGATGCGCTTCAGCACGTCGCGCTCGCGCTCGGTGAGCGCATCGAGCACGCCCGCGGCCGGAGCGCCGCCGCGCAGCAGGTCGGTGAGCTGCCGCTGAATCAGCGGCGAGTGGTAGGCGCGGCCCTCGCGCACCGCCTGGATCGCTGCCACCAGGTCGTTCACCGCCGAGTCCTTGAGCAGGTAGCCGTCGGCCCCTTCGCGCACCGCGCGCGCGACGAACTCGGGATCGGCGTGCATGCTGAGCACCAGCACCTTGAGCGCGGGCGCGAGCGTGCGGGCGCGGCGCAGCACCGCGAACCCGTCGAGCCCCGGCATGGTGAGGTCGAGCACCAGCACGTCCACCGGCGAGCGCTCGAGGGCTTCGAGCGCCGCGGCGCCGTCCGCCACCTCGCCGACGACCGCCACACCGGGCTGGGCCTCGAGGATCTTGCGTACGCCGGCGCGCACCAGCGTGTGATCGTCCGCGAGCAGCACGCGGATCTTGCGGGCTTCGGTCATCGGTCGGTCTCCGCGTGGTGCGCCGTTCGTCGGGCGCGCGGCTTGGGGCGCGCCGGGTTCAAGGGGCGCTCTCCGCCTGCGCTTCCACCGGGAAGCAGGCCTCGATTCGCGCGCCTGCGCCTTCGACATTGGCCACGCGCAGCGTACCGCCGAGCGCGCTCGCGCGCTCGCTCATCCCGAGCAGTCCGAGATGGGGGACGACCGGGCCCGGGAAGCCCACGCCGTCGTCCTCGACCGCGAGACGGATGGCGCGCGGCTCGGGCTCGATGCGCACGCGCACGCTGCGCGCGCGCGCATGGCGGGCGACGTTGGTGAGCGCCTCCTGCAGCACGCGGTAGATCGCGACCTGCGCGTCGGGCGAGACCGGCGGCGTGGAGTCGGGGCACTCGAAGCGCATCTCGATCCGCGTGCGCCGAGCGAAGTCCTCGGTGAGCGCGCGCAGCGCGGGCAGGAGCCCGAGATCGAGCTCGGCGGGGCGCAGCAGGTTGCTCAGGTCGCGCACCTGCGCCAGCGCGCGTCCCACCATCTCGCTCGCCTCGCGCCGGCCGTCGAGGTCCAGCTCGATCTTGACCGCGGTCAGCACCTGGCCGGCTTCGTCATGGAGCTCGCGCGCGATGCGGCGGCGCTCGTCCTCCTGGCTGCGCAGCAGGAGCCGCGTGAGTTGCTCGAGCTGGGTGGTCCGGGTCTCGAGCGCTTGGCGGCCTTCGCCCAGCACCAGGAACATGGTGCCGATCGCGGCGAGGGCGATGAACAATACGTCGGCGAACACGCCGTAGAGCACGCCGCTGCCGAGCGGGCGCAGCAGGGGATAGTCGAGGTGATGGAGCCCCCACAGCGTGAAGGTCACGGTGAGCAGGGAAGCCCCGCGCGAGTGGGTGCGCACCCGGTGCTGCCAGAACACCCAGCCGGTCCAGAGCGTGACGCCCGAGAGCAGGACGACCGCGGTGATGCCCGCCACCACCATGCTGCGGATCGCGAAGATCGCGATCGCCGCCCAGGCCAGTGACGCCACCCCGAGCCACGCATAGCGCCAGCGCCACGTGAGCCCGCGCGAGAATTGGAGCGCCGCGAGCAGCAGCGAGAGCGTGGTGAGCCCGGTCGCGGCCTGGTGGGCGAACAGCCACGGCTCGTGGCGGGTGACGATGTAGGCGGCGATGCACTGGAGCCGCAGCGCGTAGAGCGCCCACGCGATCGCCCAGGTCGCGAAGTAGGGCCGCCGCTGGCGCAGCCAGAGCGCGTAGTAGACCAGCGCCTGGAGCAGGGTGAATACGGTTTCGAACGCCAGGGCGGAGAGCTCGACGGTCTGCCGATTCACTCCCTCAATCTACCGCACGGAGCGCGCGCGGGCCTCACGCCCGCACGCCGCAGGGTGCCGCGCTCGCGCGCGGGTGCGCCGTCAGCGCGCTGGGCGCTCCGCCGAACCGCCGATCAGATCCTCGCGCCGCCCAGGTGGAGCGTGCGCCGGATGCGCGCCCACAGCGCGGGCCGGTGAGTCGCCGTCAGGAAGAAGGCGATTCCCGCCGCCGCCAGCAGGTTGG
>Ga0075433_10001670_pt1 | contig 16530 bp, 14 predicted proteins | sample RhiMethybrSRZTD2_FD_75299 | JGI IMG/M metagenome (GOLD analysis project Ga0075433, IMG submission 75299) | Populus rhizosphere microbial communities from Tennessee, USA - Rhizosphere MetaG P. TD hybrid SRZTD2 | ecosystem: Host-associated > Plants > Roots > Rhizosphere > Soil | place: USA... | reverse complement strand
CGATAGACCGTGCCCATGGCGCCGCGGCCGATGCGCTGGAGGCGCTCGTAACGACCAATGCGATCCGGCTCGGTCCATCCTGTCATGATGCGCGCCGCTCGATCAGGAGGCCGTGCAGGTGAAGCTCGCGGCGTTGGTCTCGCTGCCGGGAGCGCCGGTGAACTTCGGCCACTTCGGCCACTCGCACAGCGGACGCGATCGATTGGCGTTGGGATTGCCGTCCGTGGCGGTCGGGTTCTTCGGCGCCTGCCCTTTCTCGACCCAATCCTGCAGAAGTTTCAGGCTCTCGAATTTCGTATTGAACGGCCCGAAGCCGTGACCGAAGCCGGGAATCATGTAGAAGCGCATGAAGCTGTCGACGCCTGGCTGGCCGAACGCCTTGACCTGCCTCTGGTAATAGAGCTCGCTGTTGTGCGGCGTGATGAAGTCGTCGGCCGTGCCGTGGGTCATGATGATCTTGCCGCCCTTGGCCTTGAACTTCGCCAGGCTCACGTCCGTGACGTCCATGTTCGATGCGGCAACGGCGATGCGCTCTTTCCACTGCATCGGATCGAACTTCATCGGGTCGATCTTCGGGTCGCGGGTGATGATGAACTTGACCGTCTGATCGCCTGGGCCGTAGAGCAGCGCCTCGCTGCCGTTGGCCGGGTTGCTCGGCTGCGGCGCCTTGCCAAACGTCGACACTTGGAAGAGCGCGCCTTCGAGCAGCGGCCACCGCGGGAACGTGTCCATGCCGGCCACGTCCACGCCGGGCTTGTAGTCTGAGGTGATCTTCGCGACCGCGGCGAGTTGTGCGTCGGAGAGGCATGTATCGCCGGCGTCGGTGCCGTTGGCGCAGCGCAGCGTTTTCACGTCGAAGGCGGTGCGGCACGCCTTGACGTTGCTGACGATGCCGTCTTTCACCCCGTCGAGGTCGTCGCATTTTGCGTAGACGGCGTCGGTGATCAGCTTGGTCTTTGCCGGATTCAGCCATGCGGCGCCGTTGTCCGCGTAGATCGCCTTGCCGACGTTGAGCGACCCGAGGTGGAGCAGCGTCACGTTGTAGGCAGGGTAATGCGCAACCACGCCGTCGTAGTCGGCGGGATAGCGAGCCGCGGCGTCCAATGCCTCGTGTCCGCCCTGCGAGCCGCCGATGAAGTAGAAGCGCTCGGGCGCTCGGCCGTACGCCTTCTTGATCACCGCCATCGCCGCATCGTGGGCTTTCTTCACAGAGAGCTTGCCGAAGTTCGCAAGCGCCTCGTCATCGAGCGCCCAGCGGCCATCGAATCCCGGGCCGCTGGCCTTGTGACCACCGTCGCTGCCCAGCGTGACGAAGCCTTGCTTGAGCGGATTCTCGACGTTCGCGGGCTGCGCCGTGTATGGCGTGAGGCCGGTGACGAGGTTGCCGTCGTAGCCGCCGCCGCCCATTTGCAGCACGCGCCGATTCCACGTGAGCGGCAGATTGATTTCGAACTCCATGTTCGGCGACGAGGCGTTCTTCGGTTTGACGATGCCGGTGACTTTGCAGAAGTCGCCGTTCTGATTGCCCTTCTCGCTCGCCGCGACGAGCGCGGCGCTCTGCACGACCGCGCCGCCGGTCGGTAGCCCGATCGCCGATGCGTCGATCGAGAAGCCTTGAAGGCTGGTGCAGTTTGCAGCGGGCAGCGGCGTCGTGCCTTCTTCGGCGGCAACCGAAGAGGCCACGATCACGGCCGATGCCAATAACAGCGTGCCGGACGCGCGCATCCAGGTGTAGTTCATCGTCGTGTCCCTTCGAGGTCGATCAGCATACTGAAGCGACCGGCATTTCGGAAGCGCCTATGACCGTGCGGGAATTGCTGCCGTACCGCTACTTGCCCGCGACGTCGGGCAGCCATCCGCTGACGATGTGCAGCTTCGTGCGCGGAAGATCTTGTTTGCGTTTCGCAACCAGAATGCGCTGCCCGTCGGGAGACAAGGCCCACGAGGGTCCTGGGCTGTCGTTGAACTGCGTTTGGACGACCAGGCGCGGCTGCTTCCATTCGAAGACCGGACCGAGAACGACCGAGGCGCTGTACCAGCGGTTGCCGTTCCGGTAGATCAGCTCGCCGCACTTGCGGCACCACAGCGGCTCAGAGCCCGCATCGGCGATCTTCTGCACTCGTTCGCTCACCGGCAGCGAGCGGACGTTGATGCCACCCTCCGCGTACGCCAGCCACCGGCCGTCTCTCGAGATGTCGTGCGTGCTCGACAGGAAATCGACGTACCGCGCCGGCTTCGACGAGCTGCCGTCGCTCGCGATGTCGACGATGGCCATGCGGTTGCCGGGGAACTCGTAAAAGGAGAGCTGTGACGGGTTGGCCACCCACGTGCTGATCGTCATGCGCGTTTTCGATTCCGCAACCGCGAGTGGAGGCCGATCGGAGTCGATGCTCTGGACGAGAATCCGGTACGGCTTCCCCTCGCCGAAACTCGTATAGGCCAGCATGTCGCCACTCGGCGACCACTTCGGCCAGCCGGCGCTGTCCGGTGTGTTCAAGCGGCGCGAGGAGTTGTGTTCGATGTCGTAGATGACGATGTAATCGCGATTGTCGGCCACTTGGATCGCGAGCCTGCGGCCGTCGTCCGAGAGGTTGAACATGCCGTACGCGCCGGGCTCGATCGGCAGAAACTCGGCACGGTTCTGCCGATCCACCCACGCCAGCCCGGCCACGGCGATATCTCCGCCAGGAACGTAGACCATCACACCGGCCGCCGACGTCGCCAGCTGCAAGTGAGGATAGAGCGCGTGCATGCGCACCCCGCTCGCGATCGGCACTGCGTCACCGACGATGGCCTGCTGCTGCGAATCGAATCGTGCGGCGAACACTCGCCCGGACCGGCCAAACACCAGATAGCCATTCGACGTGAGTCGTGCATCGTAGCCGTTCGGGACCAGCGTTCTGGTTTCCTTGGTTGCGAGATTCAGCAGAATCGTCGGCGCGAAATCGGCGCCGATGCTATTCCGAATCATGGTGACCAGCACGTGCTTGCCGTCGGGAGTCACACGCCCGTATCGGTAGCCGTCGCGTGCGTCCGCCGCCTGGCTGAGCGCGCCGCCGCGTGCGCCGATGCGGACCAGGCGCCGTCCCTCCTCGGCGGCGACGAAGATCTGATCGTCGGTCGTCCATGTGCCGACCACGCCGGTGGCGACATCGCCAATAGTGCTCGCCGTTCCGGTCGTGAACGAATAGGTCTTCACTTTGCCGTTGGTGAGAAAGCCGAGCGACCGCCCATCGGGCGAGAAGAACGGATGGATCGCGCCCTCGGTGCCGGCGAGCGGCCGAACCTCGAACGAGTCGAGTCGGCGCTCGAATAGTTGGCTGGCCCCTCGAGACATGCCGACGTAGACCAGCGTCTTCCCATCGGGCGAGATGTCCATCAACGTGGAGTCGTAGCCAACGTTGGCCGCTTCCGAGTCGAGCGCCAGCGGCGCCTCGGCGGGCAGATCGATCTCGGTGGTGAGACGCGCCACTGCCGCCGTCTCGAGTCGAGTCTCGCGTGAGGGCAGCCGTGAAACCAGGAATGCGCCGCCGATGCCTCCTGCGATCAGCGCCGCGATGATCGCGACGATGAGCGTCGAGGTGGGCGATCGGCGCGGGAGCAACGCGGCTGTTGCGGGGTCGCGGCCGTCGTTCACCGCCTCGCGCAGTTCGATCCGCGCGTCGCCGATATCACGAAGGCGATGCTGTGGGTCTTTCTGAAGACAGCGGCGGACGATGCTGGTGACGGCCGGCCCGGCGACAACCGCCAATCGCTGCCAGTCTGGTTCACGCTCGATGACGCGCGCGATCGTCTCCGACACATCGTCGCCAGGAAACGGCCGCTGGCCAGCGAGCATCTCGTACACCACGCAGCCGAAGGCCCAGACGTCGGCACGCTTGTCGACGGTTCTGCCGCGCGCCTGCTCCGGGCTCATGTAGGACGCCGTGCCCATGATGAGGCCCACACGCGTCGCGGCAGGACTGATCAATGTCGGCGACTGTGACGCATCGGGTCGGATGGAGGCAGGCGGGTCGAACGCTTTCGCGAGGCCGAAGTCGAGCACCTTCACGGTGCCGTCCGAGCGGATCTTGATGTTCGACGGCTTCAGGTCGCGATGAATGATCCCTTGTCCGTGCGCCGCTTCCAGGGCTTCCGCGATCTGCAGCGCCACAGCCATCGCTTCGTCTTGCGGAAGCGGGCCGTGAGCGAGACGGTCGGCGAGGGTCGGCCCCTCGACCAGTTCGAGAACCAGTGCGCGCGTCCCGTGTGTTTCTTGCACGCCGTAGATCGCGGCGATGTGCGGGTGATTGAGCGAGGCCAGCACGTGAGCCTCGCGCTCGAAGCGGGCGAGGCTCTCGGGATTGAGCGCGAACGCGTCTGGAAGAACCTTCAGCGCGACATCTCTCGCCAGCGTCGGATCATGGGCGCGATACACCTCTCCCATTCCGCCGATTCCGAGCAGTCCTCGAACTTCGTACGGACCGACCCGATCACCCGCTGTCAGCGACATGGCTGACAGATATTACTGCGCGCTGATACGAATTTCGCCGACTCCGCCTTTGGCATCGACGGTGATCTGGACGGCGTCGTTTTCGTGGCCAGGGTTGATCCAGCGATCGCCCTTCTTCTCCAATCCATCGACATGGATTTCGCCGATCCCGCCTTTGGCAGCCGCAGAAATTCCAACGTTCTTCGGCAGCGTAATGCGCGCTTCACCCACACCGCCATTGACGTTCACCGCGTAACTGGTCTTCGGAGTGCCGCGCAGATCCACGCTTACTTCTCCGACGCCGATATCCATGCTGACGCCGCGCAGGTTGAGGCTGCCGAGATCGAGGTGGGCTTCGCCCGCACCCAGCTTGGCGTTCACTTCAAGCGGCGCTTCGTCGTGCAGCCGAACATCCCACTCCGATACTGTGTTGCCGAAGGCGAAGCCGCGCGATTCGGGCTGCGCGATCTCGATCTCGCTGCGCGATCCGGAGGTGTGCTGTTCGATGGTTGGCTTCAATCGATCGGAGTTGTAGGCGAGGTCGGCTTCCACCTTCTTGGAGGCGCCACCTGAAACGCGCAGTTCACCCGCGCCAATTCTGAGGTTGAGACGCGTCAATTCGCTTTTGTCCAGTTCGATCGAGTGCTTGTCGTGAACCGTTGGCCCCGAGCCGATGCTGCAAGAGGCCAGCAGCAACACGGCGGGCAGGCAGACGAGTCGTGTCATCCCTCGACGAAGCTGGGGATGGCCCTGAGTGTGTCGAAGGGTCATGGCGCGCATTCTAGCGGACATTACGATGCGGCTCGCCATCTGGTTCGGCAGGGATCGACACAAATGTCGAACTCTACGACGCATTCCACATTCATGTCGTCGAGTTGCCCCTGATCGCCTCGCCGCGCGAAGTGCCGAGGCGCCACGGCGCGTATGAGTCGAGTGCGAATCCGACAAGAGTGTTCGCATAATTGGCCCAAGCGACATCGTTGTCTCGATGTTGCGCGGCAATGCAGGCACGCTTTCGCGAACTGCGCGTTTTCTTTCGAGAAAACAGGCGACCACGTGGCGCCGATCTTGAATCGGGCCGGTCAGCGACACATGGTCTTCACCGCCATCCTGCGCAGCCTGGTCACGCGGCTTCTGGCCGCGTTCATCATCGTGCTGGTGGTGTCTCCGTACTCAGAGCCGTTTGCCACCATGGACGGAACGGACTTCGGAGGTGCTGGCGCCGTCGACGTGGGCGGCGCGGCGAAGTTCAAGAATTCGACGAGCGACGGGCTGGTGTCCGATCTGGCTCTTGTGCTCATCGAGTTCGTGTCCAGCCCCACAGACACGCCACTCGCGTCGGCGGTCACCTACGATTTGCGCCCCGGTCGGCGCACGATCCTCAGGCTCTAGTCTCATCCCCGCTTCTGTCGTTAGGCGCACGCCGTGTGCGCCGTCCGTTGACGACGACCAGCGCCGGTGCGTGTGGCCGTCGGACGTTCTCATCACTGCTCGTCCGCGAGGACCGTCCTCGCGGTACGTGTGCCCGAACGCGATCACTGCACGCGCATGAAAGGACCCGAGATGAAGAGACGAGCGATCGTTCTCATGAAAGTTTTGGCGGCAGCCATGCTGACGCTGTGGTTCAGCAACGTCACGACCACGCCGTACACGGCGCATGCCCAGGGCGCCATCGGACAGCCCGCCGGCGACCCGACTGGGGCGACCACCGGCACGGCGGCGGACGTGCCGGTGAAAGACCCGAAGAACCCGACGCTCTCGGAAGTAATGGACACGGTGGGTCACAACCGGATCGCGATCAACTTCGTGTGGACGCTGCTCGCAGGGTTCCTCGTCATGTTCATGCAGGCCGGCTTCGCCATGGTCGAGACCGGCTTCACGCGAGCGAAAAACGCCGCACACACGATGTCGATGAACTTCATGATCTATCCGATCGGCATGCTGGGCTACTGGATCTGCGGTTACGCGCTGCAGATGGGAGGCGTCGGCGCGGTGAGCGTGCTCGGTGGCACGGCGCCTCTCAACAGCGAGTTCACGCTCAGCCTGTTCGGACACACGTTCGGGCTCTTCGGTCAGAAGGGCTTCTTCCTGAGCGGCAACACCTATGACGTCGGCGTGTTCGCGCTCTTCCTGTTCCAGATGGTCTTCATGGATACCGCCGGCACCATTCCCACCGGCGCGATGGCGGAGCGGTGGAAGTGGTCGGCGTTCCTCGTCTTCGGGTTCTTCATGTCGATGGTCGTCTACCCACTGTTTGGCAACTGGGTGTGGGGCGGCGGCTGGCTGTCGACGCTTGGCAAGGAGTTCGGGCTCGGCCACGGCCACGTCGACTTTGCCGGATCGTCGGTGGTGCACATGGTCGGTGGGATGGCGGCGCTCGCCGGAGCGATCGTGATCGGCCCGCGCCTCGGCAAGTACACGAAGACCGGCGAATCGGTGGCGATTCCTGGCCACGACATTCCGATGGCGCTGGCGGGCACCTTCATCCTCGCGTTCGGCTGGTTCGGCTTCAATCCCGGCTCGACGCTGGCCGGCGGTGACCTGCGCATCGCCGTCGTCGCGACCAACACGATGCTGGCCGGCACCGGCGGCGCGGTTGCCGCGATGTTCTATGTGTGGAAGCGCCTCGGTAAGCCCGACCCCAGCATGCTGGCCAACGGCATGCTCGCCGGGCTGGTCGCGATCACCGCGCCATGCGCCTTCGTCAACAGCGTCTCGGCGATGACCATCGGCGTGATCGCGGGACTGCTGGTCGTCGAATCGGTGTTGTTCTTCGACCGCGTCGCGAAGATCGACGATCCCGTCGGCGCCATCTCGGTCCACGGCATCAACGGCGCGTGGGGCGTCTTGTCGCTTGGTCTGTTCGCGGACGGCGCGTACGGCGACGGCTGGAACGGTGTCAGCGGAACGGTGAAGGGCTTGTTCTACGGCGACGCCAGCCAGTTCGCGGCTCAGTGTGTCGGGACGTTGACCTGCGCCGTGTTCGTGTTCGTCAGCTTCTACGTGTTCTTCAAAGTGGTCGACGTGATCCTCGGCAATCGCGTGTCGGCTGCCGTCGAACTCGAAGGGCTGGACATTCCCGAGATGGGCGCGCTGGCGTATCCCGATTTCGTGCTCGGGCCGGGTACGCCACTCGGCATGAGCTCCGCTACGGCAACGCCGGCGCCCGCGGGTGCCGAACTCAAGCCCGTGCGCGGCGACGCCGTCTAGCGGCGTCCTCGCGGACCGTTGCGATTGAACCTGCACTGGCGATGTGGTGGGGGCCGGCTCGCGGCCGGCCCCTTCTGGAGTGTTCGAGGGAGCCATGAAGCTGGTCAAGTGCATCGTGCGTCCGGATTTTGTGGCGGAAGCCACATCCGCGCTCGAAAAGTTGGGTGTCTCAGGGATCACGGTGACCGAGGTGCGCGGGCGTGGGCGGCGGACCCGGCCGATCGGAGACTTTCGCGGCGTCGAGTACGAGCGATTCCTCCCGATGAGCATGATCGACGTGATCGCCGCGGACGATCTGGTCGACGACATCGTTCAGGTGGTCATCGATCACACGCGCACGGGGGAGTTTGGCGACGGCCGCGTGCTCGTCATGCCGATCGAGGAGGGCTACTCGATTCGAACGCGTCAGTGCGGGGCGGCGTAGAAGGCCGGGCAGAAGACGACACCGTGGTGTGATGACGCATTCGCTCGAACTGCTGCTCCTCCTCGCGATCGCGGTAGCCGCCGCAAAGCTGGCAGGGACCGTGGCGGTCCGCATCGGTCAGCCCGCTGTCTTCGGCGAGATCTTCGTCGGACTGCTGCTCGGTCCGACCGTTCTCAACATCCTCGCCTCGCCGATCTTCCCCGCGCCCGTCGACGCTGGCGCGGCGCGGGCCACGCTCGATGCGATCATGCGCGATCTCTCCGAGATCGGTGTGTTGCTGCTGATGTTCGTGGCCGGGCTCGAGACCGACCTTCACGAGATGCGTCGCGTGGGGAGGGTTGCGTTCTGGGCCGCGTTCGGCGGTGTGGTGCTGCCGTTTGTCGGCGGTGCGGCGCTCGCCGTCGCGTTCGGCTTCCCACTGTACTGGCAGGGCATCTTCGTCGGCACCATCCTCACCGCGACGAGTGTCAGCATCTCTGCGCAGACGCTTCTGGAGATCGGCGCGCTTCGTTCGCGCGAGGGCGCGACGATCCTCGGCGCCGCGGTCATCGACGACGTCATGGGCATCGTGCTGCTGTCGGTGGTCGTGGCGTTCGCCAAGGCGTCGGCGTCGGGCGTGGACGTGGTGCAGATTGGCGCCGTTGTACTTCGGATCATTGGCTACTTCGCCATCGCCGTGTTCGCGGCGCGAGGGATCCCAGCTGTTCTCGCATGGGCCCGCACGCTTCCGGTGAGCCAGGCGGTGCTGTCGGCCGCGCTTGTCATCGCGATGATCTACGGCTGGGCCGCCGAGTACGTCGGCGCTGTGGCGGCGATCACCGGTGCTTACGTCGCCGGGGTGCTCATCGCGCAGACCGAGTTCAAGAAAGAGATCGACAGCGGCATCCACCCGCTGGCGTACTCGATCTTCGTCCCCGTGTTCTTCATCGGCATCGGGCTGCAGGCCAACGGGCGCGCGCTCGGCGATCGCGTCGCCTTCACGATCGCTCTGGTGGTCGTCGCCATCGTTGCCAAGGCTGTTGGCTCCGCGCTCTTCGCTCGCTGGTGCGGCTTCACGAACGAGCAGTCGCTACGCGTGGGAGTGGGGATGATTTCTCGCGGCGAGGTGGGTCTGATCGTGGCCGGCTACGGACTGTCGAACGGACTCATCGACACGCAGGTGTTCTCGGCCTCCGTACTGGTTGTGCTGGCGACGACCATGGTGACGCCGCCGTTGCTACGGCTCGTCTTTCCGCGACGAGCGCTCGTCCCGGGAAGAGTCGAGGAAACGATCGCGCACGTCCCGCACATTTCGAAGTAGCCCGCTGCCCAGCCACTTTCGGTGCGCGAAAGGGTAGAATCCCTCTCCGCATGCGAAAGATCGATATCTTCACGCACATTTCGCCCCCGGGGTTTTCCGAGGGCGTGCAGCGCATCGCCGGAGGCCTGAAGGACATCGGCAAGCGGAGCCGCGGCGTGCCAATGCTTCACGACTTGGACATCCGATTCCGGGTCATGGACACGTTCCCGGAGTATCAGCAGGTACTGTCCGTGCCGACGCCGCCGATCGAGCTGTTCGCGAAACCGGACGAGGCGGTCGACCTGGCGAAGATTGCCAACGACAGCATGGCCGATCTCGTGCGCAAGCACCCCGATCGATTCGTCAGCTTTGCTGCGGCGCTGCCGATGAACGAGCCCGAGGCGGCGGCGCGCGAGACGCATCGCGCCGTGAAGGAGCTGGGTGCGAAGGCGATTCAGATTCACTCGAACATCCTCGGCAAACCGCTCATCGCCTCCGAGTTCCTGCCGATTTTCGAGGCGATGGCGGGCTACGACCTGCCGATTCTCCTGCACCCGTATCGCGGCGCCGACTTTCCCGACTATCTGTCCGAACAGTCGTCCGAGTACGAGATCTGGTGGACGTTCGGCTGGCCCTACGACACCAGTGCGGCGATGGCGCGCATCGTCTTTGCCGGGCTCTTCGATCGATGGCCGAATCTGAAGATCGTGGCGCACCACATGGGCGCGATGGTGCCGTACTTCGCCGGCCGCGTCGGTCCAGGGTGGGATCAACTGGGCAAGCGGACCACGGAGCGCGATCTATCGCTGGTCCTCAAGGGCCTGAAGAAGCGTCCGCTCGACTACTTCAAGATGTTCTACGCCGACACCGCCCTCTTCGGCGCCTATCAGGCCACGGTGTGCGGGCTCGACTTCTTCGGAGTGAACAACGTGGTGTTTGCCTCGGACGCGCCGTTCGATCCCGAGAACGGACCGATGTACATCCGCGAGACGATCAAGATCGTCGATCGCCTCGAGGTAACGCAGGAGCAGCGTGAGCAGATCTACTGGCGGAATGCCGCGCGGCTGCTGAAAGTGAATTGACGCCGTCGTAGTTCTCGGAGACCTCGATGATCATCGATTCCCACGGACACGTAACCGCACCGGACAGCCTCTACGTCTACAAAGCCCAGATCCTCGCGCATCGCGGGGCGCACGGGCGCGGCGGCAACCTCGCCAACGACGAAGATGTCAGGCAGGCGCTCAACTCCCCGGTCTTCGGCGGCAGCTCGCATCTCGACCAGCTCAAAGAGGTCGGTACAGATATGCAGCTGCTGTCGCCGCGGCCGTACCAGATGATGACGAGCGAGAACCCGCGGCTCGTGCAGTGGTTCGTCGAGGAGACCAACAACATCATCGCCAAGCAGGTGGAGCTCTATCCCGACACGTTCCGCGGTGTGTGCGGTCTGCCGCTGACGCCAGGCGTCAGCCCGAAAGCCATGCTGCCGTACCTCGAGAAGTGCATCAAGGAACGCGGCTTCGTCGGCTTCCTGCTGAATCCGGATCCGGGGGAATGCAGCGGTGTCGAGACGCCGCCGCTTGGCGATCGCTTCTGGTATCCGCTTTACGAGAAGATGGTGGAGCTCGATATTCCGGGCCACATCCACTCCACCGGCTGCCGCTCCGAGCGTCTGCCGTACTCGTTGCACTTCATCAACGAAGAGAACATCGCGGTGGTGTCGCTGCTGACGTCGGAGGTGTTCAAGGATTTTCCGACGCTGAAGATCCTGGTGTCGCACGGCGGCGGCGCCATCCCGTATCAGTTCGCGCGTTTCGAGGCGGGATCGCTGCGGCGCAAAGGTGGACCGCGCTTCTCCGATCAGATGCGGCACCTCTACTACGACACGGTGCTGTACTCGAAGGACGCGCTCGAGCTGCTGTTCAAGACCGTGGGCGTCGATCGATGTCTGTTCGGCACCGAACGTCCGGGCGTCGGCACCGTGATGGATCCGCGCACGGGTCGATGGCTCGACGAGACGCGGTTCACGATCGAGGCGATCGAGTGGTTGAGCGACGCCGACAAGAAGAAGATCTTCGAGGACAACGCCAAGCGGTTGTTCAATCTGAAGGTGCCTGAGAAGGCGACGGTATAGATATGACCATCTCACACGCGCGTCGATTCCTGGTTGCAGTCGCGATCGTGTCCTGCGCGGTAGTGTCGTGGCCGCGCGCGCAATCCCTGCAGAAGGTCACCATCAACTACCCGACGCGCAGCGGCGCCTCGTGGCCGCTCTACATCGCGAAAGAGGGCGGTTACTACCAGAAGTACGGCCTCGACGTCGATCTGCAATTCGGCGTGCATCCGGCCGGCATCGCGATGCTGACCAGCGGCCAGGCGGTGATGGTGAACCATTCGCTCGAGCAGGGCATGGTGGCCAGCTCGAAGGACGGCTCGATGGCGCTGATGGGCAGCTCGTCCAACAAGGGACTGTTCGCGCTCATGGGGCAGAAGGAGATCAAGGACGTCAAGCAGCTCAAAGGCAAACGCGTAGCGGTGGGACAGATCGGCGACGCGCCCTACAACTACACGGTGGCGCTGCTCGGCACCTACGGCCTCGGGGCACGCGACGTCCAGTGGATCACGGTCGGCACCGACGTCACCGGCCGCGCCGCCGCGCTGCAGACGAACCGCGCCGATGCCACGCTGTTAACGGCGCCCAACTACTTCCGCCTCGAAGAAGCCGGCTTCAAGAACCTGGCGAACCTCGCCGAACACCAGGTCTATGCGGCGACGACGTATCTGTTCGCGAAGAGCGCAATCACGGCCAACCCGAAGCTGCCCGAGCAGATCGTCAAGGCGCACGCCGAAGCCATCAAGCGCTTCTACGACGACAAGCCGTTCGCGGTAAAGACCTACATCGGGTTCGACAAGCAGCCCGAAGCCGACGTCGCTCGTATCTACGATCTCTACAAGAACGGCGACATCTTCGATCGCGTGCCGTACGTGCTGGCGCCGGCGGTGAAGGCGATCATCTCGCAGCAGGTCGATCAGCGGATCGCCGCAGATCTGAAGGCCTACGACTTCCACAAGGTGATCGACAACGGCACCGTGGCGCGGCTGGTGAAAGAAGGCTATTTCCAGCAGGTGTTCGGACCGAGCGTGAAAGCGGAAGAGCAGCGCAAGGCGTCGATCGCCTTCAAGTAAACAATCGCGTCGAATGCACAAGCTGGAGATCCGCGGCCTCACCAAGCGGTACGAGCTCGAGCGGGAGCGGCGGCAGGTGATGGCGCTGTCGGACGTCTCGCTCGCCGTGGCCGAAGGCGAGTTCATGGCGATCGTCGGTCCGAGCGGCTGCGGCAAGACGTCGCTGCTGAACATCGTCGCCGGGCTGCTGCGCCACGACAGCGGCGACGTGATCATCGACGGCCGGAAAGTGACCGAACCTGGCGTCGATCGCGCGGTGGTCTTTCAGCAGGCGAGTCTCCTGCCGTGGCGAAGCGTGGCGGGCAACGTGCGCTACGGCATGGAACTGCAGCGCCGTTTCGACGCCGACACGATGCAGGCTCGCACCGATCACTTCATCAACCTGGTCGGGCTGTCGGGCTTCGAACGCCACTATCCCTCGGAGTTATCCGGAGGTATGCAGCAGCGCGTGAACCTGGCGCGCGCGCTCGCTGCGGATCCGGTGGTGCTGCTGATGGACGAGCCGTTCGCGGCGCTGGACGCGCAGACGCGCGAGCACATGCAGGCCGAGCTGCTGAAGATCTGGACCGACGCGCGGAAGACGGTGCTGTTCATCACGCACCAGATCAACGAAGCCATCTATCTCGCGGATCGCGTGGCGGTCATGAGCGCGCGTCCGGGACGTGTGAAGGGGATCGTGCAGATTCCGTTCGAGCGGCCGCGTGCACTGGCTGTCAAACGCCACCCGAAGTTTCTCGAGATCGAAGAAACGATCTGGCAAATGGTCGAGGAATCACCCGAGCGCATCGGAATGGCGAAAGGGGGCCGGGAGTCATTTTCGACCGCGGCTCCTGGAAAATGACTCCCGACCCCCTCGACACCGGGCCGCGGCGCCGCTCGTTCTACGAACGCCACGAGCGCTTGATTCTCGGCGGCGCGGCGGTGCTGGTTGCGCTTGGTGCATGGCAATGGGCGTGGTCCGCGAAACTCATCTCGCCGCTCTTCTTCACCGGTCCGTCCGCGGTGGCGACGCGCTTCGTTGAGGACTGGACGACGGGCCACCTGAAAGACGACCTCGTCTATAGCGGCAGGAACTTCGTGATCGGTCTTGGTCTCGCCATTGCTGCCGGCGTGGTGCTCGGCGTGCTGATTGGCTGGTATCGCCGCCTGGCGATTCTCGTCGATCCGTTCATGACCGCGTTGTACTCGACACCGCGCGTCGCACTGGTACCGCTCATCGTCATCTGGTTCGGGCTTAAGTGGCAGTCGAAGATGTTCGTCGTGTTCATCAACGCGGTGTTCCCGGTGTTGATCAACACCATTGGGGGAGTCAGGGCCACCGACGTCGACCTGCTGAGAGCCGCGCGCGCCTACTGCGCATCGGATTGGCAGATCTTTACGACGGTGGTGGTGCCGGGCGCTGTGCCGTTCATCCTCACCGGCGTGCGACAGGCTGTGTCGCTTGGCCTCATCGGCGTGGTCGTCGGCGAGATGTTCGGCGGGAGCGAAGGGGTCGGCTACATGGTTGCCTACGGCGGTAATAACCTGCAGACAGACACTCTCTTTCTCGGCGTCGTGATCATCGCGGTATCGGGCATCATCCTGACCTGGCTGGCCGAACGTCTCGAGAGGCGGTTCTCGAGATGGCGACCTGAACGGTGAAACGTGTAATGCAGAATGCAGAATGCGGAGTGCAGAATGAGTGTCTGAATTCTGCATTCTGAATTCTGAATTACGAGGTGCAGATAGATGGCACAGATCGTTTTAGGGATCGGCTCTTCACATGGCCCGTTGCTGTCCACGCCGCCCGAGCAGTGGGATCTGCGCGCCAAGGCCGACCGCGAAAACAAGAACCACTGGTTTCGCGGCAAGACCTACGACTACGAGGCGCTGCTCAAGACGCGCGCGCCGGGGTTTGCGCACGAGATCACGGTGGAGAAGCGGCGCGAGCGGTTTCTGAAGTGCCGTGCCGCGCTCGAGGCGCTCGGCACGAAGTTCAACGAGGTTGCGCCCGACGCCGTGATCATCCTTGGCAACGATCAGCGTGAGTTCTTCAACGCCGGCCTGACGCCGGCCATCACGATCTATCGCGGCGCCACGATCAGCAACGTCCAGCACCTCAACGAGGATGCGCCCGGGCTGAACATCGCCGAGCCGGCCAATTCACCGGCCGAAGGCGCGACCTATCCCGGGGCAACGGCGTTTGCCGATCATCTGCTCCGATCGCTTGGCGATGAGGACTTCGATCTCGCGCAGTCGGACGAGACGCCCAGCGGCGCACCGCGCGGCGGCATCCCGCACGCTTACGGCTTCTTCTACCACACCATCCTGCAGGATCAGACGCCGCCCAGCGTGCCAATCATCCTCAACGTGCACTTCCCGCACAACACGCCCAAGGTGCACCGCTGTCTCGAGCTGGGACGCGCGCTGGCGCGTGCCATCAAGACGTTCGACGGCTTCAGCCGCGTCGCGTTGATGGCGTCGGGCGGCCTCACGCACTTCGTGATCGATGAGGACTTCGATCAGAAAGTGATTGCCGCGATGGAGAGCGGCGACGAGGACGGCCTGGCGAAGCTTCCCGAAGGCTTCTTCAAAGTCGGGACGGCGGAGATCAAGAATTGGATCCCGGTGATTGCAGCCATGAACGCGGCGGGTCTCGGTTATCACCAGATCGACTACGTTCCGTGCTATCGATCGGAAGCTGGGACTGGTAATGCCATGTGTTTCGCATACTGGCAGTAAGGAAGGCCCCAGGGCCCAGGCCTCAGGCCTCAGGGCTGGTCCAGGCATCAGGCAGCAGGAAACAGGCGCATGGATGATGTGTTGACGCGACTCGGGCGGCTCGACACCTGCGCGATCTCTGACGCGCTCGACAAGCTCGGGCTCACAGGGGTCGCGTCGGGCATTCATCGTGTCGCGACCGACACGCGCATCTCGGGCCGCGTCGTCACGGCGAAGCTCGAACCGGACGATGGACGGGCTGCGGCGTCGAGACATCTCGGCACCACCGCGATCGAGACCGCGCAGCCTGGCGACGTGATCGTGATGGAGCAGCGCACCGGCATCGAGGCGGCGGCGTGGGGAGGCAACCTCTCGCTCGCCGCACAGCTTCGCGGCGTTGCTGGAACCATCGTCGAAGGCCCGGCCCGCGACGTCGACGAGGCGAACGGCTACGGCTATCCGGTGTTCGCTCGCAGTCGCACACCTCACACCGCGCGCGGCCGCATCGTCGAGGTGGGCACCAACGTGCCGATCGTCGTCGGCGACGTTGCCGTGGCGCCCGGCGACTACGTCGTCGCCGATGGGACCGGAGTGGTGTTCGTGCGCGCAGCCGATATCGAGGCCGTGCTGACCGCCGCCGATGCCGTCGTGGCACGCGAGCGTGCGATGGTGGCCGCACTGCGCGAGGGCACTCCTGTGACGCAGGTGATGGGGATCACCTACGAGACGATGTTGAAACGGTAGCCAAATGGCCGCTTCTTCCGACGACAGCAATGTTCAGCGCGCGTCGAAGCTCGATACGACTGCGATCAGCGACGCGCTCGATCGGCTCGGCATTGCCGGGCAGTGTCTCAACATCAAGCCGCTCGACCCTCGCTTTCGTCTGACCGGCCGCGCCTACACCATTCTGTACGGCCCCGCGGGCAAACCTCCCGGCACCGTCGGCGATTACATCGACGATGTGCATCCGGGCGGCGTGGTCGTGCTCGACAACGGCGGCCGCGAGAACGCGACGGTGTGGGGCGACATCCTCACCTGGGTCGCCCATCGGCGGGGCGTGGCCGGTACGGTGATCGACGGCGCGTGCCGCGATACGCACCTCGCACGCGAGCTGGCGTATCCGGTGTTCAGTCGCAGCTACTCGATGCGCACCGGCAAGGATCGCGTGCAGGTCGAAGCGGTCAACGCGGTCGTGACGATCGGCGACGCCCGCGTCGCGCCTGGTGACCTGCTGCGCGGCGATGCCGACGGCGTCGTCGTGCT
>Ga0075433_10001668_pt1 | contig 16535 bp, 14 predicted proteins | sample RhiMethybrSRZTD2_FD_75299 | JGI IMG/M metagenome (GOLD analysis project Ga0075433, IMG submission 75299) | Populus rhizosphere microbial communities from Tennessee, USA - Rhizosphere MetaG P. TD hybrid SRZTD2 | ecosystem: Host-associated > Plants > Roots > Rhizosphere > Soil | place: USA... | reverse complement strand
CAAAGCGGCGTTATCTCGTCCCGCCCACCAGCGGGTAACGCAGACCGTTGGGCAGCTCGAAAAACTGTGAATGGCTGGAAAGAGCAATTGTTCCGCTGAATAAACACTTATCACCAAAGGAGGCACCCTATGGAAGTCGACTGGAGAACGAGCACTTGGAAGCAATTTGGGGCTGCCATCGATATGCTAGGTGATGTGATAAATTTATGCCCTACTCATCTCTGGACGGTCGTAGTGTATAAGGATCCGGATGATGAACGGTATGGTCAGTTCTGGTTTATTGCCTACCATGCACTCAAATGGCTAGACCTATATCTGACAGGCACCATGGAAGGTTTTACGCCACCATCCCCTTTTATCGTTGGAGCGTTGCCAGAACAACCCTATACCAAGCATCAGATCCTTGCGTATCTGGGCGCTTGCCGTGAGAAGTGCCAATCGACGATCGAAGCGCTAACAGACGAGAGAGCGCAACAACGTTGCGTATTCGAGTGGATGGAGCCTAGTTTCTTGGAGCTTCAGCTGTACTGTATGCGACATGTTCAGGAACATGCTGCGCAGTTGAGTTTGGTGCTTGGGCAGCACGATGTTACCGGCATGGATTGGATAGCCAGTGCGAGAAGCAAAAATGCATAGGAACGTGACAACAATAGGCAATTGCTTGTCCGACAGAGAGGTGTGACTGAGAGTAGCTGCCCAACACAGCGTGCATCCGACTGGTGGGAGTCGCCGCGTTTTCAGGCAGCTTTCTGCGCTCAAGGCTGGTTCCGTCAAAGCGGCGTTGTCTCGTCCCGCCCACCAGCGGGTAACGCAGACCGTTAGGCATCTGCCGCTGCTAGCGATGCGCCGCAAGGAGAGGCTGCGATGAACCGACTACGTTTCGTCGTCCTGATTGTTGCGGCTGACGATAGACGATGGACCATCGACGATACCAGCGCATCGTTTATCGTCTATCGACCAGCAGAACCACGATAGTTAGCCCCAACTGCTCCTTAACGTTCTATTTTCATCGCAGGAGATTGTTTTTATGAATCACTGGCATTCTTTCATGCTTCGTCTGTTGTGTGTCGCCATATTGATGGCTGCAACGATGTTCGTCCTGCCTTCGGTACGATCTGACGCACAACCAGTGATCGCAGATAGCAAGACTTTTGAACCGCCGTATGAAGAGCAATCTCCGGCGCAAGAGCAGGCCATGTGGGCGGAGATTCAACACAACATTGCCTGGTTGCGGAGCGCCGGTCGCTTAACTGCGCCCGCTACCGTACAAATGGTGACATACGATTTCCCATTGCGCCTGGCGCCAGGACTCCCCGATTACGCTGGGTTTAGAGTCTCGGCCTTTGTCGACCACAATCCCGCCAGCGGACAAGTGTTGGATTACAACGGCGGCACTCGCACGTACGATGGCCATCGCGGCACGGATTACGCGCTCTACCCCTTTGGCTGGAACAAGCTGAATGCGGGCGAGATGCAGGTGATCGCGGCGGCTGACGGCACGATTATAGCCAAGTCCAACGGTGACCCCACCGATCACAACTGCAACGTGAGCAGTAGCGATTTCTGGAACTATGTCGCGGTGGAACACGCCGATGGCCGGATGACGATGTACGGCCACATGCGCTACAACTCGCTCACCAGCAAAGGCATTGGCGACACAGTGGCTCGGGGTGAGTATTTAGGCACTGCGGCGAGCTCGGGCAATTCCAGCGGGCCGCATTTGCATTTTGAGGCACGGTACGGCAGTTTCTCTTCGACAGAGTGGATTGACCCGTATGCCGGGCCTTCCAGCCAACCCGCGTCGTTGTGGACCAACCAACGGCCCTATTTTGACTCAGCTGTGAACAAAGTGTCGACCCACTCTTCGCCGCCCAGCACGCCCGACCCCTGCCAGCCGAGTATACCGAATCTTCAGGATAGTTTCACCACGCCGCGCAATATCTATTTCTACACCTACTACCGCGATTATCAGGGGGCGCTGGCCACCCAGCTCAGGCTCTATCGCCCTGATGGGACGCTCTTCCAGTCGTCGCAGTACGCCCCCGGCGACAATACGTTCCACTCTGCGTGGAGCAATGGCTGGGCGGTGAATTTTTCCGTCAATGAGCCGGCGGGCACCTGGCGCTTTGAAGCCACGTACAATGGGCAGGTCTATCAGACATTCTTCAACGTGAATGTGCCGCCAACCGTTGGGGTGAGCAGCCCCAATGGCGGCGAGCAGTGGCCAATTATGCTCGCGCACACAGTGACCTGGACAGATAATTTTGGCGGCGATGTGAATATTGCGCTCTATCACAACGGCGTCTACAGCAGCGCGCTCGCCAGTAACACACCCAGCGATGGTGCATATCTTTGGGTTCCAGCTATCGCGCTGACGCCAGGGCCAGGCTACACGATACGCGTAACCAGTGTCATCAACCCTGCCGTGTATGATGAAAGTAATGCGCCCTTCACGCTGTTGCCGGCCTCGCTGGTGGCCAACGATGATTTCGCCTTGACCGCTGTAAATACGCCTGTGACGATTTATGCACTCAGCAATGACGAGGATCCGTATGGCGGCTCACTGGCAATTACCGCACTCGGAACACCTAGCAGCGGCACAGTCAGTCTGGTTAATTCGCATATCGTCTACACACCAACAATGGGCTTTCTCGGTACCGATAGCTTTATGTATACCGTGAGCACGGCTACTGAGCATGCCGACGCGACGGTGACGGTGATGGTTGCCCCCGAGGTCTTCAGGGCTTTCTTGCCACTGATCCGCTGATAACGGGTGCGTGAAACGTGAAACGTGAAAGCTGCTATGACGCACAAACCCTGGCTCGCCCACTATGATGCCGGCGTTCCGCACGAGATTGCGATCCCGCCGATCGCATTGCCCGAGCTGCTGGCAAACGCCGCGCGCGAGCACCCCGACGCACCAGCAATTTCCTTTTATGGTCGGACGATCAGCTACGCCGAGCTTGATGCGCTCGCCACGCGCTTCGCCGGCGCGCTCGTGCAGGCCGGCGTGCATCTCGGCGAACGGGTCGTGCTCGTGCTGCCGAATGTGCCACAGGCACTGATCTGCTACTATGGCGCGCTCCGAGCCGGCGCGATCGTCGTGCTGACCAATCCGCTCTACGAGGCCGGCGCGCTGATTCGGCAGGTCGAAGATGCGCAGGCTAGCTCGATTATCGCACTGAGCATATTCCATCCGCTTGTGGAGCAGGTGCGCGCACGAGTGGCGTTTGAACGGGTCATTTTCACCAATCTCAAAGAATATCTTCCAGCTGGGCAACGCCAGCTCTTCACGCTGCTGCGCCAGGAACGCGAGGGGCATCGCGTTCCTGATGAGCAGGCGCACCGTTCGCTCTGGCTCGCACGAATGCTTGAGGCTACCGAGACGCAATCGTTGCCCACACTCGACCGAAACCAGCCCGCCGTGCTGCTCTACACCGGCGGCACGACCGGCGCGGCCAAGGGAGTGATTCATACGCACCAGAGCCTGATCGCGAATGCCGTGCAGACGGCCGCCTGGATCACTGATGCGAAGCCCGGTCGCGAGCGCATTCTCTGCGCGCTGCCCTTCTCGCACGCCTATGGAATGACCGCCTGCATGAACCTCGGCGTGACGCTTGCCGCCGCCATGATTTTGCTACCAACCTTCGAGACACAGCATGTGCTGCACGCCATTCGCCGCGAGCGCCCGACCATTTTCCCCGGCGTGCCGCCGATGTACGCCGCGATTGCTGAGGTGAAAAACGCCCGGCGCTATGGGCTGGCCTCGTTGCGCGCCTGCATCAGTGGGGCCGCACCTCTGCCGGTGGAGGTTCAAGAGGGCTTTGAGCGCATCACGCGGGCGCGGCTGGTCGAGGGCTACGGCTTGACCGAGGCCGGGCCGGTCACGCATGCTAATCCGCTCAACGACCCGCATCATCATGGCTTCATCGGCCTGCCGCTGCCATCGACCGACGCGAAGATCGTGGACGTGGCGACCGGCGAAGTTACGCCGACTGGCGCGATCGGCGAGCTGCTGGTGCGCGGGCCGCAGATTATGCAGGGCTATTGGAATCGGCCTGCCGATACCGCCGAGGCGCTGCTGCCCGACGGCTGGCTGCGCACGGGCGACCTCGCGCGGATGGACGCCGACGGCTTCTTCCAGGTCATCGAGCGCCGCAAGGAAATGATCGTCGCCGGCACCTACAATATCTACCCGCGCGACATCGAAGAGGTGCTGTACGAGCACCCCCAGGTGCATGAGGCAGCCGTCGCGGGCGTGCCAAGGGCCGAGGGTGACGCCGAGGTCAAAGCGTTTGTGGTGCTGCGGCGCGGCGAACACGCGACCCCCGAAGAGATACTGCTGTTCCTGCGCGAGCGCCTTAGCGCCTACAAGGTTCCGGCTGCCGTCGAATTCCTCGACAAGCTGCCGCGCTCGTTTATTGGCAAGGTGTTGCGCCGTGCGCTGGTCGAAGGAAAAGACGGAGAACCAGACGTGCGGCGCGGGGACGATGAATAGACCTATCAGACGCGGGTGAACAACGCAGAAGGAGGTTGTCCATGTCGCGCTACCAGCTGGAGCAGTTTGCAGCCGCGAATACGTATGGCAGCATCTCATTCAGCCCAGATGGGCGCTGGGTCGCATACATCGCCGATGTCTCAGGGCATCTCGATGTGTGGCGTCAGCCGGTCGAGACCGCAGCCGACGGCTCGCCGCTGATGCCGATTCAATTGACCGCGTTCGCTGATGATGCGGTTAGTCGCGCGGTGTGGAGCCCGGATGGCCAGCGCATCCTCGCCAGCGCCGATCACGACGGTGACGAGCGCTACCAGCTCTATGAGATTCTGCCGGAGCAGGGCTGGCCGTCCCCGCTCACGAATGCTCCCAGCGCGCGCCACGAGATCGGCTCGGTCTATTACGTCCACCACTACGCGCCGTTCAGCCCCGACGGTCGCGCGATCGCCTACGCATCCAATGAGCGTACGACCACCGGCTTCGATATCATTGTGCGCGACCTCGCGAGTGGGGCCACGCGCACGATCTACACGGCGGAGGGCCAGAACTTCGCTATTTCGTGGTCGCCGGATGGGCGCTCTGTGCTAGTGTTCTGCCATCATCAGAATATCGACCACGACTTGTGGCTCTGCGATGTCGCCAGCGGCGAGCAGCGTCATCTGACGCCACATACGGGCGATGCGAAGTTCCTGCCCGGTCCATGGCGGCCGGATGGCCGTGGTTTCTATCTGCTGACTGATCAGGGACGCGAGTTTAGCGGGCTGGCCTTCTTCGATCTACAGGATAACTCGATTTCGTGGATCGAGACGTCCGCAGCCGAGATCGACGAGGTGGCGGTCTCGCAGGATGGCCGCTATCTGGCATGGCTGGTCAACGAGGAGGGCTACTCGCATCTGTATGTGCGCGACGGCACCGCTGGCCAGCTGCGCGACTACGACCTGCCAAAAGGAGTGTACCAGGGCATCTGCTTTAGTCCAGTCGGCCCGCTGATTGGGCTCGTGATCACGCGCGCGGTGCAGCCGTCGAATGTGTACATGCTGAATGTGCAGACCGGCGCGTTCTGGCGGCTGACGCATAACATCCTGAATGGCATACCCACCGACGCGCTAGTCGAGCCGGTGCCGATTCGCTACCCAAGCCGCGATGAGCGGATGATCCCGGCCTTTCTCTATAAACCCAAGGATCTGGCACCCGGCGAACGCGTGCCGGTTGTGCTCGCGATTCACGGCGGGCCAGAGTGGCAAGAGCGGCCCGACTACGCCTTTAACGGCTTCTACCAATATCTGCTCAATCGCGGGATCGGCGTGCTGGCACCGAATATACGTGGCTCAACCGGCTACGGAACGCCCTATCAGAAACTGATCTATCGCGACTGGGGCGGAGCGGAGCTGCACGATCTGGAGCACGCCGCGCACTATCTGCACAGCCTGGAATGGGTTGACGCCGATCATCTGGCGGTTATGGGCGCTTCCTTCGGCGGCTTCGCGACGCTCTCGTGCGCGACGCGCCTGCCGAACTATTGGTGTGCAGCGGTGGATATATGCGGGCCGGCGAACCTGATAACGTTCGCGCAAACGGCGCAACCCTTCTGGCGCAGTCGTATGAAGGGCTGGGTTGGCGACCCTCAAGACGACGCCGAGATGCTGCGCGAGCGCAGCCCGTTTCAGCATATCGAACAGATCCGCGCGCCGCTGCTGGTGATCCAGGGCGCGTTCGATACGCGTGTGGCGCAGTCCGAGTCCGATCAGATCGTCGAGCGCTTACGGGCGTTGGGGCGGGCGGTCGAGTATCTCGTGTTTGCGAACGAGGGCCATGGATTCACAACGCCGGCCAGCTGGCTCGCGGTGCTCGCGGCATCGGCGCGCTGGCTTGAGCAGTATCTTACGGCGGATCAGCCTTGACTTTCGCGGTCGAGCGTGCTATACTTCGGTTATAACGCAGTGCGTCATATTATCAGGAAAAGCCGAAGAGTCGTCACGTCGATTGCTATGCGTGACGCACTATCATACCAAGAGGTGCAGCGATGACCGAGGAAGTTGAAGTCAAAATCCACGAGATGGAGGACGTGAGCGCGCCGACGAGTCCTTCGCTGGTCGAGGGGCTGCGGCGGCTGCTGCTCGCGAGTATTGGCGCGGTCGCGATGACGTTTGATGAGGCCGAGTCGTTCGTCAATAAGCTGGTCGAGCGTGGCGAGCTCGCGCAGAAGGATGCCGAGAAGCTGCTGCGCGAGATGCGTAGCAAGCTGCGTCAGGGCCGTCCGCAGGTGCGCGAGGTCAGCGAGCGGGTCGAGCAGGGCGTCGAGGAGTTCCTAAACCGGCTTAACATCCCGTCCAAGCGTGACATCGAGGATCTCAGCGCGAAGATCGCCCAGCTCTCGGCGCGCGTCGAAGAGCTGCGCAAGAATAGTCAGCGCTAGCGACCGGTTAGCTCACCACAGCTGGGCCGCAGGATCGCGGGGGCACCGAGGTGCCTCCGCGGTTCTTCCGTTGGTCGCTGAAGCGTCGGTAGGCTCAGCAGATATGCCGTGTGGTCGCAGGACAACGTGAAGACGAGGAGAATCGCACATGTTCACGATCCTTCGGGCGCTGCTGGACGGGCTGCTGCTGCGCTGCCCGCGCTGTCATCGGGGGCAGATGTTTGAATCGGCGTTCAAGATGCGCCAGCAATGCCCGGTCTGCGGGCTGCCGTTCGAGCGCTCAGCTGGCGAAGTCACCGGCGGCATGGTTATCAATCTGGTGGTCACGATAACGATCGTCATGGCATGCAGCCTGATCTTTGGGCTGTATAGCCCGATTCCGCCGCTCACATTGATCGGCATACTGGCGATCTTCACGATTGTCTTTCCAATCATCTTTTATCGCACGTCGCGCGGCCTGTGGGCGGGCCTGCTCTATCTGACGGCGGCCAACGACGAGCCGGATTAGTCTGGATTAAGGAGATCTTATGACCGCAATCCTCCTTGATGGCCGCGCCCTCGCGAAGACCTTGCGCGCGGATATGCGCGCTGAAATACAGCAGTTTCAGGTGACAACGGGCCGAGCGCCGGTGCTGGCAATTGTTCAGGTGGCGGGCGACCCCGCAGCGGAACGGTACGTGCGCAGCATTCGCAAAAGCTGCGAGGATCAGGGGGTCGGCTTTGTCGCGCGGCTGCTGCCGGCCGAGACATCGCAGACGGCGCTGGAGGCGGCGATCGCTGCGGTGAGCGCCGACGCGAGCGTGAGCGGTGTGCTGGTGCAACTGCCGCTGCCGCGCGGGCTATCGCAAGCCGACGCGATCGCGCAGCTCGACCCGCGCAAGGACGTGGACGGCGTCCACCCATATACTGCCGGCCTGCTGATGCAGGGACTGCCCGGCTTCGTCCCGAATACGCCGGCCGGCGGCATGGAGCTGCTGCGACATTATGGGATCACGCTGGCGGGCAAGCGCGCGCTGGTGGTGGGGCGCAGCGTGGTGGTCGGCAAACCAATGGCGCTGCTGCTGCTCCAAGCGAATGCGACAGTGACGATCGGCCACTCGCGCACGCCGGATCTGGCTGCGCTGGTGCGCGAAGCCGAGATCGTCGTGGTGGCGGTCGGGCGCGCGGGTCTGATCAGCGGCGCGATGCTGCGGCCCGGCGCGGTGGTGCTCGATTTCGGCATCAACGTGCTCGGCGACGGCACGATTGTTGGCGATGTCGACTTCGCCAGCGCCGCCGAGGTCGTGGCGGCGATCACGCCGGTGCCGGGCGGCACGGGGCCGATGACCAACGTGATGCTGCTGCGCAATGTGCTCCAGGCGGCGCGTGCATTGCACGGCGTTGCAGTGTAGGGCGTTGGTAGCGTATGAGTGCATGATCCACATCGGGGAAGGCGGGGCACGAGCGAGCCTCGTATGCCACTTGATGTGTCATAGAACGGTCGCCGCCGAACACGCATCTGTAGTTGACCGGCTGGATCGGAAAGATTTCGGCATTTAGATGCAGCAAAATGCCCGTACAATATTATGGTAAGATAGAGCGTGCTCGATTCTAGAGCGAGGTTCGATTAGGATGTATGAAGACTGCGCTTGACATCGACCAGATGATGAGTGAAGCCGCAGTGTTTGCGGAAGCCGAGAGCATCTACGATGAGCCAACTCTGTATGGCGTCACGGATGGGAAGGCTGTAGGGACATATCTTGAACATAAGTTCAAGCTGCACCTGAACACTCTCTATATATATGAACCTGGAAATTCTGCATCAGGGATAGATTTTCCAGGACTCGGTATCGATCTTAAAGTGACCAGCATCACACAGCCTCAGTCGTCTTGCCCCTTCAAATCTGCAAGACAGAAAATCTATGGTTTAGGTTATCATTTACTTGTGTTTGTTTACGAAAAATCCGATGACCACAATTTGCGCATTGGTAGGCTAAATATGAGACATACCATCTTCATACACAAAGATAGAACTGCTGATTACCAAATGACAAGGGGCATTCTTGAAATTCTGGTAAGGGACGGCAATACAGATGATTTAGTTGCATTCTTCCAAGATAAAGTTCTTCCCATTGATGAGATTGAGGCACAAACCATTGCTGAAGAAGTGCTGCAAAAACCGCCAGTTCAGGGATACTTGACTATCTCAAATGCACTCCAGTGGCGATTACAGTATAGTCGTGTAATCCAAAAAGCCGGAGATGTCGAAGGAATCTACCGTATAAGGTGAAGTATGACCTCTATTAGAAAAACAAAAGAAACATGGGAGTTTGGCGACTTTCAGACGCCAGATAAATTAGCGATGCAAGTTGCCGATGTACTACAACAGCAACTCGACATTAATCCCATCTCAATTATCGAACCAACTTGTGGTAAAGGCAATCTACTTATTAGCGCTATTAAAGCATATCCTCATGCAGAAAAATATATCGGTGCCGATATTAATGCTATTCACCTCAAAAAACTGCGAGAAAGGATTATCACTGAAGAGTTAGATGTTGACGTGGATATCTTACATTCCGACTTCTTTGACACAGATTGGAATAAACTTCTTTCGGCGTTACCACAGCCAATCCTTATCATAGGAAATCCTCCTTGGGTAACAAGCTCAGAGTTGAGCATGCTGCAAAGCTCTAATCTTCCAGAAAAATCAAACTTTCATGGCAGAAATGGTCTTGAGGCTTTGACAGGGAAAAGTAACTTTGATATTTCTGAATGGATGTTGCTACAGAAACTCGCATGGCTTCAAAATAAGGATGGTGCGATTGCAATGCTATGCAAGACAGCAGTCGCCCGGAAAGTATTGGTATATGCCTGGCAGAGAAATTTTAAAGTTAGTTCAGCAAAGATTTTCAAGATAGACGCAAAATATCATTTTGATGCCTCAGTAGACGCGTGCCTTCTGATAATGCAGTTTGGTAAAAATACGTCGTCACAAAGTTGTATTGTCTTTAATAACTTTACGGATAAATCTCCAACGATGATATTAGGACATCAAGATAATCTTGTACTCTCTAATGTAACTGCTTATCAAAATCTCTGTCATTTATCAGGCGAGGATAAGTTCTATACATGGCGTTCAGGGATTAAACATGATTGTTCTAAAATTATGGAACTTACTCAAGAAGACGATTGTTTTGTCAATGGTAATGGGATTGTTGTCTCGTTGGAAAGTGATTTTATATACCCTCTGCTCAAGAGTTCAGATGTTGGAAACAATCGAATAACTGGTCGTCAAAAACATATGCTAGTCACACAGAGATATATTGGAGAAGACACAAGTAAAATCAAAATCATAGCCCCTAAAACTTGGGATTACCTGCAAAGCAATCGTGATGCTTTTGTCAAGAGAGGTAGCTCTATATACAAGAATCGGCCGGATTTCTCTATTTTTGGTGTGGGAGACTATACATTTGCACCTTGGAAAATCGCAATATCTGGCTTTTACAAACGATTAAATTTTGTTGTTGTCCCTTCTATCTGCGAAAAGCCCGTTGTCTTCGATGATACGATCTATTTTATATCATGTTCTTCACAACAGGAAGCCCTTTTTATTTTCAATCTACTCAATTCAAATCCAGCAAGAGATTTCTTAAACTCCATGATTTTCTGGGAAGATAAAAGGCCAATCACCATAGATATTCTTAAGAGATTAGATTTACGATTATTAGCTCAATCACTTGATAGTGAGAGTGAATATCTCGATATTACCAAACAAAAAGGTGTACCGAACTACTCAGAACAGGCAACACAACTTCGATTATTCGAGGGACGTAAAAGCTACACCTTATAGTCTGTACAAATATGCTGGTGGCCTAACATGGCGCTCCAGCCGATCTGCGCCGCTCGTGGCACTCCATCAGGTCATTGGCATTCTGACGCCAGTACCAGCTTTCGGTGCAACTGAACTCTCGCCGTTAGCCAGCTAGAACTATCCCAGACTCCTTCGATTCTTATGAAGACGGAAACCTCACATCCCCATGCTTGAAAAACCTGATCTCCAAGACGAAAAACTGATCGCTTGCTTGTGGGATGCCTATGGTCTGCTTGGCGTGCAAGTCGCTTTTCTTCCGCTCGGCGTCGATCCGAATGCAGGCGTCTATCGTGCCGTCGCAGACGATGCTACGTCGTATTTTGTGAAGGTGCGACGCGGTGTCTTTGACGAAATATCCGTGGCGTTACCCAAATTGCTCAACGACCAGGGCATCACGCACGTCATAGCCCCACTAACAACCAAAACCGGGCAACTTTGGGCGCATCTCGACATCTTCACGGTGATTCTGTATCCTTTTGTCGAGGGACACAATGGCTATGAGATCGCCCTGTTGGATCGGCACTGGCGTGATTTTGGCACGGCACTCAAACGCATTCACACGGCGGTCGTGCCTCCGGCGCTTACACGACGCATCCCGCAGGAGACATTTTCTGCGCAGGGACGCGAAACAGTAAAGATGTTTCTGTCGCGTCTTGAAGAGAACACGTTTGATGACCCGGTTGCACTCCAGTTAGCGGCATTTTTGCAGACCAAACGTGATGAGATTCTCGATCTCGTCGGACGTGCCGACCGGCTCGCTCAGGCCCTGCAAGCGCGCACTCCAGTGTTTATCGTGTGTCATTCCGATATTCATGCAGGCAACATCCTGATTGATGTCAACGATCATTTGTATATTGTCGATTGGGATGCTCCCATTCTTGCGCCTAAAGAGCGCGATTTGATGTTTATCGGCGGCGGACAGGGATTTATCGGGCATACTGCACAAGAAGAAGAGAATCTATTTTATCAGGGATATGGACAGACGCAGATCGATCCGGTTGCATTGGCGTATTATCGGTATGAACGGATCATTCAAGATATCGCGATCTTCTGCGAGGATATATTCTTGACTACCCAGGGCGGCGAAGATCGTGCGCAGGCGCTACGCTATTTGATGTCGAATTTTCTGCCCAATAACACGATAGCGATCGCGTATACGTCAGATACATCTCAACGAGGCGCGTAGCTACACATTGGCTGCCTCGCTTTGCCATGGCGACGAGTGTGGATTATACTGTGGAGCAGTATCCACATCACGAGGTGCCCGATGAAGACGATCCAAATGACCATTGATGACGAGTTGCTCGCCGAAGTTGATCAGATTACCGCGACCCTTCAAACCACGCGCTCCGCGTTCATTCGCTCGGCCCTCCAACTCGCCCTGCGCCATCACGCGATCCTCGAAAAAGAACAGCAGCACGCCCAAGGCTACGCCCGCCATCCGGTCACGCCCGGCGAGTTTGACGTATGGGACGCCGAGCAGTCGTGGGGCGAACCATGAATCAAGGTGATGTCTACTGGTATACCTTCAAGGAGCCGGATAAACGACGGCCGATCGTCATCCTCACCCGTGATTCAGCGATACCCTATCTGACATCGCTCACGATTGCACCGATGACCACGACGATTCGCTCCATCCCCTCGGAGGTCATATTATCTGAAGCGGATGGCCTGACGACCGAATGTGCTGCGAATTGCGATAATCTCCAAACAGTTCCCAAAGCCAAGCTCGGTGCCTACATCACCCATCTCGCGCCCGAGAAGCTGCGCGAGTGCCGGGATGCGATTGGGTTCGCGCTTGGCTTCGATGCGCTCGATTGAGCCGAGGATTACATCATGATCGTCATTGAATCCTACAATCTGTTGTGGCCGCACGAGTTCGAAACGATCCGGTCTTCGCTCCAAGCACTTCTCGGCACTCAGGCGCTGCGTATCGACCATATCGGATCAACGTCGGTACCCGGCCTCGGCGCAAAAGATGTCATCGATGTTCAGATCACCGTCCAAGCGCTCACGCCAGAAATCACGCAAAGGCTGATCGCGGCTGGGTACGAGTATTGGGAAGGCATCACACACGATCATGTGCCACTTGGCGAAGACGACGATCCCATGTTGTGGGAAAAACGCCTCTTCAATCAGCCAAAGGGCCAACGTCGCACGAATGTGCATATTCGTATCGAGGGCAACCCGAACCAGCGCTATCCTTTGCTGTTTCGCGATTATTTGCGCGCTCATCCAAACTCTACGAAATCAATCGAGCGTATTAAGCGCGAAATAGCAAAACGACACGCAGATGATATAGAAGCATATTACGATATAAAAGACCCTGTCTATGATCTCGTATGGGACGCAGCATTAGATTGGGCAAAACACCACGGATGGTGCCTGGGATAGTGCCGATCACTTTTGCCCGGTCTCGGCGCGATTCAACCCCTCATAGGTCGGGTCCACCTGGGTCGCGCAGCCGCTCGCCGGTGTGCCGCCCTGAATACAGGCCATGAACTGCTCGGTCAGCGTCTGTGCATCGGCCAGCTCGCGCTCCAAATCCTTGCCTTGCAGCGCCCGGTCGGCCGCGCGGAAGAACCAGAAGTAGTCGAGCTTCGAGCGATAGAACGGCTCGCGAACCGGATTCGCGCTGCTGCGGTCGAGCGCCGCGCGGTAGGCTTGGTAGACCTCGGCGGCACCGGGGGTCGCCTGGTTCAGGAAGGCATCCGACGCGGCGATTGAGCTGCGCGCGGGGAAGCCGTTGTTTCCGCCCAAGGTCACCGCTGCCTGGCTCAGATAGCTGAGCCACTGCCAGCACGCCTGGGCATGCTCGGTTTTGGCCGAGATGAACAGGCCGCTGGCGTTGACATCTTCTGGCGCGAGCGGCCCCTTGCCGAGCGGCGGCGGCGCGATCGCGGTCGTAAAGCTCGCCGAATTCGTGGGGGACGAGAAGAATCGGTCGCCCTCGCCGAACCACATGCCGATCTGTCCACGGGTCAGCAGATCGAAAAATTCAGCGCCGAACGACGTGATGTATTTGTAGCCCTGCAACTGCTTGTTCGGCGAGTAGTTACGCAGTAGATCGAGGTAGAAACGCGTTGCCTGGACAACCTGCGGGTCGGTGAAGTTGGGCGCGATCTGGTCGCCGCTCCCGCGCGTCGGCGAGGCTTCAGAGCGCTCCAGGAAGAACAGCAGATCCTGCGCTGGCGAGCCGACCGAGGCGTAGCCATACTGCTTGGTGTCGCCGCTGGTGATCGTCAGCTTCTGCGCCGCGTTGAGCAAATCGTCGAGTGTCCAGTCGGCGGTCGGGTAGCTCAGGCCGGCGGCGTCGAAGGCAGTTTTGTTGTAGGTCAGCACACGGAAGGTGACTGCGCTGGGCAGACCGTGCAGCGCGCCCGCCTGGCGAAACGGTGTGAGCAGCAGCGGCGGGTAGTCGGCGAGGTTGAAGCTCGCGTCGGCGTCGATCAGCGGCTGGAGGTCGAGCGTGGCCGTGATCTCGTCGTTCTGCGGCGGGCCGTACCACGAGAAGCAATCGAAGTTGCTGGCTACATCAGCCATTCTCAGCGTCCCATTGATCGGCTCGATCGGCTTGAACTGGACGAAGAGTTCGCGGTTGTTCTGATTGAATGCCCTGATTACACTGCGCAACTGGTCGGCCTCGTAGTCGAACGCGCCGAAAGTGATCGTCGTCGCGCCCTCTGGCGCAACCTCCACGACCGGCGTCGCCACGACGACCGGCCCGCTCTCCGGCGAGGGCTGCGGCGTGCTCTGGGCCTCGGCGATCTGTTGCTCTAGCTGAGATTGCGCGTCGCGTAGCGCCTGATCGGACTTCTGCTTGCCGCTGACGACGGCGTTCAGCGCCGTGTTGAGCGGGCCCAGGATGTTGCCACTCAGCGGATCGGCTGGCGGCGGCGTTGCGGGCCGCCCGATCGCGGCCTTCATCGCCGCTGCCGTCTCGGGGTCGAGCTTCGACCAGTAGCCGCTACGCTCGGCGATCGAGATTCGTGCAGGCACCTGGCCGCTATTGCCGGCATCCCCGAACGGCTGGTTAAGCGCTTGCTGGCTCAGGAACGACAGCCAGCGCCAGGCCGCATCGGGATGCTGGGTCCCGCTGCTCATGACATAGCCCTCGGTGTTGCCGAAGAATGGCAGCGGCACGGGCGGGTAGGGCACAACTCCGACCGCGAACGTGGGCGCTTGGTTGCCTTCCGGGCCGCTCTGCAACATCTCGCGCGGCCAGATCGCGACATGTTGGTCGAGGATCAGCCGACTGAACTCCTCGAAGTCGGGCGCGCTGTTCGGATCGCGCGGCTTGAGATAGATCGCGCCGGCCTGCGCCAGCGCCGCAACTCGGTCGATCGAGGTCGCGATCGCCGGCTGGTCGAGGCGCACCTGGCTGGCCGGCGTCGCGAACAGGTCGATGCCCGACGCGGCCAGATCGCCGAACAGCGGCAACATCCGGCCTTCCCAGTCGATCATGCCATAGACATCGACCTGGTCGCCGCGTTTCTGGGCCAGCTGCTCGGCATCGCCGATCAGATCGCTCCAGGTCCAGTTCGGCGGTGGCGGCGCGAGGCCACGCGCCGCCCACAGGTCTTTGTTGTAGGCGAGCAACTGGATCTGCACGTTGCGCGGCAGCATGTAGGTGCCGCCGTTCAAGCTGCCCGCGTCGAACACGCCAGGGTAGAAGTCGTTGGTATTGAAGGTTGGGTCGGCATCGATCAGCGGCTTAAGATCGCGCAGCAGGCCGGCTTGCAGATCTTCGGGGCGGAGGAACGAGAGCGTGGCGGTGTCGGCTGCGCCCGCGATCTGCCGCACCAGTTTGCTGAAATCGACACCTTGGTCGTTATTAGCCGACTGGAGCACTTCGTCGAGCGAAACGAACTGGACGCGGATGCCTGGGTTCTGCTGGCTGAAGGTCGCCATCAGCGGCTCATAGGCTGAGCGCTCAAACCCCGAAGCCGCGAATCCGATTGTGATCACCTCGCCGCTGCTCGCTGCATCCGGCTCGCTGCGCGCCGTTGCAGCCGCAGGCACGGTGCTGGCGCTGTCGGGTTGGGTGGTGGGAACGGTGGCGGCTTCGGGGGCACCGAGACTACAGCCGCTTAAAAGGGTCAATATGATCAGCAGCGCCAGGGCTCGTTGGTATCGCATCATATCTTCTTCCTTTGCGTATCAAACCGTCTTGGATAGTAGGACGCATCGGCGTGGCCATGGTTCACTATAGGCGCTTGCGATCAAGTGCAGCCCGATGCGGTACAATGGCAGGCGAGATTTGTACGAGTAAACAATCTGGCGTTAGCATACGCCCGAGATACACCAGATGCAAACAATCCCCGACGAATTCGTCGCCAGAATGGTCGCGCTCTACGCGGCGGATGGCAGCGCCTGGCTGAAGCGGCTGCCGGTGCTGATCGCCGACTGCGAACGGCGCTGGTCGCTGACGATCCAGCCACCGTTCGATAATCTGTCGTACAACTACGTTGCCCCAGCCGTCCGCGACGATGGCACGGCGGTCGTCGTCAAGCTCGGCGTGCCGAATCCCGAGCAACTGACAGAGATAGCGGCGCTACGGCTCTACGATGGCCGTGGAATTGTCCGGCTGCTCGATGCCGATCCCACGCAAGGGGCTATGCTGCTGGAGCGCCTCACGCCGGGCACGCCGCTGTCGCGCGTGGCCGACGACGAGCAGGCGACCATGATCGCCGCGCAGGTGATGCGCCAGCTGTGGCGACCGGTGCCGCCGGAACATTCGTTTCCGTCGGTCGTGCGGTGGGCGGCCGGGC
>Ga0075433_10001666_pt1 | contig 16537 bp, 10 predicted proteins | sample RhiMethybrSRZTD2_FD_75299 | JGI IMG/M metagenome (GOLD analysis project Ga0075433, IMG submission 75299) | Populus rhizosphere microbial communities from Tennessee, USA - Rhizosphere MetaG P. TD hybrid SRZTD2 | ecosystem: Host-associated > Plants > Roots > Rhizosphere > Soil | place: USA... | reverse complement strand
GGGACGCCGCTGCTCACGCTGCCGCGGCTCGCCGCGCGGCTCGGCTTTCGCGAGCTGTGGGTGAAGGAAGAGGGAGCGAACCCCACCGGCTCGTTCAAGGCGCGCGGACTCGCCGCCGCGGTGACGCGGGCCGCGCGCGCCGGGGCCCAGCGGCTGGTCGTGCCCACGGCGGGAAACGCCGGCGTGGCGCTCGCCGCATACGCGGCGCGCGCCGGCCTGGCGGCGCGCGTGTACGCGCCGGCCGCCACGCCGGCGACCATCCTCGGCCAGATCCGCAGCTTCGGCGGCGACCTGGTGCTCGTGGACGGTCACATCGGGGACTGCGGCGCCGCGGCCCGCGCGTACGCGGCGGAGACCGGTGCCGTGGACATGTCGACCTTGCGCGAGCCGTACCGCATCGAGGGCAAGAAGACCCTGGGCCTCGAACTCGCGGAGCAGCTCGGCTGGACCATGCCGGATGCCATCGTGTACCCCACGGGCGGCGGCACCGGACTGATCGGCATGTGGAAGGCGTTCGCGGAGCTCACGCGGGCCGGCTGGCTCGACGGAAAGCCGCCGCGCCTGTACAGTGTTCAGGCCGCCGGGTGCGCGCCCGTCGTCCGAGGGTTCGAGTCCGGGGCCGACACCTGCGCGCCGTGGCCCGACCCTCGGACCATCGCTGCGGGACTGCGGGTTCCCGCCCCACTCGGGGATCGTTTGATGCTCCGCGCGCTGCGGGAGAGCGGTGGCGGCGCAATGGCGGTGGCGGACGCGGTCCTCGCGGCAGCGGCCCGCGACCTGCAGACGCTCGAGGGCATCGACGCCGCGCCGGAAGGTGGGGCTTCGCTCGCCGGAGCGGTCCAGCTCAAGGCGCGGGGCACGCTCCGGCCTGAGGATCGGGTGGTGATCTTCAATACCGGCGCCGGGTGGCTCTACCGGCCCTAAGCCATTTATATTCCGCCGCTTGAGACGCATGCGCATCGCGATCCTGGACCCCGCAGCCGGCATCTCCGGCGACATGACCCTGGGGGCGCTCCTTGCGCTCGGCGTGCCGCAGGATTGGCTCGAGGCCCTGCCGGGACGATTGGGGCTCAGTGGAGTGGGAGTCACCGTTCGAGACGCCGTTCGCTGCGGTGTGGGCTGCAAGCAGGTCGAGTTCACGATCCCCGAGGGACCGCACGGGCGCCACGTGGGCGAGTTGGTGCGGCTGGTCGAGCGAGCGCCAGTGTCCGATTGGGTGAAGCAGCGCGCCGTCCGCGCCTTCCAACTGGTTGGTGACGCCGAAGGCCGGGTGCACGGTGTCGCGCCCGAAAAGGTGCATCTGCACGAGGTCGGCGCCGTGGACGCCGTGCTCGATATCGTGGGCGCGATCGAGGGGTTCGAGCAGCTGGGCGTGGAGGCGGTGTACGCCTGGCCCGTCGCGGTGGGAAACGGATGGGTGGAGGCGGAGCACGGCCGGCTGCCGGTCCCTGCGCCGGCCACCGCGATCCTGCTGGAAGGGATCGAGCTGGCGACGGGTGGGCCGGTGGAGGGAGAAGCCACGACACCGACCGGGGCCGCGCTGGTGCGCGTGCTCGCGGCGGGTCCGCCACCGCGACAGTGGCGGATGGTGACCGGCGGGTGGGGTGCGGGGCAACGGAATCCGAAGCAATATCCCAATGCGTTGCGGATCCTCGTGGCCGAGCAGGCGGCGGAGGCTGGCCGCGTGGCGCTCCTGGCCACCGACGTGGACGACATGAGCCCCGAGTACGTGGAGCCGCTGCGGCAGGCGCTCGTTGCCGCGGGAGCCCTGGACGTGCAGACGTGGCCCGTGCAAATGAAGAAGGGACGTTCCGGGTTCCGCGTCGAAGTCGTGGCGCCCGAGGAGCTGGCGGAGCCTGTGACCGCCGCGCTGTTTCGCCACAGCACCACGGCGGGGGTCCGTCGCTGGGTGGCGGAGCGCGCGACGCTGGCCCGCCGCCAGGTGACCGTTCAGCTCACGCCGGAGGTCACTGTGCGAGTGAAGGTGCTGGAGCACCCCGATGCGGAGGGGGTGCGAGTCAAGCCGGAGTACGACGATGTGCTCGCGGCGGCCCGCGCGCTTGGCCGGCCGCCGCTCGAGGTCGCCCGCGTCGCCCAGCGCGACGCCGAGGCGTTGGTAGCCAAATCGAAGGAGTGAGCATGACCGTGAAGCATCACGCCGCCATTCTCGGGTGCCTGTGTCTCGCCGCTGCGGCTCCCGCCACCCTGCGAGCGCAGGGGATCGGCTTCATCCCGGCGTCATGCGGGATCAAGTCGAACCACAAGCTGGTGAACAGCGGAATGGAAGCGCTCAGGAACGGCACGAACACGAAGTTCGCGGACCAGCGCACCAAGGCGTACAAAGACGCGGAGCGCGACCTGACGCAAGCGGTGCGCGCCGAGGACCAGCAGAAAAACCCGGCCGCGTGGTACTACCTAGGACGCTACTACCTCGCGGTGAACGATCTCGCGGGCGCGGACTCCGCGCTCACGAAGGCTCTCGCGCTCGAGCCCAAGTGCAAGGAGGATATCGGGCTGTACCGGCGCCAGGCCTGGGTGCCGGTCTTCAACATCGCCGCGGCGGCGTGGCAGGCGGGGAACACCGACTCGGCGATCGCGGAGTTCCGGCGTGCCAACCAGATCTATCGGGACGAGCCGCTGGGCTTCATCTACCTCGCGAACCTGTTCATCACGCGCACCGAGCCCGATTCGGCGCTCAGGAGGAGCGATGCCGCGAAGTACCGCACGGACTCGGTCATCTATGCGACGCGCATGGACTCGGCGGCGAAGTACTTCCGATTGGCCGTGCCGGCCGCAACCGATCCGAAGTACGCGGACGAGAAACGGGAAGCGTGGCTGAACGTCGCCCGCGTCTATCACAGCGAGAAGCGCTACGACGAGGCCATGGCGGCATACAAAGAGTTCCTCGCCGCGTATCCCAACGACGTACAGGCGAAGGCGAACCTGGCGGAGTTGTACCTGCGCGCCAACCAGCGCGATTCCGCCATGGCGCTGTATACCGCCATCACGGCGCACGCGGATTCGGCGAGTGCGGAGGACCTGTTCGGCGCCGGGGCATCCGTGTTGGGCGCGATTCCGCTGACCCCCGACACTGCCGAGCTCGCTGCCGCGTGCGGGAAGGCCCTGAAGAAGAAAACCCCCACGGTCACGGCGCGTCAGATCTCGGCGCAGTGTCGGCCCGCGGCGGTAGACACGATGAAGAAGTTCCATGCGTTGGCCGACCCGCTGTACCGCCTGGGGGTGCAGACGTACCAAGCGGGGTTGGCGAAAAACCCGTTCTATCGTGACGCACTGTACAACATGACCGGCATCTCGTTCATGCTCAGCGACACCGCCAGGGTGCTCGAGCTCGCCCAGCGACTGTACGCGGTGGATCCCATGAACCGCTTGACGCTCGCGAAGGTGGCCGGTGCCTGGCAGCTCATGGGGAAGAAGGACTCAGCACTGTACTACATCACCCTGGCGGACTCGCTCCCGGTGGAAGTCACCGTCGGACGATTCACCACGAACGACCAGGGCACTGTCCTGGAAGGCTTATTCACGAATTTCCACGCCAAGCCTTCCCCGCCGGTCAAGGTCACGTTCGAGTTGGTGGACGGTAAGGGCAACGTCGTCGCGTCGCTGCCACAGGACGCGCCCGCCGTCGAGGCCGGGGGGAACCAGTCGTTCAAGCTGAAGACGGATCAGAAGGGGATCCTGGCCTGGCGGTACAAGCGCTCGTAGGCCGGGATTGATAAAGTGGCCTAATACTGGCACAATTCCTGCCAAGTTAGGCGCTTCGCGGGCGTAATTCAGGGGTAGAATGCCAGCTTCCCAAGCTGGACGTCACGGGTTCGAATCCCGTCGCCCGCTCTGCATGCCGTACCCCACCCGCCATGGCCCCGCCGGCGAGGATGGTGCTCGCTCACACCCGCCCCTCGTGTCCTCGCGCGATTGGACCGAGCGGATTCGGGCGGGGGATGAGGCGGCGTTCGAAGCGATGTTCCGGACGCACTATGATGCCCTGTGCCGCTACGTCGCCACCTATCTAGGGAGCCGCGACGCCGCCGAAGATGTGGTCCAGGGCGTGTTCGCGCGCATCTGGGAAGACCGTGCGCATTGGGTGGTGAGCGACCTGCGGCACTACTTGTACACGGCCGTCCGCCGCCGCGCGATGAGCCAGTTTCGCCATGCCGCCGTCCGACGTCGGGCGGTGCCGCGGCTCGCGCTGGAGGGAGGCGTCGCTGCGGCCCTCCCGCCCGATGCCGACTTCGAGGCCGAAGAGCTACGACAGCGTCTCGAGCGGGCGCTCACGGCGCTCCCACCCCGCACCCGCGCCGCATTCGTCTTGAGCCGTCATGAGGGCCTGAGCTACGCCGAGGTGGCGTCGCGCATGGCCATCTCTCAGAAGACGATCGGGGTTCACATCAGCAGAGCGCTCACGGTCTTGCGAAGGGCGCTGCCGCCTTCCTAGCAGTCAAATGCTGATGCCTCGCCATGCCTGGGTTGCGGTGGTCGTGGGCGTGTCCTGCTCCGTCGGAGGGACGCCCGAATCATCGCGTCCCGCATGGCGGCTCGTGTGGAACGACGAGTTCGACGGTCCTGGGCTCGATGCCGGGAAATGGGTTCGCGAGACCGGAGGCGGCGGCTGGGGTAACGCCGAGCTCGAGTTCTATACCGACCGCACCGAAAATGCGCGGCTCGAAGGCGGCAACCTAATCATCGAGGCCCGCCGTGAGCCGTTCGGAAACCGGGACTACACGTCCGCCCGCCTGAAGACACAAGGTCTTGGCGCATGGCGCTACGGCCGCATGGAGGCCCGACTTCAGATCCCGCGCGGGCAGGGCCTGTGGCCTGCCTTCTGGATGCTGGCCGACAACTGTGAGCAGGTCGGCTGGCCCGCATGCGGCGAGATCGACATCATGGAGAACATCGGCCGGGAGCCCCGGCGTGTGCATGGGACCGTGCACGGCCCCGGCTACTCGGGTGCCCAGGGCGTCACCAGCACATATGAGCTGCGCACGGGCGCCTTCGCCGACAGCTTTCATGTCTATGCCGTCGAGTGGGAGGCGGGTGCGATTCGCTGGTACGTCGACGATACGTTGTACAAGACCACCACGTCGCGGGACGTGCCTGGGCAATGGGTATTCGATCATGCGTTCTTCATCATTCTGAACGTTGCGGTCGGAGGGAACTGGCCGGGCAATCCGGACGCCACCACCGTGTTTCCGCAGACCATGCGCGTGGACTACGTGCGTGTGTTCCAGCGCTGAGCGGGTGTAAGTAAACCCACCGCTTGCGGCGTCATAGGGTTGATGCCGCCACTCCAGTCCGGTATCGATCTCGACGCGCTGGCCCGCTACCTCGGCGGGACGGCCACGCCCGAGGACCGTACCGCCGTCGAGGCGTGGATCGGGGTGGATCCCGCGCGCCAGGCCACCGTCGCGACGCTGCAAGCGGCCTGGGACACGGACGCTCGGCGGCTGGGCGCAGCGTACGACGTGGACGCCGCCTGGAGCCGGTTCGAGACTCGGCGTGGCAGGCCCAGGCGATCGGGGCGCTGGCACATCGCGATCGCGGCCGCGATGGTGGCCGCCGTGATCGGCGCCGGCGCAGCCTGGTGGCTCGGGCGCGACGTACGATCGGTGGCCCAGGCGCCGGCCATGCGGGAGTACGTCACCCCTCGCGGGCGCCGCGCCGTTCTGCGCCTGCTCGACGGAACTGAAATCACCCTCAACGCGGACTCGAGACTCCGGGCGCCGGTCAGCTTCGCGGCCGGCCAGCGGGACGTGTACCTGGAAGGGGAAGCGTACTTCAGCGTTGTACACGACGCCGCTCGTCCGTTCATCGTGCATACCGCGGGCGGCGCGGTCCGGGACATCGGGACCCGGTTCGGCGTACACGCCTACAGCGACGCGGAGCGCGAGCGCGTGGCAGTGGTGGAAGGAGCGGTCGCGCTGGCCGGAACCCCGCTGCGCGCCGGCCAGGTCGCGACGCTGTCACGGACGGGCACGATCCGTGTCTTGCGCGGCGCCAGGGTGACCGACGAAGTCGCGTGGACCAGGGGACGCCTCGTGTTCGCGAACGTGCCTCTGGAGGAGGCCGCAGAGCGGCTGGGCCGGTGGTACGACCTCGACGTCCGCGTCGCGGATCCCGCACTCGCACGCCGCCCCGTCACGGGCTCCTACGGCGACGAGCCGGTTGCACAGGTTCTCACCCTCATCACCGCCGCCGTCGGCGCCCGTTACGAGTGGCAGGGCCGATCGGTGACTATCTCCATGATTCAGGCACCACGCTAGCGGAACGGGAGGTCGAGCATGCGTATCAGAGTGAACGAACGGGCACAGTGGGGCGCTGTCGTCGCCCTCGTTGTGGGGATCACCACGCTCGGCGCGATTGGAGTGGCGCAAGCCCAGGACCCGGTTGAGTCCATCGAGCTCGCCGCCGCGGGTCCGCGGTTCCTCGCCGCCGGGTCCGGCCGCTCGAGCGACGCAGCGGCGCGCTGGAAGGATGCGAGCAACGCCGCGGTGTTCCGGAAGGTCATTTCGGTCGACCTGAACGACGTGCCGCTGGGCGACGCGCTGTCCACCATCGCGCAACAGGCGGGATTGCGGCTCACCTACAGCGCGGCGGTGGTGCCGCTCGACGCGCGGGTGACGTTTAGCGCGTCGAACCTGACGGTGGGCGCCGTGCTGAGCGCAGTGCTGTACGACACCGGCGTGGACGTGCTGCTCACATCCAACGGGCAGGCCGCGCTGGTCCGGCGCGGCGCGTTGGACGGATTCCAGGGAGGCACGATCACCGGGCGGGTCGCCGACTCGCTCAGCGGGCAGGGGATCGCGGTCGCGACCGTCACGGTGATGGGCACCGGGCTGAGTGCGCGGACCGGGGACGACGGCAGGTATCGGCTGAGTGACGTTCCGGTCGGCGAGCACACCGTCAGGGTGGTGCGCATCGGGTACTCCTCGGTGACGAAGCCGGTCACCGTACTCCCCGACCAGGAGGTCACGGTTGACTTTGCGCTGAAGGCCCAGGCCACCCAGCTCGAAGAAGTGGTGGCGATTGGGTACGGCACCACGGAGCGCCGCGAGTTGACCGGGGCGGTTTCGTCCGTCACGGCCGAACAGGTTGCCTCGGCGCCGATTACCTCGGTCGACCAGGCGCTGCTAGGACGAGCCGCGGGGGTGCAGGTGGTCACGTCGAGCGGGCAGCCTGGGGCGGGCACGATGGTGCGGATTCGCGGCGGCAACTCCATCTCCGCGGGAAACGATCCCCTGTATGTGGTTGATGGCGTGCCACTCACCACCAACCTCGTAGACGGAACGCCGGGCACGTTGCTGGGGGAAGGGATGCGGGGGCTGAACCCGATCTCCGCGCTGAACCCGGACGACATCGCATCGATCGAGATTCTGAAAGACGCGTCGGCAGGCGCGATTTACGGCGCGCGCGCCGCGAATGGTGTCGTGCTGATCACCACCAAGCACGGGCGCGCGGGCCAGAGTACCGTCTCGTTCGGGTCGTACTATGCCATCCAGGAAGTGCGGCGCACGCTGCCCGTGCTCGATGCGGCGCAGTTCGCCCAGATGGTGAACACCGCGTACGTCAATGCCGGTCAGGCTCCGTTCTACACGCCCGCCGAAATCGCAGCCTTCGGCGCGGGAACGGACTGGCAGGGCGCCATCTTCCGGACGGCGCCGATGCGCAGCTATGACCTCTCGATCTCGGGCGGCGACGACAAGAGCAAGTACTATGTCTCCGGGGGCCTGCTGCAGAACGACGGCGTGGTGATCGGCTCCGACCTGAGCCGCGGATCCTTCCGCCTCAACTTCGATCGCATCGTCAGCAGCAAGTTCCGGGTGGGGAACCGGCTCAGCTTGAGCCGCTCGCATGCGCACGTGCTCCCGAACGGCGGCGCGGCGTCGGTGATGCTGGATGCCCTCACGGCGCCACCCACGCTTCCCGTCACCGTGACGGGTGGCGAGTACTTCACGGGGATCAACCCACTCACCGGTCGAGCGTTCCCGAATCCGGTGGCCACGGCGAACGTCATCACCAACGAGGAGCGGGACAACCGCGTGATCGGCAATGCGTTCGCCGAATACGACATCCGGACCGGGCTCACGTTCCGGAGCACGGTGGGAGTGGACTTCTTGAACTCGGTGCAGGACTACTACTCGCCTTCCACGGTCCTGCCGGGGCTGAACAGCGGCGGCGAGGGGCAGCGCGGCGAATCCGAGACGTTCAGCTGGAGCTTCGAGAACACGCTGCAGTACCAGCACCGCTTCGGCGAGCGGCACAGCCTCGACGTGGTGGGCGGCACGACGCTGCAGCGCTCGAACACGGCGCAGATCGCGGGGGCGGCGAGGACGTTCCTGACCGACGCCCTCGGGGTGGGCGGTCTGAACACCGCGCAGACGTTCCTCAACGTGTCGACGCCGACCCCGCACTCGTCGCTCCTCTCGTACTACTCGCGGGTGCGCTGGGGCATCGCCGACAAGTACCTGTTTACCGTGTCGGCGCGGGTGGACGGCTCGTCCCGGTTCGGTGCCGGGCACCGCTATGGGTTCTTCCCGGCCGCGGCGTTCGCCTGGCGCGCCTCGGACGAGGCGTTCGTCAAGAAACTCGGCCTATTCAACGATCTCAAGTTGCGCGCCAGCTACGGCCGGACGGGGAACCAGGACATCGGGAACTACAGCTCGCTCGCCCTGCTCACTAACACGGTCAACGTGTTCGGCGGCGTGCGGGGGATCGGGTTCGCGCCGTACACGCTCGCCAACCCGAACCTCAAATGGGAAACCACCGACGGCATCGACTTCGGTGTCGACGCCGCGCTGTTCCAGAGCCGCCTGTCGGTCACCGCGGACTATTACTACAAGAAGACGCGCGACCAGCTGTATTACGTCCCCGTTCCCGCGACGTCGGGATTCAGCACGTCGCTCCAGAACATCGGTAGCCTGCAGAATCGCGGCTTCGAGCTGAGCGTCACGACCACCAACCTCACGGGTGCGCTGGGCTGGCAGTCCACGCTGAACCTGGCGTGGAACCGCAACAAGGTTTTGGACCTCGGGCCGGACACCGTCGTGGTGGGGGCGTACTGCTGTGTGGGTGGCGGCGCGCACCAAAACCCGACCGTCCTGAAGGTCGGGGAGCCGATCAGCTCGTTCTACGGCTGGGTGTACCAGGGGCTGCAGGGCGGCAAGCCGGTGTACAAGGATCTCGATGGCGACGGGATAACTGGGACCGACGACGCGGACGACCGCAGGATTCTCGGGAACGCCGAGCCGAAGTACACGGGGGGCCTGAACAATCGGTTTACGTTCCGCAACTTCGAGCTGTCCGTGTTCCTGCAATGGTCCGTGGGCAACAAGATCTACAACATCAACCGGTCGTTACTCACCGCCGCGGGAGGGACCGCCAACCAGTTGCAGGACGTGATCACCGGCGGGCCCGGCATTCCCGACCCGAAGATCGGCAACACGTTCGAGAGCACCGAGTCCGACTTGTTCCTCGAGGATGGCTCGTACCTGCGTGGCAAGAACCTCCGGCTCGGCTATAACGTCCCCGCCGCCTGGCTGGACGCGATGCACCTGAAGGGTATGACGCGGCTGCAACTGTACGTCAGCGCACAAAATTTCTTCACCGTTACCAACTACACGGGCTACGACCCCGAAATCAGCGAGTACGCCACGACCAACCTGGCGCAAGGGATCGATTTCGGGACGTACCCACAGGTGCGGCAGATCACCTTCGGCTTCACGGCCGGCTTTTAGGCGAAACGGAGCCATCCTATGGAACGCACCAAACGATTCTCTGCGCTGGGCGTGCTGGCGACGCTCGTTGCCCTTACATCGTGCGACAGCTTCCTCGACCCGAGCCCGTCCGACGTGCTCACGCCGGAGAACTTCTACAAGACCTCGTCCGACGCGGTTGCGGCCACCAATGCCGTGTACGAGTCGACCAGATGGTCGTACTGGCTGGGGTTCTGGTACATCTCGGACATCGCCACCGACGACATCATGACGGGACCGCGGTTCGGCGCGGACGGGCACCGGATGAGTGACTACGTCTTCGACTCCGGCGATTGGCCCATGGGCGACATGTGGGGCAGCGCGTACTGGATCATCAACCGCGCCAACGCGGTGCTCGATCGCGTGCCCGGTATCACCATGGATCCCACGCTGCGCGCCCGCCTTCTCAACGAGGCGCGCTTCCTGCGCGCGAACGCCTACTTCAACCTGGTCCGCTCGTTCGGGGACGTGCCGCTGCTCGAGCACGAGGTGAAGTCGCTGGACGGGCTCCGGGTGTCACGCGCACCGGCGGCGGACGTGTACGCCCTCATTGTGAGCGACTTGCAGCAGGCGATGGCGGGGCTGCCCGCGTCCTACACCGGCGATGACGTCGGCCGGGTGACGAGCGGCGCCGCGCAGGCGATGCTCGCGAAAGTGTATCTGACCCGCCAGGACTGGGCCAACGCGGCGCAAACGGCCGGGCAGTTGATCGCCACCGGCCGCTACACCTTGCTGACAAACTGGCGGGACTGTTTCAAGATCGCGACAGAGATCATCAATTCCGAGAGCATCTTCGAGGTCAACTACGACGGCCTGCTCGACCCCGGCGCCGGCAGCGTGCACACGCTCTTCAGCTTGCCCGCCGACTTTCCCGGTGGGGATGCGTACGGGCTCATGACCGTCGCGCCGTCGCTCCAGAGCCTGTTCGCTGCTTCCGACACGCGCGGTTTGGGCGGGACGTTCATTACGTCGCCGTACGTCGACGCCCTGGGCGACACCGCCACCTGGGCCGATCCCCCGGCCACGCTCGGTCCCGCATTCATCAAGTATCTGGACCAGACCGACTTCCAGAACATGCACCAACGGGCCTGGGTGAGGCAGTCGAACAATTGGATCGTGCTGCGCTACGCCGACGTCCTGCTGATGTACGCCGAAGCCGTAAACGAGGGTGGTGCTCCGGTCGCGGCCATGACGGCCGAGCAGGCGCTCAACGCGGTACGCACGCGCGCGGGCATCGCCGCCGTATCGGGCCTCTCGACCGCGGCGTTCCGGGACTCCGTGTGGCTGGAGCGCCGGCGCGAGTTCGTGTTCGAAGGGCAGCGTTGGTTCGATCTGGCGCGTTGGGGAACGCTCGACGCGGCGATCCAGGCGAAGACGGCGGAGCTGGAGGCCATCTCGCCCGGGGAGACGACGGTGCATGGCGCACCGAATAACCTGCTGCCCCTCCCCCAGGCAGAGTTGAACAGAAACCCCAACCTGACACAGAATCCGGGTTGGAACTGATGCGGACAGCGGCGGCGTGGACGCTCGCCGCCGTCGTGGCGTGCGGGCGCTCGGCGCCGGGGGAGCCTTCCCCCGGCCCGCCGCCGCCGCAAGGACCCCCCGCTCAGGTGTGGCTGACGACGGCCTCCGGGTCGAAGCTCCTGTCCCGGGAGACCGACGTCCACTTCGATTCCGGCGCCCCGCCGGCGACCCTGATCCGGATCGCGGTGGATGAGGCCACCGGGTATCAGGAGATCGTGGGCTTCGGCGCCGCGATCACCGACGCGTCGGCGTGGCTGATTCAGAACCGCCTGTCGGCCGCGCAGCGCGAGGCCCTGCTGCAGGAGCTGTTCGGCCCTAGTCCTGGGCTGGGCCTGAGCTTCACGCGCCTCACCATGGGCGCCTCCGATTTCTCGCTGCACCAGTACAGTTACGACGACATGCCCGCGGGCCAGACCGATCCGGCGCTGGCGCACTTTTCGATCGATTCCAATCGGGCCTATGTTTTGCCCGTGGTGCAGCGCGCCCTGGCGATCAACCCGCGGCTCAAGATCATGGCGTCGCCCTGGAGCCCCCCGGGCTGGATGAAGACCACCGGCAGCCTGATTCAGGGGACCCTCCGCCCCGAGGCGTATGCCCCCTTAGCCGAATACTTCCGGCGCTACATCGACGCGTACCGCGCCGAGGGGGTGCCCATCTACGCGATTACGGTGCAGAACGAGCCTCACTACGAGCCGCCCACCTATCCGGGGATGCGGCTCGAGCCACCCGCCCGAGCCTGGTTCATCGGCCAGTACCTAGGGCCCCTGTTTGCCCAGAGCGGTATCGGGACCATTATCCTGGACTGGGACCACAACTGGGACGAGTACCAGTCGCCGCTCCAGGTGCTCGCCGACACCGCGGCGCCACGCTACGTCGCGGGGGTCGCGTGGCACTGCTACGGCGGCGACGTCTCCGCCCAGACCCTGGTGCACGACGCCCACCCGGAGAAGGACGCGTATTTCACCGAGTGCTCGGGCGGGGAATGGGCGCCGAACTTCGCAGACAACCTCAAGTGGATCACCCAGACCTTGATTATCAGGGCGACGCGCGGCTGGGCGAAGGGGGTGCTCCTCTGGAATCTCGCGCTGGATGAGAACCACGGGCCGCATACGGGCGGCTGCGGGGACTGCCGCGGCGTGGTAACGATCAACTCGGCATCCGGGGCCGTCACGCGCAACGTGGAGTATTACGCGCTGGCGCACGCCAGCCGGTTCGTGCGGTCCGGCGCACGGCGTATCGTGTCTACCTCGGGCATCGCCGGTCTCGAAAGCGTGGCCTTCCGGAATGCCGACGACGGCTCCAAGGCGTTGATCGTCGTGAATACGGAGACCCAGGACCGCGCCTTCACGGTGCTGTGGGGCATCCAGTCCTTCCGGTACACTCTCCCAGCCGGAGCGGTGGTCACGTTCGTCTGGAGTTGACAGCGGTCCCCGGGCGCGGCATTTCTACCCGCGCCATGCGTGCTGTAGCGGGCTCCTCCGTCCTTGCCGTCCTCCTCGCCTCCTGCACCACCCCGCAGCCACGACAGCCCACCGTGGCACGGCTTGCGGCGCTCCGCAGTGCAGTTGACTCGGGGGCCGAGCTGCCGCGTCCACGCCTCCCCGCGAATGCGGACACGAACGCCGCCAGCGCGTATTACCAGTTCGCCGAGCCGCTCGTGCGTTTCGGCCAGCAGCTCGACACCGCGGAGATGGCCCTCTACTGGGCGTCACGCCTCGATCCGGCGTGGCCCGACCCGATCTTCGCCCGCGCCATGGTGCTGTTGCGGGCGCTGCAGCACGACGCGTTCGAGACGTGGCTCAAGACGCGTTCGATCAAGGCCGCCCGGCATGTCGGTCTCACGCCACGGCAAGTACAGCTCGTCGACTCGCTGATGCGGATCGCGTGGGCCCGCAATCCGTTCCTGTACACAGGCCTGGAATTCCCGCAGGTCGACCCCCGTCGGCTCGGCGACCCGGTGCAGGGGGGTTCTCTGGCGTATGGGACACGCCAATTCGCCCGAGCGGAGAGTTTGTTCGCCGTAGCTCTGCGCAAGCATCCGGAGGACGTGGGTGTACGGATCTACCGGGCGCAGGCGCTTTTCTTCCTCGGACGATACGACAGTACCGTAGTCGAGCTGGCGGCTGCACGGGACTCGGTGCGAGGACGGGCCGACGTTCGCATGTCGGCCGTCCCGATCTCGGGGGAGATGTTCGAGTATGCCATCGGGATCGTGCGGGTGCAGCAGGACGATTTCCCGGCGGCGCGTGCCGCGTTCGAGCGCGCGCTGACGGCGAACCTTGGCTTCTACTGGGCTCATGCGCGGCTCGCCGGCGCGGCCCTAGCCCTTGGTGACACGGCCACCGCTCTGGCCGAGCTGGACTTGGCCGTCCAGCTCGAAGACCGCGACCCGGTACTGCGGCTCTACTATGGTGCCGTGCTCCATGCGGCTCGTAAGCTCGAGCCGGCGGTGCTCCAGTTGCGGAAGGCCATCGAGCTCGATCTCTACTACGCCGCGCCCTACTACTGGCTGGCGGCGGCGTACGCCGCTCAGGGTAGGAGGCAGGACGCGATCGAGCAGTACCGCTCGTTCGTCGCCCGCGCGGCCCAGACAGACCCCGACCGGGCCCGCGCGGCCCGCGCCCTCGCCACGCTTGGTGCTCCGCTGCCCGGCCCTGCGGGAGTTGACAGCAGCCAGGTCCCGCGCCATTTCTAGCGCCCATGCGTGCCGTCGCGCGCGTCGCCGCCTACGCCCTGACCACCGGTCTCACGAGCGCCTTTCTAACCGCGCGGCTTGGGGCCCAAGAGACCTTCCCAGGTCCCCAGACGGCGTGCGAGTTGAAGCAGGCTAACTCCAAGATTAATAACGCGATACAAGCCCTGGTCACCGCGGTCGCAAAACCCGATCAGCGCGTGCCGCAACTCGCTCAGGCCAAGAAGTTGCTGACCGACGCGATCGTCCAAGACAACCAGGGGAGTAATCCCGCGGCGTGGTACTACCTGGGACGCCTGGCCGTTCTGGTGGGCGATGCCGCAGCGGCGGACACCACCTTCAGCCGCGCCGCGACGCTTGCCCCGACCTGCACGGCCGATATCGCAACCTACCGTGAAGAGGTGTGGGGTAAACTGGTAAATGACGGGCTCTCCGCCTGGCAGGACGGCAAACAGGATTCCGGGCTGGCGCTGCTCCAGGTCGCCGCCCGTTTCGAGCCCCGCAATCCCAAGGCATTCGCCACCGTGGCCGCGCTGTACGCCAGCAGTGCCAACGACGATTCCGCCTTCGCCTACTATCGGCTCGCCGCTCGCACCGCCGGCGATGACGCGGCCTTCGCGCACGACCGGCGAGAGGCCATGAGCAACGCCTGGCACCTGGTCGTGCGCAAGGTGCAGGGCCACCCGGCGGCGCAGCGCGCGGCCCGCGTGCGGGCGAGCCTCGATTCCATCCAGCGCGGGATCACCAACGACTCCACGGTGCTGGCGCGCCTCGTGTCTTCGTCCCAGTCGCGCAAGGCCCGGGACGCGAAGCTCGCACCGGCAGACCAGCAATTGTTCACCCGCGATTCGACGGCGCGGGCCCAGGCGGTGGCGCGCCAGCGGGCGGCGCTGGCCGCGGCGCTGCAGCAGCTGGCAGCGGACTCGAGCGCGCTCACCGCCGCCTTTGCCCCGGCGATCGACGCGCTCAAGGACTTCCTCGCGGCTTATCCGAGTGAGATCGATGCGGCCACGGCGCTCGCGACGCTGTACGGGCAGAGCGGTCACGCCGCTCAAGCCGCCGCCGTGTTCGACTCCCTCGCCGCGCGCGCGAAGGATTTGGACCCCGACGCCTTGTTCGGCCCGGGGACGCGGATGGTGGGGCAGGGGCTCTACCGCCCGGCGGCCCGCGCGCTCATGCTCGGACTCGCCAAGAACCCGTACCGTCGTGATGCATTGTTCTCGCTCGCGCTGGCTTACTACGAGCTGCACGACTCCACCGCCCTGCTGCCGACCGCGCAACGGCTGCTGGCGCTCGACCCGCTCAACCGGGCCTCGCTGAAGCTGATGGCGGCGGGGTGGGACTATCGGCGGCAGCGGGACTCCACCAAGGCGTATGTGGCGCGCGCCGACGCCGGCCTCGCCGTCGAGATTTCGGTCCTCAGCTTCCTCCCCGACAGCGACGGGGCTACCCTCTCGGCTGCGGCGGCCAATCTGAAGGCCGCTCCATCCGCCCCGCTCCACCTCACCTTCGAGTTCCTCGACGTCACCGGGCAGGTGATCGCCACCCTGACTCAGGACGTCCCCGCGCTGCCCCCGCGCCAAAGCCAGGCGTTCGACCTCAAGGCGAGCGGCAAAAGGATCACCGGCTGGCGTTACCGCGCTTCCTAAAGCATATTTGGTAGCTTTCGGAAGTCACGGCCCACGTTGGGGTTGCGACGTCAGGTTCACAAAGTCCTTGAAGGGTAGGCAGGTGCGGTGATTCGCGTGCAAGCGGTGGCACCCGATTCCCTCGGCGGCGAGGTGGGGCTCGTCCCGGGAACGGAGCTGGTGGCCGTCAACGGGCGGCCGCTCGAGGACTTCCTCGATTGGGAGTTCCTCACGGCGGACGAGCACTTCCTCTTGGCGGCGCGCCTGCCGACGGGGGAGGAGGTCGAGTACGACATCGAGCGCCCCGAGGGGCTCCCCATGGGCGTGACGCTCGAGCCGCCGCGCATCCGGCGCTGCGGGAACCACTGCGACTTCTGCTTCGTCGATGGGAACCCGGAGGGGTTGCGCACGCCGCTGTACATCCGCGACGACGACTATCGGCTGTCCTTCCGCTACGGCAATTTCGCGACGCTCACGAACCTGAAGCCCTGGGACATGGACCGGATTGTCGAGTATCGGCTGTCGCCCTTGTACGTGTCCGTACATGCCACGGATCCCACCATCCGCCGCTGGCTGCTCCGCAACCCCGAGGCGCCCGACATCATCCCCCAGCTGAGCTGGTTCGCCGAGCGGGGGATCGCGTTCCACACGCAGGTCGTCCTCGTGCCGGGGGTGAACGACGGCGTCGAGCTCGAGCGCACGCTCGCCGCTCTGTACGGCCTCGGTCCCGCGGTACTGTCCGTCTCGGTCGTTCCAGTCGCCCTCACCGAGTTCTCGAAGCATGGCTTGGTGCGCGAGCTGACGCGGGACGAGTGCGGAGCGGCGCTTGCGGCGGTCGACCGTATCGCCACCCGAGCGCTCGCCGAGCGGGGAGCACCGTGGTGCTTCGGAGCGGACGATCTCTACCTTCAGGCGGGAGAGCCCTT
>Ga0075433_10001663_pt1 | contig 16544 bp, 16 predicted proteins | sample RhiMethybrSRZTD2_FD_75299 | JGI IMG/M metagenome (GOLD analysis project Ga0075433, IMG submission 75299) | Populus rhizosphere microbial communities from Tennessee, USA - Rhizosphere MetaG P. TD hybrid SRZTD2 | ecosystem: Host-associated > Plants > Roots > Rhizosphere > Soil | place: USA... | reverse complement strand
GAGCCGCAACCGCAGAAGGACGCGATGGACGTACTCCAGGCCTTCGTGGACGATTACAACGCCCGCGCGCGGCCGGCGATCCGGCTCGGCTCTGCGGGCGAGGCGGGCGGCGCGCAACTGCGATTGCGGTACAGCCCGGCCGAAGGTCAGGTCTCGATCTTCCACATGGTCGCCGTCAACCGCGACGGCCGCGCCGCCATCCTGGTGCAGCGGTTCGACGGACCGACGGCCGACACCGCCGTGCAGGCAGGCCTGTGGGCCTCGAAGCAGCTCGGCCGCCGGTAGTCTCGGTTCACGCGCTCGGCACGCTGGGGGGCGCAGTGAGCCAGGCCAAGGCCGTGAACCGCTTGGGTCAGGTCGTGGGCACGAGCCGCGACGCCTTGGGTCGGACCCGGGCCTTCCTCTGGCAGGAGGACCTGGGGATCGTCGATTTGAAACCCCTTACCGGCGTGAACACGTCGGCCAACGACATCAACGAGACCGGCGAGATCACGGGCGGGGGGGACACCGGGTTCGGCGCCTTTCATGCCTATCTCCTTTCGGAGGGGACGAGCTTCGATCTCGGCACGCTCGGGGGCAACGAGAGCGAGGCGCTCGCCGTGAATCGGCGGGGACAGGTGGCGGGGCACAGTCGAGTCGGGGGAGGGGGGGGAATCGAGAAGCACGCCTTCCTGATCCCCGAGCCCGGCACGATGGTCGACCTGGGTAGCCTGGGTGGGGCGATGAGCGTCGCGCACGATGTGAACGACGCGGGCGCGGTCGTGGGCCTGGCCGAAACGCGGACCGGCCAGCCGCACGCGTTCCTCTGGACGGCCGATGGCATGCGGGATCTCGGAGCCCTCGGGGCGGCCCCGAGTATGGCGCTCGGCATCAACAATCGCGTCGAGATCGTGGGCGGAAGCGGTCATGCTTTCCTGTGGACGGAACGTGCCGGCATGGTGGATTTGGGGACCCTGGGTGGGCGGACCAGCTGCGCGAACGACGTCAACGATCTCGGGTGCATCGTGGGGGTGAGCCAGACTCGAGAGACCGACGCTCGTGGGTTCCCGGTTACCCGCGCCTTTCTCCGGACGCCCGACGGGACCATGCTGGACTTGGGCACGCTCGGGGGCGAGCACAGTTCCGCCGCGGCCATCTCCGAAGACGATGGTGGTGTGGTCCGGATCGCCGGGCACAGCCACGACACCGCCGCGGCGGTTCGAGCCGTCCTCTGGACGGTGCGTCTGGGGTAGCCCGCCGGTGGCGGATGCGTGGCGGTGTTGCGACGCTAGCGCCCTGCGCCGGTGAGCGCTACCATAGCTGCGGTTTCCACGCACACACCCACACGCTCGAGGGGGGAGCAATGACGGCGCCCAGTCTCTCCACCAAGGAACTCCGCCGGGTCGTCATCGCCGCAGCCGTTGGGAACGTCATCGAGTGGTACGACTTCTACATCTTCGGCAGCCTGGCCGCGATCCTGTCGGTCCAGTTCTTCTCCAAGACGGATCCGGTGGCTGCGTTCCTCTCGACCGTCGCGATCTTCTCCGTCGGCTTCCTGATCCGGCCGCTCGGCGCGTTCGTGTTCGGCCGGGTCGGCGATCTGGTGGGCCGCAAGTACACCTTCCTGATCACGCTGAGCGGCATGGGCATCTCCACGGCGCTGATCGGCGTTGTCCCGAGTTACGCCAGCATCGGCGTCGCGGCTGCCTTCATTCTCTTCTTTCTCCGCCTCATACAGGGCCTCTGCCTCGGCGGAGAGTACGGCGGCGCCATCACGTATGTCGCCGAGCACGTCCCCGATGAAAAACGCGGCTACTACACTGGCTGGCTCCAGACGTCGCCCACGCTCGGCATCGTGGTGTCTTTGGCGGTGATCATTGGGGTGCGAGAGTCGTTGGGCCCGGAAGCATGGAACGCGTGGGGGTGGCGGATTCCTTTCATCCTGTCGCTCGCCATGGTCGCGATCGCCATCTACATCCGGCTGCGACTCGCAGAGACGCCGATCTTTCAGGCCATCAAGGCCAGGGGCCAGACGGCCACCAATCCGTGGCGTGAGGCCTTCCTGAGCCAGAACTTCAAGTTCGTCGTGATCGCCAGCATCGTGGTGTTGGGCGAGGGCGTGGTGTGGTACAGTGGCCAATTCTGGGCGCTGTATTTCCTTCAGCAAATCCGCAAGCCCGACACCCTGTCCCCGGCCATCATGACCGGCATTGCACTGCTCCTCGCCAGTCCGACCCTCATCCTGTTCGGGTGGCTCTCCGACAAGATCGGCCGGAAGCCGATCATCCTCGCGGGGTTCGCGCTTGCATCCCTCACGTACTACCCGCTCTACACGGCGCTCGGCAAGGCTGCGGATCCGGCGAACACCAACTGGCCCTTGGCGATCTTGATCGTGGCGATCATGGTTTCCTACGTGGGAATGGTGTACGGCCCGATCGGCGCGTTCCTCGCCGAGTACTTCCCGGCCCGTATCCGCTATACCTCGGTGTCGGTGCCGTATCACATCGGCAATGGGTGGGGTGGGGGGCTGGTGCCGATCATCACGACGACGGCGTACCTGAAGAGCGGCGGCGACCTCGGCTCGGCGCTGCTTTATCCCATCATCGTGCCTGCGGTCGCGTTCCTGCTCGGCCTGTTCCTGATGCCGGAAACGCGGAAGATCAGCATGTGGAAACCGGAGGAGGTGGGGGCCGCCCGCCCCTAGCGCCCGTGTGCGTACCTCAGCGCTGCCTCGGTGCGGTTCTTCACCCCGAGCTTCGAGAAGAGGTGCTGCACGTGGAACTTCACCGTGTTGTCGGACAAGCCGAGCCGCTCGGCGATCTGCGGGTTGGTGAGGCCGCCGGCCACCAGCGCCCACACCTCGCGCTCGCGTGGGGTGAGGTCGCCCGGTGCGCCCCCCGCTGCGCGGCCCTCGATCCAGCGGCGCGCGGCCTGGGGAAACACCAGCTGGCCGGCGTGCACCTGTCGGATCGCCGTCAACGTCTGCTGGGGTGACTCGGTCTTCAGCGCGAGGCCTTCGGCACCGGCGTCGAGTGCCGAGCGGAGCGACTCGCCGTCGTTGTAGGCGGTGAGCACCAGGACTTTGGGGGGAGTGGTCCGGTCGCGCAACGCGGTGATGACCTCGGTCCCCTTGATGCTCGTGAGCTCGAGGTCCAGCACGACGACGTCCGGCTTGTGCTGCTCGACCAGCTTGACGACTTCCGTGCCATCGGTGGTCCAGGCCGCGACTTTGATGTCGGGCTCGCCGTCGAGCAGCGCGCGCAAGCCCTCGATGACGATCGCGTGATCGTCGGCGAGCAGCACGCGGATCATGGTCCGCGCCTCATTCCGCCGGCAGCGCGACGGTCAGCGACGTCCCATGGCCGGGCGCGCTCTCGAGGGTGAACGTGCCGCCGAGCATTTCCACGCGATCCTGAATGCCGCGCAGCCCGAAGTGTCCCCCCTCCACGCCTACGTCCTCTTCCCGCGCGAGCACGCGCTGCGGCTCGAAGCCGCGGCCGTCGTCCGAGACGGTCAACGCGATCGACAGGCCCCGCCGCTCGACGCTCACCCGCTGCCGCGCGGCGCCCGAGTGGCGGTGGCCGTTCGCGAGCGCCTCCTGCAGGATCCGGTAGATCGCGATCTTCGTGGGCAGGGCGCAGTCGCCCAGCTCCCCGGGTAGCTCGAGCTCCACCGCCTGGTCCGTGAGCGTCTCGTGCTGGACGGCGAGGCCCTCGATGAGCTGGCCCAGTTCGCGCCGCTCGAACCCGGGGGGACGGAAGGCGCCGATGAAGTTGCGAATTTCACCGAGCGCGCGCTCGAGCAGGCGCACCGCCTGGCGGGCGCGCTGCGCGGCGGTCGGATCCGCCGCGAGCGCGCGCTCGAGCACCTGCAGCTGGGACAGCGCGGCGAAGATGTCCTGGACCGGCCCGTCGTGCATGTCGAGCACGATGCGCTGCAGCTCGCGCTCGCTGGTCGCGAGCAGGCGCCGCGAGGCGGCGCGAGCCTCGGCGTCCCGAACCTCGGTCACATGCGGCCGGGCGGCAATGCGCGCTGGATCCGCTCGGCGGCGAATCCCAGCGCGGCCCCGATCGCGAGAGCGATGGCCACGCGAACGCCGCCTTCGACGCTGACGGCTCGCAGCCCCATCGCGACGCCCGCCCCGGCGAAGGCGCCGGCCGTGTACGACAGGAGGGGCAGCTGCGCCTGCAGCACCATCCCGAATGCCGCGGCCCCGAGCACCAGCGCCTGGACGACGTCCTGGCCCCCCAACGCCCGCGAGACCCAGTGGGCGAGCAACGCCCAGACGACGCCCGAAATCGTGCCGGCCGCCGTCTTCTGCAGCCCGGGGATCCCGCCGCCCGCGGCGAGCGAGCACCCCAAGGCGACGATCACCGGCCACAGCGACAGATTCACACGCGCGATTTCTGAAATCGCGGTCCAGACGGCCACCACCGCCGCCAGACTCAGCCCTCGGGCGGTCATCGCGTTCATCGCTCTGCCTCCTTTGGTGTGAGAATGCGGTAGGCTTCCATCGCGAAGTACTCGGGCAGCCCCAGCCGGTCCGCCCGCGCTGCGGTCTCCAGGTTCCGTGCCTCGACGCGCTGCCAGAACTCGCGCTCGTCGTGCCCGCCGGGGAAGGGCGCGGTGTCCTTCTGCGACTGATGCTTGAAGATCGCAAGGATCTTGGCGCGCAGCTCGTCCTGAGACAGCGGCACCAGCACGTCCGCTTCGGTCAGCGGCCACTCCTGCCACGCGCCGCGGTACAGCCAGACCTCGGGCGGCTCCGCATCGTACTGCGCGAGCGCGCCCGCGACGGCCGCCTGGCACATCCGATGGGTGCCGTGCGGGTCGGACAGGTCGCCGGCCACGAATACCAGATCGGGGCGTGCCTCGACCAGCAGGGCCCGCACGATCGCCACGTCCTCCGGACCGATCGGATCCTTGCGGACCTGGCCGGTGCGGTAGAAGGGCAGGTTCAGGAAGCGCGCCGCGCTGGGCGGCAGGCCCACCTCCTCGAGCGCCGCGACCGCTTCCGACTCCCGGATCACCCGCTTCAGGTCCTGCACCGCCGGCAGGTCGACATCGCCGGGCGCCTTGCGCTCGAAGCTCGCTTCTACTTCGTCCCGTACACGCTGGGCTACCGCGCGGTCGAGGCCGAGCGTCGCTGCAGCGCGCTCGACGAAGTCGAGGTGCCGCCGCACGTCGTGATCGAACACCGCGATGTTGCCGCTGGTCATGTACGCCACAACGGTCGCGTTCTCGTTCTCCCACAGTTTGCGCAGCAGTCCCCCCATCGAGATCACGTCGTCGTCGGGGTGCGGCGAGAACACGACCACCGACTTGCGTGTGGGCAGCTTGCGGCGCCCCCGGATCTTGTCGCGCAGGCGATTGAAGACCGCCCCGTTGATGGGACCGGCCGCACCGTGCTTGGAGAGCAACGGGCTCAGGTGATTTTCCGTGTAATCGCGCGCCGTCAGCTTGAGGATCGCCTTCCCGGTCCGCTCGGCCAGCCAGACGACCGCCCGCTCGGTGACCTCCGGCGTCCACTCCACCGGGCCGAGCACCCAGGGTGTCTTGATGCGTGTCAGCTCGGCGGCGGCCGCGAGATCGAGGTAGGCGGTGGCGTTCGCATGGCGCTGCAGGAACGTGGCGGCCACGTCCTGGGACACATCGCCCTCGACAGCGCGGGCGACAATGTCGGCCTTGTGCTCGCCGGTGGCGATCAACGCGATCTCGCGCGCCTCGAGGATGCTCGCGACGCCCAGGGTGATCGCTTCCCGCGGCACGTTGTCCTCGCCGAAGAAGTCCGCGGACGCATCCTTCCGGGTCACGGTGTCGAGCGTGACCAGGCGGGTCCGCTCGTCGGGCGACGAGCCCGGCTCGTTGAAGCCGATGTGCCCGCTCTTCCCGATCCCCAACATCTGGAAGTCGATCCCGCCGGCCTCGACGATGGCCCGCTCGTAGGCGGCGCAGTGCTCGGCGAGGCTCTCGCGCGGTACTCCGCCGTCGGGGAGGTGCACCTGCTCCGGCCGGATGTTGACGTGCGCGAACAAATTCTCCCACATGTAGCGCCGGTAGCTGTGGGGGCTGTCCGGCGGCATCGGGTAGTACTCGTCGAGGTTGAACGTCACGACCCGCGAGAAATCCACCTCGCCGGCCTGGTGGCGGCGGATCAGCTCCCGATAGATGCCGAGCGGCGTGCTGCCGGTGGCCAGGCCGAGCACGCAACGCCCCTTAGCGGCCGTTTCCCGGGCAATCACCTCCACGATGCGGTCGGCGAGGCGCAGCGCGAGATCGTCGTGGTCCGGCACCACGACGGTGCGGATGCGCTCGCGATCGCGCCGGCCCTCGATCGGGGCTCGCGGGGCGCGCCCGATGCGCGGAGTGGGGGAGGGGGAGGTCTTCGGGGGCGTCACGTCGCGTTCCTTTCGTCGGGGACCAACGTCCATGCCCGGAACAATAAGCCCGGCTGCCGCGCGTGGCAAAACCGCGCCCTACCTTCGCTTGACGGCCTGTTCGGTTTGTCGCATATGTAGTGCGCGCCCCTTGTGCCAACGGATGCCCATCGTAATCGGCGGCTCGTCCGGCCGCCCGGTCGTGTCGGGGTGCGCGTGGGAGCAGCGGTGACGCAACCGGAGACATTCGTCGAAGGCAGGCGCGAAATCCTCCGCCAGGCGAGCGTTGCCCTCGGCGGCCGCCCCGTCACGGTCTGGGAGGTGACCGCTCGCGCCGAGCTGGAGCCCCAGGCCTCGAGCGAGCCCGCTCCCACCCATCACGCGACCAAGCTGGACGTCGATGCCACACTGCGGCGCTGGAACATCACTATCGTCCAGGGCAGCCGCTGGGTGGGGTGTCGCAGTGCGGCCGACGGCTTTTGGGTCGTCGCCCCGGTGCGCACCCGGCCGCCGGCGCCGCCTCCCGAGGGTCGGGAGCGCCGCAGCCGGGAACGGCTCACCCTCGAGCTCGCCGGGCTCTGCCTCGGGCTGCTCGACCGGCGCGAGCCGACGCCTGGCCACGCGCCGGCTGGCAGGTCCGACCCGTTGAACGACATTACCACGCTTCCGGGAATCATCGCGCACGAGTTGTCGAATCCCCTCACCGCCGCGCGCGCCGGTCTGCACCTCGCGATGGAGTCGCTCGGGCGCTGGACGGAGGTCGCCGCCGGCCGGCGGCTCGAGCTGCTCGACGAGCTCGGCCAGGTGGTGGAGGACATCGACCGCTCGGCGAGCTTCCTGCGGGCCGTCCAGGACCGCGCGCGTGGCGCGCTGGCGCGCTCGGAGCGGTTCGACGCCGTCCGCGTGGTCCGCTCCTGCTGCACACTCGAGAGCCGCGTCCTCAAGGAAAAGAAGATCCCGCTCGAGTTCGACTCCACCCTCGAGGTGGTGTACTTGAAGGGTGACCCCAACGCGCTGTACGATTTGCTGGTCAACCTGATCCGCAACGCCGCCGACGCGAGCGCGGCCCGGCCGGCACCGCTCCGCGTCGGCCTGACGCAGGTAGGAAACGCCCTCAAGCTGAGCGTGCGGGACGAGGGAGCGGGCATTCGTCCCCAGGACCTGGAGCGGATCTTCGAGCCCGGCTTCACCACCAAACCGTTCGGTGAAGGAAGCGGGATGGGGCTGGTCGTCGTGCAGAGCGTGGTGCGCAACATGTTCGCCGGCAGCGTCGCGGTCGATTCGGCCGTGGGCGCCGGCACCACCGTGACGGTCACGCTCCCCATTCCGGCGCAGCGCGCCGTGGACTCACGGTCCCAAGCCCCCGCGTCTTAACGGAGGATCCATCGTGCGCTTTTCCGTCCTGGCGGCGGCCGCCGCGCTCGCCGCGTTTTCCGTGCGCCCCGTGTCCGGGCAGGATCTCGTCGTCGATACGACCGGGGCCGGCGCCCTGATCGACGAGGCGCTCAACCGCTCCGAGGTGATGCAGAATCTCCAATACCTGAGCGACGTCATCGGCCCGCGGCTCACCGGATCGGTCGCCGCCCGCCGGGCGAACGACTGGACGCTCGAGCGGTTCAAGGCCTACGGCCTGGATGCGCACCTCGAGCCCTGGCAGTTCGGCGGCACCTGGACGCGTGGGCCGATGCGGGCGCGCATGACGGCGCCGCGCGCACACGACGTGATCGCCGCGAGCTGGGCCTGGGCGCCGGGCACCGGCGGCGCCACCATCACGGGGCCCGTCGTACGGATCGACGCCACGACGCCGGACAGCTTCGCGCTGTATCGCGGTCGGGTGAAGCAGGCATGGGTGATGACTCGGCCGCCGTCGTTCCTGTGGAACAGCGACGGGCCTCCCATGACCGCCGCGGACTCGCAGCGGCAGCGCGACTTCTTCCGTACGGTGTTCACACCGTTCCGGGACGCCGATTCGGCCACGCGAGCGCGCATGCAGCAGTTCGCGAACGATCTGCCACACCTGCTGCGCCGCGCCGGCGCGCTCGGCATTCTCCTGGACGCGGGCAAGGAACACGCGCTGCTGAACATGAGCGGCTCCCCCAACCGCATCCTGCCGCTTCCCCAGATCGCCGTGGCCCACGAAGATTACGCGCTGTTCGATCGTCTGCTCCAGGCGGGCACGACCCCGCGGCTGGCCGTGAGCATCTCGAACACGCTCACCCGTGATTCAGTGCCCCAGTGGAACACCGTTGCCGAGCTCCGCGGCAGCGAGCGTCCGGGCCAGGTGGTCATCGTCGGCGCGCACCTCGATTCCTGGGACTTGGGGACGGGAACCACGGACAACGGCACGGGCGCGATGTGCACCCTCGAGGCGGCCCGAATCATTGCCCGGTCGGGCTTGCAGCCGAAGCGCACCATCCGGTTCGTGCTGTTCACCGGCGAAGAGCAGGGCCTGATCGGGTCGCGCAAGTACGCCGAGGCGCACGCGGCCGAAGCCGACTCGATCCAGGCGGTCATCGTGCTCGACAACGGCACCGGGGCGATCACGGGGCAGGCGCTGCAGGGGCGGACCGACTTGGAAGCGCTGTGGCGCGCGGTGCTCGCTCCCGTCGCTCACCTCGGCGCGGATTCCGTGGTGAACCGGAACAAGACGGGCACCGATCACCTCTCGTTCCTCCCCTATGGCGTGCCGGGGTTCAACTTCAACCAGCTCGAGCGCGGCTACGGCCACACCCACCATTCTCAGTCCGACACCTACGACATGGCGCTGGCCGCGGACCTGACGCAGGCATCCGCGGTCATGGCAGTGTCGGCCTACGAGCTCGCGAACCTCTCGGGACTGATTCCGCGAGGCAGCCAGGTGGCACCGACCCCGGTACAGGCGGTGAAGGTGAGCGACAGCTTGATCGTCAAAGGGAGAGGCTCGAACTAACTCTCCGCCAGGAGTTGCTCGAGATCCAGGGCGCGGGTATGCATCGCGATGTTCCCGTCGGGGCCCCGCGGCCATTCGCGCTCTGGCCGGTCCCGGTACAGCTCCACGCCGTTGCCGTCGGGGTCCCGTAGGTAAATCGCCTCGCTGACCCCGTGGTCGGCCGCGCCGTCGAGCGGCACACCAGCCTCGAGCACGCGGCGTACGGCCCCGGCGAGCGCCGCGCGGTCCGGGTAGAGGATCGCGAAATGGTACAGACCGGTGGTGCCCGGGGCGGGCGCCGGCGCTCCGCGACCCGCCCACGTGTTCAGGCCGATGTGGTGATGGTAGCCGCCTGCCGAGAGGAACACCGCGTCCCGTCCGTAGCGACTCGTCACCTCGAAGCCGAGCACGTCACGGTAGAACGCGAGCGCGCGGTCGAGGTCGGAGACCGTCAGGTGGACGTGCCCGATGCGGGTGTCTGGGTGAATGCTCATGTCCATAAAAACGCCCCCGGGTTCCGCCGATTAGATTCCTCCCGATGAACAGCATTCCCAAGATCCCGACGCCCGTCAACGAACCGGTCTTGAGCTATGCCCCGGGGACCCCGGAGCGGACCGAGCTCAAGCGGACCCTGAAAGACTTTTCCGGCCGCCAGGTCGAGATTCCCCTCGTCATTGGCGGCAAGGACGTCCACACCGGCCGGACGGTAGACGTCGTCATGCCGCACTGCCACCGCCACGTGCTCGCCAAGGCGCATCAAGCGGGGCCGGCGGAGGTGCAGGCGGCGATCGCGGCGGCACGGGAGGCGTGGCGTGAGTGGTCGGCGTGGGGGTTCGAGCGGCGGGCGGCGGTGTTTCTCAAAGCCGCGGATCTGTTGGCGACGCGGTACCGGCCGATCGTCAACGGCGCGACGATGCTCGGCCAGTCCAAGACTGCGCATCAGGCGGAGATCGACGCGGCGTGCGAGCTGATCGATTTCTTCCGCTTCAACGTGCACTATGCGGAGCGCCTCTACGCCGAGCAGCCCTTGTCCGTCTCGGGTGTGTGGAACTCCCTCGACTATCGGCCCCTGGAAGGGTTCGTCTACGCCATCACGCCGTTCAACTTCACCTCGATCGGGGGCAACCTGCCCACCGCCCCGGCCATCATGGGCAACACCGTGGTCTGGAAGCCCGCGGCGACGGCGGTGCTCTCGAACTACTTCATCCTGCGCCTGCTCGCGGACGCCGGTCTGCCGCCGGGCGTGATCAACTTCGTCCCCGGCCCATCGGTCCAGGTGTCGGGGCGCCTGCTCGCGGATCGGGCGTTCGCGGGGATCCACTTCACTGGCTCGACGGAAGTGTTCCAAGCGCTGTGGAAGCAGTCGGCGGCGAACCTCACATCCTACGCGGCCTATCCGCGGCTGGTCGGCGAGACCGGCGGTAAGGACTTCATCCTCGCCCACGCGAGCGCGGACCCGGACGTGCTCGCGACGGGCATGGTGCGCGGCGCCTTCGAGTACCAGGGGCAGAAGTGCAGCGCGGCGTCGCGCGCCTACGTCCCCGACGCTCTCTGGCCCGCGGTTCGGGATCGCATGCTCGCGATGCTCGCCGAGGTGAAGGTGGGCGACCCCGCGGACTTTCGGAACTTCATGGGGGCGGTGATCGACCGGAAGGCGTTCGACAAGATCAAGAGCTACATCGACGCGGCAAGGCAGGCCCCGGGCGTGAAGGTCCTGTTCGGCGGCGGCGCGGACGACACGGACGGCTACTTCATCGAGCCGACGGTGCTGGAGGCCCAGGACCCGGCATATCGTACCATGTGCGAGGAGATCTTCGGGCCTGTCCTGTCGATCCACGTCTACCCTGCGGCCCGCTGGGCGGAGACGCTCCGCCTCGTGGACCAGACGTCACCTTATGCGCTCACCGGCGCGATTTTCTCGCAAGACCGCCGCGCGGTCGAGGAAGCAAAGACCGCCCTCCGGTACGCCGCCGGGAACTTCTACGTCAACGACAAGCCCACCGGAGCGGTTGTGGGACAGCAGCCGTTCGGCGGAGCGCGCGCCAGCGGCACTAACGACAAGGCGGGCAGCCTGCTTAATCTGATCCGCTGGGTGAGCCCGCGCGCCGTGAAGGAGACCTTCGTCCCGCCGCGGAGCTTCAGCTACCCATTCATGGCCGAGCCGTGAGCGCCGGCGGCACCCGGCCGCCTATCCTGGTGCTCGTGATGGGAGGCGCGTTCGCGCTACTCATCGCTTCCCTGGTCATCGGCTCGCTCACGACACCGGAGTTTCCCCCCTACGCGCCCAGCGTGCCGCCACCACACCCAGCGGTCCTGGGTGACTCCCTGGTCGGGCCGGTGACCTATACCCTGGACGCCTCGAGCACCGACCAGTGGCGCCGCTTCGACTTCCGGCGCGGGGCCGTGGTGGATTCGGGAAGATGGGACATCGCCTTCCGGCGCTTCCACCTCATCACGGCCCCCGGCGGGGGCATCATCGACCTCGGCCCCGTTCCGTTCGACTCGGTGCGGGAACTGCCCCCCGGCGGGTACCTCGCGAACACGACCGCGTCGGACACCACCAACCCCGGCGTGGGGAAGTGGTACGGCTACAGCATGCTCAGCCACCTGCTCACGTCGAAGCACCACGTCTACGGGGTGCGCACGACGGGTGGAGAGTACGCCAAGCTGGAGCTGCTCGCCTACTACTGCAGGGACGTGGGCACGGCGTGCCTCACATTCCGCTACGCCTACCAGGGAGACGGCACCCGGCAGGTCGCCGCTACGCACCGCTAGCGAAGAGCCCCCGGCCTGGCTCGACCGGGGGCTCGCGTTGTCGGTTTTTTGATTGCCGGCCTACTTCGGCGGCAGGATCTTGAACATTCCCGTGCCGCACACCGGGCATACGCCCTTCAGCGCGGGCCGGCCGTTCGCCATTTTCACCTGCTGGGGATTCGAGATCTTCCGCTTGGCCTTGCACTTTACACAGTAGCCTTCATCCGCGGCCATCGGGGCTTTTCCAGCCTTCGCCATTGCGCTCCTCCTTCGGGGGCACGGCAAGGGGGCGGGGTGCAGCGGGTGCGGTCAGGGGCGGCTCCCCCGGTACCCCCCCTCCCGGGACGGAGACAACATAATACCCCGTGCTCAAATCGTGGGAGCGAGGCCTGCGGGCGGGGCGTCCGAGAAGCCGTTCCGTTTGTGAGTTCCGTCACAAAACGGTTTGGTCGCAGACCCCCCACAACGGCACAGGACAACGACTTCCGCCGGTCGGCCGTCCTTTCGGGGGGGTACCGCCAGCTCCCGCCCATCGGGGGTTACGATCTTGACCGGGCCCTCGACGATCAGGGGGCCGTTGGGCTTGGGGGTGATCCGGGTGGCGTCCATGGTCGAACGATAACCGGGCGGCCTTCGTGAGGTCCAGCGCGATCCTGCGCAAACTGCACGGCCTGGGAGGGGCCCCTCGGTTGCCCACTTCCCAACCGTGGCGCGCGGGAACGGCGGCGCGACGGACAGGGTATCTTCCACCGCGCCCATGAGACCTTCGGCATCTTTCCTCGCCACCATGCCGTTGCTGGCGCTGGGTGGCTGCGTCTCGGAGCACGGGCCGCTCACGAACCGCATGGCGCAATCGACGACCCCGTACCTGGCCCGGGCCGCCCGCCAGCCGGTGAGCTGGCAGCCATGGGGGCGCGATGCGTTCGCGCTCGCCGCGCGCCTCGACCGGCCCATCCTTCTGTATGTGGGAGCGGACGACTGTCGCTGGTGCGGAGTAATGGACCGGGAGGTGTACGGCGACCCGGGCCTCGGCGCCATGATCGACTCGCTGTTCGTGCCCGTGCGCGTCGACCGTGACGAGCGTCCCGACATCGCGCAGCGCTACGCCACCGCCGTACAGCTGCTCGCGGGCCTGCGCGGTTATCCGATCACCGTGTTCCTCACGCCCGATGGGTCGGCATTCTTCGGCGGGACCTACTTTCCGCTCGACGATCCGATCACCGGACGCGGCCTCAAGCAGGTGCTCCCCGACGTCGCCCGGAGTTACCGAGAGCGACGCGCCTCGATCCTGCGGCGCGCCGCCCTGGTGCGGGAGCGCGCCCTGGGCCGTCGCGCGGGGATCCGAGGGGGGGCGGGGGCGGGGGCGGGGGCGCTCAAATCGGGCGCCGCGCAGCGCGAGACCGACGCGGTGCGCGGCCTGACGGCGGCAGCGGCCCGGACCCACGCGGACGTCTCGAGCTTCCGGTTCACGCAGGCCGTCGACCTGCTCCTCGCCGCCTATGCGCGCACCCGTGACTCCTCGTACCTCGCGCCCGCGCGCGCGGTGCTCGACTACCTGGTCGATTCCGGCGACGTTGGCTTGGCGGCCAGCGCGCGGGACGATCCGCCGGAGCTGGTGCGTGCCGGGCTGCTGCGCGATCTGGTGACGGCGTGGTCGGTGACGGCGGAGTCGCGTTATCGCGACCAGGCGCGGGACGTGGCTCGACGGCTCGCCGGCGATGTGGGCCGCACGGCCGACCGGACCGTCTTCGCCGACCGCGACGCGTATGTGATCGGGTCGATCCTGGATGCCGCGGTGGCGGTGGGCGACTCGGGAACCGTCGCGCGCGCGCGCGCGGCGCTCGACACGCTGCTGCGACGCGTGTATGCCCGGGGGCGCGCCGTGCGCCACGTGGCCGGATCGGGCTCGCCGGTGCGCGCGTTGCTGGAGGATCAGGTGCAACTCGCCTGGGCGTGTCTCGCGGCCCGCGAGGCCACGGGGGAGGCGCGCTACCTGGAGATCGCGGAAGATCTGGTGCGCTTGTTGGAGCGCGATTTCGCCGATTCAGGATCGGCCGGCTATTTCGACGCTGCGGCCACGGACCCCACGGCGCCCGCTCTCGCCGAGCGGACGAAACCCGTACTCGACGATCTACTCCCCGGTGGTAATGGCTGGGCCGGCCGAGTGCTGCTGCGCCTCGCCCGCGCCACCGGCGATGTGCGCTACCGGCGGCGTGCCGAAGCGACGCTCGAGGCCTTCACGGGTGCCGTCGTGGGTGAGGGCGTGCGAGCCTCGAGCTACCTCGCCACCGTGCAAGAGCTCCTGCGGGACCGCTAACCCGGTTCCCGTCAGCAACATCCAGCCCTTTGGCCAGCCCGTAGCGTGACGCCCTAATCTCCATGCAGGTCTCATGGATGTGAGGGGGGCGCCCTCCGACGCGGAGGTGGTAGCCCTCGTGCTCGCCGGCGACACCGAGGCGTTCGGTTTCGTGATTCGTCGCTACGAGGCGGGCCTGCTGCGGTTCGCGACCCGGATGCTTGGGAGCCGGGACGCCGCCGCTGATGCGGTGGCCGAAAGCTTCGTCCGCGCCTACCGTCACCTCGCGAGCTGCCGGGAGCCGGCGCGACTTCGCACCTGGCTGTACCGCATCGTGACGAACCGGTGCAAGAGTCACCTGGTGCGCCGGTCCGTCGCGGACGTGTCACTCGACGACGCGCCGCCGGTGGCGGACCCGGCCGACACTGAGGCGGCTCTGGAGCGGGCGGACCAGCTCCTCCTCGTGAAACGGGCGCTGGCGGAGCTGTCGCCCGACAAGCGCGAGGCGTTCGTCCTGAAGCACGTGGAGGGGTTGAGCTACGAGGAGATGGCTGCAGTGACCGGCGAGCGCATTCCGACGCTCAAGATGCGGGTGCATCGCGCCCGGGAAGCGCTGCTGAAGGTGTTGGAGGACCACGCATGACCGTGATCGATCCGAGGATTCATCAGGTGCTCGACGGCGAGCTCGCCCCGGAGGCTGTGCCGGCCGAGCTGCGCCGCACGGTGGCGCAGCTCGCGGCCGCCGCGGATCTCCTGGCGGCGCTCCCTCCCGGTGCGACGGCAAGTCTCGAGTCTCGAGTGATGGCGGCGATCCGTCGCCCGGCGCCGTCCCGCGCGCGGCGGGTGCTGCGCTGGCTCGTGACCCCGCACGCCATCATCCTCCGAGTTCGCCCGGCCTGGAGCGTGGCTTTCGCCGCGGTGGTGGCCGCGCTCACGCTGTTCACGGCGGGCCCGGAAGGCCCGGAGCTCGCGGAGCACGAGGGGATCGCCCAGTTCGTGGGTCGGTTCCCCGAGGCGCAGTCGGTGCACGCGGTCGGCACGTTCAACGACTGGCGTTCCGGCTCCATCGCCTTGGAAGACCAGGACCACGACGGCGTGTGGCGCGCCACGGTGGTGCTCCCGACCGGCACCTACGAGTACATGTTCGTGGTGGACGGCGAGCGTTGGGTCCCCGATCATCTTGCGGAGCGCCTGGTGGCCGACGACTTCGGCCGCGAGAACTCCATCGTCATCGTTCGGCCGGCCGGTCGATGATCCGCTGGGGCGTCCTCGGCTGCGCGGCCTTCCTGGCCGTCCCGCTCGCCGCCCAGTCGGTGCGGAGCCGCCTGGAAGGCCGTATCCCGAGCGCGGCAATTCCAGCGGTCGACTCGCTCATCCAGTTTGCGTCGCAGGAGGGGCTTCCCACCGAGCCGCTGATCCAAAAGGCCCTGGAAGGGGGAGCGAAGCACGTTGCCGGGCCGCGCATCGTGGCCGCCGTGCAGGTGAGTCTGGGGCAGCTGCGCGGCGCGCGCGACCTGCTCGTGCGCGCCGGCGACCAGCCGCCGGTGGAACCCAGCGAGATGACCACGGTGGCGTGGGCGCTGCGCCGGGGATTACCCGCACCCGTGGTCGAGCGGGTCGTGGCCGCCCTGGCGCGACCGCCGCGGGGAGCCGCCCTGCACGCTGTGGCCGATCTCGTGGCCCATCGCTTCGATCCGGACTCGGCGGCGGGGCTGATCATCCAGGCCGTCCACGAGGGTGTGCCCCAGGAACGTTTGCTCGATGTGTCCGCAGCCGTGCTGCAGCAAGTGCAGCGGGGGCGCACGCGCGCCGACGCGCTCGCCATCGTGCGGCGCGAACTGCCCAACCTGCCCGCGTCCTCGAAGTCGACGCGCGGCAACGTCGCGGGTGCGCGGCGGCCGGCATCGCCAGTGCCGCCGTAGACGGCAACGCGGCGTTGCAGCGTGCAACCACACCCCGTGACGCTCCCGGGACGGCGCGGGTCTCACCGGTGAAGCGGGCCAGGGTGGCCCGCGTTATCCCTCCCGGAGGTATCGAGACATGATCCGTCGCACGCTCCTCGCGCTGGCCCTCCTCGCCGCTCCCGCGGTCGTGATGGCGCAGCAGCCGGCACCGATGCAGGGTCAGGCGCCGGCGGCCGACACGGCGAAGGCGCAGGCCGGCAAGAAAAGCACGAAGAAGCACGCCATGAAGAAGCACGCCGCGAAGCCTGGGGCGAAGCCGGAAGCCA
>Ga0075433_10001661_pt1 | contig 16548 bp, 18 predicted proteins | sample RhiMethybrSRZTD2_FD_75299 | JGI IMG/M metagenome (GOLD analysis project Ga0075433, IMG submission 75299) | Populus rhizosphere microbial communities from Tennessee, USA - Rhizosphere MetaG P. TD hybrid SRZTD2 | ecosystem: Host-associated > Plants > Roots > Rhizosphere > Soil | place: USA... | reverse complement strand
GGGAGATTGACGAGGGCAAAGACCGGACCGTCGAGATTGGTGAAGTGCGGGGCGAGCGCGGCGCGCTCCTCGGCGGTGAACGTCTCCACGCCCGGTATCATACCGTCATCCCGATCAGCCGCCGTAGCCCCAGTTCCAGCACGGCAAGCGCTCCTTCCAGAACCATTCGTCGCAGAGCTCGCGGTCGCACTGCCGCCGGCACGCGTCGTGGGTGAGACCGGCCGTGCAGCGGAGCGTGCCGCCGCCCCGGCAGTAGCAGGCGCCGGACCAGTCGACGGGATCGGCGGCGCGCGATGGCGCGGCGCACACGCCGGCCAGGAGGGCGGCCAGCCCCAGCCGGATCAGCCGCGAGCGTGCGGGCGTCCGCATTGACCCCATTCCAGCACCTCCCTATACTCGGCGCAATGCTTGCGAGCCGCGCGTGGCGCGCCGTCGCGCCGCTGCTCATCTGGTCGCTCGGCGCCGGCGCCGCGCAGGCTCAGACGCCCAACCTTCGTACCGTGGCCGCCGTGGGAGATCCCGCGCCGGGCGGCGGCAGCTTCGCGGGCTTCAGCGTCGAGTCGCTCCCCATTCTGGCGCCGGCGAACAGCCGGGGCGACGTCGCCTTCTTCGCCACCCTGCTCCGCGGCCCGGGTAGCGAGGGGCTTTTCCTTTCCTCGCCGAGCGGGCTGTCCTCGCCGGGCGGACCGTCTTCGCCGAGTGGGCCGCGCGGCGGCCGTCGAAAGATCGCGCTCGAGGGCGACGTGGTGCCGGGCGTGGGCACCCTGACCGGCTTCGGCAAGCACCCGATCCCCGCGCTCAACGAGGGCGGCGACGTGGCCTTCGCCGCCGCGGTGGGCGGCGGCAAGGCGGTGGAGGGCATCTTCCTCTGGTCGCGCGGCCGCGTGCAGCCGGTGGCGATTACCGGCACGGCGGCGCCGGGTATCGGAGGCGGCACGCTGGCCGGCATCGAGTCGCCCGCGCTCAACGATCGCGGCGACGTGGTCTTCCTCGCCACCATCCGCCGGGGACGCGAGACGATCGACGCGATCTTCGGGCGCATGGGCGGCAAGCTCAAGAAGATCGTGGCGCAGGGCGATCCGGCGCCCGCGGGCGGTGCGTTCGCGGGGTTCGGCGCCCCCATTCTCAACAACAAGGGCATGGTGGGCTTCGCCGCCGCCGTCGAGGGGCGGGGCGTTCCCGGCGGCATCTTCGTGGTCGAGGGCGATGCAACGCGCATGGTCGTGGGAGCGGGCGACGACACTCCCGCCGGGGGGATTTACTTCAAGTTCGCCGAGCGGGTGAGCCTCAACGACGCGGGGCTGATCGCGTTCAACGCGCAGCTCAAGGACGCGCCCACGCCGGCCGGCCTGTTCCTGGTGGATCACGGCGCGCCGCGCAAGCTCGTGCTCGTCGGCGACGCCGCGCCGGGCGGCGGCACCTTCTCGCACTTCGGCCTGTGGCCCACCGTCAACAACGCCGGGATCGTGGTCTTCGCTTCGTCGGTGGACGGCGGCACGCATCCGATCGGCGTCTTCGTGGCGAAGGGCGACACGATCACGCGGGTGGTCGGCGCGGGCGACGCCCTGCCCGGCGGAGGCCGGCTCCTCTCGTTCGGGCTCTATCCCCTCGCCGCGATCACGCCGAAGGGCGGCGTGTCCTTCGCGACGGCGGTCACCGCGACGGGTGAAGGCACGGAGGGGATCTACTACGCGGCGCCGGCACCCTGACGGGGCGCGGCGCTAGTTCATGTCGTAGGGCGGGTACTCCACGAAGACGTTGGTGGCGGTGACGAGCACGTGCTTCGTCACCGTCCGGGGCGGCACCGCCTCGCCCCGGAGCATCCGCAGGGCCAGCGGCAGCACGTCGTAGCCGCAGCGATCCAGATAGAACGCCACCGAGCCGATCACGATGCTCGCGCGGTTGTTCGGATCGATCTCCTTCTTGTCGTTGATGCCGCCGTGGATGTTGCGGTCCACGCCGTGGCTCACGATGGCGGCGTCCGACGCGCGGCCCGCCACCTCCAGCGCGCTCTTGGCCGCGAGCGCGGTGCTGTCGTCCGTAGCGGCGACCAGGACCTTCGTGCCCGGATGGGCGGCGACGAACTTGCCGAGCAGCGCCCCGACGCGGGCGGGATTCCCCTGGGTGTCGAGGGTCACCGGCTTCACCGCCGGCAGCCGGGCCCGCAACCCCTCCATCACGCCCTGCACGCGCTCGGGCACGCGGTCGGCCTTGGCGTCCACCGGCCCCACGATCGCCGCCACCGTGGGCTGGCCGCGCCAGCCTCGCGTGGCGAATTGGCCTAGCGCCTCGCCGGCGATACGCCCGGCCGCCTCGTTGTCGATGGTGTAGAGCGGCGCGCCCGGCACCCCGTGATTCAAGGCGAGGATCGGGATCCGCGCCGCTTTCAGCCGCGCCGCCATCGCCGCATTGGCGTCGGGGTCGGCGAAGTACTCGACGAAGAGATCGACCTTCCGCGCGATGGCGTCCTCGGCGTTGGCCAGGGCCCTCTTGGGATCGCGTTGATTGTCGTAGAGCACGAGATCGATGGGGAGCTTCCGTGCCGCGAGCACGAAGCTCGCGCGGACCTCGGGGCCGGTGAAGCCGGTGCCCTCGATTGTGACCCCGGGCTCCTCGGTGAGATTGGCGAACGCGATGGTGTAGCGCCGTTCCTGGCCACCGGCGAGGCGCGGCAGGGCCACCGCGGCGGCGCCGCCCAGGAGCGAGAGACAGAAGCGCCGGCGCCCCTCGCGGAGCGCCGGCGTCGTGTGCTGCGGCATCAACAGGGGCTCCGCGGTTAGCGGATACCCTCGATGGCGACGAAGTTGCCGGTGAGGCCGACCGCCTTCGGCACCGTCATGCTGAAGAAGAATGTGGCGCGGTTGGTCCGGGCCGCTTCATCGGCCATGAGATCCGTGCGCACATTCTCCAGGATGTGGATGCCGTTGTCGGTGATGAGCATGTTGTGGACGATGAAGGCTTCCTTCGGGTCCTCACCGGGGATGACCTCGACCACCCAGGTGTCCGTCCCCACCGCCACCACCTTCTGGCTGATCAGCCACTTGGCGGCTTCCTTGCCGATGCCGGGGGCCGCGCTGTTGTAGACGGCGTTCTGCTTGGGGAACTGCTGGAAGAGATCGCCCCACCCGGTGTGGATGGTGACGATGTCACCCTCGCGGAGGGTCACGTTGTACATCTTGAGCGCGGCCTGGAGATCGGCCGGCGTGATCACGGTCCCGCCGTCCAGGCAGGGCTTGCGGCACGCCGCGTTCGTCTTCAGCTTCCCGGCGGCCTGGAACACCTTCACCATGTCCAGGAGCACGCCGCGGGTCGCGAAGGACTTGAGATGCTCGAGACCCAGGCGCGTCATGTTGTTCTGGTTGATGTACTTCCCCATCGGGGTCTGGTTGAAATAGCAGTCCTTCCGCCCGATGTGCCCCAGCCCGTCCAGGTGCGTGCCCACGTGGCTCTGGCTGAGCCAGGTGTCTTCCATGTAGGTCAACTGGTTCTCGCCGTAGGCCGCCCCCGGCGCCAGGCTGGTCGCCGTGAGGATGGTCTTGGTGAACCGCGTCCCGAACAGCGGGACGCCGTCCGTCAGGGGAAAGGACATCTCGATAACCTTTCCTTCCTGAATCTCGGCAGCGGCGGCCTTCGTCACGGCGGGGGTGATGCGGTTCGTCGCCCCGGTCTGGTCATTCGGCCCCCACGGCGAAGGGGGGACCAGGGTTTTGCAGTCGGATTGCGCGAATGCCAGGGACGCGGAAGCGAGGATGATGATGGCGGATGCGGCGACGGCCGACCGGAAACTCATGCCACTACTCCTTTCGCCTGTGAAAGGAACGGCACGGCACGCGTGTGGGCGGTGCCCGACGGCGGGATTCTGTTCCGTTCGCGTACGCGAAGTCAAGGCCCCGGGGCGCTGGGTCAGGCCTTCCCTCCGGAGGCCTCAGCCCGCTCGAAGATACAGGTCCTGCCCGGTGAACATGTCCTCCCGGGGCGGCGCGAACACGTCGATGACCTCGGTGTCCTCGGGGAAATAGGCCTCGTGCGGGGTGTTCCCGGGCACGATCCCGCAGTCCCCTGCCCGGCAGGTACGCTTCTCGCCGTCGAGATCGAACTCCATCCGTCCCGAGAGCATCCAGAAGATCTGCTCGTGCGGATGTTGATGGCGCGCGGCGTGCGCCCCCGCCTTCATCGTCCAAAACACGATCATGCCTTTGTCGCCCACCACGATGCGGCGGGTGATCTTGTCGCCGATCTTCTCCTCGGGGACATCCTTCAGGCTCACATAGCCAGTCATCACGGGGATCGGCATGGGACCCTCCCTGGGGGTACGGCGCACGGGGGTGCGCCATGGTGTCCATGACCGTAGCGGAGGGCCACGGGACCGTCAAGCGTCGTTGCTCCCCCGGCGCGCGCATGGGATAATTCGCCGCACCCACATCTCGCGGGAGGAGCCCATGCCGAACATCACCATTCAGTGGTACGCGGGCCGCACCGACCAGCAGAAGCGCGAGCTGACCCAGGCCATCACCGAGGCCATGGTGAAGATCGGCAAGACCACCGCCGACCAGGTCCACATCGTCTTCCAGGACGTGGAGAAGTCGAACTGGGGGTACAACGGCAAGCTCGCAAGCGACAAGTGAGGAGCCGCCGATGACCGATCTCATTGGGGACCTCAAGGGCATCATTCCCGCCACCGTTCTGCCCCTCACCGCCGACGCCCAGATCGACGAGCCGGCGCTCCGGAAGTACGTCCGCTGGATCGCGGGCCAGGGCATCCGCGCCGTGGCCGTGAACGTGGACACCGGTGAGGGCCCGCATCTCTGGCACGACGAGAAGCTGCGCGTGCTCCGGATCTACAAGGAAGAGCTGGCGGGCAAGAACATCCCGATCGTGGCCGGGCTCGGCGCCTCCTTCACCGCCCAGGCGGTAAAGTATGCGGGCGAGTATCGCGACGCGGGGGCGGATGCCTTCCTGGTGTTCCCCATCACCGCCTATCTCGGCCAGCCCCTGGACCCCGAGGTGCCGTACCGCTACCACAAGGCGATCGCCGAAGCGGTGGGGATGCCGATGGTGATCTTCACCCTCCAGCCCGCGCTGGGCGGCGTGGCCTTCGACGACGAGACCCTGCTCCGCCTGATCGAGATTCCCCAGGTGGTCGCTATCAAGGAGGCGCTGTTCGACGCCAAGCGCTTCCGTGAGATCGTGGACGTCGTCCGCCGGGCCCCGCGGCGTATCACCGTGCTCACCGGGAACGACAACTTCATCTGGGAGTCGTACCTCCTCGGCGCGGAGGGCGCCCTCCTGGGCGCCTGCGCGGTGACCACGCGGACGCACGTGGAGGTCCACGCGGCGGCCATGCGCGGCGACTGGGCGACCGCGCGCGAGAAGGGGGACCGCATCCAGAAGGTGGTGGACGCGCTGTTCGCCGCGCCGGTGCGCGACTATCGCGCCCGCTCCAAGGAAGTGCTGGTGATGCAGGGCGTGATCGAGCACGCGTACATGCGGCCGCCGCTCTTGCCGGTGAGCGCCGAGGACCGCCAGCGGCTCAAGAAGGCGCTCGAGGAGGCGGGGGAGCTCTAGCCCCCGCCCCCTCGTGAGCCCGGCCACCCTCGACTACTCGGACTGGGCGGGTCTCCTCGCCGACGTCGTCACGCCGACGGGGAAAGTGGACTGCGAGGCGCTCGCGGCGCGGCGGGACCGCCTCGACGGCGTGATCGGCATGCTCGGGGCCGCGAGCCCCGAGTCCGCCCCGGAGCGCATCGACACGCCGCCCGCGGAGCTTCCCACCTACGCCGATCGCCGCTGAACGCCCGCGATCGCCCCGAGAGGACGGCATGGCCAGGCTCAAGTTCGGCTTCATACCCATCGAAGGCGGACACTACTATGCCGACGCGCTCGCCGAGGTCATGCGGGCGGAGGAGCTCGGCTTCGACTCCGTGTGGATGGAGGAGCACCACTCCGTCGTCAATCACTACTGGCCCTCGCCGCTCCCCGTCCTCGCCGGCTTCGCCACCCGCACGTCGAAGATGATCCTGGGCACCGACATCCTCGTGGCGCCCTTCTACCACCCGACGCGGCTCGCCGAGGACTGCGCGCTGCTCGACGTGATGTCGAACGGCCGCTTCGTGCTGGGCATCGCCATCGGCTACAAGCCCGACGAGTTCGCGCTGTACGGGGCGGAGCTCGAGAAGCGGGGCGCGCGCTTCGAGGAGCAGCTCGCGATCGTGAAGGGACTCTGGACCCAGGACCGCATCGCGTTCAAGGGCGCCTACTATCAGGTCGAGGGGAGCCTCGAGCCGAAGCCCCTGCAGAAGCCTGCGCCGCCCATCTGGATCGGGGGTTGGGGCGACATCACGCTGCGCCGCGCGGCCACGCTCGCCGACAACTGGATTCCGGGGCCCACGGGAGAGCTGCCGCGCCTGCTCAAGGGCAAGGCGCAGTTCCAGGCCAACCGGGCCGCCGCCGGCCTCCCGCCCATCACCGACTGGCCGCTTACCCGTGACGTCATCATCGCGGACACCGAGAAGCAGGCGCGGGAGCTGGCCGAGCAGCACATCATGGTCTCGTACCGGAAGGAGTACGCAGGCGGATGGCGTCATCCGTTCATCGACGCCGCCATCGCCACCGATCTCGACAAGGTCAAGAAGGACCGCTTCCTGATCGGCAGCCCGGACCAGGTCATCCGCGATCTCAGGCCCTTCGTCGAGCAGTACGGGATGACGCACCTGATCTGCCGGGTCTTCTTCCCGGGGATGCCGCACCGGCACATCATGCGCGAGCTCGAGCTCTTGGCGAAGGAGGTCATGCCGGCATTCCGGTGAAGCTCGCGCTCAAGGCCGCCACCTTCCACGTCCGCCTGCTCCGCACGCGGCTGCCCTTCCGCTACGGAGCGGTCACCCTCACGCACTTTCCCCTGCTCCACCTTGCCGTCGACGTCGAGACGGAGGAGGGCCGGCGCAGTCGCGGCTATGCGGCCGACAATCTCCCGCCCAAGTGGTTCGACAAGGACCCAGGGAAGTCGTTCCGCGAGAACGTCGAGGACGAGCTGGCGGCGATCCGCGGCGCCGAGGCCGCCTACCGGGACGCCGCGCGCGCGCCGCGCCCGTTCTTCGAGATCTGGCAGGAGGCCTACGCGGCGGCGCGCGCGGCCGCCTTCGGGCGCGGGCTCAACGGGCTCACCGCGTCGTTCGGTTCGTCGTTCTTCGAGCGCGCGCTCGCCGACGCGGCGGGGCGTCTGACCGGGCTCGACGTGCCGGGCATGCTGCGGGCCAACACCCTCGGCCTTCACCCCGAGGCCGTGCACGGCGGGCTCGTGCTCGCGGACCTTCAGGCGTGGGCGTCCGCGGCGCCCCCCGACCGGCTGGCCGTGCGCCACACCGTCGGCCTCCTGGACCCCATCACCGCCGCCGACGTGCCGGCGGACGGCTGGCTCGACGACGGCCTGCCGCAGACCCTGGAGGAGTGCATCGCGCGGCACGGCCTGGACCACTTCAAGCTAAAGGTCGGGGGCGCCCTCGACGCCGACCTCGAGCGCCTGACCGCCATCGCGGCCACGGTGGATCGCCTGGTCTCCCGCCCCTACGTCGCCACGCTCGACGGCAACGAGCAGTACAAGTCCATGGACGACTTCGCAGGCCTGGTGGAGGCAATGCGGCGCACGCCCGCGCTCGCCCGGCTCCGGTCGTCCCTCGCCTTCATCGAGCAGCCCCTCGACCGCGCGATCGCCCTGGATCGCGCGGCCACCGCCGGCCTCGCCGCGCTGGGCCGCCGTCTCCCCATGCTCATCGACGAGAGCGACGATGCCCTCGACGCGTTCCCCCGCGCCGTCGCGCTCGGCTATCGCGGCGTGTCCACCAAGAACTGCAAGGGCATCGTGAAGTCGTTCCTGAACCGCTCGCTGGTGGAGCGCGAGAACCGCCGCCGCGCGCCAAGGGAGCGCCTGTTCATGAGCGCGGAGGACCTCACGAACGTCCCCGTGGTGCCCCTGCAGCAGGATCTCGCCACCGTGCGGGCCCTCGGCATCACCCACGTGGAGCGGAACGGACACCACTACGTGCGCGGCCTCGCACACTGCTCGGCGACGGAGCGGCGGGAGGCGACGCGTCGCCATGCCGGCCTCTACACGGGCGACGAGCGCACGGCCATCCTGTGCATCGACGGCGGCCGTCTGGACGTGCGATCGCTCGCGGTGCCCGGCTACGGCGTGGCCTTCGAGCCCGATCTCGCCGCGATGATCCCGCTGGAGGACTGGACGCCCGCGTCCCTGGAGGACACGGCCTGACCGCCTACCGCACCAACCGATCCTTCGCGTGGAACGCGGCCCACCCGCCGAAGCTGCCGGCGCGCCCGCGCAAGCTGCGTCCCGCGCCCCCCATCAGCCTCTTCGACCGCACGCTCCTCTCGCCGATCGGGATCGCCGCCGGGCCGCTGCTCAGCTCGAAGTGGATCGAGGCCTATGCGCGCCTGGGCTACGGAATCTTCACCTACAAGACCGTGCGCTCCTCCGCGCAGACCGCACCGTCCCCGCCCAATCTCTTGCCCTGCCACCTCGGGGAGCCGTCGGTGGCGGTGGTGCGGCCGCCGCGCCGCGCCGATCCCGCGAGCCTGACGCTTGCCGTGTCGATGGGCCTGCCCTCGCCGGCCCCCGAGGCGTGGCGCGCCGACGTCAAGCGCGCCCGGGCCAAGCTCGGCGCCGATCAGCTCCTCGTCGTGAGCGTGGCCGGCACGGCGGCGCCAGGCGGCGACGGCGAGCAGCTGGCCCACGACTACGCGCTCTGTGCCCGCTGGGCCGCCGAGGCGGGCGCCGACGTGGTCGAGCTCCATCTGGGCGCGCCGAATAGCGCGGGCGAGCGCGCCACCATGGTCTATGAGGACAAGGAGCTGGCCGGCCACATCGTCGAGCGAGCGCGGCGGGCCACCGGGGGCCGCCCGCTCCTCGCCAAGCTCGGCGCGCTGCCTGGGCCCCGCGCGCTCCACGAGCTCGCCACGCGCCTGGCCCCCTGGCTGGACGGCTTCGTGCTGGTCGGCGGGCTCCCCCGCCGGGTCGTGACGCCGGAGGGGAAGCCGGCCTTCTCCGGCCCCGGGCGGGAGACCGCGGAAGTCGGCGGAGCCGACCTCTACGAGCCCTGCCGCGTGCAGATCGAGGAGCTGATCGCCTGGCGCAAGGCGGGCGCGTGGGACCGGCGCATCCTCGCCGTCGGCGGCCTCACCACCACCGCGCGCGCCCGGGTCGCCCTCGAGTCGGGCGCCGCGGCGGCGCTCGTGGCTACCGCGGCGCTGGCCGACCCGCTCTTCGCCGTGCGCTTCCGCCAGGAGGGATGACACCGAATGCGGCTCGAGGGGAAGGTCGCGATCGTCACCGGCGCCGCCGCGGGCATCGGCCTCGCCTACGCGCAGCGCTTCCTCGCCGAGGGCGCGCGCGTCGTCATCAGCGACGTGGTGGATCCGGCGCCAGCAGCGGCCAGGCTGGGGGCGCCGGAGCGCGTGCTGGCGCGGCGTGTCGACGTGACCGACGCCGCCGCGATGTGCGCGCTCGCGCAGGACACCATGACGCGCTTCCATCGTCTCGACGTGCTGGTGAACAACGCCGCGGTGTTCGCCACGCTGGCGCCCCGTCCCTTCGACGAGATCCCCGAGGCGGAGTGGGACCGCGTGATGGCGGTGAACGTGCGCGGCGTGTGGAATGCGGTGCGGGCGGTCGCCCCGATCATGCGCACCCAGGGCGGTGGACGCATCGTCAACGTCGCCTCCGCCATCGTGGCCAAGGGCACGGCCATGCTCCTGCACTACGTGACCTCCAAGGGCGCGGTGGTGGCGATGACGCGCGCGCTCGCCCGCGAGCTGGGGAGCAGCGGCATCACCGTCAACGCGGTGGCCCCTGGCCTCATCCTGAGCGACACCGTCCAGGCCAATCCGGCCATCACCGACTTCCAGGCGGACGCCGTCATGCGCGCGCGCTCCCTCAAGCGCGATGCCTTCCCGGAGGACGTGGAGGGCGCGGTGGTGTTCCTCGCCTCCGACGAGAGCGCCTTCATGAGCGGCCAGACCTTGATCGTCGACGGCGGGTCCGTGTTCTCCACGCTGTGAGGGGCCGCTCCCATGCCTGAGCTCCGTGCCGTCCCCGTGATCGACGTCGCCCCCGCCCGCGCGGGCGACGCGGCGGCGCGCCGCGCCACCGCCGCCGCCATCGACGAGGCGTGCCGTGAGATCGGCTTCTTCGCCATCCGCGGCCACGGGGTGGCCGACACCACCGTCGAGACGCTGCGGGGCAAGGCGCACGACTTCTTCGCCCGCCCCCTGGGGGAAAAGCAGGCGGCCCGACACCCGGTGGCCGGGACCAACCGCGGCTATCACCAGGTCGGGGGCGAGAGCCTCGCCGCCGCCAACGACACCGAGGCCCCGCCCGATCTGAAGGAGTTCTTCCACGTGGGCCCGGTGGACGTGCGCGACGAGCCCTACTACACGAGCGCGCTCGGCCGCCGGCACTTCCTGCCGAATCTCTGGCCGGCGGCGCCCGCAGGCTTCGCCGAGGCCGCGTCCACGTACTACCGGGCCATGAGCGCGCTCATCGTCGAGCTCATGCGGCTGGCCGCCCTCGCCCTGGACGTGCCCGAGCGGTTCTTCGACGACAAGGTGGATCGCTCCATCGGCACCATGCGGCTCAACTACTACCCCGCGCAGGCGACGCCGCCGCGGACCGGCCAGCTGCGGGCGAGCGCGCACACCGACTACGGCGGCTTCACGATCCTGAGCGGCGAGGACGTGGCGGGCGGGCTCCAGGTGCGGCGGCGGGACGGCGCGTGGGTGGACGTCGCCACCACGCCGACCACCTTCGTGGTGAACATCGGCGATCTCCTCATGCGGTGGACGAACGACCGCTGGCTGTCGAACCTTCACCGGGTCGTCAATCCCCCGCCCGAGGCGGCGCGCACGGCCCGGTTGTCCATCGCCTTCTTCAACCACCCGAACTACGACGCGCGCATCGAGTGCCTGCCCTCGCAGGGACGCGCGCGGCATGCGCCGGTGCTCTCCGGCGAGTATCGCGACGAAAAGTACGCCAAGACCCTCGCCCCCGCCGCGGCCCCGAGCGCGTGAGGTGACGACCATGCTCTATCGCCAGTTCGACCGGAAGGCGCTGGACGCCGCCTACAACAACACGGAAGCCGTGGGCCAGGCGCGGCGCGATCAGTACGTCGAAGGCTGGACGGCGCGGTCGGACGCCTTCCGCGCGCGAAACCGCGGCCGCCTCGACCTCCGCTACGGCGCGGGGGCGCGGCAGCGTCTCGACATCTTCCCCTCCGGCGCCGCGGGCGCACCGACCGTCGTCTACATTCACGGCGGCTACTGGCAGGCCAACGACAAGGAGCCCTACGCCTGTCTGGGCGAGGGCCTGTTACCCGCGGGCTGGAACCTCGCCCTCGTGGAGTACACGCTGGCGCCGGCGGCGCGGCTCGATGCGATCGTCGCGGAGATCCGGGCGGCCGTGGCATGGGTGATCGAGCACGCGAGGGAGCACGGAGGCGATCCGCAACGCGTGTTCGTGGCCGGTCACTCCGCTGGCGGCCATCTCACCGCGATGGCCATGGAGGACGCGCGCGTGGCCGGCGGTGTCGCCATCAGTGGCCTCTTCGACCTCGAGCCGATCCGCCTCTGCTACCTCAATGACAAGCTGCGGCTCGACCCCGCCGAGGCCGCACGGAACAGTCCGCTTCTCCACCTGCCGCCGCGCGCGGCGCCGCTCGTCGTCACGGTGGGGCTCGGTGAACTCCCTGAGCTGATCCGCCAGTCGGCCGAGTACGCCGAGGCGTGGACGAAGGGGGGGCTGCCCGGCCGCTATCTGCCCCTGGCGAACCATGAGCACTTCTCCATCCTGGAAGAGCTGGCGCGGCCTGAGGGGGCCATCCTTGCCGCCTTGAAGGAGCTGGCCACGAACGGGTGCTAAGGGGTTCGGGGCGGCCCGCGGTCTTGCGATTAGGCGCACCAATCGTGTAACGTCTTCGTAGCATGACAGGGGCCCCCGGATCCTCGGTCACGTCAACGGCCGTGCTGGGCCCGGCCGTGTCGGCCGCGGCATGATCACGCTCCTCCGCCTGCTTGCGCACGCCGCCGAGCGCTTCTGTGAGAGGGCCGGCATCTCGGTCACCTTCCCCACCCGCGTCGGTTACAAGACATTGAACCGCCTGCACGTGCATCGGGTCCTGTCCGCCTTCGAAACGGGCACGGAGTGTGGGGTCGCGCCGGAGGGCCTGGTGCTGGGCTTTGACTCCCTCACCGACCGCTACACGCTCCTCGGTCGCCCTCTGTCTGCCTCACCGCACATGGGATTGATCATCGCCTTGTCGCGCGGCACATCGCCTCGCGACACCGACTACGCCAGGCGACTCCAGGCCGGCACGCTGAGCCATGCGCTGCCGGTCGCATTCGACGAGGATCAGGTGCGCGGGCAGTTCGCGGAGAGGGACCGGGAGATCGCCGCCGGGGTGATTCAGCGCGTGCGGACCGTCGTCATCGGACGATCCCGGTACATCCTCGACGGCAAGCATCGCGCCGCGCACGCGCTGCTGCGCGGCGCGCCGGTGGAGTGCGCCGACTGCACACCGATCCTCTTCGAGAGCGTGTTCCGGTACGTGTATTACGTCCGGCCGAGCCGGCGGTCCGAGGATTTCGCCCGGCACCTCGAGATCCTCGGCCCGGTGTACGATCGCGCGGCCGACGGAGCCCTACCCGCTCCCCTCGCGTCGCGAACCGAGCGCAGTCAGCTCGCGGCGCCCCAGTCGTTCCCCCGCGTGGTACAGCGCCCGTAGCGTCCGGATGCCGGTCTGGCCGGTCAGGCACATGAGCCCGTAGGCCAGGCTGGAGAGGTCGGACGGCCGCCGCGACCAGGCCTTGAAGAAGTGACGGCGGGCCAGCCCGATCTCACTGGCCGCGAAGTAGCGCCGCGCGCAGATCCGGTGCACCCGGTGGAAGCGCCCGCGGAGCCGCTCCTGCGGCCACTCGCGACAGAGGTCGGGGTTGGCATGCACGAACGCATCGAGGATCGCGACGTTGGCCTGTGACTTCCGGCACAGGGTGGCGAGCTCCTCCTGAGCCTCGGCCTCGTAGTAGGCGAGGGGCGTGGCGAGATAGCCGAACTGAGCCACCTGCGAGAGTCGAATCCAGAGATCGTAGTCCTGGACCAGCCGGTACGCGGGGTTGAAGCCGCCGACTTTTCGGAACAGGTCCGCGCGGACGAGGACGGTGCTGGTCCCGATGGAGAAGCGGTCGAGGACGAGCTGCTGCGTCACCCACCCCGACGGCACGGAGTGGACTTGCTCCGCGGGACGCGGCTCTCCCCGGCCGTTACGGAACCAAAAGTAGTTGGCATGGACGAAGCCGACGGAGGGGAACGCCCGGACCAACTCGAACTGGCGCTCGAGCTTCTCGGGGATCCAGAAGTCGTCATCGTCGAGCAGCGCGAGCCACGAGCCCCGGGCGGCGGCAGCCGCGGTGTTGCGCGCCACCGCCGCGCCCTGATTCTCCTGCCAGAGATACTTCACCCGGGCGCCGAAGGACGAGGCGACCTCACGGGCGTCGTGGGAGCCGTCCTCGACGACGATCACCTCGACGGGTGAGTAGGTCTGAGCCAGGGCGCTCTCGATGGCGCGCCGAAGGAAGGCAGAGCGCCGGTATGTCGGGATGATGACGCTGACCAGCGGCGTGTCGTCGGCCTCGGCCATGGATGACGTCGCTCATGGGCAAGCATACGCCCGAGATCAAGACTCTGCCTGAATCAGGGCGAGGGCCTCGACACCCCGGGGGGAACTCGGTGCGCCCACGGGCGGACCGCTTCGAACGCCGCCGCCGCCCGGAGGACGGTGGGCTCCGCGCCCCGCCGGCCGACGATCTGGAGCCCGATCGGCAGGCCGTCGGAGGTGAAGCCCGCGGGGATCGAGATCGCGGGCAGGCCCAGCACCGAGAACGCATAGGTGAGGAACGAGCGGCCCAGCACCGGCTGCTCGAGCGGGAACGGCGGCGTCGCGGTGGTCGGCGTGATCCACACGTCCCGCCCCTCGAGGAACGCCCGTACGCAGTGCCAGAGCGTGGTGCGCAAGAGCTCCCCGCGCGCCACGTCGGCCGCGGTGAGCGCCAGGCCCTGCTCCGTGTTCTCGACCAGCCCCGCCTGCAGGACGTCCCGGTGGCGCGGCAGCTTGTCGGCGTGGCGCGCGACCATCAGGAAGCCGCGCGAGAGGCGCACGATCTCCGGCACCTCGCTCATGTCCGGGCACGCGGCCTCCACGCGCGCGCCCGCAGCGCGGAATGCGCGCACGGCCTCCTCGAATACCTCGGACACCTCGCGATGCACGGCGACCAGCCCGCCCAGGTCCCGCGTCCATGCGATGCGCCAGCCCTTCACCGATGGCGTCTGCGCCGCGGTCCTCAGCGCGCGCGTGTCCACCTCGTACGAGATCGGCGAGCGCGGGTCCGGGCCCGCCATCACCGAGAGCATCAGCGCGGCGTCGGCCACGGTGCGCGCCATCGGCCCCTCGACGGAGTACGTGTCCCAGGCGAGCACGGAGGGATGCCGCGGGATCAGTCCCGGCGTGGTCCGGAAGCCCACGACCCCGCAATGGGCCGCCGGCCCCCTCAAGGACCCGCCGAGATCCGTGCCTTCGGCGATCGGGCACATGCCGGTGGCCAGGGCCGCCGCCGAGCCGCCGCTCGAGCCGCCGGCGGTGCGCGCGAGGTTCCACGGGTTGCGCGTGGCGCCGAACACCGCGTTCACCGTGTTGGGGCCGAAGGCGAACTCGGGGGTGTTGGTCTTGCCGAGCACAATGGCCCCCGCCGCCCGGAGCCGCTCCACCACGAGCGCGTCGACGTCCGGCACGTGATCCTTGAAGAGGGTCGAGCCGTACGTGGTGAGGACGCCCTTGGTCGGCGTCACGTCCTTGATGCCCACCGGCACCCCGAAGAGCGGCGGCAGGGCCCGGCCCCGCCGCATGGCCGCGGTGGCCCGGCGCGCGTCGCGGAGCGCCTCCTCGCGGACCAGGGTCACGAAGGCGTTCACCCCCGGATTGAGGGCGTCGATGCGTGCCAGCGCCGCCTGGACCACCTCGAGGGGCGAGACGGCGCGCCGCCGATAGAGGCGGGCGAGCGCGACGGCGGGCGTGAACGCGAGATCACGGGTCGTCGTCATGGCGGGCCTCAGGTGAGCGCGCCCGGGCCGGAAGGCCGGGCGTTCAAGGTGTCGTAGATCTCCAGCGCGAGCCGCCCGAAGGCGGGATCGGCGCGCTGGGCCATGGCGCGGGGACGCGGCAGCGGCACGTCGAAGACTCGCGCCACGCGGCCGGGGCGCGGCGTCATCACCACCACGCGATCGGCGAGGAATACCGCCTCCGGAATCGAGTGCGTGACGAAGACCACGGTCTTGCGCCGCGCGGCCGGCGCCGCCGTCTCGCCCCACACGCGCAGGAGCTCCAGGTTCATCTCGTCCCGGGTCATGGCGTCGAGCGCGCCGAAGGGCTCGTCCATCAGGAGGATCGGCGGATCCAGTATCAGCGCGCGACACAGAGCCGCCCGCTGCTGCATGCCGCCGGAGAGCTCGCGCGGATACTTGTCGGCGAACTCGGCGAGACCCGTCGTCCGCAGGAGCTCGAGGGCCCGCGCCCGATAGTCCGCCAGGCGGCGGCCTGCGAGCTCGACGGGCAACAGCACGTTGTCGAGCAGGCGCCGCCAGCGGAGGAGCACCGGGGCCTGGAACACCATGCCGACGGCGGGCAGCGGCGTCAGGACCTCCTGACCGTCGACGCGCGCGCGGCCCAGGCTGGGCGGCCGGAGCCCCGCCACCACCCGGAGCAGCGTGGACTTGCCGCAGCCCGAGGGCCCCACGAGGGCTACCAGCTCGCCGCGGCCCACGCCGAAGCTGATCGCCCGCAAGGCCTCCACGGGCCCGCTCGCCGAGGCGTAGGTCATGCCCACGCCCTCGAGCTCGATCAGCACGGCGCGAGTCGCGCGGCCGGCTCGGGCCCCTTACCGCATGCTCTTCGGCGGCTCGATCTTGGTGAGGAACGAGTTCGTGAAGACCTCGTCGCAGCCGACCTTGCGGGGTACGTCCATGTACGTGTTGATCAGCTCGACCGTCCGGCACATCTTGGCGCGGTCCATCCAGCCGATCCCGTTCTGGGCATAGCGATCGGTCCGCATCAGCTCGAGGCCCAGCATCATGTTGGGCTCGATGAGGGCGAGGTCGATCTCGGGCACGCGCTTCTTGAAGATCTCCAGCGCGGCCTTGGGATTCTCCATCACGTCGCGCCAGCCGCGATACGAGGCCTCGAGGAAGTCCTTGAGCACCTTGGGCCGCTCGTTCATCGTCTTCTCGCTCGCCATGATGGACATGGAGTACGTGTCGAACCCGTGCTGGAACCACGGCATGCGAACGAGGTTCTCCTTGCCCACCGCCTTTTCCCAGAACGGCTGGCCGGTGGTGTAGTCGGGCACGGCGTCCGCGCGCTTCTCCGACAGCGCCACGAACTTGGCGGCGGGCTCGATGTTCACCCACTTCACCTTGCTCTCGTCGATGCCGTTGAT
>Ga0075433_10001660_pt1 | contig 16551 bp, 18 predicted proteins | sample RhiMethybrSRZTD2_FD_75299 | JGI IMG/M metagenome (GOLD analysis project Ga0075433, IMG submission 75299) | Populus rhizosphere microbial communities from Tennessee, USA - Rhizosphere MetaG P. TD hybrid SRZTD2 | ecosystem: Host-associated > Plants > Roots > Rhizosphere > Soil | place: USA... | reverse complement strand
CCAGCTCGAACCTCCTCGAGGCTCCGGAGGATGGCATGCGAGTCCGGGCCCGGCTCCGTCGCCAGAAGGGGAACCCGCAGCACGGTGAAGCCCAGGGACGATGCCTGGGCGGCCAGGGCATCGTCCGTGTTCTCGAGCCGCGTGAGGAAGAAGACCGGGTTCACGGGAACCGCTCCATGCTGCGCACCTCGTCGAGGATCGGACGGGCGCCCTGCGCGAGCATCGTGATCGCGAGGGTCCGGCCCAGTTCCGACGCGGAGCCGACCGGGCCGCTCGCGCTCGAGCGCAGGGAAGGCCGGCCGTCGGGATGCCCGACGTAGACCTGGAGGTCGAGTGTCCCGTCCGAGACCCGCGCCCGGGCGCCCACGGGGACGAGGCAGCCGCCTCCGAGCCCCTCGAGAAGCGCCCTCTCTGCGGTCGCCTCCGCGGCGGCCGCGGGATCGTTCAGGCCCTCGATCGCGGACGCGGTCGCGTGATCCCCGGACCGTATCTGGAGGGCCAGAACCCCTTGTCCCGGCGCCGGGAGCATCACCGATTCCTCGAGCACCTGCGTCGCTCGGTCGGCGAGCTTGAGCCGGTTCAGCCCCGCCACCGCGACGAGGATCGCGTCCAGGGCTCCCGTCTCGAGGCGATCGAGTCGCGTGGGCACGTTCCCGCGCAGGTCGACCACCCGGAGGTCCGGCCGTCGGGCCAGCACCTGCGAGCGCCGCCTCAGCGAGGACGTGCCGACCTTCGCCCCCGAGCGCAGACGGTCGAAGCGGACCCCGTCTCGGCTCACCAGGGCATCCCTCGGATCCTCGCGCGCCAGAAGCGCCCCCAGCCTTAGCCCCGGTCGCTCTTCGGTCGGGAGGTCCTTCAAGGAATGAACCGCCAGGTCGATCTCGCCGCGCAGGAGCGCCTCCTCGATCTCTTTCGTGAAGACCCCTTTCCCGCCGATCCGCGCGAGCGACGCCCCTGGATTCAGGTCGCCGGTGGTCTTGATCACCACCAGCTCGTGGTCGCGCGGACCGCCGGGGAGCGAGGAGCGCACCAGCTCGCTCTGGACCAGCGCGAGCGCGCTACCGCGCGTCCCGATCCTCATCGTCCTCCTCCCGCCGGTCGATCCCGAACAGCTCGCGCACGGCGTCGATCCGACGAAGACCCGTGCTGCCCTCCTCTCCGGAGCGGTTGAGCCGCGTGGTGGGCCCGTGGAGCAGCTTCTGCACGATCCCGCGCGTCAGCGCCTCGAGCGCGGACTGATCCTCCGGACGGAATCGGCCGCGATGCCGCTCCAGCTCCTCCTGGGCGATCCGCTCGAACGAAGACCGGAAGGCGGTCACCGTGGGCTTGAGCTCGAGCGAGCGGTGCCAGCGCATGAACCGCCGCACCTCCTCCTCGAGGATCGCCTCCACTTTTGGAACCTCGGCACGGCGTTGCTCCAGGCTCTGCGCCACGATCACCGCGAGGGCATCGAGGTCGTGAAGGAAGACGTTCGGGAGCCTGGCCGCGGCCGGATCGACGTCGCGCGGCACCGCGAGATCGAGAAGAAGGAGGGGCCGGTTCCTGCGAATCTTCATGGCCGCGCGCACGGCGGGCTCTTCGATGACGGTCCCCGGCGCCGAGGTCGCGCAGACCACGATGTCGGCGCCCGGAAGCACGACCGGAATCGCCTCGAGGCTCACCACGCGCCCGGCGGCACGGGCCGCGAGTGACTCGGCTCGAGCCCGGTTCCGCGCCGCGATCGTGAACTGCGCGGCTCCGGCGTCCTTGAGGTGGCTCATCGCGAGCTCCGACATTTCCCCGGAGCCGACGAGAAGCACGCGCTTGTCGGCGAGATGCCCCAGCACCTTGGTGGCGAGGTTTACCGCCGCGTAGACGGAGGAGACGGGACCACGGCCGATTCCGGTCTCCGTGCGGGCGCGCTTGGCGCATCGGAGCGCCGCGTCCAGGAGCCGCTCCGTCACGGGGCCCGATCCGCCGGAGCGCTCGGCCAGCGTGATCGCGTCCTTCACCTGTCCCGCGATCTGCGGCTCGCCCAGGACCTGCGAGTTGAGCCCGCAGGCCACGCGGAAGAGGTGCCGCACCGAGTCCGGCTCGCGGAAGGCGTAGAGCCGGTGCCCCCGCGCCCCGAGGTCCATTCCCTTGATCTCGCGCAGGAGATCGTTCACGAAGAGAGGAAGGTCGGCGACCGAAGCGCCGCGCGCGTAGACCTCCGTGCGGTTGCACGTGGAGAGGATCAACGCTTCCTCGGCCCCCGCGCGCTCGCGGAGCACCTGGATGGCGCGCCCCACCTCGGACTCGCTCAGGACCAAGGCGTCGCGGATCTCGAGCGGCGACGTCTCGTGGTTCAGTCCGACGCAGAGGAAATCGAGAGGGTCGGCCGAGGCTTTGGAGGTCATCGCCCTAGCGGAACGAGTGGAAGGAGTGGAAGAAGAGATCCACGGCGACCCGAGACAACAAGAGTGTCGTGAATCCGACGAGCGACATGTAGATCGCGCGCGGCCCGCGCCACCCGAAGCGATGGTAGGCGAGGAGCGAGAAGGCGAAGATGCCCCAGACAAGAAGCGTGAGCCAGATCTTGGGATCGGTCAGGGAACCCGTGCCCGACCTCTGGATCCATCCCACCCCCAGCGCGATGGCGAGGGTGAGGAGGAGCAGCCCTCCGCCCGCCGCGCGGACGTTCATCTGCCCGAGCGCCTCCAGCGGCGGCATGCGCCGGAAGAAGTGCGAGAAGCGGTTCGCCTTGATGTCCCGGTAGAGGAGCAGGAACAGGATCCCATAGATGGCCGAGACCGCGAACGCGCTGTAGCCCAGGACCGCGGTCAGCGTGTGGAGCTCGAACCAGAAGGGTCGCAGGGGAACGGGCTCGGGGGACAGGCGATTCCCGTACGCCGAGGAGATGATCTGGATCAAGAAAATGAAGGGGACCACGAAGACGCCGGTCGTGCGAATCCCCTCGCGCGACTCCACCCAGAGATAGACCACGGCCATGGAGAGGCCCGTCGCGGAGAGGAAGTCATAGACCGAGGCGAGCGGTAGATGCCCTTCGAGCACGCCGCGGACGGAGAGGTAAACGATGTGGACCAGGACTGCGGCGCGGAGCGCGAGCGGGCCTAACCTGTCGCCCGAGCTATCCTCGCGGGCATACGCGCGCGCGTACGCCGCCGCGGCAAGCGCGTAAAGTACTGGCAATACTGTTGTTAGCAATGGGACGAGAGATTGCATGGGTGGTGCCCGGCTCCTCGACCGGGTTTCGTATTCTGGCTTGGATGCCTCGGGGTTTCAAGGGAAGCGGGAGGCGGTCGAGCCCCCTACGTTGATACCCCGAAAAGGCGGGCAGTCGCCTAGAACCAGTCCGCGTTGGGCGGCGTCTTCCCGAGGAGGCGGAGAATGACTTGCAGCTGGCCCTGATGACGCAGCTCGTGCGTGAAGACGTGCGTCGCGATCTCCTCGATCGTGAGGTGGATCACACTGCCGTCGGCGCCTTTCACCTCGCGGGTCTCGTGGAGCCTCTCCGGTGAGGCGTATTCCTGGAGCACCGAGCGCGTGATGTCGGCGACCTCCCGCCCGCGGGCCCGCGCCAGGGCGGGCGTGGGGTAGAGGGTCTTGACCTCCTCGGGCTTGGGATAGGGATACTTCTCCTGCCGGATGTCGTCGAGCATCCAGGACTTCTCCACCTCGATGATGTGCGCGAAGAGGCGCTGCATGGACCGCCACGAGAAGTCGAACTCGCGGCTCCACTCCTCCGGCGTCAGCTGCTCGGCCGCCTCGAGGAGCTTCTCCCGCGCCTTCCAGGTCTGCTCGAAGTAGTCCGCGAGGTAGTAGCGATCCTGGGTCCTGACTTCCGCGGGCGCCACGGCGGCTCCTTTCTCTAGAGTCGGTCGAACTTCGTCAGGCAGCGGTTCCCGAACGTGAACGAGTTGATGGCCACGCCGGCTTCCAGGGGCGAGAGCTGGAGCTGGTGCGTCCCCATGTCCTCGCCCTGGATCGCATAGTACATGCGCCCCTCACGGACTTCGATGTACGTGCGGCCGCGCGGATCCGCCTTCACGTCCACGCCGCGGCGCGCCGCGGGGACCGGCTTGCCGTCCCGGGTCACGTAGACTTTCGCGCTCGCCCCGCGCTTCAAGTTCATCACCGCGTAGACCTCCGCGCCACGGTACCGTATTCCGATCTGGTCCTTGGGCTGCGCGGTGACGCGGGCGTGCTCGAAATCGTCGGGATCGTTCTTCCAGAGGCCGTGGGCGGAGAACCCGCGCCGCACCTGGCGCGGCATGCTGGAATACAGGACCGTCTTTCCCGGCTGGAATCCTTCCTGGTTCCCGATCTCGCCGCCCCACTGAGCGCCGCGCGTGGTGCCGACGTAGGTCTCCTCGGACATGGCGCCGCACCGGCTGGGATTGAAATCGTCGGTGTCGGGCGGGATGGTCCAGGAGGCCGGGAATCTCACTTTAGGATTCGCCTTGAGGATCTCTTCACGGATCTGCCGCTCCAGCTCCGCGTAGCCCCCCTCGCCCGCGTGCTGGCGTACGATGATTCCGCGCGCGCCGATGAGGAACTTGTTCGGCCAGGAGTTGCTGTCGTACGCGCGCCAGATCCGGAACCGGCTGTCCACGACAACGGGCCACGGGATGCGCTGGCGGGTCACGCCGATCTTCACGTTCTCGGGTCTATAGGCGAAATCGAACTCCGGAGCGTGCACGCCGATGATCTCGAACCCGTAGGGATGGTAGCGCTGGTAGATTCGCTTCAGCGTCGGGAGGGTCCGGATGCAGTTGATGCAGGTGTATTCCCAGAAATCCACCAGCACGACCTTGCCCTGGAGCGTCTTCTGGAGCGAGAGCGGCGCACTGTTGATCCAGGGTTCGGCGGCGCCGGCGCCCACGGAGAAGTCCGGGGCCGGCGTGCCGGGCGTGAGCTCGGCGAACGCGCGCGGCGCGATCGATGCGAGGAACGAAGTCGCGAGGAGCGCGGTGATGAGAGTTCTCAGTTTCGACACATGGCCTCCAGGGGAGGATGGGTGAGCGGAACGAAGCAGCCCCGGAGTATACGCCTGTCGAAGGTCGCGCGTGACGTGATGGCCTGCGAGCGCTGCCCGAGGCTGCGCGCGTACTGCCTGGAGGTCGCGCGCGTGAAGCGCAAGGCGTACCTCCACGAGGAGTACTGGGGCCGTCCCATCCCGGGCTTCGGCGATCCGAAGGCCTGGCTCCTGATCGTGGGGCTGGCGCCGGGGGCGCACGGCTCGAATCGGACGGGACGGATGTTCACCGGCGATCGCTCGGGGGAGTGGCTGTTCGGGGAGCTTCATCGGCAGGGTCTGTCGAGCGCGCCGGGCTCGGTCCATCGTGGCGACGGGCTCACGCTGAGAGGCGCCTACATCACGGCCGCGGCGCGATGCGCTCCGCCCGACAACAAGCCCACGCTGGAGGAGCTGGACCACTGCCGCGAATACCTGACCCGCGAGATGAAGGCGCTGTCGCATGTGAGCGTGCGCTTGGCGCTCGGGCGCATCGCCTTCGACGCTTTTCTGAAAGCTCGGATGGAGCTGGGACTTCCTCCGCTCCAGAGGCGTCCCGAGTTCAGACACGGTGGTGTTGCGCCGCTACCCGAGGGGGGACACCTTATCGCCTCGTATCATCCCAGCCAGCAGAACACGAGCACGGGGAAACTGACGCAGGCGATGTGGCGCGCGGTCTTCGACAAGGCGCGGGCGCTCAAGGTATAGTCGGCTCATGACCATCCTCTTCCTCTGCCGGCAGAACGCGGGCCGGAGCCAGATCGCCCAGGCGTTCTTCGAGAGGGTCGCGCCCGGGCACGAAGCCGTGAGCGCGGGCTCGGATCCTGCTCCCGCGGTCCACGCTTCGGTGATCACGGTCATGAAGGAGATCGGGATCGATCTCTCCGATCGCACGCCGCGGCGCGTGGATCAGGCCATGCTCGACCGCGCCGACCACGTGATCTCGATGGGATGCGACGATCCCTTGGTCTGCGCCTATCCGGGGCGCAAGGTGGAGGACTGGTCACTGGAAGATCCATCCGGGAAATCGCTCGACGACGTGCGACGCATTCGAGACGAGATCCGCTACCGCGTCACCGCGCTGGCCGCGAGGCTCAAGGCGGGCGTGGCGTGACCATGCGCGCCGTTCTGCTTCGCCGTCCGGGACCGCCCAAGAGCCTCCGCCTGGAGGAGACGCCCGAGCCGGTCGCGAAGCCTGGCGAGGTCCTGCTCCAGAACAAGGCCGCGGGCGTGAACTTCGCCGACGTGCTCGCGCGCCAGGGCCTCTACCCCGACGCCCCCGCCCGCCCCTTCATCCCGGGATACGAGTCCAGCGGGGAAATCCTCGCGGTGGGCGAGGGTGTGAGCGGCCTTCGCGTGGGCCAGCGCGTGCTGGCGTTCCACAGGTCGGGAGGCTACGCGGAGCGGGTCTCCGCGCCGGCGTCGAACGTGATCCCGATCCCCGACTCCCTGGGCTCTCAGTCCGCCGTCGTGCTCCCGCTCAACTACGGCACCGCCTACGTCGCGCTCTACCGGACCGGTCCCGTGGAGCGGGGCATGCGCGTCTTCCTCCACGCCGCCGCCGGCGGCGTCGGCCTGGCCGTGATCGATCTCGCGCGCCGTGCCGGGCTCGAGGTGGTGGGAGCGGCCAGCTCGCATTTCAAGCGCGAGCGCCTGCAAGCCGAAGGGGTGAGGCACGTCGTGGATTCCAGAAAAGCCCGCGTGGATCGCGTGGCGCGGAACCTCTACGGCAAGGGTGGCGGTTTCGACATCGTGATCGATTCCGTGGGGGGGCGTTCGATCGGGGAAGGGCTACGCGCGCTGAAGCCGGGCGGCAGGCTCGTGAGCTGCGGCGTCGCGAGGATGTCGAAACGCGGCCTGTTCGGGGCCCTGGGACTCTGGCTCTCGACGCCGCGCCTCGACGCGCTTCGGCTCCTCCGCCAGAGCCGCGGATTCTACGGGCTCAATCTCGGGACCCTCTTGCGCGATCAGGCGCTCGTGCGAAAGGTCCTCGAGGAGCTTGTCCGTCTGACCGCGATGGGCGAGATCCATCCCGAGCCGGGGCGCGTGCTGCCCCTCGCCGACGCGGGCATCGCGCACCATCTGCTCGAGCGCCGGCGGAACGTCGGGAAGATCGTGCTGCGGGTCTAGTACCCCGGGAACTCTTCCGTGCGGACGCGGTCTTCGTCCACGCCGACGGCCTTCAGGGACTCCGCCGCTCCCTTCACGAATCGCTCCGGCCCCGCGACGTAGTAGATCGGCGCGCTTCGGTCGGATGGAAGAATGTCGGCGAGAAGCTCCGGACCCACGCGGCGGCGCTCGCCGGCCCACGGCATCCTTGACTGCTCGACTCTCGTCATGGTGGGAAGATACCGGAAGCCGGGATTCCCCGCGCTCCAGTCCCGTAATTCACCGAGAAAGGGCGTTTCCTCAGGAGTTCGATTCGAATGCACGAGGAGGATCGAGTGATCCAGGCGGCGCAAGATCGCATCCTCCGCCATCGCGCGGAAGGGCGTGATGCCGATGCCACCCGCGAGTAGGACGACGCGCGACGGCTTGCTCGGAAGCGTGAACGATCCGAACGGCCCTTCGACATCGACCGCCATTCCGAGCGGTCCGTCGAGCAGACTTCGCTTGAAGGCGCTCCCGCGCACGCGCGTGGCGATCAGGATCTTGCCGTGCTCCGGCGCGGCGGCGAGGGAGAACGTGCGCTTGTTGCCCAGTTCGTCCTGGTGCATCGGATGGGGGATGGTGAGGTCAATGGTCTGTCCCGGTTTGTAGGGAAGCGTGGCTTTCGGATCGAGCCGAAACGCCCAGGTTGCGTCCGCGACCTGCTCCCGCCCGATCAAGATCCCGTTCAGCTTGGGCATGCGATCACCTCTCCAAGCATGTGTCCGGCCCGCCGCTGCTTCGTCGTCAGGTATCCCACGTTGTGCCGGTTCGGCTCCGCCACGACGGGAATGCGCCCGGAAACCTGGATGCCGTTGTCGAGCAGCCCGCGCAGCTTCGCCGGATTGTTCGTCATCAATTGTACGCTTTCCACGCCCAGCGCCCGGAGCATCCTGGCCGCGGCCGCGTAGTCCCGCTCGTCGTCGCGGAAACCCAGCATCCGGTTCGCGTCGATGGTGTCGTATCCGCGGTCCTGCAATGCGTAGGCCTTGATCTTGTTGGTGAGCCCGATGCCGCGGCCCTCCTGGCGCAGGTAGAGGACGACACCGCGCTCCATGCGGCCGATGGCCTGGAGCGAAGCGATGAGCTGGTCGCGGCAATCGCAGCGGAGCGAGCCCAGGACATCGCCCGTCAGACACTCCGAGTGAATGCGGACCGGCACGTCCTGTCGGCCGCGGATGTCTCCTCGCACCAGCGCCAGATGCTCCTTACCGTCGGGATCGCCGGTGAAGGTGACGACCCGGAAATCGCCGAACCGGGTCGGGAGGTTGGCTTCGGTATCGATCTTCATCGGGCCGCCTGCGAGTGGAAGGAGGCGCTCAGCCGGGCCAGGGCGAGCGCTCCCAGGGAGAGGCCGAAGTCGCGCAAGGCGACGTCGAGGTATCCGGGAACGAGGAACAGGTTGAGCACGATGAGCCAGAGCCAGGCGGCCACGACATAGCCGAAGACGCGCGGCTTCAAGGCGACCCCGATCCCCGCGGCGATCTCGATGACGCCCACCGCCAGCATGAATTCGTGGCCACGCCCACCCAGGAGCGTGTTCACGAAGGGCGGCAGGTATTTGTCCCAGTCGGTGAGCAGGTGGAAGAACTTGTCGAGCCCCGCGACGATGGGGGCGACGGTGAAGCCAAACTGGAGGATTCGGAACGCCTGCCGCGCCCCGGCGGTCTCCGAGGTGTCCCGAGCCGGCGCGCGCGAACCGCTTGCTTCGATGGCCGGTGCGTACTCGCTGAACGTATCCATGGGTAGTCTCCTTTCGCGGTGTGGGCATCGGGGCTGCTTCTGAATCTTTTCTAAAACTAATACATCTGATGTTTAGAAGGAGTCGAGGATTCGACTTTTCTCTTGGACAATCGCGATTTGTTTTAGAATGGACTCATGTCGAGGAGAGATAAGGACTTGGAACGGCAAGTCGAAAGCGTCGCGACCTTGGCGGATCCCACCCGGCGGGCGCTCTACGGCTTTGTCTTGGGGCAGGCCGGCGAGGTGAGCCGGGACCAGGCCGCCCGCGCGCTGCGCATTTCCAGGCCGCTGGCGGCGTTCCATCTGGACAAGCTGGCCGAGGCGGGTCTGCTCGAGGTCGCGTACCGACGTCTGGGCGGCCGCTCCGGGCCCGGAGCCGGGCGGACGAGCAAGCTCTATCGGCGCTCTTCGAAGGAGGTCGAGGTCACCTTGCCGGCTCGGCGATACGAGCTGGCGGCACGACTTCTGGTCGAGGCCATCGAGCAGGGCGGGTCGGTTGCGGACCTGGAGCGGGCCGCGGAGGATTGGGGTAGCCGGATCGCGCGCGAGGCGCGGGGCCGCGCCGGCGGGAATCGCGACAAGGCGCAGCTGACGCGAACGCTACTCGATGCATTGAGGAGCGCAGGATTCGAGCCGCACAAGTCTGGGGAAGACGAGATCGTGCTCCGGAACTGCCCGTTCAGTGCCTTGAGGGGCGGCTCGAGCACGATGATCTGCCGGATGAACGCGGCTCTCTGCCGGGGGCTCGTCGCAGGGCTGGACGCTCCATGGTGGTCCGTTCGGTTGGAGCCGGGCGCCGGACGGTGCTGCGCCGTGTTCCAGGCGGCCTGAGCCCTACCGCGCCGTGACGGGCGCGACCAGCGCCCGTAGATCCGAGAGCACTTCGGCCCACGCGGCCGCGTAGTTCCGTCGCGCCGAGGCTCCGCCGCCCGCGTTGATCCGGTCGAACCCCGAATGCGAGATGAGCAGCGACGTCCATCCGGCCTCGGGCTCCAGGGCGAAGAGGAGCTCGGTGGGCGCGGCCCACCCCTCGCCGACCCACTCCCACGAGAGCCTGAGCTTCGACTCCGGAATCATCTCCAGCACCACACCCTGCTCCACCACGTCCTGCCCGCGGTAGCGCGAGCGGAACCGGAACACGCCTCCAGGCTGGGGATCGAACTGCTCCACCGTCGCCACCCACTTGGCGAGCCCCTGCGCGGTCGAGAGCATGGGCCAGAGATCCGCCGCGGTGCGCGGCAGGAACGCGCGGATCGTGACCGGATGCGTCTCGCCCCATTCGGGAGACGGCTTCTTCGCGTCCGCGAACGCGGCCAGCGCGTCGAGCGCGTCGCGCCAGAACAGCCGCGCGTGATCACGCTCCTCGCGGCTCCGGAGGCTGTCGTGGGTCACGGTGAGTCGGGAGCCGGGCCCGTCCCCGGCGAGCCGCCAGGTCACGTGGCTCTCGGGTTCGAACCCGAACGGCCGCCAAGCGAACTCGAGCCTCGCGGTTGGCACCGCCGCGATCACACGGCCTCGGTACACGTCGCCGTTCAGGGTCTTGAGGCTCAGCGCGCCCTCGCGCGCGAGCTCCATGTCCGTCTCTCCGATCCAGCCGGCGAGGCGGTCCGGGAGGGTCAGGCAGGGCCAGATGGCCGCCGCGGGGGAGCGGAAGGAGCGGTAGTGCACGAATGTGGTCGCTTCCATCGGGGCATCGTAGCACGTGAGGGAGCTCGTCCCGGGACCCGTTGCGTCTCGCCATGATGTCTTGACTTTCACCTTTCATTCACCTATCCTCCAGGGAGGTTCGCAGGGCGCGCGAATGCGTACCGCCCGGCGGGCCGGGGTCCCGGGCGGCCGCAGACAGGGCGCCATGCTGCCGTCCCGGGCACCCCCCACCGCGAGGATTTCGACATGCTCACGCCGCGACAGCATGCGGCCTATGAATTCATCGCCGACTTCATCGAGCGCCGCCGCTTCGCGCCCTCGTACGAGGAGATCCGTGACCACCTGGGGCTGCGATCGCTGAACGCTGTGGCGAAGCTGGTGGCGCAGCTTCGAAGGCGGGGCGCTCTGGCCGACGCTCCGCACAACGCCAAGCGGCACCTCCGGCCGGTCCTGAGGCGCCGCCCCGCGCGGCCCGCACGCGAGGCGGCGACCGTGCCGCTCCTGGGCCTCATCGCCGCCGGCAGCCCCATCGAGGCGATCGAGAATCCCGAAACCATCGAGGTGCCCGACTCCATGCTCCCGCGCGGCGAAAGCTACGCGCTCCGCGTGCGCGGCGACTCCATGATCGAGGACGGAATCCAGGACGGCGATCTCGTCCTCGTCAGGCGCGCGGCCCGGGCGGAGAAGGGCCAGACCGTCGTCGCGGTGATCGAGGGCGAGGCGACGCTGAAGCGGTTCTTCCCGCGCGGCGCCCAGGTCGAGCTTCGTCCCGCGAATGCCGCGCTCCGTCCCATGATCCTGCCCGCCTCGCGCGTCGAGATCCGCGGAATCCTGGTCGGTCTGCTCCGCCGTTACCCCTGAGTCGATCCCGAGTCTCCCCGTGGAGCGCACCATCCTTCATCTCGCCATCGATTCCTTTCCCATCCAGGCCGAGCGGCTGCGCTGCCCCAAGCTCGGGGGGCGTCCGCTCGCGCTCGTCCCCGGAGGATCGCAGCGACCGCGAGTCGTCCTGATCTCGCGTGAGGCGCGCGAGGCCGGCGTTCTCCCGGGCACCTCGCTCGTGCACGCGCGCCGCCTCTGCGGCGATCTGGTCGCGCTCCCGCTCGACGGCGACTTCTACGGCGGCATCGGAGCCTCCATCTTCGAGCGTCTCGGCCCCTTCGCGCCGGTGGTCGAGCCGGGGGGCGGGCCCGGAGTCGGGGCGGGCAGCGGGCGCTTCTTCCTCGACCTGACCGGGGTCGCGCGCACGCACCCCGAGGCGCGGGATCGCGCCGTTCGCGCGGGGCGCGACGTCGAGGCGTCCTTCCGTCTCCATCCGACCCTCGGCGTGGCGGGGAACAAGCTCGTGAGCCGGGTCGCGGCGCAGGTCGTGGCGCCGGACGGCGACCTGCTCGAGGTCTCGCTCGGGAGCGAGGAGAGCTTTCTGGCGCCGCTCCCCGTGGACATGCTCCCGGCCGCGCGTCGCCTGGACACCGCGAGCCGTCTCGATCTCCTGAACGTTCGCCGGGTGCGCGAGGTGCAGGCGCTCTCCCTCCTGCATCTCACGCGCGCGTTCGGCCGGGAAGGCGGAGCGCTCTGGAGCCAGGCGCGGGGGCTCGACCCGACCCCGGTGCGCGCGCCCGAGTCCGGTCCGCGCGTGATCGCCGACGAGACGCTGGCCGCCGAGACCAACGATTCGCGCGCGCTCTCGGCGCACGCCGCGCGTCTCGCGTGCGAGCTTTCGCTGGGCCTTCACGCGCGGGGCGAGGGGGCGCGAGGAATCGCGCTCGCGCTGGAGTACGCGGACGGCGAAGAGGGCGCGGCCCGGAGGACCTTCGCGCCCCCGCTGCGGGGGACCGCGGCGATCGCGACCGCGGTCGCGCGGCTCCTCGACCGAGCGGTGAAGCGTCGCGTGCGGGTGCGGCGTCTCAGGCTCTCGGCGTGGGGGATGCCGGCCGAGGGGGAGCAGCTCTCGCTGTGGGACGAGCGCGGCTCCCGATCCTCATCCCTCGAGTCCGCGCTCGAACGCGCGCGCCGGCGGTTCGGCGCGGAGGCGCTCGTGCCGGCGACCTGGATGCTCCATGGTGTCACCGTTCGTCCATCTGCACGTCCATAGCCACTACTCCCTCATGCGGGGAACGGACCGCCTGGAAGCGCTGGCCGACGCCGCGCGCGACCGCGGCATGGACCGTTTCGCGCTCACGGACACGAATGCGCTCTATGGATTCGTGTTCTACCGGCAGATCTGCGACGAGTGGGGGCTCCAGGCGATCGCGGGCGCGGAGCTGGTGGAGCCGGGCGTGCCGTCCGCGCGCGCCGTGCTGCTCGCCAGGGGGCGCGAAGGCTACGGCTCCCTCTGCCACATCATCACGGCCCGGCACCTCGATCCCACGTTCTCACTCGAGCAGGCTGTTCGGAAGAACGCTTCGTCCCTCGTGCTCCTGAGCGAGCAGCGTCACCTTCTGGCCTCGCTCCGCGACGCGCTCCCCGTGTACGCCGAGCTCGTGCCGGGACGTGGGGACCGTCCGCTGCTCCACTGGGCCACAGCGGAGGGCATCCCGACCGTCGCCGCCAACGACGTCCACTTCGTCCACCGCGCCGGCCACCGGGTCCACCACACGCTCCGCGCGATCGCGCGGAACACGACCCTCGATCGCGTGCCGCGCGAGGATCTGGCGGAGCCCGAGCGCTCGTTCCTGAGTGGAGCCGAGATGGGGGCGAGGCTGGCCCACGCGCCGGAAGCTCTGGAGAACGCGGCCAGGCTCGGGCAGGAGTGCGTCGCCGACTGGCCGATGGGGAAGACCGTCTTTCCATCGTATCCGCTGGACCGCGGCGAGGCGTTCGAGATACTGAAATCGCGCTGCGAGGCGGGGATCCTCCATCGCTACGGCAGGAACCCCGACCCCGAGGTGCGCTCCCGGCTGGGCCGCGAGCTTTCGATCATCCACGAGAAAGGCTTCGCCGACTATTTCCTCATCGTCGAGGCCATCACCTCGCGGACGCCCCGGATCTGCGGCCGGGGGTCGGGCGCCGCGAGCATCGTGGCCTACCTGCTCGGCATCACCCACGTCGATCCGGTCCGGCACAACCTCTTCTTCGAGCGTTTCCTCTCGCCCATCCGAACGGACCCGCCCGACATCGACGTCGACTTCGCCTGGGACGAGCGCGACCAGATCCAGCTCGACGTCCTGGCCGAGAACGGCGCGCCGGTGCGGGCGGCGATGGTGGCGAATCACGTGGGTTTCCGCGCGCGGGCCGCGATCCACGAGATCGCCAAGGTCTACGGGCTGCCCGAGTCCGAGATCCGGAACGTGACGAAGCGGCTGCAGGACCACTGGGGCGTCGACGATCCGATCGAAGGGATGAGCGGCCGCGCCCGGTACCGCGACGTGGACTTCGAGCCCCCCTGGCCCGAGATCCTGGCCCAGGCCGAGGCGCTGGACGGGCACCCACGCCACCTCGCGGTCCACAGCGGCGGGATCGTGATGGTCCCGGAAGATCTCTCGGATCACGTGCCGGTGGAGATCGCGCCGAAGGGCGTGCCGATCGTCCAGTGGGAGAAGGATCAGGTGGAGCACTTCGGCCTCGTGAAGATGGACCTCCTGGGCAATCGCTCGCTGGCCGTGATCCGGGACGCGATCCACGCGGTGGAGAGGAACACGGGGCTCCGGATCGACGAGCGGACGTGGAACCCGATCGACGATCCCGCCACGCAGAAGGTCATGGAGCGCGGCGACACGATCGGCGTCTTCTACGCGGAGTCGCCGTCCATGCGCCAGCTCCAGCGAAAGGCGGGGAAGGGGGACTTCGACCATCTCGTGATCCATTCCTCGATGATCCGCCCGGCCGCGAACAGCTACATCCAGGAGTACGTGAGGCGGCTCCGCGGCGGCGCGTACGATCCGCTCCACCCGGCCCTGCGCCACACGCTCGACGAGACGTACGGGATCATGTGCTACCAGGAGGACATCACGAAGGTCGCGATGGAGCTGGCCGGGCTCTCGCTCGCGCAAGCCGAGGGCATGCGGAAGGCGCTGGGGCAGAAGCGGCCGGTGAAGCCGCTCCGCGAGTACAGGAAGGAGTTCTACGCGGGCGCCCGCGAGCGCGATGTCGCGCCCGAGGTGATCGACAAGGTCTGGCACATGATCCTCTCCTTCGCCGGGTATTCCTTCTGCAAGCCGCACAGCGCTTCCTACGCCCTCGTCTCCTTCCGCTCGGGATGGCTCCGCGCGCACTACCCCGCCGAGTTCATGGCGGCCGTGATCTCCAACCAGGGGGGCTACTACGACACGTTCGCCTACGTGTCGGAGTCGCGTCGCATGGGGCTCACGGTGCGGCCGCCGGACGTGAACGCGAGCGCGCGCGAATACACCGGACGCGGGCGGGACGTGCGCGTCGGGCTCATGCAGGTGAAGGGCCTCCATGACGAGGCGGTGGAAGCCGTGGTCTCGGAGCGGGCGCGAGGCGGACCCTTCGCCTCGTTCGCCGACCTGAGGCGCCGCGTGGCGCTCCATCCTTCCGACGCGGAGCTCCTCGTGAAGTCGGGAGCGTGCGATTCGATCGCCCGGGGCCGGACGCGGGCGGAGCTGCTCTGGCAGCTCCACCTCGACATGGCCGGCCCGCGCGGAAACGGAACGCTAGATCTCTTCGCTCCGACTCCGGTCGTCGCGCCGCGTGCGGGTGCCTACGACCGCGACACGATGCTGCGGCACGAGGTCGAGACGCTGGGGTTCCTCCTGAGCGCGCACCCGCTCGAGCCCTTCGAGCGCGCGATGCGCGGCCGCGGCGTGATCGAGGCGAGAGATCTCGACCGGCACGTCGGGCGCCGGGTCTCGGTCCTGGGCTGGCACGTCACGGCGAAGCTGGTTCACGCGAAAGACGAGCGGCTCATGGAATTCATCGGCTTCGAGGACACGACCGCGCTCTACGACGCGACCTTCTTCCCCGACGCGTACGAGCGCTTCTGTCATCTCCTCTCGCCGCACCGGCCGTTTCTGCTGACGGGGCGGGTGGAAGAGGATTTCGGGGTGTGCTCCCTCGTCGTGGAGAAGCTGGAACGGCTGTGATGGAAACGGTCACAGGGCGGTCGACTGCGCGTATAATGGCTGCCCATCATGGCATTCATGCGATTCATCGTCGGCCTCCTGGGGTTCGGCCTGCTCATCGGCGGGACCATCTGCGCCATCCTCGGCTTCTACGGGGTGAGCCGCGGCGATCCTGACGGCTGGAAGCAGGGTGCCCTCGGAGTCGTCGCGGTCGTCGTGGGCGGCGCGCTCACGATCACCCCTCCTCGCGTCAGGCCTTAGACTCTCATCGGGGTCGCGCTCCGATCATCCATGGCGACTTCCCTTCTTTCGCACGACGAGGACGCTGCACGGGGCGTGCGTCACGACGTGGGACGCCACGCTTCCGAGCAGGAGCTTCTGGATCCCGGTCCTGCCGTGGGATCCCACGACGATGAGATCCGCGGGCAGGTGGCGCGCCGCCTCGAGGAGCGCGTTGCGCGGATCGCCGACCACCACGCGAGCTTCAACGGCCAGCCCTTCCTCGCGAAGCCGCGCCGCCTCACGCTCTCCGATCTCCTGGTGGTACTTCTCCTGCTCCTCAATCAGGCGGGCGATCGCGTCGGATGCGGCCGCTTCGCCGGGACCCACGAAAATCGGCTCAACGGCGGAAAGGACCACGAACCGGGAGGTCTTCGGCCAGGTCGCGTCCAGGACGTAGCTCACCGCATCCGTGGAGTGGGAGGAGTCGTCGACCCCGATCAATACTTTCATCAGTCCCTCACGGTGACGAGTGAAACGAGGAACACGACGATCCCAAGCAGCACGAAGCCGATGCCCAGGATGGCGAAGTTTCGGGCATCGCGGCAGGGGCGTCGAGCATCAATTACATCTAGTCGGTGACAACAGAAAACATGCCGAGCCGTGAGTAGTCTTACGGAAGTTTTATTTCCGGTCGCTGGCTCCCCAGAGCCGCTCCCACCAGGTCGCGGACTCCGCTGTCGTCGACCAGTCCGCGGCAACCCCCATTCGCTG